>Ga0265780_10000914_pt1 | contig 43584 bp, 48 predicted proteins | sample P1T30metagenome_FD_192432 | JGI IMG/M metagenome (GOLD analysis project Ga0265780, IMG submission 192432) | Plant litter microbial communities from East Loma Ridge, Irvine, California - P1 T30 | ecosystem: Environmental > Terrestrial > Plant litter > Unclassified | place: USA: California...
GGCCTCTCCCTCGTTCGCTATCTGGTCGGATAGTGATAAGGCATGGGCAAAAGCTTCGACATGACTGCAGCTGTTAGCTTGATGGCATACCAGATTAAAGAGACTTACTCCTTGTTCACGTAGTCGCCATCCCATAAACCTTCAGGAGTGGGTGTTGCTGGGGGAGGCATGGCGGGCGTTGGTATTTCGGTATGCTGTACTTTATGATGATCGTCGCATTGATTTCGATTGCAGTACCTATTCACAGTGAAGTCCTCAGCCGTAAATAATACAGGTGGTGAGTATGGGTAATGATTCCAACAGAGACTGTGTCATTTGGCTCGGCGTTGATGCCGTCATCGCTACTTCCCTTTCGATCACTCTACCCCACTCGTTCATCAACACACATACTATCACCCACATACGCACCGAGGCTTGCGTCTTGTTCGAATCTCCAGCGTATCTTCCGGACTCTCATCTGAGAACAGAACCTATTTCAGCACGATGTCCACACCGTTACTTCAGCAATACCCATCTCTGTCCGGCTACCCGACATCCTTTCTCAAAGACCTCCTATCTTCCCCTCAGCTAGTCGAAGCATATTTGTTCACTTTGCCACAGATCCAGGAATTAGCAGCAGAGGTGGAGAGGCTTAGCAAAGAGAATGAAGACCTAGCTAGTGAGTACGAGCTAACCCAGGACACCGGATAGCTGACATGCAGAGGGTAATATGGCCTTGAGGGATGAGCTATTCGCTTTACGGGACGCTACAGCTCAGTCTTATGCACATGCAGAGGCGTTGAAGGCTCAATGGGCGGAGATTGAGAAGGCGCAAGCCAGTTACTATCAGGTATGTCCCCTTACCCAGCCTGGCGCCAATGCTTATCTATTACAGAAACAGCGACCATCCTTCCTACATCTTCGACTCCGACACTCGATAACGGCCGTAGACGACAGCTCTGAGAAGGTTGCCAATGCGTTCATCGAAGGCCGACCGACGAATGGGCTATCAACGCCCAGTATGAGAACAGATTCTCCAGCACCAGGGTCGGAAAGTGCGGGATTTTCCGCATCCTCATTCTCAGGCGTCAGTACTATTCGATCTTCATTGCGCATTCATAGCTAATATATTAGGGTCAGGGTACAAACAGATCAGTCGAAGAGTTCATTTCAGAATTCAAGGCTTCCCGAAAGACATATCACAAGCGAGCAATATGGGCAGAAAGGTGGTCAAGAGGAGAGGTCGCATGGAGGGACGATTAGAAGGACTGATTACATGGAAGTACGAAAGAAGCAAATTAGAATCAATAGCTACGGAAGGATTACGATATGGATAGTACGTGTATGTTGAACTTCGTATACCGGGCAGACTGTCTCTGACATATTAATGCTTGACGACGATGCTCAATGACTCTACTCACCAAGTCACCCGGACGCGATTTCATACAGATCATCGCCCACCGCCACCTCGTCCACCACGCATACCAGCACCACCACCCCTCTGTCGTTTCTGAGGTCCTCCTCGTCCTCCTCTACCGAACCTCGCGCCTGCTGGAGGGCCACTCCCGGCATCATCTCCAGTCGCAGCTTCGTCAGTAGCAGCTCCAGTGGTTGAGGCGGCTTCAGCGCCGGTCGCCTGGGCAGTCGCATCAGCGCCGGAGCCGGCCCGGTCTGCTTGTCGCTTTCGGGCTCCTCGGCCGCCACCCCTTGACCCACCTCGCGAAGGTCGTCCCCCACTCTCGGCTCCAGTTCCACTCGAGCCTCCGTCGGAGGCAGCTCCGGTAGCTGATGCAGGTGCTGACACCCCGACGGCGGTCTCTTCGGTACCGGTTCCAGCCGAAGTAGCGTCCTCTCCTGTACGTCCTGCCTGTCGCTTCTCCTGATTGGAGTTGTTGACTTCGGCGTCGGAGGCACCGAGCCTAGCAGGACCAGCGGTCAAGCCATTGGTAGCTTCGTCGACGTGACCTCGCTGTCGCTTCTCGACGGTCAAATCGGATGCTGCTGTAGATTCGGGAGTAGCAGCTCCTTCGGAGTAAGCGAAAGTGCTGTACCAAGAGGAGGGCCATGACGACGACCAAGATGATGCGCTAGACTCTTCCTCCGAGTTCGACTCGTCTTCTTGGGCGGCAGCATTTTCGTTCTCGTCTGAAGCGAATTCTTCGCCGAGGATTTCGGTACCGCCACCTTTTCGCTTGACAATAGGGGCAGCAGTCGGCTGGACGGGGTTAGAGAGGGCCTTGTCGACAGTCGAAGTGATCGGCTGAGGTGCGACAGCATCATTGGCTGGTCCGGAGGGTCGGCGTTGTCGTTGAGGAGATCGTTTCACGGCTGGATCTGGAGTCTGTATGGCACCGGCAAGTCCAATAATAGTACCGTCGCCGAGAGAGATGGGGGCTGAGCTAATCGGGCTCGCGGTCATTGCGTTTGCGATAGCAGCATCGTCGCCGCCCATTGCCGCTATCATAGAAGCGTGATTGTCCATTGTCTCGGGGTTGGGGGTGCAGGGGGTCTGGCAAGCAGCGACTCCGATTGCGGTGTTACTGGAAGGGCTGCTAGACTCGACTTGTCGGGCTTCGAGGGAGTTGTCGGAGGCGGATGCGGACGCGCCATCGGAGGCGACAGTTTCAGCAGCGCCCACAGCAGTAGTCTCGGCAGCGGCAGTAGCTTCACCACCAGCACTCGTTGCACCTGCTTGGTCTCCGCCTACACTCTCTCCGCCACTTGCATCTACAGGTCGTGCCCTGTGTCTTCCCCTGTTCATGCCCCAGTCTCTAAATCCTTCAGGTGGACCAGCGTCGGAACCCACGCTAGCTTCCGGTAAAGCAGAGACGGCAGCGGTTGTGCTTTCATCGGTTGTCCCACCCCCAGCAGTCGTAATATCGGTGGGGATGGAATCGGAAGCACCTTCGGAGGTACCGGCATCGTTGGCGGTGGTATCATCGATCGCGGTGGAGTCGGAAGCAGTGTCGGAGGACGGGGTACCGTCGTCGGTGGAGTCTGACGCCTGAGAGTCGACAGCGCTGGGAACGGCGCTAGTCTCACCAGCAGCTGCGCCGGAGGAGGGGTCGGCAACGGCGCCAATACCAGTGGCAGAGGGAGAGGAGACGTTGGGGGTAGGGCTGCCGTCTGGACCGATGGTATAAGCTCCAGTATCACCAGACGGGATGGCCGACGCAGCTGCGGTCTCTGCTCCAGCGACGGTGGCATCGGAGGCTCCCGCAATGGATGTAGCGGCGGAAGTAGCACCGTCGGCAGCTTGGGGGAGGGGTACGGAGTGGACGGTAGTCGATACCGCCAACACGGCGAGGATAGCGAAGAGTTTCGAGAGCATATTGAGTAATAGCTGTCGGGTTGATTGAAGTAAAATAAAACTTTGTTTGTTGGCTTGGTTGTTTGTAGACGGGACTCGATAGCTCAGCTGATCAAGTGAAGTCGTTGGAAAGACAGATACTGCTCAGGATGTCAGCTTATATACCCGAAGCCCCCTCTCTTTGTTGACATAGAGTCGGTCATGTCGCAAAGGAAATGATGTGACGCCGAGATGGTACATTTCCCCTTGAGGAGAGATTGGTCGATCAATGTATGATTGGAATGATCGTCCTCGGTCACATAAAGGATCTTCGGTAACATCAAGGGAGTAGGTCCGCAGATAGAAGCTGGATGAGGAAGACTCGGTGAGATTGCAGTGAAAGAGATTCCGCCTTGCTTTGTGACCTCGGGTACGATTAGGGATGGCTATCGGAATGGTGTCCAAGGATGAATGCTGCTTTGTTTGTTTCGAATGGGAGGAGGGCGTCGAGATGGCTTGATTGGGATTAGTCGATCATGGTCAGATTCTGATGGAACGTTATAGTTGATCATTTACTTCACCTCTGATCGCTAAGAAATCCAATGCAAATCAGCGAACAATAGTTGTTCTCAAGTTGGATAACGGGCTCGTAATTCCCCTATTAGGTAATTCCCCGGTCCGCTACGATCGTTCAATCTATTCCCCTCCCCCACTCACCGCTATGCTCAAGGTGAATGTGGTAGAATACGATCCACAATGGCCTGACCAATTCAACAAGATCCGGGATGAGCTAGCCTACTCCCTGTCTGACTTCCTTCCGCACGACGGCTTCGATATCCAACACGTTGGAAGCACTTCCATTGTAGGCTTATCTGCAAAACCAATAATCGATATCGACATTATCGTCCCGGCTCAATTCGTCATGGAAGCGACACAGGCTTTGACAAGTCATGGTTATACCTATGCATACGAGCGAGGGGGAATCGATAGGATGGTCTTTCGATATAATCTACACAAGCTCGATTCGGGCGGTAGCACACCCACTGAAGATGGATCACCTAGGCGGGCTGTGTACCTGAATAAAGACGATGGAGCAGCACTTGCCAATCATTTGGCGGTCCGTGACGTCTTGAGGAATGACAAGGGCATGCGGGAGGAGTACGGGAGACTGAAGTTGGCATTAGCGAAGGAGGAGCATGCGAACATAGGAGCGTACGGGGCGAAGAAACACGCTTTCATCCTTCGAGCACTGGAACAGAGTGGTCTATCGAAAGAGGAGTTGGACCGTATCAGGATGAGGCCGCGCAGGCGGGTGGACGAAAACATTGCTCTGACTCCAAAGTAGTAGAGGCATATGACATGACATTGTCCCCCTTGTATTGCTGCTAAAGGAAATTATGAACACGACTACGCCGAACACCCTCTGTATTGCCCTTACATTCCGAGAACACATGAGCCTAGATAACCCAAAATCGCCTGACAGACCAAAGCAGTACGCAAACCATCGCGATAGAGATAGAGGGCGTCGAGCCTGTCACGCCAGCATTGGTGGTCGCTCCAGCCCTGACTGCTGACGCAAATACTTCTTGTCTAAAGGTCAGCGACCATCTGCTGTGAAGGAATGAGGACGCACTGAAGCCTCGGAGCAGCATCATACTTGATCGCCGTATACACTGGCATTGGTTGCCCAGAATATACCCCCGGTCTACCAGTCACTGCCGTGATGGCGGAGTCTGCGACCCAAGTAGCATTGGGAGCGGTCACTTCAGCAGCCGAAGGTGCAATGGTGTAACTAGCTATGTTTGGGACGGTCAGAGCGTTCCCGCCTGTGGATGTTGATGTGATTGGTTGTCCTACTACCGTGTTTGGGTCGGGTGATACGGAAGACGAAGGCGAAGGTGCAGCTGAGGCTGGGTCGGTGGATACGGGTGCAGCATTTGGGTCACTAATGACTGTTCTAGGTGGCTGACTGACTGCGACTGCCGAGTCAGAGTTGGATGCTTGAGTTGCAACAGCTCCAGTCGCGCTGTGCTGTCAGCTTGGGTATCAGATAGGGGTCCTTTCACGTACTTTGATTGCTGGACCACGATATAATCGACACCAATGCCTACTGATTAACAAGTCACCTTCATGAGGATACAGGAGACCTACAGCTCCGACTCCTCTGATCACCATAATTCTGCTGGTTCATAAACCATAACGAATGTTCGATATTGTCTAGGTCCTTTGCTTCAAATAGCAACGCCGGGATCTCGTCGGTGACGCTATGTGCGTTGAAGAATCTTCTATTCTCTCCGTCCAATTCGGCATAGTAGTATCCGTATCTGATGTCAACTTATGCTAATCAGGTCGAAGTAAACTCACGTAGGTCGTTTAGCACCGTAGACCTGGATTGATGTCCCAGAGAAAACAAAGGTCAAGTCATCTCTGTCGTCGCATGTTTCGTGATATGTTCCCCCATGCCAGCCTCCTTGTGCGTCATTATACTGCTTCCAGGAACTACCATCGAATAAAGTGATATTGGGGTCATCGATCGTTGTCGACATTGTATCTAGATGGTCATGAAGATGAATAGATTGAAGTCAGATGAAGATAGAGATGGGGATAATGGTGTCCGAGCCAAAGTCTCCTTAAATGTATTTTAGCTCATTCGGCTCATTCTATTAGTGCTCCAATCGGGATATTGAGATCTTAGGTCAATAAAGCTTTCCGTCAAAAGGATTCCGTAAGACCGAGAGAGTTGAGGGTCGGAAGTGTATTGTGTCTTGACGCCATTGAAGGGACACATAGAGGAAAGGGGGAGAGAGTGATGTGTGCAATAAAGGTGTTGAAGTTGTCCTTTCGAGGCACGCCTTTTCCTTTGAAACGTAATTCACATTTCGGTCACTAATCATCTGAGATGCTTCTCTTGCTGACGCAAGGGTACGGAACAATGCGCCGAGCCCTTTTCGAGTCTTGATACTGATACATACAGCCCAAGAACCTCGCAGCAGTTCCTAAGCGTGTAATTTACTAGACACACAAAATAGATATCTAGTATGTAGGTCCTCCAGGCACTTCTAGCTTCTTTACCTCGGCCGTGCACTCATCCAAGCTTGACTTCAACTCAGCGAGGTCTTCAGCAGAGGGAGCAGCTTTAGGTGCTTGTCCGTCTTTTGGTGCCGGACGCTTAGCGGGTGTGGTACTTATTGTCAACTCGGTACCTCGAAACACAGTAAAATAACGTACGAGATCAAAACACATGATGTAGCCCTCTTTGTTCCTGAAGCAGCACCTAGCTCCTCCCTATATCGTCAGTACTACTCATTCACTTGCGCAGAGCAGGACTCACTTCGACAAAACCCAGCAGTACTCAACACCAGCTCCCTCCTCGGCCATCAATGGCAAATGACTGATAACGTCTACTGGCGTAATGTTACTTGCCAAAAGCAGCAATCCCTTCTCACCCTTCCTTAATGCCTTGACGACCTCCTTGACACCTCGCTTTAGTTGACGGGCTTTCGATGCTCGCTTGACGGTTTTGAAGAGCTTCTTGGAGAGCTTCTTGTTGGCGAGAGGGGCGGCTATGGGCGAGATGGCGTCTAGGGGGACAAAGAACTCGGACTGTGAGTCAGTAAGATGTCCGTAGGTTATCAGCTCCGCGAGGCATGGGAACAAGCAGCGAGCATGTGGCCGTAGCCGGAGTGCCGGTTCACGTCTTGACCCGACATTCTGAATGAACATAAACCTACCTTGGCATCCTGCTCCTCGGCAGCAACATCACCTCCGACACTCTTCCTCTTCTCCTTCTTTGCCTTCTTGGCAGCCTTCTCTCCATCTACCTCCATAGCGACAGCCTCGGCGCTAGCGGTTCCTTCAGCTGGGGGTACGACCTCGGGCTTGATAGGTGTTTCGGAATCCATGGTAACATCGGCAGCTTCGGACTTTCTCTTCTTGTCCTTCTTCTCTTTCTTCTCCTTCTTCTCCTTGATGGGTGTACCTTCAGACATTATTGATTGAGTATGTATTGGTTGAATTTAAGGTATATCTTGGTACAAGAATGGATGCTTTTCGGATTGCAATGAAATGTTTGGATAAATTGAAATAATAACTATTAAATAATTACCCCACATAGATTACCCCGCATCTTAATAGATTACGATAGATTAGCTCCATGGTCCAAGAAGATAGAAGATTCAAGATAGCAAGCACCATACATATATCATGTCCAAAGTAAATATCCAGACTACAATTTCTCCCTTCACGCAGGAGGCAGTATGTACTCGACCACTTCTATCCGAAAGTGAGCTCGACAACGTCGTCACAGCGGCAGTCAAGGCTCAGAAGAGCTGGAGAAAGGTCCCTCTAGATGATAGAATTGCCATCGCAGAGAAATGGGTCGTAAGCTTCCATCGAGCTATCACGAGTAATAAAAGCTGAAGCTAGAGACCGAATTCGAGAACAACAGTGACCTAATGGCCGAGGACCTCTGCCTGCAAATGGGAAGGTGAGCTTACCAATGTGCGGGAAGTACCGGTCGCTGACTGATTAGGCCAATCTCATCTGCCAAAGGAGAAATCAACGGAACTCTCTACCGAGCACGACACCTTATCAAGATCGCCCGAGATGCTTTAAAGCCTATTCCTCAGACTGATAGCGATACGGAGGCACTCAAGAAGGTGATTGTCAAGCAGCCTCTCGGTGTGATTGGGTATGTCCATACAATCCCTCCGTCCGTGTGTCTCCGTAGCTGATGATCAGAGTGATGACCCCCTGGAACTTCCCTCACCTGTGTACCGTCAACTCTGTCATTCCCGCCATTATCTCCGGTAACGCCGTAATCCTCAAACCCGCTCCACAAACCCCTTCGCCAGGAGAACGAGTCCTCTCCGCATTCCTGGCAGCTGGTCTACCCCAGAACGTCCTTCAAGTAGTCCACCTATCTCAGGAAGTATCTCTAGGCAGCTTCGTGCCCGATCCCCGAATCGAGTACGTCGCCTTCACCGGATCGGTTGCTGGTGGTCGAGCTGTCCAGGAAGCCGCAAGTAAGGGTAAAGGATTCAAGTTGGTGGGCTTGGAGTTAGGAGGAAAAGACCCAGCGTACGTAAGGGAAGATGCCGATATCAAGTGGACAGCAGAAAACTTGGTTGATGGAGCCATGTTCAACTCTGGTCAATCTTGTATGTCTTACCAAATCCATACATGAATGTGCTCACGGCAAGGTTGCTCGGTTGAGCGAATCTACGTCCATTCCTCAAAGTACGACGAGTTCGTTCAGACATTCGCCGAGATGGCAAAAGAGTACAAACTAGGTGATCCAAGCAAGACCGAAACTACACTCGGACCAGTCGTCAGCGTCACATCAGCCGCAAGGATCAGAAAGCAAGTCAAGGATGCCGGTACGCTGCCACCTCTAGAGATCTCTGAGAGAAGCTAATGTTCAGTCGCCGCTGGTGCCCAGCTGGTCGTTGATGAGTCTCACTTCCCGGAAGCCAAGGAGGGAACTGCGTTAGTCGGACCTCAGGTCCTCACGAACGTCGATCACAGTATGTCCCCTTTCTTGTCTCGAAGAGATTCCAAGCTGACGAAAAGCCATGGAGGTCATGATGGAAGAGACTTTCGGTCCTGTCGTCGGTATCATGAAGGTCGAGGGTGATGAAGAGGCCCTTCAGCTAATGAACGACTCTCCATACGGTTTGGTGCGTTCCCTCTTCTCCATCTTGACGACTTTACACCACTGACAATGCAGACCGCATCAGTATGGACAAACCCCGATGATCAAGCTTCCATGCAAGTGTTCCAGAACTTTGTCGAAGAGCTCGATTGCGGAACCGTCTACCTCAACAGGTCGGATGCTCCTGAACCTGCTCTTCCTTGGAGTGGAAGGAAGGACTCGGGTAGGGGAATCAGTTTGAGTACATTTGGTTACGATACCTTGACAAGGACCAAAGCTGTCTGTATGAAGGTCAAACAGTAGTAGGATCTGGTAGGAAACATGAAGAAGGTAGATATCACATGTATACAACTATGATATATATACAAATATACAACCAGATCGTGTCAATCAAGTCGTACTCAAGAATAAGTCGTCTTGAGGTAATTTTCGTAAAAAGCGACATTATTGTCATTACTCCCACTTCCCTCCTGTTCTCTAGCCACCGCGGCAGCTTCTGAGTCCTTCATAAACTGCTGAGATTTCTCATATTCGGATTGTAGTATTCTCTCCACATCTTCACCCCTAGCGAGTTGGGCTGCGCGGATATAAAGTTGTAGATCTTTTTCTTCTACCAGCATATCGGAGGAATTCAATTCGTCGGCGTGATAGTGTACATATCTGATGATATCAGCTTTGGACCATTTCGGTAGACTGGACTTACCGCTCGTACTCTTGCGCACGTTTTGTCATTTCGTCGATTGTAGGATCGACTAGACCTTTGATAAGAGTCTCGACTGGATGGATCTCCCCGCGCTCCCGGACCGGCGGAAGGGGTTTTTCTTCAGCCTCAACGGGCTCGATGACGGAACCAGGGACAGGCCAAGCTGCAGCCCAGCGACGCGCGCTCCGGCGTTGTCTGCGCATCAGCTTCAGTCGGCATATATTATATGGAAGCTTACGGCGGTATGGCCTCGGCTAATTCGGCAGTCTTGGGTTCGAAAGGGCTATGCAGTAGCTCGAGCTTTGATTTACTGATCGTTAACACAGTCTTCCCGGATCTAATCACGGAATGTCACTCACGTATTCAGTTTGCTAGTCGAGTTCATCGTGCTATCCGTTAGCTCTATCACCTGGACGGGATTGGCAAACTTACAAAGCATAGAGCCTAGCAAATTGGCTGAGGATATGAGGTTTGTAGTACTCCTTATAAACTTCATTGACAGCTGCCATCTCCTCCACCCGTTTCGGTTCAAGGTGTGCGGGAGTGAACCATTGTCGATAATGGGGTCTTTCTGATTTAACAGCTGCTTGAGATAAGGGATCGTCTACACCGAGCTGGACTTTAGTAATGCTCATTGAAAGTTTGATACAACTCACGAAGAGGTTAATCGCTGCTTGTTTATCTGCATCGAGCATTGAGTTGTTGTAGAATCTCCTAATGTTCTCGAGCAGGTCTCGAGAGTGGGAAGACCACTGTCCACCTGCTTTGGTACGTCGGTATGTCTCTACCCTATTCACTAGCGCACTACCGGTGTACTGCCACGCGAGTGCTGTTGCTTAGCTTACATTCTATCATCATTGCCAGGTGTGCAGACACTCACTGTCACCATGATCATGATACATCTGCGACGTCAGCTCATTCGACGTATAGGCCAGAGGGCTTACCTCGTTCAACACGTCCACGGCATCAGACCCAAATGGAACGATGGGCGATCCAATCAAACCCAGGGCATGAAGTTGATGCCCCAATGCTCGCTTTGCAATAGCGAACTGAGCAGCGTTCGTCCTATCCAAACAATCGACACAATTGGTCCGAAGGATACCTTGTTGCAAAAGCGGTTCGATTCGACGTTTCTCCCTACTAGTCAGCGTTGCGCAGAATGAATATGAAGGAACGTACCCAAATTCGCTTCGGGATGGACCACCGTGAAAGAACTTGGTCGATTGTATACTCTCTTCACATACGTCCTCAATTGCTCCCATCACATCGTTTCCACTGACAATGAGCTCAAGGCAGGAATTATGGTAAGAGACATGCCGCTTCCAAGCCTGTGACATATCCCAGGCTATATACCGCATCCTATCCTTTTCCGGCAGGAATTGATTCAAATAATTGACACAATGGCCGTACTCCACTAACAACTTGCTTTCTCTAGGTTGGGATTCTCGGCATTTGATCAAGTTGAGGAGGTAGATTGGCGATCCATATCTCCCGAGGAGGTCATCGAAGTGTTTGGCGGCTCGGGAGTAGAATGGGTCGATCACGGGTACTGATATTAGCTAGGGTACCGCGGCTCGAGCGCTTGCAGCTTACTCTCGATGGGTGGCCGTGGGGTCATTTGATTGACTTCCTGATGCCACATGACGGGTATACTACCCCGATGTTGGACAAAGGATGTATATCCACCATATTCCGTGCCCTTCTCCCTACCGAATCCACGAGCATTTGAGCCGAAGGCAGTTGCGAGGGGCTCAGATACGCTTTCACTTAGCTCCCGTCACCATGTTCACGAGATGGACGCACATCTGCTCCGATTCGACTTCGTTGGCTACGTGCCCATGCTCATTTGCTCCCCTCGTCAGATATCTTGCTCCTGCATGGTGTCTCGACCTCCTGGCCAAGACCGTCAGGTACACCGTCCTCGAGAACAGCGCGATCTCTTCGCAATCAGCAACATACCAAGCTATTCGACAATGAATGACTCACTGGCCTGATCCACGAACCCATGGATTAATGGCAATACCCACCGACTCCTCCCTTTCGGTTCCTCTAGCTCGAAAGCCGGTTTGAGCAAATGGTGATTCCACATAAACCTAGTATTCCATTTCCGATGATCGGGGCTGATTGTTAAATTGGTTTGTAGGGTATTTGTGATATCGTATGAATAGGAGAAATAAAAGTTCTTGGATAGGTCTACTGATTGGAATGTATTGACCATTTTCGTTTCCTGGGAGGATCGAATGGCTTTTGGTGAGACCGCCATTAACTTTTTGTCAGCTATACGCTGAATTGGGACGCAGACAGCTGACTGTGGTTTCGTCGCAATGATAGACTACTGGTCAGCTCGTGTCGTTGCGGGTAGAGGCACTTACTGTAATGTCCTCCCAGCAGCCCGACTACAGATCTCTTGGTGATTAAGACCAAATACCAGCCGGAAGTGAATTTGACGAATCCAATGATCCCACTGAGCGAGTCAGAGCACACACGAGAAACGATATGAGGGATATTACTGGAACTCCAAGACCTTCTCTAATCCACCTTGTGACTTGTTGCCATCCTGCACCATTCGCAACAGAAGGTCAAGTTGAGAATCATCATAAATAGTCCCATCTTCCGTAACGCCCAAGGTAGTAGGATCTGTTCGATCAATCTTGAGTACTCGATGGGTATTGAATGTTGAGGCAGTCACGTAGAACCGGCTACTTGTCAGCTTGCCGCTCACTTGGAATAATGCGCTTTAGCTGACCTCTTGGTCTCGAATAGAGTGAACTTCGATAGAGAGTTCAAGGCGTCTGCCTCTGACTCTTTCGACTCTGTTGATTCCATGCTGTGTCTGTTACTGGCAAGCTAGGTCATCCCTTGACCCCTTGATATGGATACTGCTGTTACTCGTACACTACGCGTAGATTAGATCGACAAGCTCGCTTGGCACCTTGTGTGAATTTGATTCCGTCCCTATCTACACCATGAGATGCAACCAAATGAACCCTGATTCCCATCTATAGACACTTGTGCATACATCCATACACCCACCAAGATGATCAACAGCCTATCACACCAACATTGACTCTCTCAATATTCCCATCCCCACATCACCCTATCCCGAAACAACCACGTGATACGTCAATACAACCCTTAAGGCCTTATCAGTGGGCGTCAAAGAAAATTCCACTCTCGGCCGGAACCGCGCCAGAGTAATCGGAGGACTTGACCCCACCTAATCTATACCCTCTTCCTTCATCTCAACACCACTTCGACTCTCGAGTCACAATGGTCAAGTCGGATCGGCCACTCCAGATTCGTCTGACTGAACCGGTCATTTTCCTACGTGGACCATCTACTGGATTCGATTTCCGTGGTCGTCCGCAGGCTGTTCGGGAGGATGCTCCGCCCGCCATGTTGAGGGGATTGTTGACTTTGCGGTTGAACAAATCAACAAGGATTAGAAAGATTGATATCAAGCTTGAAGGGAAAGCTAGGACAGAATGGCCAGAAGGTATGTGACTGAGTAGTATGCATGGCTGACAAAGGAGGTATCGGACCAAGACGGTTGGAAACGTTCGAAGAACACGATATTATCCAAGATTCAACAGTCTTTTATACGTATAAACGCCAATCGGAATCACGATCTAGATCTCAGCGGAGGGCAGTATCTGTAGGACCGGGCGTTGAAGCAGATGAAGATGATGAGGATTTAGAGACTGTTGGGATTCCTGCAGAGGGCGAGGCGGATGAAGATTGGACCAGTACCCAGAGAGGAAGGGATAGGATTCCAAGAAGCGCCAGTGCCTTACCTGGTACACATGATGGATCGACATGGCATCGGGAAGGACACTCTCGACGGACGAGCTACGATGCAGAGAGCCCACTGGGTCCTCCACCGGGACTGGAAGCTCTCGCTATCGCTGAAAGAGGCCCCTCGCCCGCTTATACGCCCGAAATTCGTCCCAGTGGATCGAGAAGATCTTCACTCCGACTCAATAGTAATGCCACCAATCCATCTCGTGAACCCATCTTGTCACCCATAGCCTCGGCTGCCCCATCTCGTGCTACTTCCGATCGAGCCGACAGCACATCGACCGAACGGCGCTTCACAAAGTCCCCCCAATCAACCCCATCAGACGAGATTCGACATTTACCAGGAGTGTTGGAGCATTCCGAGTCAGAGCCAGGACCATCAAGACCCTCACCTCGACCTATTCTTGACGGAGCGAGTAGTAGGAGGACCAGTACCTCGAATGTCAGATTCGATGAAACCCCTCCACCATCAGTACCCGAAGCTGTCGCCGAGTCTGAAACAGACGAGCCCGATGGACTGGAAGAGATGCATCAGTCGAGACGAGCAGCATCAATCAGGACGAATCATTCTGCCGAATCCGGCTCACAACACACCACGAACGGATATCATCCCTCGGTCGACGCTGTCCAGGCTATCTCGACCGCTTCGACTCCAGCTCCTTCGCGACCCTCGTCGATTCATGCGAGAAGTTCTACCGAAGAACCTTCAGCTAGCCTGTCATCTGGTCAGGGGAGCGGTAGCAGCGGTCCAAACGGTTCGCTTCGGTCTAGCACCGCTCCACGTGATGGACGAGTTAGCGGTCTCGTATCAGCAGCTAGCAGTACTGCCCCCTCCCCATCTCCTTCGCACGCCGATCTTCGACAAATCACAAGAGCCGGCCGGTCTTCTCGGAACGGTAGCGCCACCACTATCGTTATCTTGGAAGATCACGATGCCCCCACCACTCCCGCCCAAGCTGCTGCTCCAGCTGCCGACCCGACCACCCGTCGAACTAGCGGATCTGTGCGTCCAGGCCCTTCTCGAGTTGCTCCAAAGAGGCGAGAATCAAGTGAAGACCGAGGGCGCAAGTTCAGCTTGTCGGCAGCATTACGAGGTCTCAGCCAGGATGTCAAGGATAAAGTCCGACAATCGTCCAAGAGTCGTACGCGGGGTAAATCCAGGACTGATAGCTTTTCGAACGCCCCGCCTCTGCCGCCTGGTGCTACAGCACGAGCCACTTCGTCCATGAACTCGCGTAGTGGATCTGCCGTCCCCTCCCGCAGTGGATCTGCGATTCCGCCTCGATTGGTCGATGACGGTCTGCGTAATGGGCGAGCTGTGAGCAGAGAGACTACTCCGCCTGGGGATTTCGTACCGCCATTCGGGGCTGGAGGGGCTGGGCGAGCAAGGAGCGGGTCGAGGGATAGAACTGCTAGTCCGTCATCGAGGAGTCAGAGTAGGGGTCGAGGGAGGAATATGGGAATGAAGGCTCTGACTGGAAAGTTTACGATCGGCGAAGGCGATGAAGAGGAAGAGGATAATGAGCCTGTCCATCACTGGAAGGAGTTTAGGAAAGGTGAGTCTTTTGATCATGAATTAGCTGATGGTAGGGACATACAATTACCCGATCTCATTTCAAGTCCCCATCACTGCCCCTCCTACCATTCACGCTGAATTCGGATCGGTCACATATAAACTCAAAGCCACTGTCGTTCGTGTTGGAGCATTGACGCCGAATTTAGTAGAGGAAATCGAAGTTACCATGATTGCCACGCCTCAGGAGGATGATTTGGAAGAATCAGAGAACGTCATTGTGGAGAGGCAATGGGAGGAGCAGATGAGGTATCAGATTGCTCTTAGTGGAAAAGCATTCCCTATTGGTGGTACCATGTAAGTTTGTGTGGAGAGATGTAGGGCCATGCTCATGTTAGACCGATCAGTGTCCGCTTGATGCCATTGATGAAATGTCGAATACATCGCTTGTCTGTAACACTTGAAGGTACGTACATATATACACGACAAGGAGCTGACAGGCAGAGAAGACAGATTACTATGCCCAAAACCGTAAAGTTGCTCGACATGAACAACCGCGTCGATTCCCCTTACTATTCATCAAACAACCCGACAAGAAGGAAAGAATCGAGCCTCTCCTTCCCATCTTGTCCGATGACCCCAATGCTGCTAAATCCTCCCCACTCGCCGAATTGGCACGAGTCGCATACCTAAACAATCCCTCTGAAAGGCCTGAATTCGATTTGGACATGAATGATCGGGAGTTGGCAGATGATAACATGCTTGCTGGATTGATGGATCCACTTGGACCATGGCATTTGGAGCAGGCTTTATCTGTGCCCGACTGCGCTCTACGGATTCGATTTACTACCAAGCACGACAAAACGAATATCGCGACCACCCATAATCTGAAGGTCACGATCCGGGTGGAGAGGGGTGATGATGTTGCCATGGATTCCAAAGGGCGTAGGAAGCAATTTGATATTATCATGTGAGTCATGTCTGGGCGACGTGGAATGTTAAAGACGCTGATGAACAGAGAAACGCCAATCAAGATCCTAGATTGCCGAGTCAATACCGCTTGGAACTCTTTACCGACCTATTCATCGGCCCATCCCGCCGGAATGCCATCCCCTGCAAACGTCTGTTCAATCCACAATAATCCTCGTAAAGCGATCGCAATAGCTCCATCCGGTTCATCCCCCGCCCAACCCTATGTACCTGGATCCTCTACCCGTCCGACCGATTCAAGAGTATCAGGCTTGGTACCAATGAGTACTGTTCGGGAACGACAGACGGCAGGTGGAGACGAAGATACCTTACTAGAGCGTAATATCGTCTATGATAGACTTATGAGCGGTCAAGAAACGGAAACGGGAGAAGTCCCACCAACATACGGTGAGGCTGTTGCTCATGCTGTTTCAAGGGCTGGAAGGAGTGTATCGAGAGCGAGGGATAGCAGTGTCGTTGAAGTCAATAGTCGGAGTATGAGCCGGGCTGGAGAGCGGGCTTGATCATCATAGAAGCTCGTAGCATGTTACGATGCCTGTGGGCAATATATTTGAGTTATTACATGTCGATTATAGAGGATATGTGATTGTTGTCATTACTCGTGATATTCGTGAAGCATCTCCTCTATACGATGTCCGTTTCCTGTTCCTTCTCCGAGTCCTCTGTCGTCTCGGCACTGCCCTCACCGCACCAACCTCCCGTTTCCCCCAGCGCTTTCGCTCGCAGACCTTCGAGTATCACTTCTGAGCCTAAGCCTTCGAATAAGTCGGATCCAAATCCTCCTCTTCGTCATCCACGACAGGATGTTCATCCCCTAAAACCTTTTCTTTCTTCTGAGCAACTTTTTCCTCGCCTTCAAAAGCATCATGCGGTGCTCTTCCCTGCCTATCTATCAGCTCAGGTATGATCGATGGACGTACATTTCCGACATGGCCCCTTTCAATATATACAGAAATGGAGATGATCCAGCTGGTGCTGGTGTCGTCTGGTAGGCTACTGTTGTATTACATCTTGAGCAATTAAATGGTTGTCTTGGTTCGACTTCATCTCCTCGCCTGTAGATTAGCCATAGCATCATATCAGATGGGGGGACGTACTGAATTAAACACCTTTGACCTGGTTGAGCACTCAGTTTGAATTTCCTAGCTACTTCCCCATTTCTACCATCCATACTTCGGACGATATATGATCCGTCTTGTCTGTCTATCAGCCCTGATCCTCCTTTCACTAGTCACTAAGCGATTGAAGGTGGAATGGACATACTTGCGACGAGGTAATCGTTCGAGTTTACCTTGAATGACCAGAACGAAATCTCCACATAGGCAGTAGTATGATCTTAAGACCGCCCTGGACGATTGAAGTGGTTTAGATTGTTCCGATGATGAGACGACTGCTCGGGAGATTACTTTGGGCATGGTGAAGGTAGAGATGTAAAGTAGAGGAGGTGGATTGATGCGTGTCGAAGTAAGTTAATCTAATCTTTGGTTCCGCCCGTGGTCCCGGCCAGCCAACATTTGCATTGGCATGTTGGCATCTAAATGACTGGATCACTTTGGATGACTCCATTCTGGGTGAGTGATGGCTGAGGCAAATACGATTGTGCATCGTGCACAGTGTATATATAAATTAGATTATCTCGCCCACCCCTAATCGTCATCATGAATAATGATCTCCCTCTGCTCAGCAACAACCGGAGCAGCAGGGACGACCTTGGTCTCGACAACCGGAACAGCTGGTCCTTCCTCCTCACTCTCTCCCTCATGAGCTCGACCAGCGCCAAGTACTCCAGCCCCTCCACCTGCTAATTTCCGTTTCGGTTCCCCCGGTCCACCACCTCCTCCTCCGTTTGTCGTTCCCTCATTGTCACCCTTCTTGCCATGTTTCCTCTTTTGTCTCTTTGCTCTGTTCTTTGCTGTCTTCGCGTCGGCTTCGGCATCGCGGGCAGCTTGTCTAGCCATGAATTCATTCTGTTCTGCTTCCTGTTCCCATCAGCTCTATGTCTGCCAGGTCGGGGTAAATAGCGTACCGCTCTATCTTTATAGTCCATTTGCTTCAGACGCTCCGCCTCCCTTCTGCGTGAATGCTTGTAGACGTGGAACTCGCCGGACCCAGCCGCTGCTGCAGAAGCTTGAACATTCTTGACCATCTCAGGAGGTGGTTTCAATTCCCTGTCAACATATCCAGTGGGCAGTTGTACCTCTTTGTTTGGGTTCTGAAGTAGTTTCTCGAGCTGTCGAATTAGCTTGTGTACGGTGCCTTCTGAACACGACTTACGCGAAACCGCTGTAAATCGTTCGGACCCATTCTTCCTCTCTTGCTTGGACCTGCTGAGCTTGAGGCATCGTTGCTGCGCTCTGGTGATAGTGATCGTTCCAGATGACGTCGAGGGGGTGAATGTGATTCTTCTCTGTACGGCATGGTTGTTGGTATTGTAGATGCAACAGTGACCACTGGATAGCTTGTATGATCAGTTACCACTCATCTGGATCTGATACCGTGAGAAAGTAATTTACCTGAGATCCCTTTTCCGACGGGGTTTGCAGCCTTTTCCGTTGGAGTAAACTGATCAACGGTAATCAACTGTGCTACCATTACCCATACCCATCCCATCGTTATCAACAATGTCAGCACCGGGAGAGTACAGAGCCAAACGTACACACGCAAGGCGAAGTTGTGATCTATGTAAATTACGGAAAACACGATGCGAACTTCCCGACCTGGACGTTATTGCCGGGCCCGAGCCACAACCACTCGAAAAGTCATGCCATCGATGTCAAGTCCTTTCCTTGCCCTGTGTGGTCGATGATACCAAAGGCAAGATTCGTCGGGATGATGCGGGTCCCAATCGAGCGGGACCTTCGACGACGCGAGATAGAGGTTCATCACCTAAACGACGCAAAACGACTCGGCCATCGAATGGATCTGTTGAAACGAAAACACTAGCTTCGGTCGTCAATGACTCGCTGGAGCTTATGCACAGTTTCGATGAAGAACTCGATCCGTCCTTACGCAAACCAAGTGCGGTCAGTACCCCGACTGGATTTGGAGTGATATCAGGAAGTCAGACTGGGAATTGGCAGATAGAGAGGGAGAGGAGTATGAAGTATCATGGCCGACCTGCAGAATTGGTTGCGGCCATGTTGACTGTGGCATACGGGAGGGTCAAGACTATACCGCCCAGATCATCTTTTGCGGCCGAGGTGAATTTGGAATGGTTGATCGATGAACCCATGCGGGCGAAGTTGGAACCAGGATACGTGAAATTGAGGACATACCATCCTCACCTCGTTCCACTCGGTAATCTGGTATCGGCGACAGACGAAGCCGCCGGGCTGAGTCGACCACTCTTGATATCGGTCTCGGTCTACTTGGCAACGCTGGTCCTGCCCCCGTCGGTCGGTCAGCGTTTACGGGAGGTCCTGACGCCGTATATCTACTCTTTACGCGATGCGGTCCTCCAACAACTCCCACAATCCTTCACGACTTTACAGGCCCTCGAACTCCTCGCTGTCCACGCTCCGTATGGTGTCCTACCACTTGACTCGACACGATTATCCTCACTCGTCCTCAATAGGGGTACAGTAGCATCGGCCTTGTCAGTCTCGATAGAAGTAGGTGCCACTGCCATGATTCGGTCATACTCAAGGCTCGGAAACCTTCAAACATGGATGGCTACCGATACATGGACCTACCTGTCTTTCTGCGCGGTCGAGGCAGCTTACAAACTCGAAGATGAAATTGCAAGAGCACCCGGCAGTCTGGCCGACGCTAGAAACCTCGTGGAAATGTTTTACGATCCCGAAGACTTTGAGATTTGGCGAAATGGAGTGGGGATCGTGGATGAAGCAGACTTTGTCGGGAGATTGCATGTGTGTGACAAGTTGTTGAGGACGGCTGAGGTTCTTGACTCCTTAAGTCGGTCAAGGGCTATTCTGGATAATGCCGCCAAGGATATCAACTTTGATGCGACAGAGGCTATGGAGGTGGAATTCAAGTATGCCTTTGCTAGGCTAGAGGATCTGGATCGGAAACATGATGCTATATATGGTGAGTCAACTTACTACCTATCTGGCAACTCAAGACTGATCTCAGGCCTGCTACTGCACAAAAGTGACATCTCGACAGGAGTTCGGACCTATCGTCATTTCCGTCGTCGATACGAAAACATTAAAGTCCTAGTCGTGGGTCTCCGATGCCTGATGGCAGTTCAATTCCTCAATGACCCCGCAACACCCAACCCACGAGTACAATCAGCAATGATCAGAGCATACAACCCTACCGAATGCATGCCACTTCTCGAGGACGGTTCAAAACCTTTTACCCGACTCGTCTGGCAGTGGGGTCGAGTTCGAGGTGATTTCGCCGATCAAATCATGGGTTCTTCGGCCGATTTATTGGATGGGATCTTACAACCTGGTCGATACGCTTTAGCACCCATGATCGAGGTCATGTGCTGTACCGTTGAATCTGCCAAGAACTTATTGGAGATGCAAGCATGGAAGATTGCTGTCTATAGGGTCCATCGACCTATATTACACGAAGCAAGATTCCCACCTTGGATCGAATCGATGAGAGCAGCTTCAACATCGATGATCCGCCTAGCTGGTTTCACTACAAATACCTCGTCGAAAGGGTTTGAACCAATCGCGAATGGATGTGCGAATTTGATAGCATCCATGGGAAGGATAGCCGATGATAGGTCGATGATGTTGGATAATCACCCCGACACTGCTTCCGATCGTCCAACACCTGCGCCTCAAGTCTTAGACGACCATCTGGGCGATTCGGGCGATGGACGGCAATCTCTGGTCTCGCATCACGATTACATGAATACATCCGATAGGTGGATGGCTCCTTCCAATGGTGATGATAACGGTAACGGTAATACTCATCCCGACAATACCCATGCTGCGCATCATTTCGATCAGGGTCATCAACCAACTACGACTGCTGCAAATGGATATCCAGTAATGATTGATCAGATTCTATCGGAAGCCTTCGCTTATTCGTATCAACCACCAACTCCGGCTGTTTCTCATCCCAATTCCTCGGGGCCGGTATATAATGGAGATCAAATGTGGCCTTCTATGGGCAGTGGACAATGATTAGCGGCGTGAAGTTTTCAAGGCTTGGTATGTAACGGAAATAGATGAGGCCTTGTTTAGTTTTGTTTGTAAGAAGATTGAGAATCAAGTTATAATGCAGAATCAGACAACATCTGTATCAGAGACGTTTCAGGGGCCAATTACAACTCAGAAGAGGACGATATTGGTTGTGAGGTTATTTGGAAACCAGAATGAGATGTAATGCATACAACAGTGTTGGGCGATATTAGGCTACAGCGATTGATCGCCGTGCCGCAATCTTCAGTCTTGATCGTAATGAAAGCGGCTTGACCTTTTTAGGGCGTCGAGGCGGGGTATGCAAAGGGTCGTGCCCAGCGTGTGGGTGTGTGTCGTGACCAATGACGATGTGAGGTATTATTATAGTTTGTGATGCTCGAACAGGAGAAGATGGGGGTGGTGTTGGTGGTAGTGGTGATGGAGCGATTGTATTGTTTGGAACCTGTGCCGGTATGTCCGCTTTCGCTTCAAGGGATACCTCGAGGGGCGATCCCAAATTTCCAGGACTTGAGATGGGCGTCTTCGTACCATGATTCTCTTTCTGCTCCATCAGACCATCCAGTCGACGTCCTCCACCACTCGCCATCCTGACAGGAGAAGTGGTAGGTGGGGTGGGCGGAGAGTTTTTCAAGTCGAATTGAAGAACATCAGGAGCTGATTGCATCCGCCTCCGCTTTAACGCTGGCGAAGGACTGATCGTACTCCCATAATCAGGAATATCGAGGCACGCTTGAGATGCCGATCTCCACGCTGCTCTTATTGAATCATCCTCTGGCGATAAGGGGGTGACTGGGGTTTTATACCCTAGAGAGTGGTGGGCTGTGGCTATTAATTCGGGTCCTGTGAATGCTATTTGTCAGTCGCCCGATTCGATTAGTGGCGTACCTTCTGTCCAGATCCTTTCGTCTGGTGGGAATATCTTTTGGAGACGTGGCCAGCGGAGTTCGTAATATTGTGAAAATGGGAGTTTTTGGAATCCAGCTCCCATGATCTCCGCACATAGCGGTTGTTCGAACAACACAGATGGAGGCGACATTGAGCGAGGGAGGTAGTATGTCCAAGACAGACCAAGGAGTCGCTGACGCATTAGTGTGCAATCTGATGAGAAGAACGGGACTTACTCGTTTGAGAGGATCATCCCTGTCAAAAGGTTTGGAACGCCATCTTCCATGCCTGATGTTCTCATTATAAACCTCCAAGTGATCCCTGTCCATCCCATATGATGCTCTGAACAGGAGCTCGAAATGGGGTGTCTCAAGCTTAGCTTTCACTTTATCGCGATTCGTCAAAACTCCAATATAAAAGGTCGTAAAGACAGAGGTATCGACTACTTATCAGCAATGTTGATCCTGAAGGTGGGGTGAAACGGACCTCGCAATTCCCTTGCTCTATCTGAATCCCACCCTGCTCCTAGGACTACTAAATCGATACAATCCCCTAGGTCGGGGATATAATCTTTCTTCAATTTCACCCAGGGGTAGCGGCGATCTAGATATGCTGATTCCGATGCTTTCAGGACTAGACCCTCTGACTATCAGCTCCATCGACCGGGATGAACGAACCTTCACGAGCGGCATTGCTGTTTGCAAAGGCTTCCTCTAGTGCCTGACTATCAACAACACGCAGATCCAGTGAGTGGGCTAACTCACTGTCCGAGCAATACCTAAGCTCTTCCATAGTGGTACTTCCACACGCTCTACGATATGAGACTGCCCATCAGCTACCCTGTCTACCCATCCTCAGATGGACTCACAAATCCAGGAATGACCCTGACAGCCTTCTCTAGACAATGTCGCCTCTCCTCGTAGCGAGTATTAAGCAAATTCCTTCCATCCAGATGAAGGACGTCGAAAAAGACAAGACATAAATGCCGATTTCGATTCTTCCATCCTTGAACTTCTTGAGTGGTATCTGGAGTAACGCCGGCTGCGCCAAGATGCCAGAACTCTTCAATACCTGGACCTCGACCTCCTTCGCGAGAGGATTCGTTGTAGGGTACGACCTCCGCCTCGAGGATTATGGATCGTTTCACTCGTGACTTCAACGAGCTGGCCTCCTGCGAACGGGGTGCGAGGAGCGGGTGGACTGGTAGATCTGGGTTTGGGTCAAGATCCAAGGCAGCGTGGATTATACTGCCTATCAGCTCGAAAGGCTAAGGCGACATACGAATGAGTGTTCAGTCGGTCTTGGGTACTATTCCGCTTTGACTTTGAGAAGATCGTGATATCCACTTGACCATCCTCTGCAATCTTGACGTGTATTTGCATCCTGCTTATCAGGCTTGAGATGAGGATAGACACACCTGTAACCATCGTATTTGGTTTCTGCCCAGATGGTACGACTCGGTGACCGAGAGTCTGTGAATGCTTTGAGCGCATCATCACATGATCTGCCTTTCCGGCATTTTGGAATCTAAAGTCAGTAATCTGATAATTATCCAGACCCACCTGAACATTCACTCCAACCATTGGACCATGACTCAATTCACCAAGCTGTCCGTCTCGCATGCCAACAATCGTATCTGCACACCAATCAAGATCTCCTTTCCCGGTCGAATACAGCTTTCCCATCCTAGGATCCCAGCACTTCATCGCAGCATATAATTCCAGCTGAGCAGGCCCAGCATTCGACTTGAGCCGAAGCATAGCCGTAGGATTTCGAGTCGTCAACCTGGGCAGGGGGTTCAAGAGCGGCCTCAGGTCACGAAGGATGATTTGTGTGAGGAATGCTAATGCGTATGGTGATAGGCCTGAATCTCGGAACAGGCGAGTTAGGAGTGACGATTGTGTCAAAGTTGATGGGCCTGGTTGGGAGAGCTGGGAGAATGGCGAGAATGAAGCTAGCTGATCGAGAATGTCGTCTAGTTCTGAGATTGTTAGACTTGATTTTTGCCCTTTTGGCAGCTACTCATCAGTCCGGAAGTCATCAAGGGGGGAGGTGAGGTGACTGACTCGTGGTCTCATCACAGTCTCTACTTCCTTACCCAAGCATCCCGTTCCAGCCTCACCCTCGTAAACCACTCCATCCCACCTACTCAGACCTGACAGGCCCAAGATACCTTCAAGCTCCGTACTAAGCTTAGTCTCCTTTAAGCCATACCTCCTCCTCGAGCCTTCATGCGGGAAGAGTAGTCGGAATAGCTGTTTCCCGAACTTATGAGGCAATGGTCGATGGTGATTGAGCCATGAAGTCAAAATCACTGATGGATCCAGTGGACCAGAGAGGCCAGTATCTCGGGACACAGGTTTCGGGGGGTGTGAGAGTCGGTATACGAGGTCGGCAAAACTGAGAACGATTAGCTGCCAGTTCGTGATCAGGCAGACTTACGATTCAAAAAGAATGGTCATCTTGGATAGCGACCTGCGCTTATCGCTCGGAACGATCTATACACATTATGACTGGAAACGGACACTAGAGAAAGTGGACTCGGACAAGGGTAGTATCGTACAGAGGTGGACTTCATTTACTCGTCTCATTTCGCGACGCGTCCAAAAGTCGCCGCGGTATATCCGGATTTCACGGCGTGGTATGTGACTTGTCTGGAGGGCTGCATACTTTACATCGGGGTTCGTGAGTCGAGCAGAGATCTGTAAGGTGGTGAAAACAGGAATGACATCAAGCGGGACTGTTTCATGCATGTGATACGAAAGTAGAGGGTTGTTACTACAAAATCCCTTCTCCAGCCTTGGATATTTGATTCCGTCCTCGAGTTCAGCTTCCAGCCTCCGGCAACCCTACTCCAAGAGTACTTTCTTGCACCTCGACTCCGCTGCCATCATGAATCCAGCAGCACCAGCACCAGCACCAGCGCCAACGGCGACATCGTCGCAATTTGATCCTTCTTCATCACCACTGCATCCGCCTTCGGTCATGCACAACGCCCGTGTCCTCTCCTCCCTCGCTACTGTACGTCCATATGTGTCTACGGGGTCAAGCTGATGAGATAGCTAGCAGCCTGTGCATCAGGCCTCGTAGCCGGTATACTCGGTCTGACCAACTTCTATGGTTTCGCCCTATACATCCTCACTGCGCTATCATCGGCAGCTACTGTCGCCGTGGTGAAATGTAATCTCGACATTGGAAAGTATGTCCCACAAGCACATGGCGTGAATGTTGGAGCTGGGCCCGTTAGCGGAGGAGGTGGGGGTGTAGTACTATGGAAGGGATGGTGGGCCCTTGCTGGTCTGGGTCAGGAGAACTTACTGGGATTCTTGTTGTTCTGGATCGGAAGTTATGCCCTCATACACGGTGAGTCCAATTGACCATGCTTCGAGTTCGGGCTGATATAACAGTGTATGACTAGATACAAAAATAGATGCGATGCATGTTATATGATACATTGAGGTGATGGCTCCGTGGGATACCTATCATCTAGGTCCACCTGTCCTTGGGTCTACTGGTTTCAGGGGACATAAAGCTGCTCCTATCGTTCTGCCTTCTTCACTAAGGAGGTTATACGTCGAAGCTGCATTACGCTATCTGGTCAGCGTTATGGTCTATCGACGATTGAGCTAGACTCACCGAGTCCATGACGTCAAGCTGGATACCTAGACTGCTAATGTAGTCTTTGATCTCCTTTGGTGCTGGCAAAACAGTCTGCCCAGTTCCGAATAGTAGGATCTCTGTATTATCAGCTCAGCCTCTACGCATGCAAGAAGCGTAACTGACCTGGCCGAGGCACTACACTCTCAAACACCTGAAATCGCTCTTTAGTCCACCCTTTCCATGCTTCCTCCATTCCACCGCTCCCGTCTCCTTTGGGTGGATCAACATTCCATAGAAGCGCCTGGTATCCCGCTAGTACCAAGCCTCCTGGTACAACGAGATCGTCCGACAAGTGGAAGCCTTTCGGTGTCAATTTAGCGATTGTCAGCGATGGTCGATCGGCGGTATCGAATATGTTTTGAAGAGATTGAACGGGGCGAGTGGTATGTAGACCCCTTGCTGATAATGGCTGTGCTAGGCGTGTGACTGATGTTCGAAGCATAATGATTGATTCCAAGGAGGGGTAACGGATGATCTATAGCTTCCTATGATGCGCATCATAGAGAGTTGGGTATATATGCTCCCTCTGTTTAAGAGTGATATGTGTTTCAGGTGATAGTGTTGATTAAACGCGTTGAATTGACAAGTGTGATTCCTCTCATTAACCCTACCTTACATTCATCTTAACGCCTATTCTCACGCCCCCCGTCACGACCCTCACGACATACCGCCATCAATCAACTAACGATACACCGGTAAACCATACACATACGACAATCTTTAGGGCAAATCCACGAAAATAAGCAATCCATCCTTCGCTAAGCTCAGTAAACACCAAATACTCCCTTTCGCGACTCCTTTCATCTACTTTACGATACCTTCACGCGCAATATGGCTACTGTCGGTATACAGCCATCACTGAACCCTCAGCAGCAGCTTCAGCAACGACAATATCATAATCAGATGCAACAGCAACACGTCTATCCAAATCACTCTATCATGGAGGATTCGGACGACGGAGTGGACGAAGAGGATTCAATGGAAGGAGCTATCGATATGAATCAAGCTCAATTCTACCAGCAGCAACAACAGCAAGCAACGTATTATCAGAATTATCAGCAACAAATGGATGGATCAGGGAATTCGGCGGATGCAGGACCATCTTCAAGGGTCTCGCAAAATGGCCTAATCACGCATGGAGATATGCAGGAAGGTCTAGATGAGGAAGAATACAGTGACGATGATGAGGATGACGAGAGTGAAGCCGATATTCCTGATGAAAATATAGACTTTAGTCTTACATACGCATTGTAAGTTTACATACCCTGCTAATCGTGGACAGGACTGACGCGTAGACATACTTTCCTCGCGACAGTCGAAGGTCAGGCATCAGTAGTTAAAGGCGACTCTTTATTACTTCTCGACGACGCCAACTCGTATTGGTGGCTTGTACGAGTACTCAAGACAGAGGATGTGGGATATATACCCGCAGAGAATATCGAAACGCCATTTGAACGACTTGCACGACTCAACAAACACCGAAATGTCGAATTGGCAGCTGCTACCGCACAAGAGAAATCCGTCGCCGATCGAAACGAAAGAGAAAAGCTCAAAGGGCTGATTGCTGGCAAATCGAAGAGTATCGCCATGGACAGGTCGGGTGAAGGATCAAGCGGCGATTCCTCGGGTCCTAGACGCGTTATCTTTGCTCCCCCGACGTATGTTGATCATCCCGGGAAGACTTGGGTCAGTGATGGAGAATCCGACAGTGATGGCGACGAATCCGGCGAAGACGAGATGGACGACCAGGAGGACGAGACAGACGATCGTCAAGCGGAACAGAGCAATGCCGCCAATGGAAACATGGCTGGACAGAGTGTCGGACCCGATATGGAACCTGACGATGGTGTCGAGTGGGCCGATCAAGCGACCATCGAGCAGCAACGAAGGATGGTGGCCAACAGGCAGCCTAAAGCCGATGCTGCAGGAGCGGCTCAGTCAAATAACCCGTACCTCGTCGCGCGTCAAAACAGCTCGTCCGATTCCAATGGTCCCAGCAGCCCATACGACCCAGCTCACGCCAGCAACGACGTCAAACGAATTACCGTCACACCAAATGTCGCTCAGGGCGCTAATGGATCACCTCTCTTACCCAGTGCAGTCATGCAACAACAACAGAACGGACCCGGATCGCGAAATGTCAGCGGGCAGTCTGTAAATTCGCTACACTCCGTCACTTCCAACTCGTCCTTGCGATCATCGTCTGAACCCGGCAGCCCACCCAAGAAGATCAAGAAATCAAGCAAAGAAGATCTTGCCGAAGGCGGCGAGAAAAAGAAGAAGGGAGTCTTGAGTGGTCTATTCTCCCGCAAGGGTAAAGACAAGGACAAGAAGGGAATCTCGAGCTCGGACAAGCGAAACTCTGAAGATAGCCAGATTAGTGTGGTGGAGGGATCGCCAGCCAGTCAGTCGAGGTATTCGCTTGACGAGTCGCCTAAACGACCCATGGTCACAATCAATGAGCGACAAGAAAATCAACAAGCCCAGCCTGCTGCTGCTGTCCAGCACAGCTACCGATTACAACAGCGTGATCAAGCATTACAGCAGTCGTACAGCAGCAAGTACCTCAAATCTTCGCCTTCTTCCGACAGTACCTCGCCTATTGCCGAACAAGCTGCTGCCGCCGTCGCACAGTCTGCTGCTGCCATGCGACTATCAGCTATGAATGGTGGATCTACGAACCGTCCTCCGAGTCTCATGATCTCTCCCAATCCTGCTGGACCACCCCTTCTCAACGTCATGCGAGTCTTTGCTGGCGATCATATTCGATCTGAAGCAAGCTTCAAGACTGTATTGCTCAATGAGACGACTACGAGCTCGGATCTGATTCGACAAGCAATGCAGCGATTCAGTCTCAAAGGCGCTGCCGAGCCTAGTGCCGATACAATGTACTACCTCACCATCAAGGACATGAGCGGTGAAGAGATGGAACTAACCTCCCCTGAAAGGCCACTACCTGCTTTCCAGGAGGTAGTCGCTCGATGGTCCGAGGATGACGATACGCACGTCAAGAAAGTCAAGCGATCTAGTATTAGCAGTATCTTGAGTATGATGAGTCTATCGAATCATCCAGCAATCGCCAAGCTGGGTATGAACGATTACGGAGACGACTCAGCAGTCAAGATCTACCTCAACAGGCGCCGACCTGGGTCGATGCAGGTTGGCAACGGTATGCCTGAACCGTCAAGCGAGTTCTCGAGCTACAACACTCCACTGTCTACCGTCAAGGAACTTTCACCAAACAAGGCGCTCGCTCTTCAAGATGAGTCCGGTACTTCCACACCGCCAAGACGTAATCCCGGTCTCACCGTCAATGTCGGCTCGTCGCAAGCTTCCCCTGAACGATTCTCATCGCCTTCGGCAAAGTTTACGATCCAACTTCTAATACATCAATCCGATTTACCCGATGGGTCCGCTTTCGATCCAGCTTCCGATAGTATCATTTCGAGGCAGGTCGTACGTGATCGAATGGCTGCTGGGCATCCTAGTCCGCCCATGGGTCCAGAGCCTCGAAAAAGATTATTCATCTTGCCTCGGAATGCTACTGTTGTTGAAGCCATCGAGCAGGGTCTAGAGCGATTTGGGATCTTGGAGGGAGTGGTGGATGGTGGTGATGATGTCGAGAGCAAAGTCGGGGATAGGAGGAGTGGGTCCAAAGTCAGGTACACTCTATCTGCTGTCCGTGGTGGTGATGGTCAGTCCTTCTTTTCCTCTGCTGTAATCATGCTTATGACAGAACGCGCTTTATTCCCATCTAGCAAGCTACTTGAGGCATACACTATCCCTCCAAAGATGCGACCCGTCGAAAAGTCTACAAAGGAGCAACGACGTCGATCGCGAGATGTCAGCCTTACGCTTGGCGATGCTGGCGAGGTATTGCCAACGGATCCAGTCTTTATCCTTCGACGTGTCAACCCTAAAACGTTTGGCTCGCGTGCCCTCAACCCAGGTACACTTCAGTCTCAACAGCGTCAACAACCTTCATCACTAAACCTACCTCGAGCTAGCGACCAGAACCCTAAATCACCTCAGGAGATTATTGCTGCTCAGCGCGCCGCTTCTCGAGCGACACAAGAAGCACTTATCTCGGCTCAGGAGAATCAATCTCAGGGTGTTGATGTCGTCGTCCGAGACAAGGGAACGATACGATCTTCCAGATTGCTTGAAGCCAATGGTGCAGAGGTACTTCGATACTCGTACATTGATGACGAAGGAGAGACTTATGATATCTCGGAACTGTTAGAGGAGGAATGGGGTTCGGAAGCTGTCGAATCTCCCGAACAACTCTCGCCACCTAAATTCACTCGCCAAGGTACCGATCAGTCTATCTACCATACTGCCCCCTCGACTCCTCTCGAGGGTTTGGACAGGCCAATATTGGGTGGTGGCCGACCCAGTTCGACTGCAAGTGGATCTTATGATCTGTTACATTCCGTCGTTCAACGTTCTGCTGGACAACCCGACTCAAACCTCGAAGAAAGACTTCATCGGGTCATTGATAAGGTCAAGAGCACTTCCTCGATGAAGTCCAGTTCGTCCATGGACTCTGTCGAAGCTGTTCGACCTACCATCACTAGTAATACGAGTTATGGTAGTTACACCAGTAATGGACGGACGACACCCACGTACAACGGCAATGGCCGCTCGACACCGAATGGACAGGTTTCGGGTCGCACCACACCACAGGCTAGAAGTCTATCGCCATTGCCCGAGGGCCGAAAAGCGGATCTTACACCACGCTCAACGTCGCGTCAACAGAATTTCCAGAACACCGCGGCGACAGTAAACAGGATTATCTCGAGGCATCGTCAACAACCCTCAATCGCATCCATTCTGTCGGACTTATCAGTCCCTGCGCCACATGACGAAGATGAAGGCTCATCAACACCTCGAACAGCAACCTCTTCAACACACCCCACTCCGCCATTATTGTTGAACGGTAATGGGGGAGTGTATCGTCGAGCCGTATCGACTTCTCCATCCCCTTACCCCCGAGCCCCCATTTCTTATTCGGACGATTTCGGAATAAAAGCATTACTCGCAATTGTCGAAGCTCGAGCTAAAGACCTGGGGATGAAAAAGGTTCAAATGAAGGAGAGTGATGAAGTTGAGAAATACTTGGTCGGGGATAAGGTTGTGATGGATACTGTGCATCCAGCTATCAAAGGTTGTTTTGCAGATGTTCAATCTAGATTGGATAAATTTGATGAGGAGGTGGATGACCTACTGGCACAGGTCGGTAGGAGGAATAGGGGGAGGAAAATGAAGGAGTAATTTCAACAATGGAAACGGATGAGAACAAAATGTGTATTGCTTTCTTATTGAATTTTAATATTCTTGGAAATATGGTATTGCTTCTGCTCTTAAGCGTAGAGTGTGTAACTTTGGTAATGACTGTAATGATTGCTACGGACTTGATATATGGATTGAATAATCATCGTGGATGAGAGCTGTCCAAGACCCTTCGGTATATAGCCTAGAATTAGTCCATATCATAGCAACTATACTATACGGTAAACTGAGTCCAAGGCGGTTATGATTCAGTGGAAGGTCAGGAGCCGGCGAATGGTCGTCAATTAGTGCATGAAATCCTGGATAATTTACAAAATTCAAATAGTCATTATCGTCCACCTCTACCTCTTCCTCCTCTACCCCGACTCTCACCCCTCCCTCTCCCTCTTCCACCGCCACCTCTACCCCCTCTTCCCCTCTCACCCCGCCCATGTCCATGATCACCATGAAACTCATCGCGACCTTTATACCCACTTCCATTTCTCTCTTTATAAGGTCCGCCTCTTTCTTTATGTGCAGGAGGTCTGTTTGACCACGGTTCAGTTTCTCTTCGATGATGATGATGTGGTTCATGTGGTGGCGGGGCTGGCGACGGGAGGTCATATACGTATCCTCTTGGTGGTGCGGGAGGAGGTGGGGGAGGTAATCCATACCCATGTCCATGCCCATGATGATGAGGCGGCGGTGGTGGCGGTAATGGTGAAACACGCTGATCATGTTCGTACCCGTACCCGTACCCGTGCGGGACAACTGACGCCAGAACAGGCGTAGCGACTACAGCAGGTAAAACAGCTGGAAGCAGCTTTTCGAGACTCGCAATCTGAGCCTTGAGGACATCAAGCGTAGCCAGTACTGTAGCGGGATCAATGAGAGGAGCGGGGGCGACCACGGGTGCAGCGGCAGCAGCGGGAGTAGCAGGTGGAGCTGATTCTTGAGGTCGACTATACTCTGTAGTTGAAGGTCGAGTATAACCATCTTCTCGATATCCTCTAGGTTCGGCTACTGCTCGAGCATAAGTCTGTGGAGGAGGTGCTGACGGTTGTAATCGTGGATATTCTGATCTGGTAGGTGAGGGTTGAAGGCTGGCCATGCGAGCACGCCTTCTGGCTTCGTATGCTGATTCGTCCTGAGTTCGTGCAACAACTTGCGCAGCGGCACCGGCATCGGTCGATCGATACCAACCATCACCGACCTTGCCTGTCGGCGTAGGCCGGGAATTATGAGCATACTCATTCTTTACCGGATCCCGGCCTGAGTATCCAGATGGACCTCGTGGAGCTGGAACAGAGTGGGTCTCGTGTGGTCGAGGTCCAGATGGGACATGTGGTCTATCATCAGTCATACAGCTCCAAAAAGCACATACGGTCTAGGATGATCACCTCGTCCATGACGATCATGTCGACCAGGAGAACGCGAAACTCGTCGATAATCATGGCCATGCCCACGATCATGAGATCCATGTCGCCCTCGATCCGATATCCTCTCCTGCAAAGAAAGCTGTCTCTCCATACGTTGTGGTTGAGGTACATGTACAGATGACCTCGAATCGTGCCCGTCCCATTCACCTTCTTCTCGCTCGGATCTGAGTGATTGTCTCTCTTGTTGCTGATCCCTGTTCACAGGTTCTACTGGTTTCTGATGCGCCCAGACCGCTGCCCTGTATCGTTTCTGTTCGTCATTTTCGTTTTCAGGCCTATCCTCTCGATCTCGCTTGGCACCGTTCGAAGTGTTCATGTTCTCGATATTGCCATCTGCTCGTCTTGGTGCATCTCGATCTCGCGGGCTTTGGCTGGAGCCATCCCTCTTTGATGCCAGTAGACGTTCCTTGAGGATCGCAGCTCGAGCAGCAGCACTTTGCACGATTTCATTTGTTTCTCGAGCAGCGTCGATTGCAGGAGGGGCAGGCGGTGCGGGAGCAGGAGGCGTAGGGGGTTTCTCCGCCGGCTCGGGTGGTCGACTTGACGAACCTTCCCCTGATCCAGTCAATTTCACGAGCTCCTCATATGCGTCATCACTCGCCGCGGGATCTTGAGATTTCAAGAATTTCTCGGCGACTTGGGCGAGTTTCGACATCTCCAATCCAGACATGCTATTTACCGATTTCCGACTAGCAGCCACTTGTTCCTTGAATCGACGTAATTTATCTAGCGAATCCAGAGGTGATTTGGTAGCGGGAGACATGATCAGTGAAGGGGACCATGATGCCGTTGCTGGAGTCTTGATTGCTTCTTTCGGTGTACTGGCAGATGTGATATTCAGCGGGGCTGGTCTTGAGGATCTACTTGCTGAATCATCTCGGGAAGGGGTATTTGTACTAGCCGAGTTGGGTGTTCGGGCGGGATTCAATGGAGAGCTGAGAAATGGAGTTGCTTGAGGAACCAGACCTAATCGAGAAGGATGGACTTTGTCACTTGGACTGTTCACCCCGGGACTACTTGACCCTGTACCTTCTGCTTTCGGATTTGCACCGGATTGTGATTCGGGGGCGGTATTGTATTCGCTAGTAGTGGCATCGATCACGCTGTTTCGACCTGAAGCAGATGACCATTGGTCCACCTTTGATGGGAGATTGGTCTTCATACTAGAAGGTCCAGTCGGTGTAAGTCCAGTAGTCACCGGTAGATTTCGTTTCGTAGGGCTTGGACTCCTTGGAGATCTCCTTCCACCTCCATTAGGATATCCATTCGAGTACCCATATTCTCTTCCAATCATCTGTGCTTGTATAGGAGCACTAGTCGGTCCGTTGGTGCCGTAATGATTCTGCCTGTTCCTAGTATTTGCACTAACAGAGTTCGAATCCGAACTGAAAGCAGGTGGGACGCTCCCGCTCCCGCTTCCACTTGGACCTGTGTTGGACCGTTTCTGAAACCAGAGCGGACCGTAATTTGACCCTTTGTATCGCCCTGATGGATCCGGTGGCATTGCGTCGAATGCGGGACGGGGGGATGAGGATGGTTCGGAGGCACACCGACGAGACTGGTCTGTGCTTAGCATTGTACGTTGTAGACGACTTTGTGTGTAGATGTATGGTCAAGAAGTGATGGTATGAAGTTCTAGTGAGAATAGATGAGGCAAAGTGGGACTTACAGATCGACTTGCTTCCTTTGATCTCCCAAAGCTATGCCAAATCAACGAGGAGGGGCGGATCACAAAGGAGCTCGTATTTGCGGTCCGGGCATCACGGAGCTAAGCTGAATGAGGATTTTACCTAGACAATGGAAGTCAAGATACAAAGACTGTCTTGCATGACGGCTTGATCAACAGTTTGGTGAAGAACGGAAGAGAGGTTTCGTCTGAATTTCATGAAACGGGGATCAATTGAATTCATGTCATGACGTCAACTTTCCCACGGCATTTTCTGTCGCTGAAGTGGATATTGTAAGCCACAGCAACATCTATGCATGCTCAGAAGCTCAAAGAGTCATGATGTTGTTGTATTACATCTTCAGTCTCCTTTTGGAAGCTGCAGGTGGTCTGTAGGGCGAGATGTATGAAATGCCCAAATAGTGATTTTGTAGTTGAGTTGATTGAATTCGGCGCGTGTCGCATGTCACTTTGCGCGAACCCTGTCAAGATTTACGTCAATTATACAACAACTTATATTCCAGGCCACATTCACATATCATACAGGAATGGCAACAGTCCATCCTTCACGAATGAGGATGGTCCCTCAATCAAGACCACCTCCACCTCCTCGTCGGTCGCCTACCCCGCCTCCGAGGAGTAGAGAGGAAGAATTGAAACTTAAATTACTTGCTAAGCGGAAACAACAACAACCACCAGAATCTAGTGGACTCAAGATAAAAGGATCATCGAAGCAGGATACTGAGGAGCCTCTGGCGGATATTTATCGAGATAGGGGTTCGGCTGAACCTGGTCCTTCGACGAATAGGTCCATGAGGGATTCATCGGGTATGCATGGATGGGATGATAGGGACGGGGATAATTATCGTCGTCGCTCGAGATCAAGGTCCAGGCAAGACGATCGCTATCCTCGTAATCGATCACGCTCCCGCTCAAGAGATGATGATACATACGTACCTCGACGGTCCGATTCTCGTGACAGATTTCCACCGCGATATGATGACAGATATCGCCCCAGATCAAGGTCACGGGAAACAAGACCTCCACCGCAAAGAGAAGGGCGTAATGACCGCCAACCACCACCTCATCTACCTCCCTTTCCACCTAAATGGGATCAAAACCTCCCACCACCAATAGCTCCACCTATCAGACTTGGTTTCGGTGGGCCGGGACCAGCTGGACTACCACCAAGTCAAGGGCAAGGGCAGGGCTATCAGCCAGGACCTGGGCCTCGTGGTCACGGGGGAAATGGATTCAGACAAGGAGGCGCCGTTGATTTCGAAAGGTCAGTCCTGTCACACACATTCACTTTGAAAATACTGATTATAGGCGACGCTTGGAGAGGGAGAATAATCCATTGTCAATCTGGCCACCATCACCTAAAAGTCCATATCGGGATGACGAGTAAGCTATTACCTCTCTGTTCTCGAGAGGACAGGCTGATTCCAAGGGACCCATTGCAAAAAGCCAAGAAGAAAAGCAAGAAATCGAAATCAAAGCGACATAGACGATATTCCGATGAATCCGACTCTACAGATTCAGAGGCAGAGGAACGCCGCCGTCGCAAGCGCCGCGAGAGGAGGAGAAAAGAATACTCTGACGAAGAGCGAGGAAAGAGTGATGATTCTGAAGACGATAGAGAGAGGCGGAAGAGGAGGACTAAATCCAGATCTAAATCTGCGCTCTCCCCGGCTCCTGGGAAAACAGATTGGATCGAGAAAGAGAAAAGTGGAGTTGCTACTACGACCATCACCGCCGATATACAATCGGATTCAGATGATGGAGAAATGGTCGGGCCATCTTTACCAGCCGAATATAAAGATAAAGCACGAAAACAAGCGTATGTCGTATCCGCCTCCGACTGCTGAACAAGACTGACGAGCAGATTCAAAGATATGTTACCAGGTGAAGCAGCTGCCATGGCACTCTACGCAGCTAAAGGCGAACGTATCCCACGAAGAGGTGAAGTTGGATTGGATTCGAATAGGATTGAAGAATTCGAGACATCTGGTTATGTCATGTCTGGTAATCGAAATAAGAAGATGAATGCCGTGAGGTTGAGAAAGGAGAACCAAGTCATCAGTGCAGAGGAGAAGAGGGCTATTCTGAACCTACAGAAGGAAGAGCGAATGAAGAAGGAAGGTGCTATTATCAGTCAGGTACGTGTTTTGTTCTTTAGAATGGGGATGATGCTGATTATGTAGTTCAAGGAATTGCTGGATGATAATTGGCGCTCGCAGGGATTAAAGGGCAAGCCGAATGATTAGTGATATTTGAGCTGCCATACAACATTAGTACATGATGATAAATCTTGACATGGCATACATGTAACTCCATCTACGACCAGGACTGTATCTGGCATTTCTCGATTACTTGAGGGTAACAAGCTCCTCGGAGGAGGTTGGGTCTAATTGTCAGGTTTGGCATCGGGCAGTATGGACGGAGTGGCTTACGAATAGCAACGGTATCATCGAAGTCCTTCTTAGTAGCTCCCATCTTGATAGCCACGGCGACTAGTTATCAGTATCCATCTCATCGTGATCGAAAAGTTACTCACATCCTTGCATGATCTCATCACTTCCCTCTCCGATAATGTGCAAACCGACTACCTTCTCCTCCTCTCCAACGACAACGAGCTTGTATGCTGTAGGCTGCTTGTGGGCCTCATCGAGCATTGCAAATGACATTGCCTTGAACTGTCGATCAGTATCTGCAATCATGGCGTGAGTATTGAGAACATACGCTAGTGGTGTACACCTTGACTTTATCTCCGTACTTCTCCTTTGCCTCTGGCTCAGATAGACCGACTGATCCGATAGTAGGGTGACTGCCAATGAGCTTCTTATCGGAAATCAGGAAGATGGGAGCTTACGAGAAGACAACAGAGGCGACATTGTCATAATCAAGATGATCATCCTTGAACTTGTCTCCACCAAACAACCTATTACTCAAACGCCTTCCAGCAGCGATGGCAACAGGAGTCAACAAGACCTTTCCAGCAACATCTCCCAAAGCGTAAACATCGGGAACGTTGGTTTCTTGGTACTTGTCCGCTACGATATCTCCTTGTTTGTCGAGCTCGAGCTTGATGACATCTGGAGCAAGGTGCTCGGTATTGGCATGTCGACCGATGGCCCATAGTAGGACATCTACGTTCTCTAGGGGTTTATCGAGGGAATCAATGTGGACAGTGAGAGAACCCGAAGAGTTCTTTTCAACCTTCTTGACGTTGGAGCTCTTGTGGACGTTCATTCCGGTCTTCTCTACTTTGTCAGCTTGAGTCAAGTGATACGAAAGGGACATACCCATGTAAGGAACCAAGGTATCAGAGAGGATAGGATCGAAGCTCCTCAAGACTGAATCATGCCTGATGACGAGATGGGTGTCTGTACCAAGAGTGTTGAAGACACCAGCGAGTTCAACTGCGATGTATCCAGCACCAACAACAACAACCCTCTTGGGTTGTTCTTCAATATCAAAGAACCCATCAGAGTTGATACCGTATGAGGCACCGGGGATATCATCATCGGAGGGAATGGTAGGTCGACCTCCTACGGCGACCATGATCTTCTTGGATTTCACTTGGTACTTTGTACCATCCTCCTGGGTGATTTCGACTGTATGAGCATCGATGAATTTGGCCCATCCATCATGGTAATCGACATTCTCCTTGTGCAAGTTGCTCTCGCTGATCGTCAGCTCGACCAGACTTATTGGAAGAAGAAAGCTTACTAGATACCGTTCAATCGCTTGATATAGGCATCTCGCTTGGTCTTGAGGGTATTCCAATTGAAAGAGTTGACCATCTGGTCGGCAATCTTGTCGTCGCCGAAACCATATGCGACAGCCTTTCGGATATGATCGGCAGCATCTGCACCGTACCACATGACCTCTGTACTGCGTTAGCTTGAGCAATTTTAGAAGGATCTGCCGAGCTTACTCTTGGGAACACATCTGCTTTGTCAGCTAGTCTCCAGCGAGTGTGTTGTGGCTGACTTACCCGACATTGACACAAGTTCCACCGAGTCTATGGGTACCCTCGACAAGCCCGACCTTGGCGCCGTGCTGAGCTGCTCGCCTCTAGTATTTGTCAGCTGCCATTCCTCGCAAGGAGATCTATGGCTTACAGAAGAAGCAACACCTCCAGATCCACCTCCAATGACAAAGTAGTCGCTTCTCGTTTAGCTCAGTGTACACAGATGTGAATTTCAAGACTCACTACTCTCCAGCCTGCTCGCCCTCTTTAGCAGGGATAGGTGCCATATTTGTAATACTTGTAGAAATCGATCGATATGTATATCCAAGATTATTACCTCTTGTTGATTTGGAGGTGATGAACGATAAGCCCTTAAATGAGCTTATGGGAGTTATGAATCGCAGTTTGATAAGAGACTGTCCTATGAATTGGGCAGTCTACGATGGTTGATTCTGATATATATATATGTGTGATTAGGAAGCAACAATCCCCGAATACGAGGTGACGAATTCAATGCTTCTTATTACGTAAGTAACACATGCCCGGGAATGGTGCCTGGGCACTCGAACGCGATTGACTTTATCAAACAGCGACAAGGGTATATCTGGCAACGAGCAACATGTTGGGATCATGACGAACCTCGATCAGGACAGAGGGGAAGTGAAGAAGGAATATAGACACAAGACCTTATCCGCGTACTACCCACACCTGTACACTTTGCACGATTACCTTCTCACAGCCCCGAGATCATCTACCTCCACCTTTATCTTGGCAACGGATTCGGACGAATATAAACGATTAATACAAGAGACTGTATGTGCCTGCCGTCAGGCTCCTCAGGATCTACCCTCAAAAGGAGAAGTATGGGGTACGCAACAGGAGATTGTCAATAGAGTGCTTGGGGAGGTAGCAAGGCGCTCTGCCAGAGAAGGGACCAAGGATGTCTTGATTTCGAGTGATAAAGTGAGCTATGGTCTACACAAATATCTGGGATAGGCTGACTGAATAGTACGCATCAGATGATCTACCTGTCCATGTCACGTCCACGGGCTTGAGCGCCATTCTCGGTGGCCCAGCCGCCATACTACGCTCAAGACCTTGGAAAATCTTGCGCTCCAGGTAAGATTGACTCTTAGCTTCCGGACTGTGAGCTCATAATTAGGATTGGGGACGATGCATTCCGACATATCCTCCTTCACATGTCACTGTTTCTACCGGTACAGAACAATTGCTTTATGCAAATGAGTGGGGAACCGGTTTACGAGAGGTATCAACATCGACCCTCGCAGCTAGTCGAGCAGAGTAGCGATGTCCCTCGGGTACCAAGCAAGCGTCGAAAGAAGAAATCGAAGGTCGCCCCCAACGAGCCAGTGATCAAGGTTTCGAAGCGGGCTGCAGCTCCTCGGTAAGTGTTTCAGAAGATTGAGTATGTCGCTGAGAGCAGTCCGGCAGAGACGAATCTTGCAAGACAAAGACTATTATACGCCCACCCAGCGCGTCGGCCAAATGGTACACTGATCCATGGACTTCCACCTCAACGTAGGCTCCCTCCATTTTCTGACTGATAGCCAGATATTCTCCAAACACTCTCTTCGGTTGGATCACCATCCGATGGAGCTTGTTTCTCCCTTCTACAAACTATCTTCCCTTCTTTATTCGATACTCGGAGTCGTGGAGCTCAAGGATCTAGGGTGAGGGGTAGTATGGCTCGTATACCTGGTATGATGGGTGTTATGCGGGAGATTTTGGTCAGGCATAGGAAGTGTGATTATACCAAAGAGGTTTGGGTTCTAACTACCCGTCAGCCTTGTACCGATGACGGAGAATTACATGATTCGTCTCATAGCCAAGTAGGTCATCAATCGTTCTTGAGGACTGAGATGCTCATGTCAGGTTTGCCGCTTCGCTACATCATGCCTCAAGAAACTGATTGGACTAAGTATACTAGGTGGAGAGGAAAACCTACGGGTCTTGCTTCGACGTAAGTCTAACTTTAAGCTGCTCTGATGTAAGATGCCCGTCAATTCATTACCGCAAAGCAACACGAGAATATCTCCTTACATTCTCTGGTACAAGGTATAGCAATCAACGATATCACCTGGCTAGCTATTCCCGGATCATCACGCCCGAATCCGCAAGAATTTTACAAGAGGCGAATATTGGTAGAAGACCTAATCACATGGCTATTTGAAGGATATCTGATCCCACTCCTTCGGGTAAGTCTGACCTTGACAATAGAGCTGATTTCAGAATACATTTTACGCAACTGAAACCGCTGCTACGAGGTATAAGATCGTTTACTATCCTCAGGAGGCCTGGTCAACAGCTACAAGACCTCACTTTGAGCATTTACAGCAAAACTTCCTACTGGAACTCGATCATGTCAGTGTCCATATCTGTTTGCGTAAAACCAGTTGACGTCCAGAATGAGCGATACTTTGCCCACCAAGGTCCATTAGGTGTGGCTGTCGTGAGATTGATTCCCAAACCGAACGGATTCAGGCCGATTGTGAATCTTGGGAGAACTATTGTATGTCCCTGCCCCTTGGCTGATCTGATGGACAGCGAGGTCCGAATGAATTGGGAATATCAACCACTAGGGGGAGACCACAGTCTGCGAATCAAGTCCTGAGGACCGTTCATCAGGTTTTGACTTTTGAGAAGGTATGCCTATGTCAATAGGATAGGCTGATAGGTAGGATAGGAAGAGGGATCAATTGGGATCATGCTTGTTTGGGACGAATGAGGTGTTCACTCCCCTGGCTTCGCTCAAGTCAGAGCTGCTAAATCAACATGGGACAATGTGAGCATGAACCATGGATGAGACTGATTCCAGCCCAAAGCTGTACTTTGTCAAGATGGATATCAAAGCTGCTTTCGATACAATCAAGCAAGACAAGATGTTGCAAGTCGTCTCTTCCCTTCTTGACCAGGTAAGCTAGTTACGTTATATTCTCCATAGAGTTAGCTGATAAACAGGACCACGATTACTGCTTGATGCTCTATTGCCTGCTCCTTCCTCCAGCCAGTAAAGCCTCCCAAGGCTCTGCTAGGCGATTGTTCAAACAACGTGCCGTGCTCGATGGTATGTTCCATACACGATTCAGCTGATACTAGATGGCGCATCGATCGGGTTTGACGATCACGCTCTTGAAATCGCTAAACCCCTGCGGAATGCTGTTTTGGTCGATATGGTCCGAAGGAGGCAGGTAACAAAAGAAGCATGTATGAAGTTGTTGCGTCAGCATATCAAGGAGAATGTTTGGCAGGTAAGATATACCTATCGATTCTTGGAACATAGCTGATTGTAGATTGCATCGAAACTGTATCGCCAGAAAGAAGGTATACCACAAGGATCAAAGATCTCTTCATTGCTCTGCTCGATATTCTATGCTTCCCTCGAATCTCGTCATTTAGGATTCGTACATCGATCAGGATCTGTACGTCCTCTTTCTCGTGCAAAGCTGATAATAGCGATTATTGAGATACATCGATGATTTCCTATTCATCACTGATGATTTGATGGCTGCGAGGCGGTTTGTTCAAGTCATGAAGTCTGGGTTCCCAGAGTATGGAGCTTTTGTATCGCCAAGCAAGACTCTCCTCTCTTTTCGGGATCATAGCCTAGCCTCGGCGCAGGTTTTATCTGGCAAGAGTATGTCCTCTACTCCCCAAGAGCTGACATCAGGCTTCCCATTCTGCGGATTCCTGATCGACACGCAGACTCTGGATATCAGTATGGATCACAATAGAATGCTTACTGGTCGTATGTCTCTTCCAAATACAGCACTGACAAGCAGCGATCAATCAATCATTCGCATTACGGTCAAATAGGAGGAAAGGATCATTTTTCCTAGGTTGGTTGAGCCGTCAATTGGAGAATAGGAATCACGTTGCCTATGTAGGTTCGCTCGAAGGATAAAGCTGAAGCGATAGCTCGACACTATACACAATGATATCGAGACGGTACACCTCAACATTTTTGTCAATTTCGCAATGACCGCCATGAAGATTCCACATTATTTCAAAGATACAATCTCAGATAGACATGCTGAATCTATTTCACGTTAGTCCGTCCGTTTGTATTGGCTGATGATTAGATTCATTGACACTCGCTGTTGAATATACGTATGTAGCTGGACGAGCTAGGGTTAAACATTCATCAAGAGATGATCCTGGTCAGGAGCATTACGGAGTCAAGAAATCTGATTTCATCTTGTAAGTTCCCATGTCTAGCGAATTGCTCATGATAGTCTGGCAAAGACTGCAATGTTGGTCGTACTCTCCAAGAAAGCCTCAAGGATGAAGAGGGTTGTTGAATTGCTGAAGCAGGATTTGATGGGCGGGAGAAATAGGGCGAAAGAAGTGCAATTCGAAACGACTGTCGCTAGAGGACGAGCGGCTGTTGAAGGTGCCAAATACTAGGGCAACGAATAGACCAACTCTTCGCGATTTTCAATCATGGACACACGGTTCACACATCTTGTCCGAGCAAGACAGCCTGTTGATGCACATTAGTATAGCTATTGGGCTCCAGAATGATCCCCTGTTCCGACAGTCCAACGAGACTGATACGCTTCGCAATCCGCTGTGGATGAATGCATCCTCACATCGTACAAATCTCAAACTAAAATCGTTCCCGCTTAGATGGTAGTCTCGTCTGTCTATCAGTTTTGCCCAGCAATTCAGTTCTGCCAACTCACAAGGTAGAACGGTCAAAGTCTGGGGAACGTTGTTTTTGAGGGAGATGTGTCGAGCCTCACGGGGCTGGACGGGCTTCCTCTTGAGGACAACCTTCTCTCCGGTCTTGGCGGCCTCGACCTTCTTGGCGGCGTTGGACTTGACTCGGTCCAAGAACTCCTGTCGGCACTTGGAGTGCTTGATGTGTTCGACTCGGACGTTGACTCGCTTCTCCATGTATCGACCGTTGACAACCTTGTAACAGATGATTCCAACACCTCGGGGAGAGACGTTGTAGACAATACCGGTCTTTCCGTGGTAGACTATACATTAGTCCATTTCGACGATACATGTAGCAAAAAGGGACATACACTTGTGGGGCATACCCTTCTGCTCAGAGGCGTTGGCCTTGATGTCGACGATATCTCCAACTCGGTAGTGAGTAAGGTAGGTGGTCATGTTTGGGGGTCCATGCTCTGTCCATTTAGCCATTTTGTCCTTATGTTCCATAATCCATCATATTCCCAACTCACGCTTGTGGTCCCTGGAGAACATGTGACGCGTTCGCGCCCTTAGACCGAAAGAGTGAGGCATCTTGGGCGATCTGATGTTAGTTGGGTCTTAGGGGTGTATTGCCGAGTAGCATGGCCATTCTCCATCGATCTTCCTGTACTGTGTCCAGTTTTCCATCCTCGGCTCAATCCATCTTTCCTATCCGAGTATATCCTCATATATCGTTTCTCTATTGTGTCCCTCCATGGCCATGCTACCCTCCTGTATTATGATCTAACTCACTATCGATATCGATTAAGCTTGAAGAATGACAGAGAGGATCTCGTCGTCGTTAAAGAGTAGCACAAGAGTGCAGCGAGACAAAGAGCGGAATCAATTTATTCTATTCGGTCTTAGACTAACTCCGATACATTCGATTGCACATGGGTGCCACATTGATAAAAACG
>Ga0265780_10000915_pt1 | contig 43581 bp, 26 predicted proteins | sample P1T30metagenome_FD_192432 | JGI IMG/M metagenome (GOLD analysis project Ga0265780, IMG submission 192432) | Plant litter microbial communities from East Loma Ridge, Irvine, California - P1 T30 | ecosystem: Environmental > Terrestrial > Plant litter > Unclassified | place: USA: California...
TTTGTTCAATGGCAGAAGGACGGCCGTGCAGCTCAGGTGCCTGTGTTCACCGAGGACTCGCCACCCGGCCTGGGCATCCACTCCGCTTACAAGAATGCTGGCGACCAGCAACCATGGCGTTCGGCTACCATGCTGTTTCATCTACCATCTCCTGTTACGTCGTCGCAGCCTTCGAAGGAAGGCTCTTCTCCTCAGGCCAATGAGCTGCGCAGGCAGACCAAGCAAAACCCCCCGGCGCCGTCTCCATCACCGTTTCACGGCGGCTTTGGTCAGGATCACGTCCGCCCGACCTCAAAACCCCACCGTACATTCCCCGGTCGCAGCACACCTCGCTTCGTTGACAGCCAGCAGCCTCTCATTAATCCAGACAACTCAGTGAAGCACAGCCACTCGATGCCGGTCATGGTCCATCAGGTGACTCAGCGTCTTTCTGCTCAGTACTTGAGAGCTCAAGCCGAGGCTTCCGAGCCTGGAACTCTCGGAAGGGCGGTGAAGACATCTCCCAGCATTCAGGACTGGGTGATAGAGACACCGGTCCGCAGTGCATTCGAGATCGAGCAGTCGTCTTCTCCTTCAGGCAATGCCCTGTCTTTGGTCAATATGAGCGCGGTAGTCCAGGAAGACAGCCCAGAAAAATTGACCGCGAAGACTCGTCATTTAGACTTGGAACAGAAGCTTAAGTGGCACAAGGCGAGAGTCGACATGTTGGAAGTCGAGATTGACATGCCTGGCAGCAATCTCAAAATGGAGGCAGTACTCAAGTGGCAAAAGGCCAAGGTGCGCATGCTGCAGATAGACATCATCGCTGCGCACAAAGAGCATGAAGTGGCCCGTGGCAACCTCGCCCAACCGACAGATGACCACCCGCCACAAAGCCCAAGGCACGAACACCACTCTTCCGAATGGCCCAAGAGAGCCAACGGCTCATCTGTCGAGTCGGAGTTGATCGAACCTGTCGTTGACGAGAACGGTAAAATTTGTCGCTCTGCTTCCAAGAACCGCCTCGACAAGTTTACCCACATCGGTCAGAAGCTTCGCCACCGCCGTGGAACCTTCACCTTCGCCAACCAGGAGTTCAGTGGCTCTTTTGATGCTCGCTTGAACGCCAACGTTGAGGACCTTCTCGCTAGCCCTACCTCTAGTGGCAGGTACCCCATCCCGTTGCCAGGTCACACGCACGCACACCCGCCACAGGGGCGCCCTTCGACTGGTCTCGCCCATGGTCGCCCTGAGGCTACACCCGGCCACATTGACTCTTGTACGGAGGGTAAATACTCGCAAGAGCATGAGTACTGCGGCAACGAAGCCCACCGTCTCAACTCAGCCAACCTCACTGGGGCAGACGATGATGTTTTTATTTCCTCACGTGGCCGTGGTTACCTTAACAGGCAGTCGCCATCGATTCGCGATCCCTCCCAGATGAGCTACAACGGCGGCACCTGGCTTGGTAACAAAGGTGAGTCTGGCTATCCGTGAGTCTCTGTTTCTTTGGTCTTTCTTTTCTTGGCTACTTTTCCGCTGGCGAAGACGATTCACGTCTCTCGACCTTTGGAGATTCACTTGTCAAACAAGCATCTTCAACAACGAACATGATCGTCAACAGACGCCTCTGATCAACCTCCTGCGCACTCGTCAGCATCAACTGCAGACAGCGGCGTTCAACACGTTTTCTTCCCCCCTTGTTTACAACACACAGCTACCAGACTGGACAAAAGCGCAAGCTGTTCGACAGCACTAACACTCCACTTCTTGCACTCGAAACCCCCAAAAACAACCAAAAAAAAGATCAGCACGTCAACAACGAAAACACGCTCCAGCATATTAACGCGCGTATACATTACCCTCGCCGTCTGGATACACAACGCAAGCTTTTTCTGTCAGCAGCATTCTGGAGCTCAAAACGCACAGGATGCCGCACATACTACTCAAAGCAGTGTTCTGGACGGCCTTACTAATCACCTCCTTGTTTTGTTCTTACTGCTCATGTCGTGTCACTCGAAGGACCCGCTTGCTCGGGTTCTGAGTGCCTCCGTAAGGTAGCCTAGAACAAATGGAAATGCAAATGAAATGAATCCCGAGTAACTTCTCCTGCCTTGTCTCATCCCGTCTCGCCTTGCCTTCTCATGTGATTCAGAAGTCTGCTACAGTACCGCGATCCTTGTGAAAGCACTTGCCACACCAACTCTTAAGGTAGATGCATCATACGGAGACGCAATAAATATATCTGTCGTGAATGTGTTAGCTATATTACTCCCCAATAGTATAATCGATCGCGTTCGGCCATTAACATCCTCGATGGGTAGGACTGTATGCTATGAACAAATCGCTCATGTTTCCCACTTCAGACGCCGCATTGACGTCTTCCGCGAGTACCCTTCGGTTTCGATTGCATTCGGGATTACGATCGGCGACATCCCAGCAATTCCAACATACATCTCCACGCCCTCATCGGAGCGGCAACGCATGCAGAGAGCAGCCCAAACGAGATGCTAGTCTTCAAAAAAGCGAAGGTATCACGAGACGGCATCACAACAACCGCTGAAGGGCATGCATTGATCGGTCTCCATATATTGGGGCTGGCTGTTCCTCAAAAGTAACAGCAGGATTCACGCCCAGCTTCCAGGCGCCGGCTCCGCGCCTGGCATCCCTGCGGATCTACCAGTCGATGCAACATCCCTCCGTCGACTCAACAACCGTCTTGTAGCTGGAACAAAAGAGATCCAGCGCCCTGCCCTCTATCTCCGCAACACTTTCTCAAGCAATCCATAAACTTGCACTCCCTTGCCACCCTCTCGCCGCTGTCAAAGGAGCGCGAGCAGAAACCAAAAGACAAAAGAGGAACCGCTCGTAAGAGCTGTATCATTGATGCATCGGCCGGGAATCGAACCCGGGGCTGGCCGACATTCGTCTGCTTCCAAGGAAACATCAGATGGCAACGGCCAATTTTACCACTAAACCACCAATGCTCGGTGAAAGTGGCTCAACATTGCAGGTTCAGAACCTGAGGAATTCTGGTGCGTCCGCTTAGAGCAGCCGGCATGGACGTTTGCTTGCAGCAAGAGTGCTTGGTAGATGGCAGGTGTGAGGTTCGTGGCCAACATACTGGGCTCAGGCTGAGGAAGAGGCAAAAAGCTTGGATCGGGGACCCAATCGAAGCCGACGTGTTCGGCCAGCCAGCGAGCATCTCGGTTGGGCTCCTGGAGAAGGATTTGAAGCTCCAGCTTGGCCCATCCATGTTCCCAGGGTAGAAGTAACAGGACACATGAACTGCAAAAGGAAATTCACTCAATGCGAGCGGGCATGCATCGGCCGGGAATCGAACCCGGGGCTGGCCGAAATCATCTGAAGTCTTCTCTGGTGAAAGAAGGACTTCGGGTGGCAACGGCCAATTTTACCACTAAACCACCAATGCTGTGCATGAAGCGTAGAGGATGTTGCATGGGTCTTGTAGGCTGGCTGGAAACAAGCAGCTAACGACGAGGATGCAAGCATGAAATGCTGTGCGGAGAGTGGAGGCCAGGCCTTGGTGGAGACGGCTTAGCGGCGGCAGTGCTTCGGCGGTCATGGTTGTCAAAGTAGACGTATGAAGGCTGGACAAAGGCGCTTGATGTGAAGATGGGATGTTTCGTTGATAGAATTGTAGGTGTTGCTCTGCCGAAGTTGTGTTTCGTCTGTCTCTGCGCCGGCGATTGACGATCGAAGGCTTTGATCGTCATTGCAGTGACCAGGGCCGTTGTAAGGGATCCTATGGATGGCGCAGGTCCCTTCCGTTCATTTGCTCCGTCTGAATTTGCCATGCTCGAGCAACGAGGTGAAAGGACTCGAGGTCTGGACGCCGGAAGGTGATCCGATTCCACGATGAGAGCGTGTACTGACCGTCATGTGCTTGGAAAGCGAGATTTTGACTGCCTGCTCTTCACTGGTGACAGCCACGTCGTCAACTTCTGACCCTGGTCTTGTTTGAGAGTTGTTTGCATTTGCTGCCAAACCCGTGTCAGGGTCACTGCCTCACCCTTGTCCGCCTAGAGAAGTTCTGATCCGCTGATGCAATGTCGTGCAAGCGCCATCCATCTTCATCTCAGGAAAGACTTCGGTGTGCCCGACTGGAGTTGACCGATAGATTTGGATGAGGTCATGAGAGAAGCCGTCAATGACGAGCTGGACCTTGCAGCCTCGCCTGTTGTATGCATCGACTGCCATTCCCATCATAGGCTTGATCCACAAGGCGCCTTCGGAATCGCTAGTGTCCCTGATCGTCTGTTTGACGCTCTCTAGCATTCCCAGCGTCAAATAAAGAGACTGCAAACCAGTCATCTCGGTTGAAAAGAGTTTGAACAAGTCTTCCCAGTCACGCTTCGTGCGACTGTTGAGGTGAGGGTGGCGGGGAACTGCCATCTTGAGGACAAAGTGGCGGATAGCCGGAAGGCGCGGTTGTGGGATCATGCGTGTGAGAAATCGAAAAGCGGTGTGTATTTGAGTGAACTCGAACGCGTTTGAACTGTATAGTGTGTTGATGGCTTCGGAATAGACTTTTCGACAAGTCACTAACAAGGGTAGTAAACCGGTTGCTTGGGCGTATTGCTCGCGTGGAGCAGCTGATGGACGTTTCGTAGTGAGCTGGTGACATTGGCCATGGATTTGAGACTCGGTGATTCGTTGAGGTACTTGGCAGATGAAATGGTAAATGCGCGAGTGGTTGTCTCCAGCTGAGACGTGGATGGTAGATCCGCCCAAGACGAGGTCGTATATCATCATGCGTACGTCCAAAGGAAGTCTGGACAAGAATCCGGAGTTGGGTTGTTCGTTGCAAATTTGCCCAGAACTCAACGCGGCAAAGAGTTGGAGACGATACCAGGCGGATTGTTCGGGTGAGGCGGTAGCCATGGTCAGGGCCCTTGGACGTCTCGGTCGACCGCCATGAAGATAGACGCCATACGGTAGCCCTAGCCAAGGTTCTGCTACCTTGTTTGCCCACTGAACAGAAGGGCTCACGTTGACGAGTACCTTCAAGGCCAAATCACCCCAGAAGCCTGTATCAGTTGTTAAAAACGGGTGTAATGAAGCCGTCGCCATAGTATGACAAGGCGAGAAAGACACGGCGAACGGAATCGATGGGTTGTAATACGGACCAGACATGTCTACCATGACTTTTGCAGGCAGAGTGGCGTGATACTGGCGCGCGCAACGCTGTATGCAGCTGGCAGATGGCTCTCAGTAGTACACCAACAGCATGTTATCGGGTGGGGCGAGGCACGATTGCCTGTCTAATCAAGTTGGCGTCGTCGAATCAAGCAGTCATTATTGTTTAGCGATTGTATGGCGTGATGGAGTCGAGGCGACAGGATAAGCATGGAAGTTATGCGATGAGATGTCGTGCTGCGCCAAGCCCCGGTGAGACTGCAGTAAGACATGGAAACTTTGTCTCGACCCTTGATACTGGCAATCTCCACGCCATCGTATTCCAGGCTGAAGCAATATTTATCATTTGAATGGGAAAATCACCATTACGCGGCTCTCGTATTGATGCAACTCATATCCTGCAACTCGGGTAAGACGGATGGACTGAGTGCCGCTGAGATATCCGACGACGAGTGAAGTGGTCCGACGAGAGCAGGCCCGGCAGCCCTGGATTGAACAGGTACTGTGTTCATCATTTCAGATCAATAACACATTGGCTATAACTACTTCATCTCATGTTCAGGGTCAGGATTGATGTCTTATAGTCCTGCGAACACCACTAACGGCGCCTAATCACAACCATGTCTTCGGAGATTAGCATGTGCCGCATCCCGCATCCCGCATCACGTCCTTCTTTCTGCAAGTGGAGGCTAAGCCTCGGCCGATCGTCATCATTCTGCACATACTCTACGCGCAACAAGTTAATAACACAACACAGCTGCATGTAGTTGGCAGACTCCAACGACATCTCTCTCACCCAGGCGGACATCTCACAATCGGCATCTTTCACTCCAGCATGCACATCCAGCAGCCCCGACAACCCGTGATGTACATTCATCCCCGGCGCATACCCACCTCCAACCCGCCCTTCTGATCAGACTACCGGTAACCGCACGCCAACATGCCTCCTCGATACTTCTCTAGCACCACCTTGCTGCATCGCCTTTCGCAGCTTCGACGCCGCCGTCCTGGCCATGTGCTCCCTTTCCGTATTCCGTTTTTTCGTATCTTCTACAGCACAACTTACACCACCCTTTTCCTCATCACTCTGGTCATTCTGGCTATCACTCCTGGTACTATGCTCTGGACTGCAATCAAGAGTGAAGCCTTCCAATACGTCTTCATGATTGGTGGTACATACGTCCTCACTGCCCTAATTACCATCTTCATCTACTCTTCGCGCCTCTACACCAACCGCTCCGTCATGGCTGGCGTCGGAAAAGCTTACATCCCGGTCGAAGATGGCGAGGTTGGCCGGAACGTGCGCAAGATGATTGCTGCACAGCTGGAGCGCAGCGCGGTGGTCGCGTGGGAGTCCAGGCCGAGGGATACCATGGGGGAGATAGTACGCGCAGAAAAAGAAGGATGGCTCACGGATGAGGACCACGTCACCGGAGGCTTTGATATCGAACAATGGACGATTGGTTCAGCGATTGTCATCGATCCGGCCAAAGCGCCCTGGGGCGAGGTACACCACGCAGGCTGGACTGCTCCAGCGCATGCGAAAAGCGAAACTCTGGGCAATCTGCAATTCGCGACTGTCATTGCAGAACTTCCACACCTGATCGAGGCGAGAGCTGTGAGTCTTGCACCGCCGGATCCCAACGCTGAGGAAGGGTTTTTCAACGAGAATGAAGCCCCTCTTGTCGACCAGGTGGTTATGGAGACACTGCGTCGCCAGAAGACAATGGGCTTGAGAGAATACCTTACGCAGCTTTCCTATCTTGGCCTGATTAACCCGCCCTCAGTGGGCCATGAGTTTCTCACCATGTACGAGAAAGTCCGCTTCTCCGGCCGACCTTGCCCTGAGAACGAGTTCAACAGTCTTATGGCGGTATTCGCGCAGCTATTGGAGGGCATTGGTGAGCTCCGGCCAGAGATCACCGCTCAGATACGAGCGCAAGCCGGAAGCGACGACTCATCCTCCACTTTTGATGCCGATTTGTCTAGTCTGGCTCCATCTGAGACTGCAGGTAGCGTGCTGCACTTTGCAACCCCGAATCCACCTCGGTCGGAGAGTGACAGTTCAAGTGCGCGCAGCCCAGTTACTGCCCGTACGGCTTTCTCTAGAGCCGCCACGCCGTACATGCAGGAGAGTGGAATAGAGAGCGAAGAAAGCTTCAATTCTGTGATCAGGATGCCCGCGGCGGAAGAAGAGGACAGACTCACAGCTCCCGGTGGAGCTGAGTTTGCAGCGCCCAACCGTCGCCTGAGTTCTACAAGCCTGACAACTCTGGAAAGTGATGTGGGCAGTGTGCTGCATCACCGCGTATCTAATGGATGAACGCTTCAGTCATGATCTTCGAGGATTATTTTGCAACTGCCAAATTAGGCGCGAATCAACCGAACCCGACCATATTTGGATACAGAGGTTTCGGTCCAGCCAGCAATTTCCCCGGCGCCCCCAGAACAGCCGAACCTGAAACTCGCTACGATGATGAGATCATGTGCTGCATCTCCGTAGTGGCCGTACTGGTTCAGACGCCTTTGACAAATGGTCGGAGAGAGCCCTTCACGGAAATGGATTTTCAGGCATCACATCGAATCCGGGCCACCCAGCAACACCCAGCAATGCGGGACACAAAGCCATCAGCAATCGACAGACCAACCATACCACCACCAGACGGCTTGGACCAGCGCTTCAGTGATCGGAGACATTCCACGCGACTGATGACCCCCCCTGTGCGATTGCTCCAAACCACCGTGGAGACTCGCAAGGACTTGTTTATACCAAGACGGGACCCCCCAACGTGTGGCCTTGCACGATGGACATGTTAATGAGTAATGTAATCTTTCGCCAATGGGAAAACAGAGCAGAAGAAGAAACCTGCGAATCTCACTTTCCTGGTTTGCAATACCATGCTACACATATTTATAAACGAATGGAATCGCAAGACAATTTACAGAGCCCTTCATAGCCACCCACCACGTTGTTCCTCGGCGGTATTGTCAAAGCAAATGAACTCGGCCTTCTAAGGTAGCACGTAGACAGTCCGCGAGTGTATCAGAGATACAATCTAGCAGTCATGTCGCTCTCAGTGGTAACTTGCAGCAAACTCAATCAAGGGTACTAAGGTAGTGTGTATCATCTCGGCTGACAAGTAGCCATTATAACGCAGCATACCTGAAGTGCCCCGACGCGCGTCTCGCAATCGTTCCTCGCGACCCAACACCCGTAGGCGTAGCTCTCAGCGGTGTGATATAAACACGATCGAGTCCGAACGCGTCGGTAGCACGATCTCGGCTGGCATATGACCCTCGAGATATAACTCGCCTCCACCTTGCACGTGCATTTGTCTTCACGTTACATCCCGCCTCGTTTAGAGTCGTCGTCTGGAAAAGATTTGTACGAACCGCCGGTGCGGTAGCGAGCCGCTAGTGGTGCATAGTGGAGTTGCAGAGACGCCTATGATAGGCTCTGAGGGTGGTGTGCCACAGAGCGACGAGGCGACGATAAGGAGCTCTGGAGATCGTCTATGGAGCTGCTATACTTTTCGTTGTGCCCCCAGTACAGACATTTTGTTACAGCAATGTAGAACCTACTGGCGCTCTGCTGTTGTGCCTCAATATTGACAATGAGAGATTAGTAGCTGTTTATATCCATCATGATGGAGTTGGAAGGCAGGGCCAGTCAAGCAAGCATCACGTGATATCACACCCAATGTCAAGTGAAATGGGAAGTTACATACGAGCTAAGCGAGTCACTCCGCAAATTATCCCTGTAAACTCCATATCAGTCTCAAAAGCTAGAATCCTTCGGGAACCACGAGTCAAGTTTGATGCATGGCAAGCAATCTGCGGCCGAACATGACTTGATTTTGACCTCTGCAGCAGTACTGCCCAGCGTCCCATCTGGAATCCCTAGCCATGAACCCGCATCCTCCGTACCCCTCGCCTTCGCCCTACCCTCTGCCACCGCCTGGTCAGCATCCGCAGCACCCTCAGCATCCTCAGCATCCTCAGCATCCGACCCAGCAGCCTCAACACCACGATTACCAGCAGACCGCCGCTGCCGCCCTTTCTGCGCCACCACCACCGCAGCAGCATGCCCAATCCTCACAACCTCACATCCCCACGCCGAACAATACAGCAGCACCCAATGGCCGCAAACGGAAGGCTGGCCAGCCTGGCTCCAGAGGAGTTGCGAACCTGACGCCCGAACAGTTGGCAAAAAAGCGAGCCAACGACCGTGAGGCCCAACGCGCCATCCGCGAAAGGACGAAGAACACCATCGAGGGACTCGAGGCGCGCATTCGTGAGCTCGAGAGCCAACAACCGTACCAAGAGCTCCAACGGGCTCTGGCAGACCGCGATCGCGCTTTGCAGGAGTGTGAAGCGTTGAGGACACGCCTGGCCGCTGTCGCCGGCATTGTTGGAAATCGCGATCTAGGCCAGACGGGTCTCAATGGTGAGACTTCATTGATTTATCGTGCGCTGATTGCCGACGCCTTGCTTACACTAGACGGAACAGAACTAGCTGCCTTGACTGCACAGCAAAGCCCATTGCCATCCGCGTCGGTCCATTCCACACCTTCCCAGTACCCTCAGGTCCAGCCCTCACCGGCCCAGCAGTACGAGCAGGCTCCTCAACAGCACTTACACCCGGATCTTCGCTCACCCAACACCTCCAGCGCAACGGACTCCCCGGCGGGCGCCCCATCTCACTATCAAAGCTCCGAGGGCCAAGCAAGGAAGTGGACACCCGAGGCTCAGGCGCATCACCATTATCCAGCTCACAGTCTTCCATATGAACAGCCACGGTCTGCACCTGCAGCACAAATGCAGCAGCCAAGTGATCATAACGGCGAGCGTCTCGGCGTGAATTTTCTCCTGGAACAACAGCACAGTTCGCCAGTCTCCAAACCGAATACTTCACTGTCGATCGATCAATCGGGGAACGCCTCGCGCATTCTCTCGCGCTCGACCAGAACCTGTCCGCTCGATCATCTTGTCGGCTCGTTCGTTCAAGAACGCCGTGCCCAGTTCGCCAGTGGTGTACCCTTGTCCCAAGTCGTTGGGCCTGACAAACCATCGCTTATAAGCCTGACCCACCCAGACGCAAAGCGTGGCGCTCTAACAGACAACCTGACGCCTCTTCTTCTCAACATCCTCTCCAAATTCCCTGACATCGACCGTGATCCTGAGCGTCTTGCCGTTCTATACGGCATGTACTATCTAGCGCGTTGGTTCGTCTGCCCATGCACATCCTGCCTTGAGAACTGCCCAGGCTGGGCGCGACCGATCCCTGAAGCTGCCGACAACCAACACCCGGTGTGGATCGATTACCTACCCTGGCCCAGCATGCGCCGGAAGTTGTACTTGGCTCGCACGCCTGGCACACGCCCTCACTTCGAAGACTTCTTCGTCACCTTCACGAGCACAATGTCTGTCAACTGGCCGTACCCGCAAAATTCGTGCTTGAACATCACGCCATCGGCCACACCTGGCGAGCTGCCCTCGATCGAGCTCAGCCGCCCCTTCATAGACCACATAACCTATTTGGGCAACTGGAGCATTGGTCCGGCGTTTGCGACCGCGTTCCCGGAGCTCGTGGACGACACCGTACGGGTTGTTCAGCGGCATAGAGAGCCCACACTCGAGCAGCAACAGCAGCAGCAGCAGCAATGAGAGCGCGGTGGTAGGAGTCTTCAGATTATCCTTCCTCTTCTGCAGCTGCCTTTCGAGTACAGATGATCACACAATATCTTCTTGTTCTTCTTCTTTCCTTCCAGCCTCAAACTATTCACTTTCCAAATGAATGAACGACTCTCAGCGGCAGCATCTCTGTTCTTCTCCTTTGCTAGTTCGCGGTATGACCATGATGAAAGCAGTTCAAGCTAGTAACGTGTTGGGCAACAAGATGTATATAAATACAGTATCTCAGTGGCGTGTTACTGTACCAATGACGTGCGGGAGTCGATGGTATTCGGCTAAGAGAAGCTGAAGTCTGAGCGGTGCTCTCTCAATGGCGAAGTTGTTTCCACAAACATGCGAGAGCCGATGATGCCACCGCGTGACCAAATCTCTCACCAATAAGCTATCGACGTCTGCAGAGTACTATGTACTCTCTCATCGGCGTCAGTCTGGTAGTGATACGCGGAAGCTGATGGTACTACCACACACTCAGGCTCTCCGCGGCGCGAGAAGACGACTTCTCAATAGCACTTTCTCGCTGGTTTCACTGAACTGACACTGTGCGATAGTTGATAGCATCACTCTTTGAGGGGCTCTGCTGCAGCTCTTTCAATTGTATTCTTTCACCCTCGTGGCCGTCCTGCTTCCCTCGGTCACCGATATGTGTTGCGGAAAGATTTGGGATCAGCTGGGTGATGGTGGAAAGAGTTGTGATTATTTGAAGTATGGCTTATTGTTAAATCTTGTCAAAGGTCTTCGTCACGAAGAGTCCCCGTTCCCGCCAACATGATCATCGATCGACCACCCAGCGCTGTTTGGGAGCTGGTCGTCCACACCGCTCACTTGCCGGTCTTGCTCGTCCTCGTCAACCCACTAAAGGAAGAGTGTCAGCTAAGATGAGGTCTTTTCGTAAAGCGAGATGGGTCATGCAAAGGACTCACCTTCTCAAAGTCCACCCTAATAAAGGGAATCTTGAAGTTGTCTTTCGTCAAACGTGGCCAGTATTGCGTCTGGGCTTTGCCCTTGCGGATCGTCATGGAGAAACCTCGACTGTTGAGTTTCTTCGCAGACTCGGACGGCACAACTTTGTCGTAAAAGTCGACTTCGAATTGGTATGCCCTTTCATCTTGCTCGTGGAATTTGGCGACGCATTCGAAACGCAGACCAGTCTCCGTCAGGTCGTATTTCAGGGTCTGTTCCTCAATGCCGGGGAGGTTGACCCTTAGGTATACCACGTTACGGTGGTTGTCTGTCGCATGAGAGCGCTGGGCCCACAGGACTAGGTACTTAATCAGTAATGCTCGCTGTAAAGGCGACCTAGAGACTGCCAAAGCAGCGTCTCACCTTCGGGGTGTGAGGGCGTGGTGGTAGTGTTCGAGTCGTATTCCGGGTAGTGTGTTCGTGATAGCGGGCAATGGCGGATCACAAACTCTGGGCGAGTGGTCTCATGGCTTGTTATGTATTCTAGATACGCCGATAAGACAGAGGTGCGTTGGCAAGAACGTCACCTGGAAGTGTGCGGTGGCTGCCTACGATATCCAACACTTGATATGCGTGGGTCCTCCGCTGCATCGGAGGCCGGTGGGCCTAGGTTTGGAAGACAGTCCGGACTGCAACCTGACGTGGAAGGACTGCTTCATGAGCAATGACGGGTTGAAGGTCAAAGCAAGAGAGACCAGCGAAGTGAGTCAAGACGCACGTTGCATGCTGCGTGTAAGTGCGGCTCAAGGTAATGCAGTAGGACTTCCGTAGAGTAGAGCGCCGGAATGCATGTCGGTGTGTCGGTGTGTTGTACATAGCTAGCTAGTCTCATAGCACATGCCTGCGTTGTTTCGTAATATGCAGTTGCACATCGACTAACCAGACGTCCTGTGTATTGTCATCTAGTACAATATACAACGAGAGACGCTCACCTGTTAACACACCCATCCATTGCATCTCATGGACCTCCGTGGTATGGGTTCTCACTATACCATCGCACAATTGCTTGTCAAAGTATTCACATTGAAGTCATCTCTCGCATCAGCGACTACCCTAAGTAATCGCAATGGAAAAAGGTCCCTTGACCCAGAACAGAAAAAGAAAAACCATCATGCTCCCCTGAGCGATGCGACACAGACGCATCCCAAAAAGCTTCTCCTCATCCCTAATCATCGCAAATCGTATGGTATCCTGGCGTTACAAAAACCTGCGGTTCAACTCTGTCCTCGCTCTACTTGGCGACGATGCCGTGCTTCTTGTGGATGTCGATGACGAGCTGCACCTCGTCGTAGGAGCCGAGGAAAATACCGCTGCGGTCGTGGATGCTCTCGGGGACGACTGTGAGCATGCGGGCCATGTTGCTGTCGACTGCTTGGCCGCCGGCTGTGGAAAGGGAAAAAGTCAGCCTTGCTTTTATGGAAGTGTAATGGGGAAGTGCGACTTACCTTGCTCGAAGACCATGGCCATGGGACCACACTCGTACAGAATACGCAGCTTGCCCTTGGGAGTCTTGCTGTCGGCAGGGTAGGCAAAGATGCCGCCGTACAGCAGCGTCCTGTATGCATCGGCAACCATGGAACCGATGTAACGGGCAGAGTAGGGCTTCTCGTAGTTCTTGATGGTGTCGCACCACTCCTTGGTCGCGACATCCCAGTACTTGCTGTTACCCTCGTTGCAAGAGTAGATGGATCGCTTCTTGGGCATCTTCATGTCGGGGTGGGTGAGGATGAACTCGCCGAGCGAGTTGTCCATGGTGAAGCCGTTGACAGGGCCGTCCTTCATGGTCATGACAAGCTGGGTGGAGGCGCCGTACATGGTGAAACCGGCGGCGACGAGCTCGGTACCGGGGAGAAGCAGATCCTCCTTCTTGCCCGCGGCGTTGTCGGAGAGTCTGTAGATACCGAAGATAGTGCCGACCGAGACACCGGCGTCCAGGTTGCTAGAGCCGTCGATGGGATCGCAAGCAACTGCGTACTTTGCGTTGGGACCAGCAGGGAACTCGATGAGCTCCTCCTCTTCTTCCGAGACTAGAATGCGCACGCGGCCGGAAGAGCGCATCGCAGAGATGAAGATGTCGTTGCCGATAACATCGAGCTTCTTCTGGTCGTCACCGGTGGAGTTTGTGTTACCCGCAAGACCTGACAGGTTGATCAAGCTGGCGCGGCGGATGTAGTAGGCGATCGACTTGAAGGAGAACTGGAGAGCATGGCAGAGGAGGCTGTTGGAAGTGCTGTTAGTAAGAACATCTCTATAATCAAGGCGCTGGACAAGGTCTGCTAGACATACGTGAAATCACCAGTGGCTTCTGAGTGCTTGGTCTGCTCCTCGTTGAGGTGTCTGGTGAGAGTGACAATATCGGTGTTGATCTTCTCGTCACCAGCGGGACCGCCTTGACCGTTTGCAGACATGTTTGTGGATGTGTAGAGTGTTGTAGGGATTCGTGAAAGTTGCGGCGGATGTTGGCGTGGAAAGAGGTTGTTGTGGTGAGTGAGGTTGCTGTGCACAAGGGAAAAGCCAGATCAATGCTTTCAATCTTTCCTCCAGGCGGTGTTGGCAACGTCTCAGAGGTGGTTGTGTCGGGATGATATCACAAAGGTGGAGTAGCAAACGCTCTGTTCAGGCGGAGGATGATTCAACGTGGAGCGGTTTGTAATGCTGAGTTTGTTCTTGTCAATCAGTGCAGTGCAGTGCAGTGCAGTCAGTCAGGCCAGCTCGTTCCACGGCCGCGAGTGACGGGCACATGGACACTTTATAGCTCGGCAACAGCATTTTGCTCGCGACCATTCGGCTCTGAGCTCTTCTCGAGTCTCTTGCTCGGGCGTGTGGTAAAGAAGACGAGGGGCAAGGGCAAGGGCGCGGGGCCGAAGTGGGCTCGGGGAATGACGGAGTGGAGAGGTTTGGTTTGGCCTGGAGAATCGAGTGGAGAGTCGAGAAATCGCGGATGATGTCGAAGATGGTCATGCTACGCTTGATCAACACCAGCATCACTTTGGCATCACTTGGAAGTGTGTGTTCGCAATGCAGTTTTTTTTCTAATGCGTGTAAACTTTTTGTGAAGACTGAAGTAAGTAGACTCGTTTACCCAAGCATATGAACCTCTACCGCACAGGTTTCTTCATGCAGGGCCGCGGAGCTGCTGCGCGGATCTTCTTCCTAAGCATTTTGCCAGAGCCGCTCGGCCTAGAATATTCATGTCAATTATTTTTCTCACCTGCAAGAACATGATTGTTCGAATATCCATTGGTTGTGTGCTTCCTCGAATTCGAATTTCGTTGTCTAGCAATTTGACTTGTATAGCCGCTGAATATCATAGGTATTTCTCCGGGATCATCACTGTCTCCTCGTTGGCGGTTCCATATATTATCGAAACCAAAAAGCCGCATCTCACTTCACTACGCGAAATAAACGCCATCCCACGCTCTGGGACCAAACCGTCCGGACTCGGATAGCCGGTCTCACGCCTCCCAAGCCATCCGCGGTACCAGACAACGTTGTCTTCCAGAATCTTTAGAGAAATGTCTCATTGCCAAACGTCTCTTCAAAACAGTACCTGCATTACTTAACGTCCACGTCCAACCCCTTCTTCCGATCTTTCACATACCGTACCGGACAAGAAGGTCTAGACTACTCTCCATTTCCCTGCCTCAAAAGGATCATCCATCACTACCGTACCGCGTATCCACAACCCCCGTATTGTGGTTGTCCCTCTCGGCGCGACATACCCGAGTCCACCGGCTATACCAAGCATCAAACTGCCCATCGGAAGAATTCGGAGCAGCGCAAACTCGCCGGGCTTCGCTGGCAGGGCTGGTTTTGGAAGCGCTGTAATATATTCTTCCGTCCGTTAAATCCCTCGAAACAGCAAACGCCGATTCTGCCATGGGTTTCGCGCTCGTGGTGGGAGGGAATCGCTGTCGAATTGTTCCGCCGGTGTTCCGCATATAGCCGGGCTTTCGCTTTACATACCCTGGGAGTCTGGACTTGGTGAGACTGATATCGGATCGGAGGTGCGCCGGTGGGAACGACGAGATGTGTCGCGTGTTTCGGATGTACTGCAGGCGTTGCAAAAAAGATACTGGATCACAGATCGGACGCGTGGCTTCCTCGATACTGGAACTTCTTTACCACACGGCGGTTTCGTAGCGGTTAGGATCTTTGCGTAAAGAGGATGACCGAACAGTAGTATCACATCACTCACCACGGCCGCATAAGTGCGATGCTTACGAAAGAATGGGCTGCAGTTCACGTCAACTCACCTGGGCCAGGCCCTGCCCTGCCAACTGAACACGTCTTACCTGCTATTGCAACACCGAGAAACCTTGCGCGGACGTCTGGGCGATTCTGGCTGACTAGGGCGAGTCCGGAAACAACAAGAGAGTTACTTGAGAGGTTTCTGAAGCGAAGAACATTGACGCAGACAGCGTTCACACGTCCAAGCCTGAAGACAGAAGCCTGGAAAATTCCGAGAGGCGACAAGACTGCGAGCTCCCTGGGAAACCCATATTCTCGCTGAAGCCGGTCATACCGTCCAAGAAGCTCCCATTCCCGATGCTGGAAAACGTGAAGTGTCACACCTCAAGCGTCGGCCACGCGAAATGCATCTTTCCTAGATTCTTCATGAGGCGGTAGGCGCTGTTGATGTCTTGCAGAATATCCGCGAAGTTCCAGTGGTCTGGGTAATCCCCTTGTACTGCCATGAGTTTCGACACAGACATTGAGAAGAAGATGTAAGTGTCGTGATTCTTCCCAGGCGTTCGGAAAATTATCCCAAGCAGTGCAACGTATCGGACAGACCGCCATTGTCAAGCAACAGGAGCACCGCAGTCGTGACACTTGACACTTGAAGTTTGCCGTATTGCATGTCGACGAGTCCCAGCACCGCCCTAGAACCATCCCGCCGCCCACATCGCCATCGTCGTCGCTAGGAGTAGAGATTTTGAAGAACGCTCTCTCACTGGAGTGGGCGTGTTTTTGATGTTACCGCAGTCGATGGCATGACTACAAAAGATAGACCTTGGACAATCAGCCTCAAGCGACGCAAGGGAGGCAAGACGCATGCATTCGCACGCATTCATGCACGACGCACGCAGAGAGACGTCGTTGCGCACACCCAACCACGGGATTCTTCTCGTCAATGCCACGCATGCAGCACGCTGCCTCCTTGCTCGAGCAGCCGACAATTGGAAAGACTTTCAGGAATCATGGTGGCGAAGGGAACACAAGGCAAGCAGACCATATAGGCAAGACTCTTCAAGGACAAACCTAGCAGGTACATGTAAGTCTCTGCAGGCAGAGTTTCGTAGCGAGTGATGAGTGGCGCAACTCGGTGACACGCCCTCTGCAGGTGTGGTGTGTGTTGCAGGCACGACACGAGCACGGCGGGAGATCATTGGGCCACGCGATGGGAGCACGCAAGCGCGCAGGAGGAGGGAAAAAGCGAGCTCCCCCTCAGCTGGAAGAGCAACAATTCATGTCCACCCGTACTGTAGTCATGTGCCGCGCCGAGTATTTTGCGCGCGAGCTGATGCCGGGTCCGACGGACGTCTGCAGGTCATTATGTATTATAGCCGCCGCGCCGACGCTATATTGTGGTGTGGGTGGTGTGCAGAACACATCATATAGGCGCCGTTTGCGCGCATGCCTGCTTGCACGCCTGTCCTGTCTGTCACTCCCGTGTGTTGCGCCATTCGGAGCGAGCTACAATCGAGGCTATCTCGGCCTAGGAGTGGCCAGATGAGGGCTTTTTGTTGGGTCGGGGCGTGTGTTGGGAGGCCGTGGATGGCCTTGCGAGTCGCGCGCGTGCAGGTGATCGACCGAGTAGTAAGCGTACCGCGTGACGCGACTCAGAGGGACGTGGCGTGGTGTCGAGGATACATAAGAAGAAGGTGGGGACTTTTGGGTACTTTGGTACTTGCGAGAATGCGAGTCTTATCGTTGCTGGCTATTGCAGGAACTAGGATATGGGAAAGTTGGCAGCAGAGGGGTTTGAGACAGACAGGTGGCATGGACGAAGAAGTATCGGCGCTGGATGTGGGGTGAAGAGGGGGGGGGATAAACGGCGGCTGGGAGTGTTATATTGTTTGTTATTATTATTGATGGCCGTGGTATTATCATCGTCTTCAGTATTACTTTTCACTTTCGAAGCTGCATTTGCTCTCGGCGGAGATGGGGCTCTTCTTCTCAGCGAGTTGTGAGTGGCAGGAAACTTGCACACCGCTCACCGCTTCGTCTCCAGCCATCCACAACGCGGCTAGCCAAGTGTATACTGTAGAGACTGACTAGGGCTAGTGCAGTGGGGCAGGCAAAAAGGATCTTGACAGCTACGGGAGATGTCGATCAGGGCAATAATTCACGGGTGTTTACTCCATCCATGGATCTATGTATTCACTTACAAGCCCGTCGGTCGTGCCTGCCTGCCAGTGTTATGTAGGTAATACTGTAAAACGAAACGACACCACCACCAAAAACAATCCGACAACAACACACGTTTCATCTTCCATCGCATAGGCTCACGTTACATCGGGACTGCTGCACCTCGAGATCGCCGGCGCCGCACCCACAACCCACAAGTCGGCTAGCGTAGCGGGTGCACGCGTGCTCGCATATCTTGCATGTAGCTAGAGTCCTAGTCCTAGACCGCTATTTGCAACAGGTCGCGCCCGCTCACTCTCACCGATCAACCTGCCCTCGTCTTTCTTCCACTACCTCGTCCTTCACGGGCAGCGGTGTACGCAGCAACATCGCCTCTCCTCTTCGATCCATCCCCCAGCATCACCCAAGCAAGCCAGATCACAAACAACCGGATCACCAGCTTGTCTTAGCTTTTCGCACCCGCCACGGCTGCTCCGCTCACCATCTCACCTCACTTTGGGTCATCCTTTCGAGTATATTGCCTGGACTCGCTGTTCCACGCGCCATGGAGCACCTCGACTTCACCCAGCAGGACGCCCTGCTCGACTTCACCGCCGCTTACCTCGACCCCAACGCCGATCCTCGCCAACAATCATATCCTACCTTTCACTACCCGAATCAGCCTCACGCTGCCTGGCAACAGCAACTATCACTCGAGGCCGCCATGGACAACGAAGGATTGTCTCACCCGCAGCACCAGCACTCGCATTCACACTCGCATTCAATGTCGAGTCAGCAAGGGCTACAACAACATCAGCAACAGCAGCAGCAGCATGGACAGCATCAGCAACACCAACTGCAACAACATCAACCTCAACATCAGCACCAACATCACCAACATCAACATTCGCACTCATGTGACCACCAACATCACCAACATCACCAATACCTGCCCCAGGCCGCGTCTGCTTCAAGTCAGCACCGCCAGATGGTTCCTCAGCAGTCGACAATACCACACCAGCACCAGCAGAGCCAGCTCAGTCGGCCCAGCAGCCACCATGCTCACATCACGCCCATCAACCACCTGCAGTCCACTGGCCTGAACATGGACTTTGCCACCATGATGCCTACCGACTGGCAATTCCAGTTCCAGCAGGCTGCTGCCTTCCAGGCCCAGCAGCAACATCAACAGCAACAACACTCGCAGCAGCAACAGTACTCGACACAAGGTTCCTCATCATCACCCTTGAACACATACAACCTCGGTGCCTTTGCCGGTCAGTTGCAGGCGTCGCCCGTCGACTTCATGCCTGTTTCGGCTGCTGAGAACTACGCTGCTGTCACCTCTGGCATGAGCACCAACGCCTTCATGGCCATGGCTGGACCGATGGAGTCGATGAACACACTCGCCTACCCTCTCAACGACTACCAGAACGACCTCGGCAACTCCTTCAGTTTGAGTCTGCAAAACGCCCTCAACCAACAGGCCGCCGACTCTGCCCACTCCAGCGTGCCTGGCAGTTCGCCTACTGGCACCATTCTCGAGGTCCAGTCTCTTTCTGACAACGAGTGGTCTGCAATCAACTTCAACCCTCACCGCCAGTCTCTGGACTCGTTCAGTGGCACCGTGTCGAACCCTAGTCAGAACCTGCACATCCGCACCAACTCGGACTCTTCCTCGGATGGTCCTCATTCTGCATCGTACCTCTCTGGCAGCTACGAGGAAATCCCGCCCTGGCCTCTGAGCTCGCCACACGACGAGTTCCACAGCCAAGACTATATCGACTCACAGTACCTCCAGTCGCAAGGATTTGCCATCGCCAACCAAGAGCGTGGCGTCCAGCTGCAGTCGTCGCCCACGTCTTCATTAGCCGTCAGCCCTTCTGCTGGTGTAGTCACCCTTTCATACGCATCCGCCGGATCATCATCAACTTCGCCGACATCTTCTGGCCCGACTTCGCCACCTCTTCGCCGTCGCAAGTCGCCGTCCGAGAGCACTTCCATTTCCAAAGTCACCAAGGCTATCGTCAAGAAGTCTCCCACCAGCAGAAAAGACGCGACCGGTGAGAAGAAGATTGGTCGCAGACGCGGTCCTCTCCGACCCGACCAAAGGCAGCAAGCACACGAGATCCGCAAACTCCGTGCCTGTCTGCGCTGCAAGTTCCTTAAGAAGACTTGCGACAAGGGTGAGCCTTGTGGCGGTTGCAGGCCTAGCCACGCCCGCCTGTGGCAGGTCCCTTGCACCCGTCTTGATATCAAGGATATTGGCTACTTCATGAAGGACTGGAAGGCCGACTACGAGAGGCACGTCAGCCTTGGCTTCAGTGTCAACAACATCAAGGGCTTCAGCACCATGGAGCGCACCCTTTACATCACTCACGGCTACGGTCACTACCTGCCTATCAACGCCCGTGAGGTGTTTGTCAGGGAAGACAAGTGCTTCGACGTTGACTGGATCGAGACTGAGACCCTCAACCAGTACGAGCTCACCACCGCTAAGCTTTCGGCTGGCATGGAGGGTGTCAGCACCACTCTGCTGTCCGAGTACCTTGATCGCCACCTCGACCAGGGCTTCGAGAACTTTGTCGACGACTACTTCGAGGGCACTGCTTTCGTCACTGAGATCCTCAAGACTGCCTACCGCTACTATCAGAAGGAGAAGACTCCGGCTATCCGCAAGGCGCTCAAGCTTGTCCTCGCCTACAACCTCACTTTCCACATCACTCTCGTGGAAGGTCTTTCCGACGAGGAGCAGTTCGTTGGCCGTATCGATGACCCTGCGAGCAAGTTCAGCGGTAAGACTGTTGCACCTGTCATGATCAACTTCCAGGTCAAGTGCGCTCTTGCGGACATGTGGCGTGAGCTGCAAAAGGACATCCTCGAGGAGCTGTCTTCTCTGTACAGCTCTGTCTACTCCGGTGACAAGCTGAAGAACTGGCCCACGATCTTCATGCTGGCTGCCATCCTTCTCGCCATCTGGGAGGAGATGCAGTACGACTGCCACTACCGCGTTCCTGATGAAGAGGCTGTCAACAAGTTCTGCGACGACATGGAAACCACCCCAGTCGGTGTCATCGTCGGCCTCTTCCAGGCCATCTCCACCAAGCTGCCTGGTCTTCAGGAGTGGGACACTGGAAAGCACCACCAGCTTCTCGGCTCCAACCCGGCTATCTGTGACGCTTTGACCGAGGTCAAGGGTCACGTCAACAAATACGGTAAGTCTTGTTTCTTGCAATCCAATACATCACTCCCGCTAATGCCATTCACAGAGACATACCTCAAGGGTCAACAAAGCGCCAAGTTCGACCGTGATGACTTTGACAGCCTTAGCGGCAAGTTCCTCAGCAAGCTCGTCATCCGCGCGAACTAGTACGACCGCGATGGGCAGAGCCTGACTGCGGAATTTGGCAACGACACACCGAGCAGCGGTGATCTACACAGCAGCCATGTCGATCCAAGCAATACTGCCGGCAGCAACAACAGCGACTCCAGCAAGCCCGCTACTGCCAAGAAGCCAAGAATCATGAAGACGACCAGCTCTGGAGGCCCCTCTCACTGGCCTGAGGGGCTGCATGAATGACGGACGTATCTTACGGCCGCGCCGACCAAGGCCAACTTACGAGGAACATCACGATCATGAGGTCTTGCAAGACCTTGACGCATCCTCAACGGCCCCTTTGCACACTACATGACAACGATCTTCTGTCAACAACCCGACACTTCATCGACGCTACATTTGACGAGATACTTGACCGTTTGACGGCCTGTTTGAGATTTTGACAACTCGGACTTACGATGATGAGAGTGCGATTGCACACCTTCTGCATTTACGAGATATTGAAATGGGATGCGAACACGACGACCCAAAATTTGCAGTTTTTTGTTTTCTTGCGTGTACTTGCTTCTCGCTTGAGGCTTACCGTGTCTCACTGGCGGCGGTTTGTTTGCTTGCTTTTTTTCTCCTTGCTGATTAATTTTTATATTTTCACGTTGCCACTCGACAGCAGTCTGGATCTGTCGATGTCGGGAAACACCCAGATGGTGATGCATGGATGGGCGATCTCGGCGTTCGATCATGATTTTTTAAACGGACAGCAACAACGACGGATGTTGCTATATCACGAGCATGGCTTCCGGAATTAAAGACGACACACGACGTGAAACGGCAGACTTATATACATCCATCCGATATCATACTCACGAGAATGAACTCAAGTCTTCCACATGCATGATTGTTTTTATTGTTATTCCTACTCTCAAAGACTTTACTACAAAACACGCCGAAATGCCATCAGCTGTACACTTGGATGTAGCCCTCTACACCACCGAAACGACGAAAAATCATCGGAAGAAATTGATTGATCCCCCGTCTCCCGGGGATTAGCGTAGCGCTGTCCAGAACCTCCATGTGTGATGAGACCTCACGCCTCGCACGTGTTTCTATTTCGGCGACTTGCGATGGGCCAGACCGAGGATGATCGGGCCGTCTTCGTCAGGGCGGCGCTTCGAATGGAGTGTTTGTGCAACCGTGACGATGCAGGCATGCCCACCATGCAACATAACATGCACCTCTGATTGAGAGATTCCTTCCTCCCGCACGGAAACGTTACACGTGGGCTGGAGAGTGAAGAGAGAGCTCTGCACAATATAGGAGCTATCGGAACCGAACAGCCCTTTCCACAGTGGCAAGAGTGGATGGTGGATGGTTGGATGGTCATCACAAATAGTTCTTTGGTTGATCTTGGTGCCCCGCGCGGGGAGGGGGGCGCCTCATTACCTCGTGCTGTTCCCTGCGTGTATGCTAAAGTTTGTCGAATACACTGCCTCATGGGCTCTAGGATGCTCATGACATACTGTATACGAAGGACCGATTCAATAATCAAATGGTGGCATTCGTGCTATGAAACTTAGTGGTATCTCGCTGGCATGAGAATGTCTTCGGCCAACTCACGTCGCTGGTATCATTAGAGACTTCCTCATGCACCCAACCATGTCGACAGACTTTGGCATGAAGTGAGGTTAGTGGCTGCATTACCTGTTGTCTCCCGAAGCCAACCAATGCCGATCGGCGATAGCTCTTTCCCACTTGGTGTTACCTATATACTCTCCTCGACTGCTTCCTGCGGTTCCTGCTGGTGTGTGTAAAACATTTCTGTTTCCTTGCAGTATAAACCCTTCAGCATCCTCCACCTATCTTCTCCACACTTCCATCGCTCTCCATCCCCACAACCACGCACAACCACGCCTCGCCCGCCCAGCTGACTTCACTCTTCACTCTAAACACAATCCCCGCAACAAACAATCATGGCTGGCAAGGTGAGCACTACGCGTCCTCTCCTCACGCCGACAGAACTCTCTAACCTCTGCTTCACAGGTCAAGTACGTTCTGCTCGACTGCGACAACACCCTCTGCAAGTCAGAGCGCCTCGCCTTCGAGGCATGTGCCGATCTTACCAACGAGGTGCTCGAGAAGCACAAGATCGAAGCCCGCTACGACACAGACTCCCTGCTTGAGGACTTTGTCGGCCACAACTTCCGCAACATGCTCATCGGCCTGCAGAAGAAGCACGAGTTCGAGATGTCTGCCGATGAGGTTGACGAGTACGTTGACCGCGAGCTCGGCAAGGTCGTCGAGAAGCTCTCGGAGAAGTGCGTCGAGTGCACCGGCGTCACCAAGCAGCTCGAATGGATCAAGGAGCAGGGCTACCCCATGGCCGTCGTATCAACCTCCGCCAAGCCCCGTGTCATCGCCTCTCTCGTCAAGACCAACCTCATGAGGTTCTTCAAGGACGAGCACGTCTACTCCGCCGCCACCTCCCTCGACCCGCCCAGCTCCAAGCCCGATCCCGCCATTTACCTGCACGCCTGCAAGCAGCTGCACGTCAAGCCCGAGGAGTGCGTCACCGTCGAGGACTCCAAGTCCGGCGCCACTGCCGCCCTGCGCGCCGGCATCCCGCTCATCGCCTACGTCGGCGTGTACAACGAGGAGGAGGGCGAGGAAAAGATGAACCAGATGGCCAAGAAGCTCACCCAGGAATGCAAGGCCGACGCCGTCATGTACGACTGGTCCGAGTTCCCGGAGTGCATGAAGAAGATCGACGGCGGCATGGACGGCGGTCTTTGACAGGGAGGCAGAAGCCGGCTGTGATGCCCTGACTTGAGAGCATTATTTTGGAGCTGCCTTATCAACGGCTTCTTCCCTTTGCTGTTATCCTTACTGACTTATGATTACTACGAGCGACGAGCACATGCTTCATGATGCTTGAGGAGCCCCGGTGGGCTACCCTCCTTCTTTTTTCTTCACTTGTTGGCTTTCACTCAAATGTCGCTTCTAAGAAGATAGACTCGAGATATCTGGATGCGACCGAAAAAGTTGTCCGCTGCTCACGTGCAGCGGACATGAGTTTTCTTACTGATTGGTCACACACTGCCTTTGTCTCTACCATGCATCGTGCTTTCTCAGGGCTCACAATGATCGTAAAAAATTTCCTTGGATGAACGCGGCGGTGTATTCCCTCGTTTGGGCTGGTCCGTAAGTGGCATTCCTCAAAGAATCTTTGCCCAATGGATGACTTGATTGAGGAGGAACGTCAAACTGATCGCAATTATAAATCTCTAAAGCTTTGAACTCCTCGCAGCCTCCTTCACCAACCTCACAGCCTCCCCAGCACAGCCATAACTACATTGATAACCCGCCCCACCATGGCCATAGTTATGCACAATTGACCAGCCCTGAAGCGCCTCTCGCTCGACCCGGTACCCTCCCTCCCTCACAGGCCTCAAACCAACTCCATGCCTGATCGCATCTAGTCCAGCGCGGCCTTTACCATCCCCCAAGCTAGGCACAAGCTTGACAGCTTTCTCAAGAATCCGCTCGCCCATCGCAGGATCAGCCTCCGCTTCCGTCCTGCCAGCCTGATAGCAGCCGCCGACAACAGTCCCACCACCGCCAGGCCTCTGCATGATGTAAGTCGTCTCGTCAGGCTCGTCGTCAGTGCCGCTGACGAACGTTATGCGGCCGCCAGTCTCGTTGCGGAGGAGGACTACATGGCCTCGCGCAGGGTAGACAGTGGGATCCTGTACTCCGCCGAGAGTGGCTGCGCCGAGGCCAGTGCAGTTCAGGACTACGGATGCTTTTCGACCGCTGGAGTGCCGGTCCCGGGCTTCGGAGATGTTGGTGAGGACTGCTCGTTTGACGACGACGCCTGCTGATAGGCACTTTCCGAGGAGGTAGTGCAGGTATTGGGGCGTGTTGATGCAGACGGAGGTGTAGGAGATGCCGCTGCTGATGCCTTCGGGGAGTTCGGAGGCTTCTAGTTGGCGGAACTGGGAGCGGCGTAGGTCAGTTAGTTTTCTTAGGATTCAACAAGGGTCGAGGGTATCCAACGTACATCCGGCACCACGTCGCTGAACCACGGTTGGCTAGACAGAAGCTCCGAGAACCACTTTGCAGTCGCGCTTTGAGCGTCCTTCTCGCGGTTGTATACCACGTTCTCTGCGGCGTCCGTTCAATTAGCGATCCGGATCCATCCATCATTCGAATCGTTATTGAACGTACCCTGCAAGTGTACTCCAGCCTCAGGCGTCGTCAACGCAAGCCTGTACAATTCCGGCCAGGTTTTGGCATCGAAGTCGGCATCTCTGCTCCCTTTAGTGCTGACTCTACACGAGGTCAAACCGTTAGCATTAGGATCATGCGATTGTCCGACTCTATGCATGGACGCACGGTGCGTAATTCGCCCCGGCCCACGGGCTGGCGTATTCGATATCGTAGTCCCCAGGGAAGTGCTTTGCGACGATGGTGATGTTTGTGGAAAGCGGTTCTTGAGACAAAAGGTACGCGGTCGTGAGACCGGCTACGCCAGCTCTGGATGGTCTTGGGTTAACGTCTTGACTTTGAGGTTTGACAGATGGTTCTTACCCGACGACTACGACATCTGTAGGCATTTTACCAGTCTCGTTTGTCGACTAGACTAGATTAGGGACGCAGCAGCTTGTCGATGTCTCTATCCTCCACCGTCGTGGCCATCGCGGAGACTTTGTCTTTTTTAGTCTATGTTACATAGTCGTCCGCTAACACCCCGTGGAAGCCGAACGCTTCTCTCAATCCCTGATGCCGTCGGTGTCGTGCCGCTGCATCGGGACAACTCGATAGGGTATGGGTCTACCTAGAGATAGAGGAGCGCTAAAGGTGGGTCTACACGGCGTCGCTTCTGATTGGTGGCGTCCACGGTTCGGTGATCTACATGTCTTTACGAAACACGCTTTGATGACCAACGCGTTTGTTGGACTGTACAGCACATCGCTATGATTTTTTTGCGGGTTTGCTTCTTTGCAGTGTTTCAATCCCGTTCTACAGGTAATGCACGATTCTGGATTCGAACGTGGACAGATTGAGTCGCAAAAAGCTGTCAAATAGCCTGTCATGATTCGATCGAAGCGAAGTCCAGAAGTTGGAAGTCCTCTGTCCCACTACATGCAATATAGTTGATTTCATCAATCATCAATAGCATGGGCTCAACTCTTTGAAGACCATGGTGTGGAACAACGGTGGAAACAAGAATTCAATAAGGTGCTCATCCGAACACTAGACAAAACTACAACTTCTGCGTCTTAACATTCACCTCTCCATTATTCTTCGTACTCTCCCTCGAGATCCGCCCTCCCAAGTCCACACCATCAAGGACCTCCCCCTTCCGCCCACCATCCCTGAAGCAAATCCAAAACACGCACCCAGCCAAGAACGCCGCCACCGCAATCCCGCCATACGTCCACACCATGTACGGATCCTGCGAAACGGGCGTGAGAGCAATCCCAATCGCAGCGCCAACCGCAATCGTCACCCAGAACACACTCGTGACGACCGCGCGGAGATTCTCGGGCGAGTTGTTGAAGGCGATTTCGATTCCGGTCACCAGGACCCAGATCTCGCTGAGCGATCCGAAAATGTAGCCTGGAGCTTGGATCCAGACGTCTATGCTGGCGGGCGGCGAGGTGTAGATGTAGTGCTGCAGGACGCAGGCGTATACCATGCTGAGCGAGGCGCAGAAGAAGCCGAGGGTGATGCGGCGGACGGGGTTGAAATCGATGTTGGCTTTGCGGAGGGCGGGATAGACGATGACTGGTGTGTTGTTAGTGAAGGTCTAATATTTGGGTTACGATGAAGATACTCACGATCGAGAAGAGGAATAAATGCAAGCATGAAGACTGTGGACAAATTTTGCATCAAGTCGTTGGGCGTACTGCCAAGATCCATCTCACCAGCTTGAGAGATCAGGTTGTTGAAGATTTGAGTCCAGCAGATGGTGAAGAAGGGGAAGAGCAGGAAGTACTAGTCGCTAATTAGTATGGGAACTAGAGCAAAGTTCAACAGATGATCTACCTTGCAAGCCAACAAGCCAGTCTTGACCTGTTCGACGTAAGAATCCGTGTACTGATCCGACTGTGCGAAACTGTACATGTCTAGCCGCTGGTTCTCAAGCAAGACACTGGGCTTTGCGTTGTCGAATGACTTTTCCCGGAGAGCGATCTTGATAGTATTGCTCGCATCGAGAATTGGGGAGCCTTGCGGAGGAAGCTTGTTGACCTTCTTGCTGAAGACGACAAAGATCGTCAAGACTATCATGAAGACGCTAGATGAGGTCAGTGTTTGATTCCAAGTATTCTGTCGAGTATGTTACTTACATGAGTGGGATGAGATAAGCAAGCCAGAACGAGTGGGCTTTCTCCACAGGGACAGTAATGAGAGCTGACAAGCAACCGATGTTGGCCGCCCAGTAGTACCTGCAGTCGTGTAAGCTTTGACTTTCGCTTTATCGACCAGTATCTTACGTACCACAGAAAGATACGAGCGGTTGTGAGCTTGCCATCCACGATCACTACCTCGCCGGTCCTCAGAGTCGTCAATCGTTCGCCTTGATCAGTGTTTTGCTCGCCGCACAAAGGGGCAATGCAAGACTTCAGACCGCCAGTACCAAGGCCGATCATGATGATGCTAGCGATGAGACCACCAAAGGATGCACCGGAGTTGATGGCTGCAGGTGTGGCAGTAGCGACGAGTAATACCATGCCGAGGATGTAGACCGGCGAAGATGCCAGAATTGTCTTGAACTTTCCCAGCCATTGGTCTGTCGTACTTGGTCAGTACCTTTGTCGTCAAGATGGAGATTAATTCTTCCATACCAGCAATGATCGCACCGAACACAGTGCAAAGATATGACCAGAACTTGAGTGTGTTGCCCAGAGCTGACCCGACTGCTTGGCCTCTGTTTAGGGCGCCAGGAATTCCGGTATCCGGATCGAATGGGTAAGGATGCCTTGTTGTTTGTCAGGTCATGTCCAGCTCTTCATATTCTATCGTTCTTACTGGATATAGTTCTGCAATGGAGCGGATACGCCGAAGTAGACGAAGCGTTCTCCAAACTGCCGAAGTCTGATCAGTCTTGGTCCCAATGGAAGAGGGGTTTTCGTCGTACCTCGACAACGCAAATGAGGAAGAGCAACCACGGGATAGGTCCCGCAACTCTCCGTAGCCCAGCATGTTGATCGTGTTTGGGAGCATCATCGTGGTCTGGCGTGCTTGATGTTCCGTGATGCACATCATGAGGACAGACCTCGATGTCTGTGGTCGGCATGGTAGTTAGATCGCAGCAGGCCAAATGTGATGGATCGACGAAGTCCTCAACCGGCCTTTCAGAAAATGGAGGAATCTCGCTGGTGTTATACATCAGTCACACGTCTGCAAGCATACCTTACCGTAATGATACCCATGCCTTATCACCATGTAACATAATCCGGGGCCCCGCGACGCCGAGATAGAGGTTCCTTATCCGGCGTTCTGATTAAGTTCAAGGTATATCCGTATCTACAACAATTGTGCTCCGGCATTGCGTAGGAACAAATCGAGCAGATAAATCAGATTGGCGGCATTGAACGCCGACCTATCGTCGGCAAAGCTTGTTCGCACGGCCAAGCTTTGTGACGATACTGTTGTAAATAATAAGATATCATGGGAACTGTACCTACCAAGCCTTAGTACCACAATTTACCCTCCGTTGCATCACTCCCACACATCCCATCCAGTCAAACACAGCATTCTCAACACAGCAATCATGGCCGCTTGCGTTGAAACTCACTCTATTCCTACCGAATGGGTCCCTCATCTCGACCCTGAATGGGTGTCTCTCTGGAACAACCACGGCCGTCACCAATACAGAGCAGATGAAGTCAGCGTTCCCGAGTATCGCAAGAATCCGAAAGCGTATAGCTTCACATACGCCGCCTGGAGTGGACCAAAAGTTTCCCACGAAGAAGAATTCGACGTTCCTGTAACGAAGCCTCTAGGCACCGTTCGGGTTCGAGTATACACACCAAAGGGAAATGGACCATTCCCAGTACATTTCAACTACCACGGAGGCGGATGGGTGCTGGGCGGTCTAGAAAGCGAGGCGGCGTGGTGTCGAAGTATCTGCAATAATGTCAACATCAAAGTCATCGACGTCGACTATCGCATGGCGCCCGAATTTCTTTTCCCAACCGCCATCTACGATTCGTGGGAGGTTGTGCAATGGGTATGTCGCAAATTGGATGGCTTCGAGGATTGCAGATGCTAATGCGGATGACAACAGGCTCGCCAGTCAGCGTCAAAGCTGAACATCAAAGCGGACAGTATTTCCATTGGCGGTCTCTCGGCTGGCGGCCACATGACCGCTGTCATGTCTCACATGGCAAAGTCCGAGGGAGTCGATCTCAAGCTGGCTTTGATGGTGGTCCCTTCGACAGACCTTCGGTACGTGGTATCCTCGCTAGGAAAACCGTACAAGGACTGACGCCAATTTGCAGATGGTCCATCGGCGAGGAGCCTCTCCAGTCAGAAGTAGCGAAGAAGTATCCGAGTGTGGCGATGGTGGAGCACAATCCTTGGGGTCCCAGATCGCGTATGGACTGGTTCATGAACCACTGGATACCTAAAGACACAGGTGAGTCGCGGGAGAGGGGACATCCGACGCACACTCTGGCTGACGATGCATGCAGAGCTCCGAAAGGCTGCGCTCAACGACTGGATGGCATCCCCGATACTCGCAGAGTCTTTCGAAGGCATGCCGCGAACGCACATCGTCACTGCAGAGTACGATCTTAGCCGGGACGAGTCCCACGAGTACGCCGAGCTCCTGAAGGCAGCAGGCAACGTGGTGACAGTGAAGTGCTACGCTGGCATGCCGCATGCGTTCGGTCACTACAATCACCCCGAGCGAGGACTGAAGCAGAGTCATCAGTATATTAGAGATACAGGTGATATCATCCGAGAGGCTCATGCGATGTGAGCACGGGCGACTTTGATATTGCGGAGCGATGAAGAATCCAGAATGGCGATAGTCGCGACTGAAGCGCCTGAAAGGGGGTAGCAAAAATTACGCTTCAGCCTAGGTCTGCAGCAGCTCGGACCTGGCAAGAGTCGGCTATAGATTGGGCCATGGTGACATCTGAGAGAATAAATACGAGAGGGTGAGAGATTCTGACTCCAGCGGTGGACGAGAATAGAATGTTGATGATATAGCGGCGGCGGCGACAATGAGAGGTGTCTTCGCATGTAATCGGAGCAACGGTCCGACACGCAATTAGGGTTAGTGTTTGGGTAAAGAGACTGGACACACTACTCAGGATAATTGATCAGATCAAAGATACAGTAACGGCAGGCTAAAAGCTACATGTATGCTTCCGCTATTGAGAGTCAATCTCACTACACCACAAACGCTGACAAGACAAGATCGATCTCCTCTGGTTCGAGACGCCACCAATATTCCCCGTACACATACCCAGAAGCCACTCGATACGCAACACCTTGCTCCCACTTGACCCAAAGGATGTTTATCCTGTCCTTAAGTGGCCACGGCTCTCCGTCTACGTCTTCGTCACTATGCATATGTATGCCACTGAACGAACATTGGCTTATCGCGACCACATCAATGAATGCCATTCGTCCATCTGAGTTTGTGACAGCACAAGTCTCCTCCTCGAACTGTTCTTCGTAATGGAGCCACAATCGTCCTGTACGCGGCCTTCTCTCGCCAAACTCCAATTCGTCGGCCCATAACTCCATGTGTAAAGCATCTTTCCAGGTTCTTTGCCTGTCCCGTCGGTCGCAGAGCAATACAGAAGCCTTCCAAGTCTTGCAAAAGAGGTACCGCGTCTGCTCCGGAACGTTGAAAGGGGTGGACTCGTTTATCTTGGGCATTCGGAACGGATAGTACCAGAACGTAGGCTTCTCATGTTCTGAGCTCCGATGTTGATAAATTATCGATCTCCAAAACGGGCCTTGGAGGGAGAAATTGGCTTTTTCTCGAGTCCAACCTTCAGGTAAAGGCCTGTCCTCATCCTCACCGTTCTGGCGATCAATATGCCAGTTGGACATGATGCTGCGACGATTGCAGTTCGAAGGCTGGCTGCCAGTGGACCACCTGGTGATCGGGCTGGTCTCACAGAATATTTCGTCGCGATACCCCGGCCATCTCCTGACTTGCGCCACCTCATGAAGCCCAAACACAAAATTTCCCTGCCAAGCGGTCCAAGACCAGGAGGGCAGCTCAAGGCCATTCGGTGTCTTGTCCCAAGGCTTACACTCATACTGGGATCCCCGCCTCGGCCTACACGCGCTTGTCCACGAGGCGTTCCACCAGACGCTGTCTTCGGTGTAGGACTTCGGCTGCCAACCAAGGACAACATCAAAGAATCTTTCAGGAATGCCGTACAAAAAGCCGCCTTCGAAGCCGCGGCTGAGGACTACCAATAGCCCAGATATAGCATATAATGCATCCCCGGGATAGGTGAGGTCCCTGACGTTGTACCAGCTTAGAAGATTGGAGAGTCTGCCGAGGTCCGGATAGCCTGAGCGAATGAATTGGGAAGGATCAAATACCACATCGCCCACACGATTCACCCACGTGGGATCAGTCTCGCGACGCTGACTGCACTGGCATGTCCAATAAGCTTGATGGTGAATGAACAATAGCTTCCGGGACGACATGATGTACTCTTGAAAGGTCCAGCCTCTGTGGTTGTAAGCCAGAGTGCCGTTGGTCGCGTCGACAGATTCTTCCATGTCCCTTCTCACCATCAAGAACTCGTCGCAGATTGGGAATGCGGTTTGCGGTAGGTCTCGTGGAGCTGAGATCCCATTCAGACCCAATATTCCAACCAAGCCATCCCCATCGGTGGCCGCGATCGTCATTGCGGCGGTGGCATAAATAGCCGACATCTTATTGAGCTGGTTGCTAAGGCTTTCGGTCCCATCATGTACAATACAGAGCACATCCGTCCATAGATAATCGCATCCTAGTTCGTCTGCCAGAAGGATAGCATGGCATACCGTAGAGGGAAGCATTTCCAATATCTGCGCATTTCCGAGTGCAGCAGGCTTTCGAAGCACTTCGAGATCACGAAGACGGAGGCGGAATGAGGCTGCATCGCCGAGACGGTAGCTCAGAGCAACGTATCGGAGATCTTCCGTCCCGTCCACAATGCATTTCCTTTTCACATCAACAAGTAGATTAGGCACTACTCGCGCGATGTTCATGGGGTTCTCGCATTGTTCCCCATGAGATTTGAAGCAGGCATCCATCCACTGGCTGATGACAGGGAGATCTACCCACTTCTGTTGAAGCATCCGCATGTATGCGCAGTGTTTCTTTCTGGCGTTCTTGGGATTGACAGCAAGCAACAGATCCATCCGATCTCTCAAATGCTTCTGTCTAGTTGTTCCTAGAAGCCCCACGCCGGCCCAGTCGTATCTCAGAGTCATGGGACCGCTGGGTGGAACGTCGTGTCCAGAGTATTGTTGGAGATACTTGAGTATAGCGGTGTGTTGGGAGCACGGCGAAGCGATGGCTTCATCGAAAGTGCCCAGATACATCACCTGATACTGCTTCCCACGAGGTGGAAAGCTGTCGATGTCAGCATCGCTGTCGCCACGTTCAAGAAGCGATGACTGAGCATCTTCGTCTGAATCTTTGCGTTTGCGTACGCGTGGAGGATGGAGAAACCAGGACAAGAGTATTTCACATATTCGGCAAGGGGGTGGTGATTCGCCTCGCAATGCACGCTCTGCTGTTTCTCTTTCGAATTGCAGACGGGACACTGGTGAGGGCGTCACGTCCACCAGATGAGAGTCGTTGATAATTTCGGAATTGTCCATGAATGTCAAACTTGTGCAGACCTATGCATTCGGGGACCTAGAGTGCTAGAAAGTCGTTGCGATGATGAAAATCCAGTTGAGGCTGAGGCTGAACAAAGATTCTAACCCTGCCTATGGTGGTCTCGAGCCTATAGGCCAAGACCAAGGACTACTCTGCGACCATGCCGACGAAGGACTGCACTCCGACGAGAACCTGCAGCAGCTCGCAGCACCCAATTCGCATGGTGGGGACCATCTGAGATATCGGACGAGAGCCCCTTGCCCCCGTAATCTCTGGAGTTTCATGGAATGTTGATGGTGATGTAGCAGCGATGTTGAGGAAGAAAGGTGTTTTCAGAAGTACAGTACATGTAACGGAAGCAACGGCTCGACGTAGGCTTGGACCAGGGTTAACACTGCTTGGGTTTGCGCGACTTTGGTCTTGAAGTCACCTTGCCACCAATTGGAAAAACATCACAACCCTCTTCTCAATCTGAGGGTAGCCAACATACGTTGCAGGTTCATCTAACGACAACCGCGTTATTTACTGGTTGTTTAATGCGGTATTGTCAACAGTCCACATGTTACCTCGGCAGACGGTTGCAGTCCGTCCGCGGAAGTTTATCATCCGCGCAATGGTTTTGAGGTCCTGGACCTTGAGGCTCACACCATGTCCGACAGGAGATACCGCATCTGTAGACCACTAGAGCGATAATGAGCCCCGATGTAAGGCCTCAGCTTGACAGGCACGCATTAAATATAACTACTGATACGTGAATCTAGGGCGAACCTACACCGGCCATAGTGTCTCTTCTCGCGGGTGGCATCGCAGGAGCCATCGAAGCAACAGCAACAGTAAGCTGAGCATACACGCACAACATCACACGTGAGATCTCCTGTCAACTCTAACACCCCACAGTACCCATTCGAATTCGCAAAGACACGCGTCCAGCTTCGGGAGCAGAAAGGCGTGCCAACTCCGAAGAACCCATTCCTAGTCGTCGCCAATGTGTACAAGCAAGAAGGTCTAGGAGCTCTCTACAAGGGCTGCTCGACTCTTGCTATTGGCAGCGTAGCCAAAGATGGCATCCGCTTCCTCAGCTTCGACTACATCAAGGAGAAGTTCAAGGACCCGGAGACTGACACTCTGACGCCACTCCGCAGTTTGGGAGCCGGCATGATGAGTGGAATTGTCGCCAGTATCGTCGCCGTGACTCCCACAGAGCGTATGAAGACGGCCCTGATTGACGATGCGAGGAATGAAAAGCGATTCAAAAGCGCCTCCCACGCTGTCGCCACTGTGTGGAAAGAACACGGTATTCTGGGTCTTTACCGTGGCTTTGCCGGAACTACACTCAAACAGGCCGGCGCGACTGCTTTCCGCATGGGAACTTACAACATCCTGAAAGACTACGAGCGCAAGAAGAACATCCCCCAGACGGTGGTTACGAATTTCGCCAATGGCTGTGTGGCGGGTATTGTCACGACGCTGGCAACTCAACCTTTCGACACCATCAAGACGAGGTGTCAAAGTAGTCAAGGCGCCAGCACTGTGGAGGCTTTCAAGAGTATCGTGTCCGATTATGGCTTCAAAGGTTTCTGGAGGGGCACGAGTATGAGACTCGGCAGGACGGTGTTCAGTGGTGGAATTCTGTTCACGTCCTATGAGTGGTGCGTTCGGATTCTGAACCCAACATTCGCGAAGGTCAAGGAGAAGGTCGTTGAAGTGTAATTATTAGTACGACTTGTGCATAGAAGAAGATGATAGACTGTACATGTACTGTTGACTTGGAAGGGGCCTTGGGTTTCTTCGGACAGATCAGCCCATAATTGGTCGGCGCTAAATCGTCTGACACAGCCTTACAGCGTCGACGCGATTGGATAGAATGCCTGATGCATGTCGGTGTTTGGCTTGACTGCACTTCTGACTGTAACAACAAATAGTTAATTGTCACCGTACACTCACTAAGATGGGCGGGATTCGCTCTGGACCCAGCTGGCCTCCGTAACGTTTTCGTCAGCTGGCAAGGGCGGCCGAAATCGCACGACATTCACGCATCATCCAGTCGGGAAGAAGGAATCTCAATGGCTTCCAGACTACCAGCACTAGCATCCTACTCTATTATTCCCTCCTCGTCGCCACCACCCCGCCCTCCGCTCGTTCCCTAATATATCAAGGCGTTCCCCAGACTCTTGGTGGAAGCTTGCTACACAGTACCGGTCTCTGACGTTTCTTGGCTGCTCCTGGACCATCCACTCCGGACTTCTCGCCCTGGCCGAAACACGATGAACTGCCCTTCACGAACAGACGCCATCATCGAAGATGGCATGAACCAATCTCCGAATGCCTTTGCCCCGGACATCACCACTAGAAGCGATTTTGGCCAGATCGCAAATGCGCGCCTGCAACGAGACCACCGCGTAGGCGTAGGAGGAGACGCAACAGACACAGAAACGGTGGCCTTGCAACAGCTCACCAAAGGGCCAGACAAGAACGGGACATCAGTGATCGCGGAGGCGGGGGAGGGAGGTGGTGATGGAGGCGGACTGGGAAGGGCAAGCGACGGCGCCATGAGCTCGGAGCGTGACAACTCTGGCGACTCCATGGCATCACCGAACAGCAACAGCCATTCTTCTCGTGTACCATCCATCAAACACCTCTTCCACCGCGCCCGCGGCGTCCTGGTCAAATACGGCAAGTTCGTCGGTCCGGGATTCATGATCTCAGTCGCCTACATCGATCCGGGAAACTACGCGACAGCGGTAGCAGCTGGCGCCACCTATCGATTCAGGCTGCTGTTCATGGTCCTGGCCTCCAACATCATTGCCATCTTCCTGCAATCTCTCTGTACCAAGCTCGGCACCGTGACCGGCATGAATTTGGCGGAGAATTGCAAAGCAAACTTTCCTCCGTGGCTCAATTACACGCTCTACTTCTTCGCCGAAAGCGCCATCATCGCCACCGATATCGCCGAAGTCATTGGCACGGCGATCGCGCTGAACCTCCTACTTCACATTCCCTTAGTAGCCGGGTGCGCAATCTCCATCGTCGACGTCATCGTCATTCTCTTCTTCTATCGCCCCGGCAGAAGCTCGATGCGCGGTCTGCGCCTGTTTGAGTTCTTCGTCGCCCTCCTAGTCATCGGCGTGGTAGTCTGTTTCTGCTTCCAGTTATCTCTCGTCCGCGACACCGGCGTCGGCGAAGTCTTCCGAGGCTACCTCCCGTCCAAAGCCCTTGTACAAGGCCAGGGCCTCTACCAAGCTTGTGGAATTCTTGGAGCGACCGTAATGCCTCACTCGCTCTACCTCGGTAGCGGCCTGATCCAAGCCCGCCTGCGCGAATTCGACAAGCTGAACACGCCAAACTCCGTGATCGAACGTCCTACTCATTCCGAGAGCGACGGGGATGTGGAAGAAGAAGAGGTCAAGTACCGTCCCTCCATCTCAGCCATCCGCTCCTGCCTTTCCTACTCCATCGCCGAGCAAGCTATAAGCCTCTTCACATTTGCCCTCTTCGTGAACAGCGCCATCCTGATCGTAGCCGGCGCCTCGCTGTACGGCGTCCAAGGAGCCGAAGAAGCAGACCTCTTCGGAATCCACGACCTGCTCTCGCGCACAATGGCACCCGTCGCGGGCACTATTTATGCCCTCGCGCTCTTGCTCTCCGGCATCAGCGCCGGAATCGTCTGTACCATTGCCGGCCAGATGGTTTCCGAGGGCCAGCTGTCCCTCAAGATGAAGCCCTGGGTTCGAAGACTGTTCACGCGGTCCATCTCCGTGACGCCTTCGATCATCATTGCTGGCGCGGTTGGACAGGAAGGGTTGAATGCCGCGCTGAATGGCTCGCAGGTCGCGCTTTCTGTCATCCTGCCGTTTGTCACCGCGCCGCTAATTTACCTGACTTGTCGCAACAAGTACATGACTGTGGCGACTAGGGAGGGCGAGGGTGGACCCGGCGGGATCAGCATGAGGAATAATTGGCTGACTGCTACTATTGCGGTTGCCCTGTGGCTGCTCATCTGTGTCATGAATGTCTCCTTGCTGGTGTTGGTTGGGCTTGGCGAGGTTGATTGAGTGTGAACAATAGCAGAGGAAGAAGATGGAAGACAGGTATGCCCTACCACGCGCCGATGTCTCGACAATAGAAAGATACGTCGCTCGCGAGTGTAATGAAACGGAATGCGTTCCATCAAATCCAGAATGATTCACTGCAATGAAAGCAGTCCGCCCTTTCAGCATGCCAAAAAGGCCACAAAGCACAAGTCTCATGGTCCAAGTCCTCACAGGCCGACATATCGACGTTCACCTCCACGTAATGCCCCAACAAAGCACGCAGCCCATCCATTAAATCAATCAATCATGCATGCAATCAATCAATCAATCAATCAAATCAACGCCCTTAATCCATCGGCCAAGCAGCAGACCCCCCAATCTGACTAACCTCCCACCCTCCCCGCACCCTCGCCTTAACCCTCTCACCCTCCAACCGCGCAGCAGCCTCATCCGCCTCGGAAATCTTCCAAGCCTGATCATGGCTCACAATCTGCAACTCCAGGAGCGCCACCACAACCTCGGGCGCGTCCTGCAGCAACTCCCTGAACACCTCGCTCTTCACCAACCGCCCCATATTGGCGCATGCAGCGTGCAGCAAGATCCCCCGGAGCCCGCCGTGGCTCTCCGGCTCGTCGCGCGTGTGCTCGTCTACGGCGCGCACGCAGTTGACAAAGGCGGGGATGTTGGTTATTACGAAGGATGGGGAGTAGATTTCGCAGGGCTGGTCGCGGGCGAGGGTTAGGAGGGGTTGGACGTCGTATTTGTCTGCTATGGCGTAGATTTTGACGAGGAGTGTTGGGAGGGGAGTGGTGGAGGCGTTGGAGGTTAAGGGGGAGGGGAGGCGGAAGTTGTAGAAGTAGTGGATTAGGATTTCGAGGGCGTGCGGGTCGTCGTGGGACAGGTCGATTGTGGAGGCTTTTGCTTCCTGGGAGAGATATCGTGTTAGATTCTGGTGTTTTTCTTTTGTGGGCTGGGACGGGGTTTTTTCCCTCGAGAAGTCTTTGGAAGGCGTTGGGGACGTGCACCAGGATGGATGAACGCGATCGTTTCCGTTGATTTTTCTTACCTTAAAGTTCCCATTAAGCAATTTGCGGAAGTAGTCGGACTGAATCCACAGGACGTTCTTGTGGACTTTCCACTCCTTCTCGCCGCAGGTGATGGTCAGGTCGGAGAAAATGTCTAGAACCAGCAGGCTTCGAGCGAGCCTTTCAGGATCGGGACGGTAGTATTCGTGGATTTGGTAGACGTACTCTTTCATCTTGTCGATGACGAACTCCATCTTGGCTAGTGTCCGCTTGGGAGGAATATGGCTTGTGGAAGGAGTTGAGTCTGAAGTGTCAATCGTGAGGTATGGTGCTGAAGCGCTGTGATGTACGGAGTGAAGTAGATGGGTAGGACATGAGAGATTTGTGCAGGGAAAAGGCGAGAGAAGCTTGCTTCAATGGATTGGCGTGGCTGAAGTGGACAAGCAGTCCGGTCACCTTTGTCGTACTTTTAGTGACCGGGATCGCAAACACACGAGTTCACAATGGAGGGACTTGGATGGGTTGAATGGTACTTTGATTAGTCTCTGCATACCTGCATCAAGGTCTACAAACCCGAAGCGCATGTTCTGTGAGCCCACCTTGCTCCTATGTCTACTGCCCAAACATCTGACCAGCTTAGTGATCGTGCAATGCTTTGTACGCTAGCTGTGATGGCAACGAAAGTTGTATGCGTGCTCGACGCCCTTAGCAAGCGACTGAAAGACCACGTGGAGGGATAGCCTGATGTAAACTCGACTGCTATATTCCGAAATCCTGCAACACTTCACTAAGTGCCAGGGCACCCTGTAATACGGATTGAACCGGTGGCGTTGGTCCATCGGTGGCTCCGTCAGGTAGATCCTTCGGCAGTAGAATAAACGGGAGCAGCTGCGAGAGGATGTCCGGCCTCTCTTCGATGAATGTTCTGAAAGACTCGCTTATCATGAACGTAGGGAGGCGCCTGATGATTGACCCTTGCAAGAGCATTCGGACGAAGTAATTGATGGCCCCCTCGGGCCTAGTGTCACTAGTGGCGCTGCAAATCTCTTTGAAAGCCGCAATGTAGACCTCAGCGTCCTTTTGCGGCTCGAAACCGTAGCCTTTCGCAAGTTCGCACAAAGGCATGGACTCGTATAGGGTCGAGACCAGAATCATTTGAAATTGGAAGATCAGGCGGTCAACCGACAGCGATGGGGTGCTGAAGTCCAGCGTTCGAAGGTAATAGTAGCGAAGCATGGCCTCGACGACCGGGGACGGGAATCTGGCGATGTTGATTGTGCTGACGTAGGAGTGCTGCAAATATGTCAGACAAGGTGTTAATAATGGATCGCGCAGAATCAGAATGTACCTGACTACGCGTCAGAAAAGGATGGGCGTGGTCGATCAGATCGGCGAGGATCGACCTGTGAAGCTTGAAACGTCGTTCAGGAAATCCAGATGTCTCGTAGCAGATCACAGTCACGTCGCTGAACTCGCCCGTGGTGAACAGCCACAGCCTGCGCTTTAAGTCAGCTCCATCGTACACAACGAGTTGCAAGGTTACGCATACCTGTGCGCGTTCGCCTGGTGATCAGGTGAGGTGGCCATCGCGAACACGTTGCGGGTGCTTGATATTGCTGTCTTTGCCCCAATCAATGAGGTGTGATGATGTAAAGAAGACTTTGAAGTCGAGACATTAGGCGGCAGGAAGTTGCGACACCGTGTCGCATCGTGGTTTGAGGGCGCAGCAGATGCGGCCAGACAACGTCTCCCAAGTCATTTGATCGAAAGTCTGCCGTGTCAGCGGGACTGCTGAGATCGAGAGCAACACAGCAGTCTTGTCAATGTTAGTAAAACGTACCTCACTTCGATTCAATGCTACTGTAACAATGGAGAGGTGCGCGAAACTGTAAAAACTGATATCAACATGCTTGAAAACTGGGACAGCTCTCCACTCACTTGTGAGCAGCAAGTCTCATCACATGTTATTGCTTTTGCTACGCCCACTCTACAGCTTAGGGAAGAACATGGGTGTGTTCTTCTTCCATTCCTGGTAGTCCTTGCGATCACCATAGCGCTTGTCATACTTTTTCTCACTCATAGGGATGCCCGAAACCTGGGATTTTGATTAGCATGGAATCTGACAATTGAACTTAGGCATCACATACCTTGAACAACAAGAAGGTCACAAACGCAGGGCTCACACCAGCCATGGCCAGCGCACCCGCCTTGGCGAGCAGACCTCCACTGAGACCCATACCCGCCTGTCCAACACCAGTCAACATGACACCGGCAGCGGTAGTCGCAATGCCGGTCCACAGAGTGGATTCACCAAAGTAGTTGGGGTGCCTGCTCTTGCTCCAAAGACCGTGTGTCAGAAATTCCTCGCTGTGCTTCTTGGCCTTCTTCTCTTCCATCCATCGGCTCTTCTGTCTATCGGCAGTCGCTTCGAAGGTGATGCCACCAACGTAAAGCAGCAGACCAAGGATGTCCGTCAGGGTGAAAGCAGGCAGAGCGGCGAGTGCGGCGGCAGGGATTGAGTTAATTGCCAGGACAGGAAGAAGGCAAAGCGAGACCCAAGTGGCCTGAGCAGCGAATGCACCAAAGAACTTGGGTGCGCTCTCACGGATGCCATCGAAGCGGCTGTCGCGGCCGTCGTCGGCTGTGATGCGGGAGTAGAGGAAAGTTCCAAGGCGCGCAGCCCAGAAAGTCACAGCGGCGGAGAGAGCTAGCTGGCGCCAGTTTGCAGCACGGAGAATCTCGAAGATGCCAGGGAGGGCAGCACCGGGACTGGCATAGCGGGCGCGTAGCAGAGGGAGAGACAGCGAGAGGGCGGTACAAGAGAGGTAAGTCAAGGAGCCGGAGAGGTCATAGAAGCGTTCGGTCTGGAAGATGATCGAAGGGATCGCACAGGCAGCTTGTAGGCCGTAAGCAAGGCCAATGCTTGGGATGAGGGTGCGCAGGAAGGGTGTGCGGTAGTTGGTCAGATGCAGCAGAGTGCCGACAATGCCAGACATGTTGGGCGAATGTCGAAGGTGATGGGAGAGGATGGAGAAGGAGAGCACACTCAAGCCTGGCCTGACTTGACCTTATATTTGAGACAGTTCGTACCTCAGTTGATATCAATGCAGCTCGATTCCAGCCCATTGATCCTGGTGACGACATTTGGAGAGCGAGAGCGAGAATCCGAGATGCGATCGGCAACGGGCGGCATCGGAGATACCCGCGTCGATCTTCCGTCACTTACTCCACACCGTTGTGCCTGCCCATCCCGGCGACATCACGTCGACCACTACCATCTATTTTCTATGTAAAATGTCGGTCGTCCATTACCTGAACCAGTGCCCAATCTATCTCAGTCTCTGCAGGAAAGACGGTCTAGTCGCAGCAAAAGCTGCCAGCGCGATCAAGTCAAAACGCAATAGGTCCTTTCTGACCACCAGCTCCATCCTGATAGGTCGCCGACATGACCTTTGGTAGACATTCTGGAGACAAACTCAGTCGCTGCTTACTTCTACTTGCTGGAGCCGCCTACCAACTACAGCAAATATACAATGCATGTCCTCAGTCCCTATCCGCGTAAGGTGGAGGCTCAATCTCTCCAGTCGCAACATGGGTAGTTCGAAAACCCAAAGGCATGTGCTACACGCTTCAACACAATTATTGCAGGCCGCTTGAATTGTGCCTGGCCGTTGGCTTTCTTTATAACTTCGATGGGTCCCCAATTCTTGCCATCTTCATCTCTCACCTCTACCACATACTATCTCGCGCTCCACAACCCCCAGACCCAACCACACTTAACCACACCCACAGCTTTACCCAACAACCCTCAACACCACAGCCACCATGGATACCGCCATCAACAACGGCTCCAAGAAAGCCGACCAGCCCAACGTCTCCGAGCGCGATGTCTCTGGCAATGACATCTCCGTCCGTGAGACCTCCAGCCTGACCACCGCCAACACCAACTCGCGCATCGAGTTGACTGACAAGGATCCTCTCGCCGCTTCCAAACTCGGCTTTGCATTCTCCAGCCGTAAGAAATGGACTATTCTTACCGTAATCTTCTGGGTCCAGATCAGCATGAACTACAATGCTGCCATCTACGCCAACGCTGTCCCCGGCATGTCCAAGGACTTTGGCATCTCGCACTTCCAGGCCCGTCTCGGTCAGATGGCCTTCCTCGTCGCCTACGGTTTCGGTTGTGAATTCTGGGCCCCCTTCTCTGAGGAGCTCGGTCGCAAGTGGATCATGCAAGCCTCTCTCGCCCTCGTCAACATCTTCCAGCTCCCCTGCATGCTCTCTACTGGCTTCAACACCGTCCTCGCCGGCCGCGTCCTCGGTGGTCTCTCTTCTGCTGGCGGCAGTGTCACCCTTGGCATGGTCGCCGACATGTTCAGTCCCGAGAACCAGCAATTCGCCATGCTCTACGTCGTCTTCTCTTCCTGCGCTGGTTCCGTTGTTGCTCCCATTGTCGGCGGCTTCATCACCCAATACCTCGACTGGCGCTGGGTCTTCTACACTCAACTCATCTTCGGCGCTGTCGTCCAGGCCATCCACTTCTTCACCGTCCCAGAGACTCGTGCCTCCGTCCTTCTTGACCACGAAGCCGCCCGCCGCCGCAACTCTGGTGAGGACCTGAATGTCTACGGCCCTAACGAGATCAGGGGTAGCTTCTTCCAACGACTCGACGCCAAACATGTTCTCAAGCTCATATGGAGACCGTACCTGTTCCTCCTGACCGAGCCCGTTGTTGCCTTCCTCTCCCTGCTTAGTGGCTTCAGCGATGCCCTCATCTTCACCGGTCTCGACAGCTTCGCCCTGGTCCTCGGAAAGTGGGACTTCTCCCCGTCGCAGGTTGGCCTTGCCTTCCTCCCGTGAGTCATCTCATCTTTAATCCTCATTAATGCGCATCACTAACTCCTTACAGGCTTCTCATCGGATATGTTCTGGCCTGCATCTTCTTCATCCCCTTCTACATCAACGACAGCAAGAAGATGAAGGCTGCTGGCAGCGAGCACGGCATCAAGCCCGAGCGCCGCATGAAGGGTCTTCTCTGGCTCGTTCTCCTGGAACCAATCGGCCTCTTCGCCTTCGCCTGGACCTCTCTTGGCCCGCCTGAGGTCCACTGGATCGCCCCTCTGATCTTCGTCGCCATGATCGGCGTTGCCAACCTCGCCATCTACCAGGCCACCTGCGACTACATGGTGA
>Ga0265780_10000916_pt1 | contig 43579 bp, 64 predicted proteins | sample P1T30metagenome_FD_192432 | JGI IMG/M metagenome (GOLD analysis project Ga0265780, IMG submission 192432) | Plant litter microbial communities from East Loma Ridge, Irvine, California - P1 T30 | ecosystem: Environmental > Terrestrial > Plant litter > Unclassified | place: USA: California...
AGCGCCTGACCGCGCAGGTGGGCCGTTTCCGCACCTCGGGCAGCCGTGCGCGCAACGATATGCTGAGCCTGGCTGCGGCATAAGCGCGGCGGCATATTTCCGTAGTTTAGACTCTGTAACAGCCTGTGATAGCTACGATGGAAAATGGACCGCGTTTCCCGCTATGAGAGTCGGAACGCGGTCCATATTTTACTGAAATTCGTAGAATATTTTACTGATTTACGCCACCTCGACCACCTTCCAATTGCCCCGCAAGTCGTCGTATCGCTCCGTGGTTTTGGCGCTCTTATGGCCCAGGATCGACTGCGCGAACTCGGCCCCAAATTCGTCCCTGTAGAGCCGCTCCGACAAGCTGCGGATCTCATGGAAGGTGAAGGGCGTCCGGTCCTTCTGCGCCACGATGCCCGCCTTATCACGCGCTTCGTTGAACGCCCTCTCGAAACCACCGCGCTCTACTCGGTGCCCTGGCTTCGCGCTTCCCTTGTGCTGCGTGTGATGCACCAGGTATGGGCTGGCGATCGAATCCCGGCACTGCTTCACCACGTCCGCCAGGGATAGCCCCACCTTGGTCAGGCGGACCGTCCCGGCGATCGCCAGCCTGGTCTTGCCGCCACTTTTCCCCTGTGCCACGTGCAGCCGCTCGTCGCGCCAGTCGACAAACTTCATGCTCAAGATATCCTCCCGGCGCTGGCCTGTGACGATCGCCAGGTTCATCGCGTTGCGCAGCCAGACCGGCGCATGCTCGCGCACCGCCAGGAACTGCTCGAGGCTCATGCGCTCGCGCGCCACCACCACCTTGTGCGCCCTGGTGGCCGTCACGGGGTTGCGGCCGGCCTCAATCAGGCCCTGGGTCTCGGCCCACCGGAAGACGTCGCCGAGCTTCGATCGCATCTGGCGGGCCGACGGCGCGCCGCGCTCCACCTTGTAGGCTTCGAGGTACTGCGCGATCATCAGCGTCGACACCTCCGATAACCGGCGCTGGCCGATATCCGCTTCCGTCAGCCGGCGCAAGTACATGTCCGAGGCGACCACCGTCGACGGCGCCGGCCCCACCTTGTCCAACCACAGCTCGCGATACACCGGCAGCCATTCCGCCAGCGTGTACTCGGTCTTGCCAGCCACCCAGTCGGCCAGCGACGACGGTTTCATGGCTGCCAGCTTTTCATTGGCCGCGCGCGCCTCGGTAAAAGCGTGCGTCTTGTCCCGTCCCAGCCCCTTCTGCTTCTTCGTTACCGGGTTCTTGTAGTAGAAATACCCCGCCGGGTTTTGGTACAAATTTGCGGGGAATGCCCGATTCTTGGCTAAACGTTTTCGTCCCATATCAGCTTACGTAGCGCGCGTCCCGTTTCACCTGCCATTTGCGGCCGATCTTCTGCGGCGCTGGCTGGATGTGGCCGTTGTGGACCCAGTTCAGCAGCGTGTTCGTGTGCGGCACCTTCGAGAATTGCGACTCGGCCCATTCCTGCAGGGTGATGAATCGCGATTGAATTTTTTGTTGCGTGCTTGCCATTTTCCTCTACCTCTCTCTCGGATATGCCCGGCGCTCGCCGAACACCTGCTGCTCACGGGTCAGCGGCGCTGCCGCCGGCACCGTGCCGCGGCGCTCGTACGCCAGCCTGCGCTGGTCGGCCGCCGGGCCGGTGAAGTGCGACGCGCCGCTACGGCGGTCTGGTCCTCGTTCGATCATGATGCCTCCGGGAAGCCGTCGTGCTGCACGCCGTCCAGCTTGCGGCCGGCGGCTTTCTTGCCCACGCGCGCAACCTGCTGTCGGTCTTCGAAGCCATGCCACTGCGGTTTATCCGTGAACGGTGCGGCACCTTCCAGGATGAGCGTCTTGCCCAGCACGCTTCTGCCTTCGATCGCCGGCAGCCACTCGCCCCACTGCTTGAACAGGAACGGCACGCCGGCGCCCTTGCACTGGTCGCGCAGGCCGCGGGCCCAGTCCGGATGCATCGGCCGCGCGCCAGGTCCACTCTCGCCGCCGACGATGACCCAGTCGATGCGTTGCAGGCCGGCCTGCTTCGGGTTTCGCCTTGCCATATCGAGGCAGCCGGCACACCGGCACAGCACGTCGCCGGTAGCGAGCAAGTCGACCGGGCCGAGCAGCGGCTCCATCGAAAGGAACCGGCGGCGCGCCGGCACCGCCAGCAGCTTCGGGATGTCGCGATCGGCCTCGGCCTGGTTGACGATGGTGGCGCCGAGCCAGACGTTGCGCTGGCCAGCCAGCCAATCGTGCGAGCGGGCATCAGCCACCATGCGGAACACGTTGCCGATCCGCTTCGTCAGCAGCAGCCAGTCCAAGTTCGGCATCAGCTCGATCAGGTCGAACAGGTCCCGGCGCCACGCCGGGTCGACTGCATTGTCGAACACGTCGGCCAGGCTGGCGCAGAACACTCGCTGCCGGCGGCCGTGCACGGCGAAGAACTCGGCGTGCGCCGCATTCCAGGCCAGCGGCTTGCGCCAGTTCGTTGGCGAGGTGCGGCGCCGTGGCGCGCCCGGGCCCCAGTTCACGGCCTGGCCGCCGGCGAAGCGCGCGTTGCGCGTCTCGGCGTAGCAGTGGTCGCAGCCGGGCCCAACCTTCTGGCAGCCTTCCCAGGGATTGAAGGTGTGGTCGGTCCATTCGATTTTGCTGTTCTCGCTCACGCTGCACCGCCTTTCGGCTGGATGGCGGCCATGGCTGGCTGCTGGTGCTGCTCGCACTTGGCGAATACGTATCGATCAAGGCTTGCCACGAAACGCAGGGACATTGCCGCCGTCTGGATAGCTTCGGTGCGCAACTCGTCGGCCTGTACCTTGTGCGGCTCATAAGTCGTTTGCAGCACAGCCTTCGTCAGTTCGCCAAATTCCTCGCCCAGCACGGCAATCGCGTGCAGCGGATCGGTCGGCCAAGTCGGGAACTTGCGTGTTGCCCGCGCGACCTCATCGAGTATCGCCGCAACATTGTCGGAATCCGCCGGCGCAATCTCCAGCAGCCGTGCCACCTCGGCCGGCGTGCCGATGGCGATGACCTGGTCGCCGCCCGGGATGAGCACCACGTTCGCCGCGGTGCTGGTGTAGTGCTGCAGCTCGAGTGCGGCGGCCAGCAAGCGCAAGCGCTTCGCTTCGAGTCGGATGTTTGTCGATTCATTCATGCAATTCTCCTGTGCTACGATTAAATTTTTACAACGAGGCAAATGTGAAAAAACTCCGCCAGCTATTGAAGGTTCTTCCCCTGATTCTTGTCGGCGTATCGGCATGCATCGGAATCTTGGTACTTGTGCAAGCTGCGGGGCCAAGCCTCTGGAGTGAAAAGGGCGCTGGCTGGGCGCAAGCCATCCTGACCACAGCCGGCATCGCTTTCGCCTTGTACACCGCACAAGGGGCGCAGCAACATGTCGAGAATCTCAAGCGCGAGGACCTCAAACAAAAACGTCAGGGCGTTCTCGCTATTGCTAATGCAGCATTCGATAACATTCGTGCCGTGGACCTTGATGCAACCCAAGGCCGCTTGCATTTCTTCTTCGAGGAAACTTATTACCCTGGCTACTTTGCACATGCGCTGGCCGCTCTTCGTGCGATTCCGCTGCATGAGCTGCTGTCGTACAACATGACCGTTGGTGTACTGGACATAGTCAACGTCTTGACGCGAATCGAGCGATTTTGCGAAGCACACAGCGAAGGTGCTGACAACTGGCTTTCGCTGGAAGAGGCCTACTACCTGAAGAACAGCGAGAAGCTTTCTGACGCCATAAGAGCTTTCAACTTCATTCAGGGCGGCGCGCAAGGATTGTCGACGGAAGAGATCGAACGACAGAACGGCGCCAGCGATCCGGCCGATTTCTAACCCGATTGGATTCACGCCACCGCACGAGCCCTTGAGCTGATTCACGCAACTGCTCCCGGCATCGTCAACGCCATCGCCACGTTTCGCACCCAGATCGGTGTCGCGCTCAACACGAACGTCTCGCCAGACCACGCCAGTAGCAGCGTCGTGCCCATCACTTCCGCGATCGCGGTCGCAGCTGCCGGCGGCACCAGGTTGCCGATGTGCTCGCGCCACACGCTGTCGCTCATCCCGTCCAGCAGCAGGTGCTCCTCGGGCTCGATCAGGCTCTGCAGCGCGGCCAGCTCGAGCGTGGTGAGCGGGCGGTGCCAGGTGCCGTCGAGCGCGCGGATGATGGCGATGGTCTTCTGGTCCGGCGCCGGCAACGCATCGATGCGCGGATCAGCGACCGACCACCGGCCGTTATCCTGGCGTGCGGACGCGCTGACAGCACCGCTCGGCGAATCCCAGGGCACCACACCATAGTGGCCGCCGGTCAGGTAGGCATCGCCCTGCTTACGCGTATTCAAGCTGGTGCGAGGGTCAGCAACGGCAAAGGCGCCTTGGCCTGTTGTGCTGGCGGCGATCTCGGTACCTGCGGCCTGGTCGAACGGCGTGACCTGGTACTTGCCGGCGCCGTCGAAGCTGCTGGTCGACCGCGGGTCCTGCACGGCGAACATTCCCTGCCCTGGACTCTTCACGTTGATCACCGCGCCCATCGTCTCGTCCCAGCCGCACAGGCCATACTGGCCGCAGTCGTACTTGCCCGGGTCGAAGCGCGGGTCCGCGACGCACTGGCCGGTTCCGTGCGCACCAGAGACCACGCGTGCAGCCTCCTCCCAGCCGCCGACGCGCAGCTCGTTGCTGTGCTTGGCCGGCCCCATGTGACGTGGATCGGCTACTGAGAACGCACCATTGCTCGGGCCAGCGCGACCGGACACTACGCCCATGTGCTCGTCCCAGCGGTTCACGCCCAAGTAGTCGGAGCGGTATTCCGGAACGATCAGGTAATCGCGTAGGTGGCCATTCTCTACCGCCAGCTTGTTCAGCGAACGCCAGTCACTGCCAGCCTCGACGAAAGCCAGGCGCACCCACGTCTTCCACTGCAGGCGCGGGATGCGGTGCATCGGGCCGGCCGCCTCATCGCCCGGGAATGGCATGCGGCCGAGCACATCGCCCACGGGGCGCAGACGCTTCTTCTCTGGCTCGTACAGGAACGGCGGTACCTTCTCGGCGTGGCGCGCCACCAGGAGGAAGCGCTTGCGCGATTGCGCCAGGCCGCCCAGCTCGCCGCAGTCGTGCGTCGTCTCGGCGACGGCGTAGCCGTAGCGCTGCAACACCTGATTGATCTGGTCCAGCAAGTGCCGGCCGCGCGTGGCCAGCCGCGGCACGTTCTCGAACACGATCAGGTCGACCGGATCGTCGGCCCAGGCCTCGGCCATCAGCCAGATGCAGCGCAGGGTCAGCTCGTTCAGGGCCTGGTACTTCGGCGTCAGGCTCATCGTCTCGGACAGCAGACCGGAGGCGCCCTTGCACGGACTGCTGATGAACACGATGTTCGGCCGCTCGTTGCCGGCGGCGCGCCGGATGTCGGCCGGGCCCATCTCGCGCCAGTCCGCCGGCGGCTCCTTACCGTGGAAGGCGACGTACTGGCCGCGGCTGAACAGGTCCATCACGGTACCTGGCACGCCGACGATCCGGTTGAAGTCACGGATGGCCGAGGGCGAGACATCGACGCCGCCCAGGCAGCGGAAGCGCGCGGACATGGTTCCGACACGCGGATTCGCCTTGTTGAAGCCCTTGGCGCCGCCGCCGATGCCGCAGCAGAAGTGAAAGTGCTTGATCTCTTGGGTGTGGGTATCGCGGGGCATTCTTATTTTCCTAATGGTTTTGCATAGCCGGCGCACGGCGCCGACGTGGTGATGAGGTCGACCCGCGCCGGCCCGAAAAACGCCACGTCCTGCGGGTGCCGCTGCATCCCGATCTGGCGCGCCGGCACTACCTTGGCGCCGCTAAACGCATTGCCGCGCTCTTTCTTGTCCGGCGGCGCACCATCGCTACCCAGGCGCCAAATCTGCCGGTTGAACGGCCCACGCTCTTCCGAGCGGCAGACTTCGCCCATTTCGGCCAGGTAGTTCAGGTAGCGGCACACGGTGCTGTCGGTCAGGCTAAGCTCGGCCATGAGCTCGGCCACGGTGCGCGGCTTCTCGGCCAGCAGCGCGAGGATGCTGTCGCAGGCGCGCTCGCGCGCCGCGATTCTGTCGGTGGTGGACTGGCCACTGGTAGGTTTCTTCGTCATGCCATATCTCCTATCAAATCCATCTGCCTCGGGTCCACATCCGTCGCCACGTAAATCACGACCTCGCCGAACTGGTCGACCGCATCGCAATCCCGCAGGCCGCGCTGGACTGCTTCGGCAGCCGCCTGGATGCACACGCGGGCGGGCTGGCGGTTGAACAGGCAGCCGTGGCAGTTCAGGCCGCGATTGTCGTCGTCTTCGATCAGCGGGCGCTCCTGCTGGCGGAACTGCATGCGGGCCGGATCCATGTCAGCCGTCCAGACGCACGCCGTTCTCGGCAGCCCACGCATGCACGTACTCGATCAGGCTGGTCATGCGTGCCACCGTCATCTGCGCCGACGACTCGCGCAGGTTGATGAACTCGCCCTCGACGCCCGGCACGATCTCCGGTGTCAGGCCGACCGCGATGCTGTGGCCGCTGATCAGCAGGTTCTTCCACTGGTACGCGGTCAGCTGGCGGCCCAGGTACTTTGCCTTCGCGGCCAGCTCGCCGAACATCGCGTGCAGCATGGCGTTCTGCTCCAGGCTCCGCGTCGGCGGGCCGGCCTTGATCACGTAACCCTCGGGCAGGTTGCCGACCTGCTCGGCCACGTGCCGGCGGTTGGTCGGCGTGATGCGGAAGACGCGCTTTTCGGTCACGCTGCCCTCGCCTGCTCAGCAACGCCGCCGAGGTGCCGCTGCAGCGCCGCGACGATGCGCAAGAGGTCCGATTGCCGGTACAGCTTGGCCGACTTATCGGTCATGGCGTGTGCGAAGCCCAGGCGCGCCAAGCCGGCGGCGTCCAGCATGATCGGCGCCAGGCGCTCGTTGATCTGGCCGAGTCGCAGCATGGCTTCGTCGTCCAGCACCGGGCGCGCGGCGTCGATCGGCGTCACTTGAGCGGCCGGCAGCGTGCCGTGGTCCTCGTCGATATCGCAGAAGATGCTGCGCGAGCCGTTCGGGTTGCACATGATCGGCGCGCCGTCCTCGCGCTTCGCGGAGTCACTGAAATAGTGTCCGGCCGCGTTGATCGCCAGTGCCTCTGCATGGTCGGCTTCAAGCTTGTTCGCCGCCGCGATCCTGGCTGCTTGCTCTTCCAGCTGCCGCTTCGTGTCCGCCGCAACGCGTGCGCGCTCCACTGCCGCGGCCTCCTCGGCCACGCGCGCCGCTTCGGCTTGCGCCTGGCGCGCGGCTTCAGTGGCTGCCCGCTCCGCCTTGACGCGCTCCTCTTCGGCGATCTTGGCGCGCAGCGCTTCGGCTTTCGCTGCCTCGGCCTGCTCATGGTCGGCGATGCGCAGCTTGATCAGCGCGGTCAGGTCGTCGGCGGCCTTCAACACGATCGATGGCGTGTCGGCGAACAGGAAGGCGTGGTTGCTGGCCAGCTCGCGCATCAGGCCCAGGTTGATCTGGATCCGGTCGGCCACGGCGTTGGCCTCGATCTTGAAGCGCGCCAGCTCGGTGTCGACCGCATCGCGCAGACTGGTGACGGTCTTCTTGCCCTTCATGGCGCCGGCGAAGTCCACGGCCACGGTCGGCATGTACGGGCGGCCCAGGCGCTTATTCAGGTCTGCGATGTGCGCTGCCGCCTTGTCCTTCGCCACCTGGTGGATCTCTACGCGGATCGTCTCCTTGCGGGCCTTGACTACCTTTTCCAGCATCAGGCGGGTCTTGCGCGCCAGTTCCTTGTAGCTGGCGACCGTGCGCACCATGTCGTCGACGGCCTGCACCTGGCCCAGCGCCGAGGCTTCGGCGGCGCCCAGCGCCGTCTCGGCACGCTCCATCACCTTGATGGCCTGCTCGGCGTCGGCGAAGGCCTGGTCGTCGCTCGGGTTCGTGTCGATGTCGGCGATGAAGGATTGCAGGCGCTCGCCGAACACCACCAGGTTGTGGTTGAGGGTCAGCTGGCCGTCGACGCGGATCGACAGCGCCGGCAGGTCCTGCACTGCGCCCGGCGCCGCCGGTGGCAGCACTTCGACGTGTTGATAATTGTCGACGTCGACCTCGAACTGATCCCAGCCGGCGACGATATCGACGCGCAGCGCCGGATTCGCCTCGTACCAGCAGTGCCGAGCCTCGACCAGTTCGTCGCCTTCCCACTTCGACGCAGTGAACAGCACCTTGCCGGCGCCCGATACCATGCACTGCTGCTCCATCTGCACCTGGTACATCATTGGGAGATCGGCGCCCGTGCAGCCGTCGACCATCACGGCGCGCAGGTCGTCGTTCAGGCTCTTGTGCTCCCAGTTGATGTCCTCGGCCATCGTCAGGCCGTCGAAGCTGGCGGAATATTTGCCGTCCGAGCCGACGACCGGATACAGGTCCTGGCCGATGATCTGCTCCGCCAGCGGGCGCGCCAGCGCTTCGTAGCGGTGACCATCGTCGAAGCGTGCCTGCGTGAACGCGTCGACTTCCTGCGCGGCGCCGGTTGCGTACTCATGAACCAGTTGGCTGCGGGTCTTGTATGTAGAGACGCCCATCATGGCCGGAGCGTCGCTGGCGTTGAAGTGGGTGGCGCGGTAGGCATGCCATTCCGGCGAGCCTTGGATGAGATCATGGGTTTGCATGTCGGTTCCTATGGAGGCAGTTCTGTTATTCGGCTTCGTGAGCCCAGCTGTCGATCGTGAGCTTTTGCTCTTCGGTCAGCAGCACCTTGGTCTGGATGGTCGCGATCAGCGCGCCCGGGGTCTTCTTCTTGTCGATGATGACCTTGCGCCACTCGGCTTTCTTCGCCTCGAATTCATCGGCCGTGCACGTCGACAGTTCCTTTTTGGCTGACGGCGCCGCGCTGTCGGACCTCTTGCCGCCGGCGCCATCCTGCTCGGCCTTGTTTTCCATTACCGACTTCCAAGTGGCCTCGCCGTCCTTGATGGCGCCATACACGCCGCGCAGGTCGACCAGCTCGTTCGGTGAGCAGGCGTCCAGGGAGTGGCCGAGGTAGTCGACCAGGTCGGCCACCTTGACGCCAATGCCGGCGAAGGCATCCGCCAGCTTCTTGCGCTCGGCGTCCGGGTCGCGCGCCGCCTCATCGAGACGCACGCGCTTGATGATTTCCTCGGCCTCGTCCTGCATGTCACCGGGGATGATGCGCAAGCCGAGCGTCCGGATTGCTTTCGAGATCTGTGCTGCGCGCTTATTCAACAAATCGTCGTCGTTGGCCGTGACCGTGAAGACGGGCTTGTTGTAGCTGTTGGTGCGCACCGAGATATACGACCCGTCGTCCATCGGCTTCGAGCGCTCGACGGTCTTCGATACACGGACGTCGAGCGGGTATGTGACGTTCGACTCCAGGTCGGTCACGGACACGCGGTGGATTTCCTTGCTCGCGTCCTCGAATACCATGCTGGTTTCGATAAGCACGTTGGTCATGCAGCGCATGGCCACCTCGACGAAGCGGATGCCCAGGCCTTCCACGCCCTGCCCGATCGGCTTGCGGTAGTAGGCACTCTTGTTGTGCGCGAAGCTCGGGCGTTTGCACTCTTTCATCAGGTCCTGGCGTACCTGATCCCAGTTGCGCGGCCGCTGCAGGGCCATCACGTAGCGCGCCTCGACCATCGCCTTCGCCTGCGCCGCCACCGCGGTGGATGACGTTTCCTGCAAGGCCAGCGAAGTGCTGGTGCCGCCGAATTCCTGACGAACGGTCAGGGCATTTTGTGCTGGTGCGTTCAAGTTGCTCTCCTGGTTAAAAATCGGTTTAATCGGCGCGCACTGCCGGCGCGCTCTGCGTTTCGGCCACTTCCGCGGCCACGATGCCCAGGGCCAGCAGCAGCACCAGGGCGCGGGCGATGTCGCGGATCACGGCATCACCTGTTGCAGGATCACGCCCAGCATGTAGACCAGGGCCATGGCGACGCCGCCAATCCAGGGGCGCGCATCGGTGTGCTCGATGCCGGTCAGCAGCAGGCGGCCGACCAGGTCGCGGCGCTCGGGCTGGGCCGGCGCCTGGAGGCGGGCGATGCGGACGACGGTCATTGGGCGCTCCCGGCGGCCTTGGCGATAGCGGCACGGGCCGCATCGATGCGTGCTTGCGTGTCAGGGCCGCCGATGTGGTTGCTGATCGCGTCAGGCAGGATTGCCTGCAGCGCCTCGAGCAAATCGGGTGCCGCCGCGATCAGGCGAGCATCCGCGATGTCCATGTGGCCACTCGCCCGCATGTAGCGGTTACCGACCCATCCGTAACCGCCACTCGCCACCGGAGAAATCCAGAAATAATCCCCGTCGTCGTGTGGATCGATCTGCCACGGCCCCGGCGTATGCTTCGTTTCCATCCTGCTGCTCCTCGTTCTAGCCGGCGCCGCCGGCGGTTGTTGTTCGGTCCGGCTTTCACGATGTCCGGCATCGACCTGTGCGCCTCAGGGTGGCGTCCTACTGCATGGCTTTGCCTTTACGCGGAACTGTGCTGCTCCATGCTTCCCCGCGGTGGTGGCCGGCGTACGGCTTGCTCGGTTCGCGGGCATATCCCCGAGCGCTTGTTGTATTGCGCGGCACCCTTTCCACCGCACGAATTTCCCGCCTCAACATCACAACCGCCTTCACCACACGACTGACGACTGACGGTTAGCCGGCCAGTCCAACTTATCGGGCATCCCCTGCCGCTTTCGCTCCCGCCGCTACAAAGCCCTGATGCGGGCTACGCCTTGGGCAGCGCAATCAATCGTCAGTTGTGTGGTCACCCCTTACGAGGGTGAGGCGCCCTGCTCACGCGCCGCTGCGCGCCACTTCGACCGCGCCGGCGGCCTTGCCATGCTGGTGCAGCAGCCATGCATCGACCGAGTCGCAGTAAGGCGTGTTTTCCCGCGCCCAGCGCTCGACCGTTGCCCGCTCATACGCCACGCCGCAATGGCCGCAGTCCAGGTGACCGTGCAGGTCTTTCGACAGGCTGCCGGTGTCGTCGCAGTGCTCGCACATCAGGCTGCCTCAGGGTGCTTCATCACATCGATCCGCTGATCGACCAGGTTGTCGCGCAGCCGCTGCTCGCGGGCGTCAAGCGCGGCCTCGGCCAGCTCGCCGGCTTCGATCCAGATCAGGTCGGTCAGCACCGCCTGCAGCGCATTGGCGTTGTCCAGGGTGGCGCGCACCAGCTCGGCGCAGGCGTTGTCGTCGGCCAGGTGCTCACCCAAGGCGATGACGATGCGCTTCGTGGCTTTCGGCTCGCCGGCCAGCACGGCGCGGGTCAGCGCCGAGAACTGCACGCGGGTTTCGGTGACGATCGCGCTTTCGCGCTCGGCGGTTGGTTGGCGGGTCATGGCTGGGCTCCGGCAGCGGCCGGGGCGGCGTCACCCGTGGCGCTCTTACCGCAGAACGGGCAGAACGTGCAGAACACGGGAATTTCCTTGCCCTTCGAGCTGCGGTAGCCAACGTTCGGACCGGCCACGTTGAAGGGGATATACAGACGCGATTCCAGCTTTTCGCCGAACGTAATAGCGGAGGCGCCACACTCGACCTTGGCGCCCGGCCCTGCGCGGTCGGCGCACTCCATACGCTCCGTCACGTTTTTCAGCACTTGCTGCAGGCAGTCACAGTTCACGATCTTCTCCAGGTTCGCGGCTCAGGGGTTGAGCTCGCTGCGATGAAATGCATAGTACGCATTTAGCTTAGATGCGTCAAGCGCATTTTTGTGAAAAAAAAGGTGTGCGATGCGCATGTTGGGCATTACGCTCTGGTGTACGGACGTAAAAAAGCCCGCTCGTGGCGGGCTAAGATGGGCAAGGTGGGGAGCGCTACCGCTTGGCGGGCGCGGCAACTGAAGGCGGTGCAGCTTGGGCAGGCGCCGTCCCAGCAGCAGAGGCAGGCTCAACAGAGGGTCTTACGTAATCTTTCAGCATTGGGAGCAGCTGAGCAAGGAAGATCGCCGCAACGACCCACATGACAATGCTGGTTTTTGCATCGGAAACTTCCTTGCCGGTAGCATAATTCGAACGCATAACAGCCACATCGCGCTCGATGTTGACGACGCGCTCGACGGTCTTCTCGACCAGGCCTTCCAGTTTTTTGACTCTTTCTTCCATACTCGGATCATCCGGTGGTCCGCCAGAGTTGTCAACCGGCGTTCTCGGCCCCCTCCTCCAGTGACCATGATCGTCAACAACCCGACTCATGCTTTCTCCTTGTTCAAAAAATAAGTTAGCATCCTGCTAACATTATAGTGTCTTTGATAACCGCAATTAATACAGGAAAGTATTACGGTAACAAGGGCGCCACCCCGGTCGTAATTTACTCCAACACCCTCAACTACAGTTGCGGCGCGTTGAGCAAAATAGCCGACATCATGATTTCCCGTACCTCGCTCAATATAGTGCTGCTGCTCACCACACGACGGGCATACGGGAGTAATCTTTTTTGCGGTTAGGTACTCAACAACTTCCTCATACTCCAATTGCCGTAGCGGCGGCAAATCTGAAACAGCCATATATTCTCACTCACTTCAGGGTAACTTTAATTAATCCGCGCCGCGAGCGGGGATTATTTTAGAATGCGTGCGGCGTCGTGGTAATTGTAGACTGCGGTGCTGGCTGCGGCTTCAATCCGAATTGAGGAGCCTGCAGCGGCTGAATTTGCTGAGTTGGCTGAGCTGGTCGAATTGGCTGAACGGGCTGCAGTCCATATCCCTGCGGCTCTGGATTCTTTGTGCCAGTTTCCCCTGTGTAAGGATTGATATTTCCCTTCGTACTGTAGTTGTCTGCCGTCGTGCTATTGGGTGAACTGCGCATGTGGGGCGCTACGTAGGTGCCGTTGCTTTTCGTGTAGCCATTTACGTAAACCTGGGCGTATGCGCCGGAGGCGACCGCAGCAAGCAATGCGGCAGCAAAGATCTTTTTCATTTTTCTCTCTCATAGCCGGCATGACGGCGTGCCGTGGCGCCTCCGCTCACGGCAAGCGGATTCTTGTAAACCGTTGAAATGCCATGTAAAGTTCAGCACTGACGGGTCGGCGTATACCGACCCGTCAAGCTCAGGTCACAAGCGACCGATTTGATGCAGCACAAAGAGCAGTCCGGATACCGCGTGGATGCACTTCGCTACATCGATCGACCACTTCACCTGTGTTGCTTTCGTCAGTTTCAACATGGCAATGAGCCCTATTTACGCTGGCGTGCACGCCGGCTGATTAGGTCGGCATTTGTATCGCGCCTTGCCAGGCGCTAGCCGGTGCAGCTGCAGCTGCGTTGGCACCACACTTGGGCTCGGGCATCCGACCTTGCCTGGGTGTGATTGAGCTTGAAGCAATTCCGATGGCCGAGTCTATGGGCTAGCATTTGCGGGGCATCCACCCCGCCCGGCTCGACGGTCGCATAGACCGGCTTTCGTTATCACTTCGCACCACATGCGGGTTAGCGGCCCGCAGTCCGGGAGCTACCCCGGATTCTTTGCTCCCGTGCCGTCATGGGCGGGAGCGCTTTCTTAAATATCGGTTTTTTTGTAAATCGCTCCAGTCTGCCTATTAAATATCCAGACTTGAACAAGTTTCATAATAAGAAGATCACCACTAAACGCCATTTCATTCGGGCGGTCAATTGTCGGTTTCGAATAATCGTGAAATTCCGATAAGTAGGGTTCGTTCAGATTTCCAACAAATATCAGCGCCAAATTACCTTTGGCGGATCGAGCATCATCAGCCGACATTTCGATAGACTCATCGATATTTTTTATTCCTGACCTTAGTAAGGAGGAATACGTTAGATTCGAAAACGCCACAGCGCAGACATTCCATTGAGAACTGTCAACATCAACTTTTTTTCCGTATGCATTGGATGCGACATATGATCGGTTCGATTTTATTTTTTCATTAAGCCTTACAAACCTTAATAGTTCGTTGTTGACCATTTTTGTTTGCCCGTCCCAGTGAGCGCGCACGTTTAACACGCCGCGATCCGCATCATAAGTTTCACTCACTCCGGCATACACATCGGAAGCCTGCACAAACCCCACCACATCATTAAGCGTCGTAGTACCCACTATTGGCGCGTTGCCAGCCGCGTCCACACGAGCTCTGTATGCAGACGTGGTTTCGAATTCTGATTTCTGAGGTTTGATTTTGGAGACGGCTTTTGCAAAGCTACGACAGCTATGGCCAATATATTGGGGAGGCAGGGCATCTACCCCCGGATCCAGCGGTGCCAGTGTATAAAGTAATTCCTTCTGAGATGCCTTAGGCTGGGAAGCTTTTTTGACGGGAGCAGCAAAGACGGAAGAGGTCCCGGCAATCGCAAGGGTACAAAGGACTAAAGTAAATTTCATTAGATTTTTCCCATCGACGTCTAAGCGCGCCATATCACCATTCAAAATCTCACAAAAACTCACGCGTCAATCATGTGACACCAGCTGTTGTCGGACACTGGCGAAAAATACTGTATGGGTGTACAGTAGTTTACATCACGACACTACCAACGATCATGACCGACATCGACGACCTGCTCAGCATTTACGCCACTATGAACCCGGACGGTCGCGATCGATTGCGCTCGTTTGCACGACATCTGCAGAAGCGCTTCCCCTCGGGGCGCAGACCGTCACTGTCGCTTGTTCAAAATTCCAACAATGTCGAGGCGCTCGATCACATCGTCGACGGCTGCGTCGATTACCGTACGGTCGTCAGCGCTGGCGAGTCGGTACACAGTCAGTAGCCGCACCTCATCCCCAGCCTGCTTCAGCAGCGCTTCCATTCGCTGCGCCACCGGGTGACTTTGGTCGACCACGCTGGCCGGCGCTTCAGCGTCATCAAAAAAGTCGGCAACACGCACCAGTAGTGCCTGGGCGATGTTGCGCAAAACATCCTCGCTTACCCACTGCTTCCCTCGCTCGATCCGCGACAAATTCCCATCGGTTAGCCCAGCCCTGCCCTCGACCTCGGCCAGCGTCATCTTTTTGGCAATCCGAATTGCCCTGATTTTTTCACCTGCGCTCATGCGTGCGATTGTCGAATTTTGATGCGCCTCTCGCAAGGCGCATTGCGCATTTCTTATTTCTGATATAAAGTGCGTATTACGCATCTTAGGAGCCCTTAAAACCATGAAATCGCCTCTCCGACAAGCTCGCGAAAAGCGCGGCATCACGCTGAATGTTCTTGCTAAAAAAGTTGGCAGCGACGTTGGCAACCTCAGTCGCATCGAGCGCGGGGTCCAGACCCCCAATGCCCAGCTGGCCGAGCGAATCTGCCGCGAGTTTGACGGTGAAGTCAGCGAACTGCAGCTCATCTACCCGGCCCGCTACGCCGAGTCTGCTGCTCAACCCGAATCCCAGCCGCAGTAACCGCTGCGGTTTTTTTGTTGCCGAAAAGTTGCAACAGGGCTCTTGCCCAGTACCACCCCGTCGGCTTGCCGACCCATCCACGTAACCCGCATCACCCTGGAGAAACACATGAGCTTGAACCCGAACGTCCGCACCGAAGTGCTGGAAACCCTGCTGAACCCCGCGGAGCTGAGCGGCTTCACGAACCTTTGCCAGCTGCTCGGCCTGTCGAAGTCCGCAATGAACCGCAGCCTCATCAACAGTGCCGTGCAAACGCATGGTATGGCCAAGCCGGCCGGCAAGGAATCCCGAGGTTGTCCGGGTCCTGGTCGTCAGGCTTGCCGCGCGCGCGGCGCAAAGGGCGGCGCCCGGAGGCTTCTTTAATGGCTTCCGACTGCGACACGAAGCAAAAAAATAGCCCGGTGGAGAGCCGGGCCGAAAGGAATTTGAACGTGAGCACCTTATCACCAAAGCCGGACGCTTCGAAGCTGCTTTCGATGGCGGACAACGTCGCGGTGCACAACCAGGCCTACAAGCGCGTGCGCTACCTGGGCGCCAAGGCAAGTGAGCGCGCGTACGGCCGCCTCAACAAGAGCATCCGGGACCTGACCGAGACGGCCGAGCACCTGCGCAAGGCGGGCGAGCCATGACGGAGCCCATCATTTACCGCGCCATGATCCAGTCCAAGGCCCGCGAGGCATTCGTGCGCGGCGCCGGCCGCGATGACCACGGCTTCAACTGGCACAGCGTCGATGCAATCGCTACCTGGCAGGACGCCTGGGATGCGTGCGCGGCTGAGGCTGGCCAGCAGCTGGTGGGGAGCAGCCCGCCATGATCCACTACCACGGCTTGCCGATCACCCCGGCCACGGCCGCCGTGCGCGCAATCGGCGGCGGTCACGCCTTCGTTTCGTTTCCGAACTCCGACCAGTTGACGGTCGCGCTGGAGGTGGCACAGTCGATTGCAGTCGACAACGGCGCCTTCGGCGCTTGGCGTAGCGGGAAACCAGTGACGAACTGGTGCAGCTACTACGCCTGGGTACAGGAGCTGCACCGCTATCCGCAATTCGACTTTGCAGTCATCCCCGACGTCATCGATGGCGACGAGGCCGCCAACGACGCTTTGCTCGCGGAGTGGCCTTGGCACGACCGTGCCGCGCACGTCGGCGCCCCTGTCTGGCACCTGCACGAATCCCTCGCTCGCCTGGATCGGCTTGTATCCGCGTGGCCGCGTATCTGCCTCGGCAGCTCGGGCGAGTTCGCCAAGATTGGCACTCAAGCTTGGTGGACGCGCATGGCCCAGGCGATGGATGTCATCTGCGACAAGGATGGCCGCCCAGCTGCAAAGATTCATGGCCTCCGCATGCTAGACCCGGCCATTTATACCCGCTTCCCTTTCGCAAGTGCCGATAGCACGAACATCGGCCGCAACGTCGGGATCGACAGTGCCTGGCGCGGCACGTACACACCACCGACGAAAGAAGCGCGCGCCGCAATCATGCGCGAACGCATCGAATCGCAACAGTCGATGACGTTCTGGATCCGCGAGCTGGCGCCGATCCAACTGGGGATGTTTCCATGAAGCCCGCCAACATCACCCTGCCGGCGCCGCTGACCCCGATCGACTGCGACCTGCGCGACTTCGCCTTCATGCCGCTCGACGTCGTGCGCCTGCGCGACAGCGACCTGGCCGTCACCGCGGAAGCCGACGAGTTCCGCTGCGCCGTGTTGCTGTGGTGCGCATCCTGGCACCAGGTGCCGGCCGCAAGCCTTCCTGACGACGACAAGATCCTGGCCCAGTACGCCGGCTACGGCCGTGTCGTGAAGGAATGGATCAAGGTCCGCACCGGCGCCCTGCGCGGCTGGGTGAAGTGCGCCGACGGCCGCCTGTATCACCCTGTCGTCGCCGAAAAGGCGAACGAGGCGTGGCTCGCGAAACTGCGACAGCGCCTGAAAACCGAGTGCGCGCGGATCAAAAAACACAATGAGCGGCACGGGACAAAGCTGCCTTTCCCTGAGTTCGATGCGTGGCTGGAGGCAGGCTGTCCTGTGGGACAACCGCTATTTGTCCCTAGCGACAAACCGCAGATGTCACCGGGACAGGATGCAGATGTCACTGGTGAAAAGCAATCCAAGGGACAGGGAGAGGGACAGGGACAGGGACAGTTAACTACTAAATCTAAATCGTCGTCTCAAGCCTCAACCGAAGTTGGCGTCGGCCAGCAACACGACGACGACGACCAAACCGGAGGGTCGAAACGAGCCACAGCCATTGCTGGCCTGCTGCGCGAAAACACCATCGAAGCGCAGCCGAGCGACGGAGTCGTCCAAGCTTGGACGGCCGATGCTCGCGTCACCAGGGAGGTTCTGCTGACGGCGATCGAGAAGGCGCGAAAGTTCAAGCCGGGCGAGGAAATCGGTCTCGCCTACCTCGACAAGACCGTGCAGACCGTTCTGCAACGGCAGGCTGCGCCGGCGCCAGCAAGCCCAGTTGCCGCGCCACCAGCACCGCCACGCAAGCCCCAAGGCAACGAGCCGAAGGGCACGGACGAGAGCTACGACGAGTGGCAAGCCCGGGTCGACGCGTTCGAGCGCGCGCAGCGAGGCCGGGCCGCATGAACCGCGAACACGATCCCTGCCGCTGCTGCGCACGGTTCCTGCCCACCGGCGGCCAGAAGTTGCACGAAGACGGGCCGGGCCACTGCGAAGGCAACGAGCGCGACGCGCATTCGACCGACCATCCGTGTCCGCTGTACCTCGAGCGGGGATCGAGGCGAGCCAGAGAGCTGGCGAAGAGCAGCCGGGAAACGCTGGCTGAGCTGCAGCGCCGGCACCCCGAGACCATTTCGCGCGCGAGCGCACTGACGAAGTAACGCAGCGACAACAAGGAGAAGACGATGAATGCAAAGGAACTGGCCATGCTGCTGACTGGCCGCGAGTACACGAATGAGGTTGACCGCACGGAGGAGCATCAGGCCAAGGCCGCCGGCCTGGTCGTAGCCTTCGGCGCCAGCGACGACCTGCTCGAGCTGCGCGGCGCGATCCACGACGAGACCTACCCGGATGGCGGCATCGGCGCGCGCGTCGACGCCAAAGGCGTGGTGCCCAGCTTCGAAAGCGTGCTCGACGACGGCGACAAGGACGCGCTGCGCGACTACTTCCAGCGCGAAAACGGCGGTGCCGTCATCCGTGCGATCTGGGAAGGCGAACCCGGCTACAGCTGGATCATCAGCACCGACGTGCCGCACGAAACCTTCGAGATCGTCGAGGACGGCGAGCCGTACTGCCGCGGCATCGTGTTCGCCCTGGCCGATATCCCGGCCTGATCACCACCCCGCCCGGCCAGCCCGGGCGCACAACAACGATAGGGAGAACCTGAACGATGAAACGAATGCTGATCCTGGCCGTGCTGCTGGCCGGCTGCGCGAGAACCGGTAGCGACAATCGCTCCTACGACCCCACGGTGTATGCGGACCGCACCACTGGCTGCCAGTACCTTGCACCCGGCTTCGATTCCCGCGCATCGCTTACTGCGCGCATCGCCGCCGACGGCAAGACGCACATGGGCTGCAAGGCGGTGCAGCCGTGACGCTCGCCCGCTCCACTGCCCTGCGCACCCAGCTGCGCGAGCGCAAGTGCACCGTATGCAAGGACAAGTTCAAGCAGGCGCGCCCGATGCAGGCTGTGTGCGGCCCGGCCTGCGCCGGTGCGCATGCCCGCCGCGTCAGCGAGAAGCAGGCGGCGACGGCAGCGCGCGCCGATCGCGTCGCCACCAAGGCCGCGCTGGAGAATTTCAAGACGAAGGCTCAGTGGACTGCCGACGTGCAGCGCGTGTTCAACGCCTTCATTCGCGAGCGCGACCGCGATCGGCCGTGCATCTGCTGCGGCAAGCTTTTCGACGAGACCGACCTGCTCACCGGAGGCCAGTGGGACGCCGGCCACTACATCAGCCGCGGCGCCGCCGCACACCTGCGCTTCGAAGAGAACAATGTGCACAAGCAGCTCAAGGGCCATAACCGCCCTGGCGGCACCACGCGCACCCATTTCCGCGCCGGGATGATCGCCCGCATCGGCCTCGCCGCCGTGGAAGCCCTGGAGGCCGACCAGACGCCCCGCCACTACACCATCGACGACCTGCGCACCATGAAGGCGGAATACGCCGCCAAGCTGCGCGCACTGAAAGGAAAAGCATGACCGCCCTCGCCCTCATCCCCGCCATGCTCGGCGCCGTCGCCCTCATCGCCTGGGTGGCGGGCCGTCTGGTGCGCCTGCCGGCGCCGACCTGCAGCGAGGACTGCAACCAGAGCCGGGGCTGCATCTGCGGCGCGGCCACCGGGGAGGTAAAGCCTTGACCAATCGTCGCAGTATCGCCTCGCGCCTCGAGAACTGGGCCAGGAGCTACCACCGGATGCGCGGCGCCGAGCAGCTGCACGACCGGCGTGCATTCGACCCGGACGATGCCCTGCTGCTGGAGCAGGCAATGCCTGGGCTGTCGAGCCTGCAGCGTTCGCTCCTGTGGTGGTGCTACGTCCGCCGCGAGACGCCTGAAGGGGCATGCCAGATGCTCGGGCTCGAAGACCGGCCGGCCCTGCAGTTCGTCGATGCGTTCGTGCACGCGCGGCTCGCGGTCGAGGCCCTGGTCGGCCACATCTACCAGAAGGAGCTGCAGTCTTGACCGAACGCCGCATCACAATCAGCCTGAACTGGCGCCCAGCCGGCGCACCAGCGCGGCGCCACGACGACTTCGCTGAGGTTCCTTATACTCGGCCGCAGCCGCAGCGCCGGGCTGCGCCAGAGCACCCTGACACTGGCGACATCGACCAGCGCCTGCAGAATTGGGGCCGCTGGGCCAACTCCGACTACCGGCGCATCAACCGCACTGCCACGGCAGTATTCTGCGACCGCCTGCGCCGTGAGGCCGGCCTACAGGAATCGCACAGCGACGAGCGCCGCCGGCTGGACGACGACGACGCCTACCGCATCGAACTGGGCCTGCACCCGCTGCGCGGCACGCAAAAGCGCATTCTGCGCCTGCACTACGTCGACGGCCGCGCCTGGCAGGCGATCATGCGCGTGCTGCAATTCCCGATCCGGCGGGATCTGTTCGACAGCCTGCTGCTCAACGCCCAGGTCGCGATAGAATCTGTGGTCGACAACCACATGGAGATACAAAGGTGACTGCCTCAAATATTCCAATGCCTAACAGCACTCAGCATCGCCTCATCCTTGCAGCCTCCAAGGCCGCTGGACTGACCCCAAGCTACGATGTGCAACGCGGATTTATGCTTGATTCCATGACGCCGTGGAACCCATTGGAAAGCTCGGGAGACGCGCTTCTAATCGCTGAAAAGCTCATCATGTCGTTCCAGGTCGACCGACGTGGCGCAAAGGCATGGCTCGGTGAAGATGTTGTTGAAGAAAACAACCCCGGGCGTACGTTCTACGCCGATCTCCGCCTGGCTATCGTCCGTCTTGCAGCGAAATGGTATGAGGCAGATGAATGAATGATACCGTTCCGAGCGCTTGCCTTGGTGGCATTGACCAGGAGGAGGACGACCTGGACGAGCTGCCGGCGCGCCAGCCCCAGGTGATCCCGGCCGCCGATCGCGAGCTGCTCGAGCTGGCCGGGCGCGCACTCGGCGCTGTGCGGGTCGAAGACGTTGAAGGTGAGCACTGGGTGAACCTGCGCTTCGCCAACGGCACGGTCGCGCACGGCTGGAACCCACTGTTGTTCTACGGCGATACGTTCGAGTTGGCTGCGGCGCTGGAACTGGACATCATGCACCGGGTCGTTGGTGGTCGCCGCGTCGAGGTCCTGGGTGCCGGAGGTCGGTTGACCGTGGAACGCTACGAGCACGACCGTCTGCCCGCAGCTGCCCGCGCCGTCACGCGCGCAGCTGCCGAGATTGGCAATCAAAAATGAGATTTCCCGGCATGCCTCACTCATCCTCATTCATTTTCGTTAGCCTTTCCAGGACTGCAGGAGGAATGAGCGGCGTAGCAGGAACTGGTGGTCGCGGCGCTGTTACGTCGGCTCTCCAGTGCACGTCTACAATCCATCGGAAGACACCAAGTATAGCGTCGCGACGTTGATCCAGCCGCGGCGCATCTAATACGCGCCACTGGTAATGCATATAGGCGACTTCAGGATTTTTTGAGAGGAGCGCATAGTACGCGTCTGCCTCTTTACTAAGCATGTCGTCACCCTTAGGAAGAGGCACACCATGGTATGCCACATACCAGCCTTCTCGATTCAAAAGTTCTGCGTAATCCCGCGCAGCCTGCAAGACTGCCCAGGGTTGAACGTTGCATACATAACATACCGTCAACAATTGATCCAAGTTGAGATCTGCTTCACCAGCTTCTACCTTGCTCCAGGAAGCTGTTGTTCGGCCAAGTAGTTGATTAACCTCTGCCTGATGCCTGCCCTCTTCGCGCCGTAGCTCTCGCAGTAGCAGACGAATGATGGTGTGAATTGATGTACTTTTTTCGCTAACTTTTTGCATAAAATTAATACTCTCAGATATTGACATTTGGAAAGTAATACGATAAATTCCAAATTACAACTTATTTCCGTCCTTCAAGACGTGCGCGGGTGCCTGATGGCAGCCCGCGGCGACTCCGGACCAGAAGCCCCGATCAGCGATGATGCGGGGCTTTTGCTTTACTAGCCGATCACTTTTTAAACATCTTACCGATCGCGTCAGCATATTGCTGAGTGATTTGTTTCTTTGCTTGCTCCATCATGTCCCCGTACTTTCCGGTGGCTCCGCACTTTACGCACGTCATAACGGTATCAGCCTCACGCTCCCCGTTGCTGCTGAACTGCTCGCTGCCACACGAACAGGCAATCTTGACGGTGTAAGAATTACTCATAAATTTCCTTTCAGGATAGTTGTTTTAGGAGGATCAATAGTACCGCCTTTGGATATACGGGAAACAACTTTGTTGCATTAATGTTACCGAAACATGTAGGTATATGGACCACTCTTTCTGTTGAAGCGCAGCGCGTCGGCATCGCTGCACCACTTACCCTCGTCAGGTATGCGTATGGGAAAACCCTGCCTCATGGGACCTTCTGCCAGGCCGGAAAGACGGCCACCACACGAATGTGATCTGCCAAGTCCACATCCGTGTGGTCAAGCGCTGACGTGCGAGGCTGCCAGTCAGCCGCCACAACATGTCTCCAGCTCCAGGTTCCGCAGAGCCTGGGGCCTTGCCCGCCGCTTGCGGGCTTTTTTACATCAGCGCAAGATCAGATCCAGCTCGCGGCCGAGCGCCTGAAACGCCGACGCGAGCGTGTCGATCTTGGTCGCGTGCTTCAAGTCCGTCAGACGGTTGGCCTCTTGCTTGGTCGTGCCCATGCGGCGCGCCAGCTCGGACGGCCCGACGTCCTGGGTCAGCATCTCATTGAGAAGCAAGACCTTCGACGACGCGCTCAACGGCAACGGGATCATGCGCTCGTCACCCTGCGGCGCCGATGGCATCGGAACCACACGGCGGTCATCGAAGTAGATCGTCATGCAGGTCAGAAGCGCGTCGGCCGCCATCGCCAGCGCCTCGGCCTCGTCGTCGCCTTGCGTGATCGCCTCTGGAATGTCGCGGAACTCGATAACGAATCCGCCCTCTTCGGCAGGTGTAAAAGTAGCTGGATATTTCATGTAATGCCCTTTCGCGGTTATTGCGGGAGGTGTACCTCAGCAGCGTAGGGAACCCCTTTCGGGGCTCCCTCCTTATTTAAGACCTAGTCGTTTCAGAATCCCTTGCAGTGTTCCCGTTTTGATCTCCTTCGAACCACGGGGCACTGGGGCCTTTTTACCGTTGAGATGAGCTATCAAGTGCTCCTTCCCTTCGGTGAAGGTGGCGCCCTGTTCGGCTAACCACCTGACCAGCTCCTTCTGCTTCACTACACCTCCCTTTCTCGTTGACAGTGATGCTATGGTAAACAAATTTGATTACCAAGTCAACAGTAAAGTAAGCATATTTGAATACTTTTTAGGAACGCGATGCGTGTCCCGCCTATGATGAGCGCCGAGTTGGATGGTCAGATCGTGCGGCGCCCTGGCGTGCTGGACGTGTTGCAGTACAACGCAGCCGGCGTGCCGGTGATTTCACGCATGCGGCCGGAGCTGCTGGCCGGCGAGGTGCTCCGAGAGCGCCTCGGTCGCATACCCGCCATCGTCAGGACCGTCCCATGAGCATCGACCTTCTCACCGTCTACCGCGACCAGATGGTGCGCGCCGTTCTCGGTGAACGCCCGGCCATGCTGGCCAAAGAGGCGGACACCACGATGCTGGAGCGCCTGGCTCAGCGCTTGGCCGAAGCCGAGGCGGGCATGGAGCTGCTGCGCAACAAGGGATACGGCAAGCGCGGCATGAGCATCCTCGACATGGTCAAGGCGCTGCCTGACGCGGGCAAGCCATGACGTGCGCCGCGTGCATCGCCATCGTTGGCGCGCTCGGTCTGGCCGGCTGGTTGTTCATCACCGGACTGGCGTTCGCGCTGTCCCGCCTGGACCGGCGCCGCTACGTCCGGCAGCTGCACCAGATGCGCCGGGCGACCACCCAATAACACGTGCAGGCCGCCATCGCGCTCCAGAGGCGGTATGAATATCGAGCGCAGATCGCCGACGAAACAAGACCAAGAGGCTCCTCCGCAGATGCTTGCGGCCCTGCTTGGAGCGGGCGGCGACAACTAAATTTTGAAGGATCCGGCGCATGGCCAGAGCGAAGACTCCACCTGCGATCGCGCGCCCTCTTCCGCCGGCAAGCATGGTCGACCCGCTGAGCGCCCGGTACCACCCGGCGCCTGACGTGCTGAAGTGGGTTCGCGCCGAGATACTGTCGGACGACGGCCGCCTCCACAATCCCGACCACGCGCACCTCGATCACTGCGACGTCAAGTTCCTGTGGGCGCCGGGCAGCTTCCAGAAGCAAGGGCGCACGGTGCTGGGCCTGTGCGAGGAAATGCTGTTTCGCTGCGGGCCATGGCAAAAAGGCCGCCAGCAACAGCAGATGGCCGACTGGTTCGGCATGGTGCCGGACTTCCTGATCACGCTGGACGCCGATTACTGCCTCCGATGCAGCGACGCCGAGTTCTGCGCCCTGGTCGAGCACGAGCTTTACCACATCGCGCAGGAGAAGGATGAGTTCGGCGCCCCAGTATTCACCAAGGATGGCCTGCCGAAGTTCTGCATGCGCGCACACGATGTCGAGGAGTTCATTGGTGTGGTTCGCCGATACGGACCGAGTGCCGATGTGCAGCGCCTGATCGACGCCGCGAAGACTGCGCCCGAGGTGGCGAAACTCAACATTGCGAGGGCTTGCGGAACCTGTCTGCTGAAGGTGGCATAGGCTGACCAGCCCTTTACCGGAAGGCAACCATGGCCGCACTCAAAGACGAGGTGAAGCTGTTTATCGTCCAAGCGCTGGCCTGTTTCGACACGCCGACGCAGGTCTCTATTTCCGTAAAGGAAGAATTCGGGCTCGACGTTCCGCGTCAGCAGATCGCAACCTACGACCCCGAAAAGTACGTCGGACGACAGCTCAGCGCGAAGTGGAAGACGATCTTCCGCGACACGCGCGCCAAGTTCCGCGAGGACACCGCGGCCATTCCGATCGCCAGCCGGGCCTTCCGCCTGCGCGCGCTGGCCAGGATGGCGCAACAGGCCGAGGGTATGCGCAACATCGCGCTCGCCGTGGCCGTGATCGAGCAGGCTGCCAAGGAAGTAGGCGACGTTTATGTGAATCGCAAGGTCGACCCGGACAAGTCGCTCGACGAGGAAATCAAGCGCCTGGAAATTGACCGCCGCAAGGCCGAGCTGAAACAGCTTGAGACTGCCGGCGGCGACAAGACGGCTCAACTGCTGTCCGAATTAATCGCGAAGCTGCCTTCATGAACACCGGTAACCTGATGCTGGATCGCCAGCTTGCGCGCTGGTACCCACTGAAAGACCACCCTGTACAGCTGGCCCTGGTCGCAGCGGTGATGCTGGGCATCCGCTTCCCGCTAGTGCCTGCCGGCCGCCGCAGCGGCAAGACCGAGCGCTTCAAGCGCTTCCTGGTGAAGATGGCGAATGCCGTGGTCGGGCAATACTTTGCTGCGGCGCCGACGCACGCGCAGGCGAAAAAAATCTTCTGGGATGACCTGAAGGCGTTCACGCTGTCGTCCCTACACCCGCGCCGGCCGAGCGAGTCTGACCTCATCATCTACATGCCGAACGGTAGCGAGATACACGTCATCGGCCTGGATAAGCCGCAGCGGATCGAGGGCATTCCGTGGAAAGGCGGCGGGATTGATGAGTTCGCCGACGTGAAGTCCGACGCCTGGGAAGCGAACATCCTCCCGGCGCTGAACACCGTGAACCCGCTGGATCCCGATTACCGCGCCTGGTGTTGGCTGCTGGGCGTGCCTGATGGCCTGAATCACTACTACGACCTTTGCAGCAAAGCGGAGGCCGGCACCGATTCGAATTTCAAGGTGTACCACTGGAAGTCGGCCGAGATTCTGCCACCCGATGTCATCGCCGCGATGAAGAGCGCGATGTCGGAGAAGCAGTTCAAGCAGGAATTCGAGGCTTCGTTCGAGACCGCATCCGGCCGCATCTACGAGGACTACAGCAAGGCGAACCACACGGACGCGCGCATCGAGCCACACGAGCAGCTGATGTGGATGCACGACCAGAACTTCACGCCGCTGTCGTCGGCCATTGGCGTACGGCGCGACGGCGCGCTGTACCTACTCGACGAGATCGTGCTCACCAGCGCCGTATCGAAGCAGTCCGCCATGGAGTTCGTCGACAAGTTCAAGGAACACAAAAATCGGCACGTGCTGATCTACGGCGATCCTGCCGGCCAGGCTGGCGAGAAGCATGGCCACGCGTCCGACTACACGGACATCGAGGCGGTGCTCAAGGCGAACAACTGGACTTACTCGCGCAGGGTCAAGCCGGCGCACCCGGCCATCAAGGATAGGCAGAACGCGGTGCGCACGAAGATCAAGACCGCCGACGGAGTGCGCACGCTGTTCGTGAACCCAGCGACGGCAAAGTGGTGCGACAAGGGTCTTGCGACGGTGCAGCTGCAAGAAGGCTCGACGTTCCAGGAAGACCAGAAAAACAAGTACCAGCACATCACAACTGCTATCGGATACTGCGTGGATTACGAGTGGCCCTCGATTAAGCGCGCCGCTGTCGTCCGCACCCTCCAAATGTAACAAGGATCACATGGCAACCAAGGTCAACGAGACGTCGCCCGCAGTCGATGCGATGGCCGGCGGGTGGCATAAAATCGACACGCTCTGCGGCGGCACCGATGCCATGCGCGCGGCGCGCGAGAAGTTCCTGCCGAGCTTCCCGCGCGAAGACGCCGACAGCTACGAGTACCGCCTCAACACCTCGACGCTGTTCAACGGCCTGGGCCGCACCGTCGAGAACATGGCCGCCAAGCCTTTTGCCGAGCTGGCCACCTTCACGGACATCGATCCCGAGCCGGCCGGGTGGCTGCAAAACGTCGACCTGTGCGGCAACAACCTGACCGTCTTCGCATTCAACTTGATGGCGGCAGGCCTGAAATACGGCCTGACGCACATCCTGGTGGAGTTCCCGTCGACGCAAGACGAGGACGGCAAGGCGCTCTACCCCACCCGCGCAGCCGAGCTCGCCGCCGGCGTGCGGCCATATCTCGTGCACATCAAGCCGCAGCAGGTCTTGGGCTGGAAGAGTCAGAAAACGGCCAGCGGCGCCGAGGAATTGTCGATGCTGCGTATCCTCGAATCGGTCGAGGTGGATGATGGCGAGTTCGGCACGGCCTGCGTGTCGCAGGTGCGCGTGCTGACGCCGGGCGCCTGGCAGACCTACCGCAAGACCGGGCAAAACAATTGGACGCAGCACGCCGCCGGCAAGGTGTCGCTCGACTTCATCCCACTGGTGACGTTCTACACCCGGCGCACCGGCTTCATGACTGCTACGCCGCCGCTCAAGGACCTGGCCGACCTGAACCTCAAGCACTGGCAAAGCTCGAGCGATCAGGATTCGATCCTGCACACCGCTCGCGTGCCGATCTTGGCAATCACGGGTGTGACCGAAGAGACCAGCGTCGAGATCGGCGCCAAGTCGGCGCTGATGCTGCCGCAGGGCGCCGACGCCAAGTATGTCGAGCACACCGGTGCTGCGATCGAGGCCGGCCGCCTGTCGTTGCAGGACCTGGAAAACCAGATGCGCGCGATGGGCGCCGAGCTGCTGGCCGAGACGCAGGTTTCCACCACGGCGACGCAGAACAACATCGAGGACAGCGAGGCCAAGTGCCAGCTGTCGATGATGACCGAGGGGCTGGAGGATGCGCTCGACCTCGCGATCGACTTCATGCACAGGATGGTCAGGATCGAGTACAGGGGCGCGGTCAACCTGTACAAGGACTTCTCGTCCAGCACCGTGATGCAGACCGCTGGCCCGTTCGTCACCGCCCTGGTGCAGCTGGTCGACCGCGGCCTGCTGTCGAAGGAAGACGCGTTCAGCGAAATGCAGCGCTACGGCATCGTCAACCCTGACCTGGTCTGGCAGGACGTGCAGTCGCGCATCGAGCAGGAGCCGCCGCAGTTCAGCGTGCCAATGCCAGGCGCCGGCGTTCCAGCATGAGCGCGCTCGAACAGTTCCTGATGGAGCTGCTGCTGGCCCAGCACGTCGACATGCTCCGCGCCGAGGCCGAGGTCCGGGCGCGCGTGCTGGCGGTGCTGGTGCTGATGCAGCGAGACATCGTGTCGCTGCTGGCCAACGCGCCGGAGCTGTCTGCGCTGGGCAAGGCCGGCAAGAACGCCCTGCTCCGCGAATCGAACGAGATGATCGCCGCCTACTTCGGCAAGGCGCAGCTCGAGCTGGACCTGGTCGCCGTGGCCGAGGTCGAGGCGCGCGCCGTGCAGGCGGCGCTGGCCAAGGTGATCGACCTGTCGCCAGGTGCGGAACTGCCTGCCGGCGCCGAGCTGCGCGCGGCCCTGACGGAAGCACGTGCAGCAGCGAGTGCCGAAGCGGTTGCGGCCTCGATCGAGATTCGCCTGGGCGTCGCGCTGCCGACCGAGAACTACCTGCGCACGCTGGCCAGCGACGCGCTGATCCGGGGTTCGCCGGCGAAGAACTGGTGGCTGCGCCAGGCGCAGGACGTACAGTTCAAGCTGGCCAACGAGATCCGGATCGGCGCGGCCCAGGGCGAAACGAACGCGCAGATCATCAAGCGGATCGTCGGACAGGAGGTCACCGCCAAGGCGCCGGCTGAAGGCGGCCCGCCGGGCGTCATGCCGCTGGCCAGGCGCAACGCGGCGGCGATCGTGCAGACCAGCATGCAGACCGTGGCGGCGCAGGCGCGGCGCAAGACGATGGAGGTCAACGGCGACATCGCAAACGGCATCATGCAGGTGTCGACGCTCGACGGGCACACCAGCCTGACCTGCATCGCCTACAGCGGCGCGACCTGGGATCTGGACTACGAGCCGGTCGGCGACAACGACCTGCCCTACAACGGCGGCGTGCCGCGCCACTGGGGTTGCCGGTCGGCCGAGACGCTGATCCTGAAGACGCTGCGCGAGATGGGCATCGACATGGACGAGCCAGACCCGGGCACACGCGCGTCGTCGAGCGGGCAGATTTCGGCCAAGACCACGTTTGCCGACTACCTGAAGATGAAGGGCGAGGCCTACCAGAACGAAGTGCTGGGACCAGGCCGAGCGGAATTGTTCCGCGCCGGCAAGCTGAGCCCGCGCGATCTGGTCGACATGTCGGGCCGGCCGCTGAAGCTGAGCGAACTGCGGGCGCGCCTCGACCAGTAGCGTAGAATCGACGCATGACCTTCGATCCCAAATCACTGCTGACACCGCCTGGGCTGACCGTTGACGCCCTGGCCGCCGAGCTCAATCGGCTGTCCGCCATCGGCATGGGCGGCACCCTGGTTAAGCTCCCGGATGGAAGGGAAATCGAGGCGCTGCGCCTGCAGGCCTCTGGCGAGGTGCCAGCGCACTTCGTGATCAAACCGAAATAGCAGTACACAATTTCAACGAAAGCCGCCCGGGCGACCTGGCGGCTTTTTTTATTGCCGATAGCGGATGCGATTCGGTGTCCGGCCCGGAAAGGCCACTCACATTGGGCGGATGCCCGGAAAGCCACCAGATGAAACTCAAACTCGACGAAAACGGCCATGTTGTTGTGCAGGACGGCAAACCTGTCTATGTCCACGACGACGGCAAGGAAGTGGCATTCGATGCCGCTGGCACTGTCCAGACCATCGGCCGGTTGAACGCCGAAGCCAAATCCCACCGCGAGCGCGCCGAGGCAGCTGAGGGCAAGTACAAACCATTCGAGGGCATCGACGACGCGGCCGCCGCCCGCAAGGCGCTGGAGACCGTCAAGAACCTGGACGCCAAGAAGCTGATCGACGCCGGCGAAGTGGAAACCGTCAAGGCCGAGATCACCAAGGCATTCCAGGCGCAGCTCGACCAGGCCACCACCAAGGCGCAGACGCTGGAGCAGTCCCTGTACGCAGAGAAGATCGGCGGCTCGTTTGCGCGCTCGCCCCTGATCGTGGGCGACAAGGCCAAGCTCGCGATTCCTGCCGACCTGGTGCAGGCGCGCTTCGGCAGCGCCTTCAAGATCGAAGACGGCAAGGTCGTCGCCTACGACACCCAGGGCCAGAAGATCTACAGCCGCAGCAAGCCGGGCGAACTGGCCGACTTCGACGAGGCGCTCGACGTTCTCGTGGACCAGTACCCGCATAAGGATTCCATCCTGAAAAGCTCGGGCGCTTCTGGTGGCGGTGCCAGCAACAGCGGCCCCGGTGGCAACCAAGGGCCGAAAGGAAATTTCGGCGGCAACAAGACGGAGCGTGCAGCGGCTATCGCGGCCCGCTTCCCGAATCTGCCGCAGAACTGACGCAGTACCGAAAGACATTCGAAAGCCTCCCGCGTGGAGGCTTTTTTCTTGCCAGCTATCTCGGATGAGGGCGGCGCGCTGAGGTGGATGCCTCAATCAACCATATAGACAACACTTTGCGATAAGGAAACACCATGTCCCTCACCCAGATGCAAGTTTTCAACCAGTACATCATGCCCGCGACGATCGAGACGCTGGCGCAAATGGTGGACAAGTTCAACGGCGCCTCGAACGGCGCGATCCGCCTGACCACCGAAGGCTTCGACGGCGACTTCCTGCAGGAATCGTTCTTCGCCGCCATCCACTCGGCCCAGCGCCGCGTGGACCGTTATGGCACGAACGGCGCCGCCACTGCCACCGATCTGACGCAACTGAAGCACTCGTCGGTGAAGATCGCCGGCGGCTTCGGTCCGATCCGCTTCGAGCCGTCGCAACTGACCTGGCTCAACAAGCCGACCGCCGAAGGTATCGAAGTCGCCTCGCGCAACTTCGCCGAAGCCCTGATGGCCGACCAGCTGAACACTGCCGTTGCCGCCCTGGTGGCCGCGATCGCCAACCAGTCGTCCGCGACCAACGACGTGTCGGCTACCGCCGGCGTGGATTACATCGCCATGAATGCCGCCCACGCACTGTTCGGCGACGCCTCCGGCCAACTGGTCGCCCAGGTGATGACCGGCCAGGTCTTCCACCGCATGATCGGCCAGAACCTGGCCAACGGCGCCAAGCTGTTCGACTCGAAGTCGGTCAACGTGATCGACATCCTGGGCCGCGCCATCATCGTGACCGATGCCCCGGCGCTGTACGCCGCTGGCACGCCGAGCAAGCAGAAGGTGCTGTCGCTGGTGGACGGTGCTGCGACCGTGTTCGACGGCTCGGACCTGATCAGCAACATCCAGACCACCAACGGCAAGGTGCGCATCGAAACCACGATGCAGGTCGACTACACCTTCGGCCTGTCCCTGAAGGGTTACACCTGGGACGAAGCGAACGGTGGCAAGTCGCCGACCGATGCCGCGCTGGCGACCGGCTCGAACTGGGACAAGGTCGCATCCAGCATCAAGGCAACCGCCGGCGTGATCACCATCGGCGACGCGGCCAAGTAAGCCAGTGGCCGGGCCTCGCGGGGTCCGGCCGCTTCACATAAGGAGCCGCCATGGCCAACGAACAAAAGCCGATCTGGTATCTGCCGGGTCCAAATTTCCAGTACGTCGAGGATGTCAAGGCGCTGGCCCGCGAGGCCGGCCTGCGCATTATCGACGCGAACGTGACGAGCGACCGCTCGCACGAAGCAGAAGACCCGCCGAAGGTCACCCTGAAGTCGGCGGCGCTCGAAGCTGACGCCGCCGAACCGCAGGAAGGCAAGCTGACCGTCGCACAGCTGCGCGAAGAACTGACCGCGCGCGGCATTGCCTTCGAAGCCAACGCCAAGAAGGCCGACCTGCAGGCGCTGCTCGACGCAGCGAAGTAACCCATGCGCCCCGCGACCGCCGCCTGGCTCGCCCGTGCGCGCGCCAACGCGGCGGCGCCGGGCACCACCTTCGTCATCGTTCGCGGCCCGGCCGGCTCGGTGGCGATCCTTCCTGAAGAAATAGTCGGCAAGTCCGACGACGAACTGCTGGCGTTTATTTGCCGGCGACTCGCTGAATCACGACCAATTTGAAAGGCCGCCATGGCGATTTCCTCGACCGACATCCAATACCGCCTGTCGGGCGGTGCTTCGAATGCATCCCCGGCCGCATCCTTGGGCGGCGCCAAGTCGTCGACCACAGCTGGCGCCGCGATCTTCGATGACGTCTCGTCGGCCGAAGCCACCGCTGGCGATGTCGAATACCGCTGCGTCTACGTGCACAACGCCCATGCCAGCCTGTCGCTGATCGGCGCTGTGCTGTTCATCCTGACCAACACCCCGAGCACCTCGACCACCGTCGACGTCGGCCTGGGAACTTCGGCTGTGAACGGTACCGAGCAGACGGTCGCCGACGAATCGACTGCACCGAGTGGCGTCACGTACTCCGCGGCAGCGAACCAGGCCGCCGGCATCGCCCTGGGCGACATCCCGGCCGGGCAGTCCCGCGCCGTGTGGGTGCGCCGCACGATCAGCGCCGGCGCCGCAGCTGTCAACGATACCTTCACCTTCCGCGCGGCAGGGGATACCGCAGCATGAAGCATTTCGACCGGGTAAAGACCACCACCACGACCGCCGGCGCCGGCGCGATCACGTGCGCCGCGACCGCGACATCGGCTGAACTGCGCACGCTGCCTGCGGCCGGCGCCGTGGTGGGCGATGTGTTCGGGTATTCGATTGGCATTGCTGGTTCAGCCGAGTGGGAAAACGGCATTGGCGCAATCACGGCCATCAGCGGCGGTGTGGCGACGTTCTTGCGCACGCCGACGGCCAGCTCGAACGGCAATGCACTGGTCAACTTTAGTGCCGGCACCAAGGAAGTGGTGTGCACGCCGCTGGCGGCGACGCTGACGAAATGGGACGGCGGGACATCCACCCGCGTGGTCTACCTGTCGAATTTCTGCGTCTCCGATACCGACCTGAGCATGTATTCGCCGGTCGCCGGCGTGGATCAGCGCGCGAAGATTCAAGCGGTGCTTGATCTGCCTGGGCCACTTCGCGTTGTGTGGGACGTGAAGGTGACCCTGGCGAACCATCCAGACGGTTCGGGCGACACCCTGCGCGTACACGGAAACACGGAGATTATCCCGCTCCATGGCTGCGGCGCGCTGCAGGCTGCCGGTTCGACCGGCCGCATGCTCATCAATGCCAACCCGACTGTTACCGCCAAAAACAGCCACCAGTACATCATCGACGAAAACATCACGATTGACGGCGGCATCTGGCACGGCAACGTCGGCGGGCAGGCCGGAAAGAATGACGTCTTCAATTTCTTCGGCGTTCGCAATCTGGTGACTAAAAACTACAAGATCATTCGTGCGTCCGGCATGGCCCATCGCTGCATCAACGTGGACCAGATGAAAAACCGTCATTACACGATTGATTTCGGGGCGGGCAACACCACGCCAAACACCGATGGCATGCACTTCCACGGCCCGCTTTCGGGCCTGCGCGACCATAACGGCAGAATCGATAATTGCGGTGATGATGCATTCGCACTGAATGCCGATGATGCATGGGGCGAGGCCAACTTCACCGGCCCCTACGACAACGTTTACGGGGCGATCCAGGACGTGAAGGTGACCAACCTCACGTTCAATTCCGCCTTGTTCGGTGTGCGGCTGCTGTCGGGCGCGTCGCGTCTCACCGATGTCAGTTTTGCCAACACAAACGGCACGACCACCGGCTATGGCTTCCTCATCGACAACTACCTGACGCCGTCGCGCTGCGTTCTGCCTGGGCCCGGTAACTTCGGCGACATCACGGTCGATGGCTGGCACGTAAAAACGGCGTTCCATACGCCCGGCGAAGCACCAGAGTTCCAGATGGCGATGCACATCACCGCCAAGGTCGAGCAACTGACCCTGGATAACATCGTCAAGCGCGACTTCAACAACGTCATTTACCCCGCAATCCGGATTGGTCCGAAGGCGGATATCGATCAGTTGAATATCCGGTATCGAAGCCGGAATTACAACGGCGGAACCTACTTGACGGATCAGATCGAATTCGCAGGCGGCGCTAAAGTCAATCAGGCGGTGATTAACGCGGTGGCATATGCTGCGTCGGTCCTCTCTGGTTCGGTTGTGCGAATCAGGTCCGGCGCGAGCGTGGGGCAATTACTCCTGTCCGGCCTTGCTACGAATTTCTCGTCCATGTTGCTTAACGAAGGCTATGTAGGTGGCTTGCACGACACAAGCTTTGTTGATAGCCAGGGCGTGAGCTGGGTGACCACTTCCGGCGCGCCGTGGGTGCAGAGCAGCGGCTCGGATGACGTCAGCTATAACGGGCCTTATCCTGGCGTGGTTGCTTACGCACGAAAATCAACTCCTGACACTTTCGGCGGGAACGTGAAGTTTTCCAGTCAGATATCGTTCGGCGGATCGTCGAAGCAGTCAGGCTTGCATGCTGCTCTTATCGTACGAGGAACCAATACCGTCACGAGTAGCTCGACCGCACGGAACTGCTATGGCCTGGATATCCAGTTGGATCAGGGTGGCAGTTTTAGTTTCTTCAAGTTCGTCAACGGGACGCAGAGTAGTTTGGGAACGGGCATTTCAAACTTGTTTGATTTGAATGCAGCCTATCGTTTCAGTTTGACGGCAAAGACCAGTAGCGGCGTTACCACCCTGATGGCAACAGCCCAGCGTGTTTCGGACAGCTATTGGTTGCAGCCAAACGGGACATGGGCGGCGACGGCGGCAACTGCGCTAACGGCTACCGATTCTTCATTGCCGGCGGCAGCAGGCGAATACGGCTACTACGCCTACAACGAAGCCAACAGCGGCGTGAACATCGGGTTCACGCAAGCAGCCATTGTCGCGGCACCATAAACCATGATCGGATACTCGCCAATTGGAGTAACGCCGATCGGGACGACGGGCGCTGCCTCCGGTCAGGCTGGCGCAGGGTCGGTAACGTCCGACCTGGCATGCAGCTATGCAGTGCGCACCGCCGTGTCGTCCGATCTCGCTGCGGCGTACGCAGTTCGGGCCAAGGTGCAAGCCGACCTGGCGCAGGCCTTCGCGGTGCGCGCGCAAGTCACGCGAGACCAGCTGTTTTCGTATGCCGTGCTGGATGGCGGCGGCGCGCCGGTGCTGACGCCAGTGCTTGCGGACTTGGCGTGCGCGTACAGCGTGCGGGCGGCAGTGACGCGGGACCAGTTGTTCTCCTACGGCGTGCGCGGGCCGGTCCTGCGCGACCTATTGTGTTCGTATGCGGTGCTGGCGGATGGCTCGATTCCACGCCCAGTAACTGTATCGGCGTCAAGGACAGCGAGGTTTGCCGCGAATCCGCGGGTCGCCGTGTTCAATGCGGCGCGGCCGGTAGCGCTGAGCAAGGGCGCGCTGGACGAGCTGTGGTTCGTCGGGGACTTCACCAAAGAACTGGCGGATGCCGCAACGACTGCGACATCGGTTGTCCCGGTGTCGGCCGGCGTGGTTGTTCTGGAAGGCCCGGCCCTGCAGGGCGTGCTCGGCGTCGTCAAGCTGGGCGCGCTGGATGCGAGCGGCGCGAACTACTTCACGTTCCGCGTCACCTGCGCGAACGGCGAGCAGTTCGACCGGACCATCAACCTGACCGCGGTGGACGATCGCTCCTGGACGTTCGGGAAGGATCCGGACGATCAGCGCTTCTATGCGCTCGACTTCGCAGCCGACCTTGCGCTGAGCGCGAATACCACGCTTGCCGCGGTGGGTGCGCCTGTCGCGGCCGGCGTGAGCGCACTGTCGACGCCGGCTATCCAGGGCACGCAGGTCGTCATCAAGTTCGGCGGCCTGGCGACGGGCGCCGGCGCGGCCAATTCGTGCGGCCTTGCGGTGACCTTCGCCAACGGCGAAAAAATCTACCGATCTATCTACTTCACCAGGGAGGACCACTGATGATTAATGCCGCAGAACTTCTGGCTGCGCATGCCGGGGCCGAGGGCGCTGCGGCCGATGTTGGCACGCAGCCCATCCTGGCGCCGGCGCCGCGCCAGTTCCCGCTGGCCGGCCAAGCTGAAGTCCGGCCGCTGGCCGATCCAACGCGCGCAGGCGGTCAGGCATGACGCTGATCGTCGAAGATGGCACTGGCCGCGCAGACGCCGAGTCACTGGCCTCGGTCGAACAGGCAGATGGCCACCATGCTGCGCGGGGCAATGCGCGCTGGGCGCTACTGCAGGTGATCGAGAAGGAGCAGGCGCTGCGCCGCGCAACCGACTACATGGGCCAGATGTACTCGGCCAAGTGGAAAGGCGTGCGCGCGCATGCGGGCCAGGCGCTCGACTGGCCGCGCGCCGATGTGCGCCTGCCGGGCGCCGGCTGCGTGCCGAGCGATGCGATCCCGCGGCAGATTACGCAGGCAACGGCGGAACTCGCGCTGCGGGCGGCTGCCGGCGAACTGGCAGCGGACCTGGCTCGCACCGTGGCCGAGAAGACCATCGGCCCCATCAAGACCGTGTACGCGGCTGGCGCGCCGGCGTACGTGCAATACCGCAGCGTTGACTTGCTGCTTCAGCCCCTGCTGGGCGGGGGCGGCCTGGGAATCAAATTGGAGCGCGCATGAGCTACGACCAAGACGCGCGCGACGCCGATGCAGCATTCCGCACAGACGGTCAGTTGATCCGGCTGACCAGCAAGTCCAAGGGCGGGTACGCCAACGGCGCCGTGCAGACGGTCACCACGCAGGCCAATGCCTGGGGCATCGATACCGCCGTCTCGACGAACGCGATCGGCACGACGACGCAGGCCGGCACGCTGGTGGCAGCCGGCGATCGAAAGCTGATCGTGTCCGCGCTGGCCGAGACCGGCGCCCTCCTCCCGGAGCCGAAGCACGGCGACCTGGCGCAGGTGGGCGCGAAGCTCTACACGGTGCGCAACGTCGACCCGCTATCGCCGGGCGGCGTGGTCGTGCTGTACAACCTGATCGTCGGAACCTGATGGCCACCTTCTCCGCGCAAATCAACGCCTGGATCCAGAAGACCAAGGACGACGCAGACAAGATCGTGCGGTATGCACTGCAGACGCTCGACAGTCGACTGGTCCAGCGCTCGCCGGTCGGTGATGGGACCTACTGGAAGCACCCGCCGCCGAAAGGCTACACGGGTGGGCGCTTCCGAGGAAACTGGCAGATGTCGATCGGCTCGGCCGCAACTGGTTCGAAGAACGTCATCGACAAGGACGGATCGGCGACGCTCGCCGCGCATGCCAGCGTCGTATCGGTAGCCCGAGCCGGCGAGGTCTACTACCTGGTCAACAACCTGCCCTACGCCAAACGCATCGAGGAAGGCTGGTCCCGGCAGGCGCCGGTCGGCCTGGTCGCGATCACGGTCGTCGAGTGGAACAACATCGTGGAGAACGCGGTCAACGGCGTCAAGGCCGGGACCAGTGCGGCCGACTTCGCACAAGGATGGGAGACCTACAAGCTATGAGCCAGAACGCAATCCGCGACGCGATCGAGGCGGCGCTGGACGCGATCGCGCCCGCGCTCGACACGGTGCACGGCAACGAGGAATACACGCCTGTCACCGGCCGGCCGTACCAGGAAGTCCACGTGATGTTCGCCATGCCCGGCAACCCGACGATGGGCGACGGGTTCTACCAGGAGCTCGGCGTCCTGCAGGTGAACCTGCTGTACCCGCCCGGCGAGGGTGGCGCCGCTGCCGCCGCGCGCGCCGGCCTGATCCGGCAGGCTTACAAACGCGGCTCGACCTTCGCTGCCGGCGGCATCACGGTCCAGATCGACAAAACGCCCGAGGCATCCGGCGGCAGCGTCGACGGCGACCGGTGGCGCGTCGTCGTTCGCGCACCGTTCCACGCCGACATAAATACCTGATTCAACCCCTGGCCGCCCTTCGCGGCTGTTCTTCTGGGCTCGCCGCGTGCGAGCCTTTTTCATTCTGAAAGGCTTACACCATGTCGGCACAAGGCATCAACAAGATTACCGTACTGAAACAGCAGACCGGCCTCGGCGTTCCGGCAACCGGCGCCGGCGGCCAGGTCCTGCGCCGCAAGACCTCGGTGGCGAAGAAGTCGCGCGCCACCTACACCAACGACGAGATCGTCCAGCATCAGCAGTCGACCGGCGTCAACCTGGGTACCGCGTCGACCTCCTGGGACTTCGACGGCCTGCTGTCGCCGGGCACCTACGCCGTGCCGCTGCAAAGCCTGCTGCGCAAGGTGTTCACCGCGGGCGCCGCTACTGCCGCTGCCGCGATCACGATCGCCGGCGCGGGCCCGACCTACACTGTGACGCGCGGCGCCGGCTCCTACCTGACCGACGGCGTCAAGGTGGGCGACGTCGTGACGCTGGGCAGCGGCCCATTCAATGCGGCGAACGCCGGCAACAACCTGCTCGTCGCAGGCCTGACCGCCACGGTCGCCACCGTCGTGACCATCAACGGCTCGGCGCTGGTCGCTGAAGGCCCGATCGCCGGCGGCGTGATGACCGTCGCAGGCAAGAAGTCGCTGGTCCCGATGACCGGTCACACCGACACGCTGTTCACAGTCGAGGAATGGTACGGCGACCTGAGTAAGAGCGAACTGTTCCCCGACCTGCGGATCGGCCAGGCCGACATCGGCCTGCCGGCCAGCGGCAATGCCACCATCAAGCTCGCCTCGCAGGGCCTGGGCGTGCGCACGCGCGGCAACGCGCAGGTGCTCACCAGCCCGGCGGCCGCCACCACCACGCCGGTGCTGACCGCAGTGCGCGGTGTGGTCCTTGCGAACGGCGTACCGCAGCCGGGCATCACCAGCATCTCGCTGACGATCAAGGCGAACTTGACCGAAGTCGGCCCGGTCGTCGGCTCGAACTTCAACCCGGACATGTCGCGCGGCCGCGTCGAGGTGACTGGCACCTTCTCGGCGCTGTTCGACAACACCACCCTGAGCGCGCTGTACGACAACGAGACCGTGACGTCGCTGGTGGCCGTGATGGCCGCCGACACCACGAACGGCGCCGATTTCGTCGCCATCAACCTGTCGGCCATCAAGCTGACGGACGACGCGCCGGACGATGGCGAGAAAGCGATCGTCCGCACCTACCCGTTCACCGCGCAGCTCAACGCTGCCGGCGGCGCCGCGCTGGCGTCCGACATGACCATCCTGTCGATCCAGGACAGCAAGGCATAACGCTTCATCCATTTGGCGTGAGCCACACAGAGCACCGACTGGTCGCCGTCTCCTTCGCGGGAGCGGCGGCCGGCACGGGCACTTAACTACCCGCGAAGAAAGGCAAGACCATGAACCTCATCACCACCGCAGCAAGCCACGACCTCGACGACATCCTGGGCGACAAGCCGATCACCTTCGACGTCGGCGTCATCTTCGACGACGACGGCAACGCCGTCTCCGGCTTCCGCATCGTCAGCCGCAACAGCGACCAGGCGCGCGCCGCCGAGCGCGCCGTGCGCATCGAAAACCAGAAGGCGGCCGCGAAGCGCAACAAGGCGCTGGACCTGTCGACCGACGATGGCGCCTCGAAGGTGGTCGACATTGTCGACGGCCAGAACCGCGCGCGCGCCGCCGCCGTCGTCGTCGACTGGTTCGGCTGGACCAAGAAGGACGCCGACGGTAAGCCGATGCCGCGCCAGTTCGACGCCGCCCTGATCCCGGCCATCCTTAAACAGAAGCCGACCTGGGTCGAGCGCATCCTGCACGCCATGGCCGAGGACAACAATTTTTTGCCGAAATCGCAGGTCACCTCCGCGACTACGCAAGGCAGCAACTAGAGCTGTCCGAGCCGCAGGGTGACGGCTGCACGCTGCGGCAGCACCTGGAGGTGATCGAGCGAACGAGCGGCCAGACGCCCGAGCAGCTGATCGCCCTGCCCTTCCCCTACGAGCTCAGCCACGTGTGGGTGTGGTTCGGCCGCATGTGCCAGATGCGGCAGAACACAGGGTTCGGTATCAGCCGGCTGGGTCGCGAGATCGTCGATTGGCAGCAACTGGAAGGCGTCCGGCTCAACCCGTACGAGCTCGAGGTGATCCAGATGCTCGACGCGGACCTGGTTGCGCATCACAGCAAGACGAAAGAAACACTGCCGGCGGATTGACCGGCCGAACATCACATCGCCCGCCATCGCGGGCATTTTTCATGGGCGGACGATGACGGATTTTGCAAGTATTGGCATCGAGCTCGATAGCCGCCCGGTGGTCGAGGGCACCCGGGCGCTCGACGCGCTAGCCGAGACCAGTGCTAAGGTCGAGCAAAAGGTTACCGCCATGAACGGCGGTATGAACGACACCGCGAAGATCATGCGCGTCAACGCCGAGGCCACAAAGACGGCCGACGACGCCAGCATCAAGTTCCTCGCCGGGCTGCAGCGCGAAGTTGACCTGTTCGGTGCAAACCGTGCGGAGATGGAGCGCTACAACGCTGCCGCAGCTGGCCTGTCCGCCGAAACGCAGCGCGCAGCCGCAGCACTCGGCGCAAAAATCGACGCTATGCGGCGCGACGAGAAGGCCGCGCGCGATGCAGCCGCAGCTGAAGATCAGGCCACCAAAGCGGCTGATCGTTTCATCAAGACCCTGCAGGACCAAGTCGCAACGCTGGATATGAACAGGACGCAGCTGCTGGCATATCGAGCCGCTCAACTCGGCGTCTCCGATGCGGCTGCCCCGCTAATCAAAAGTCTGGAGCAGACCGGTGTCGGGGCTAAGGGCGCATCTGGCCACATGAACGGCTTCAGCATGTCTTCCGTGGGCGCGCGCCGCGAACTACTGGTCCTGGCTCACGAACTGAGCCAAGGAAATTTTCAGAAGTTCGGCGGATCGATGATGGTCCTCGGCGAGCAGACCGGCGCCGCCGGCCTGTTGTTCAGCTCTACTGGCCTGGCCATTCTGGGTGTCGTCGGCACGCTTGGCCTGCTGGCCGCAGGTGCAATCAAGGGCACGCTCGAGCAGAAACACATGAACGACGCCCTGGTCATGACCGGCAATTACGCCGGCGAGACCAGTGATTCGCTGAATGCACTGGCGCATTCGGCTGTCGAGGCTGGTGGGAGCCTGGGCGAGGCCAAGAAAGTGGCGACCGAGTTGGCCGGTAGCGGCAAATTCACAGGTGAGCAGATCGGCTACATCACCGAAGCAACCGTGGCGTGGGAACACGCCACCGGACAATCGATCAAGTCGATCATCGCGAGCTTTGAATCGCTCGCGGTCCAAAGCCAAGGCAATACAGCGCGCGCGACGGAAGCTGTATCGCGCGCGACCTTAAAGCTGGACGACACCTACCACTTCCTGACCGAAAGCGTCTACGAGCAGATCCGGGCGCTGGAAAAAGAAGGTGATGCCAAGGGAGCGTCTGTACTGGCAACCGAGACCTTCGCGCGCGTGACCAAGGAGCGTGCGGAGGAAATCGTTCACAACCTGGGCGGCATCGCGCGCGGCTGGAACGCAGTCAAAGAAGCCGTGGGCACTGCCGTCGATGCCGTTGGGGAGTGGGGCAAGAAAGCTACGCCCGCGGCGGGAGTGAAGAACGCCAGCTTCAAGCTTGACCAATTCGACCAGGGTCTCGCAGCGATCGGACTCAGCCCTGACACCGTGAAGGGAAATCTGGCTGCCGGGCGCATGAAGATCGTCATGGAGCTGACGGCCGCCGTCGAAAAACTGAACCAGGCAGACGCTGCCGCGATCGCACAAGGCAAAGCCACGGTTGCGCAGTCGGAGGCAAATCATGCCGCTTCCCGCATTGCGCAGGACGACGTACGTCTGCAGAAAAAGGGGATGAGCGAACTGCAAATCGCCCTCGCCGAGTACGCTGCCGACGTCGCCAAAATTAAGGCGGTCAATCCGAATAGCGCGTTGGTCACCGATGAGGCCGTAGCTGCCGGCATTGCGGCTCGCACGAAGGCACACACGACACAATCGAAGCCGAAGGTCGACCAGGCCGACGACACTGCCCTGCAAAATCACCTGGCTCGCATCCAGGAGGCCTCGGCCGCGGACAAGGAGTATGCCGAATACCAGATGCACCTGGACGACATGCGTCACAAGGCGGGTGAGCTCGGCGACAGCCAGTATTTCCTGAATCGCAAGGAAAACCTCAAGGATATCTACCTGAGCGAACAGGAGATGTACACCCAGGAGCTGGCCGCTCTGCGCGCGCACCACAACTCGACCGAGGCGGAACGGGCGAAGAACCAGAAGGCCATCGACGACATCCTCGGCAAGCAAAATGCGGCGCAAACGAAATATTCGCATGACGGCGCGGTGATGGATGAGGAGGAGCGCCTGCGCCAGAAGGCGGTTGAATTGGCCAGCGAAGACGCGGCCAACAGGTACACCTCGGACCTGCAGCGTCAGCTTGAGGCCATCGAGGCTGCGACCGGCAAGCGTCAGCAATCCAAATCGGCAATCGAGGAAGAGACGGTCGCCCTCTACGAGCAAGCGGTCGCCAACATGAAGCTGCAGGTGTCGGCGCCGGTCGAAGGCCTGCACACGCAAGCCGACCACGACGCGGCCGTGCAGATGCTGGCCGATCTGGAAAAGCAGCTCGACCTGCACCGCCAGATTGCCGGGGCATTGAAGGACCAGGGCGACGCTGCGGCCTCCCGCAGGCTCGCCGATATGGCCATCCAAGACTGGCAACGTGCGGGTGCGAGCATCGCGGACAGCCTGAGCAACGCGTTCGGCACCGGCGGCAAGGCAATCGGCGAGATGTACAAGGCGTTCGCGGAGGGCCAGTCGGCACAACTGCGTGCACAAAAGGAGTTGGCTGTCGCGAAAGAGCTGTCGGATGACAATCCCGAAAAGCTCCAGGCCATCCAGCGGGCCCAGCTCGCTGGCACACAGGCGCAGCTGAAATCGTACGGCGACATGGCCGATGCGGCGCAGGGGTTCTTCGACCAAGGCTCCAAGGGCTACGCGGCTATGCACGCGGCGTCGCAGGTCCTGCACGGCGCCGAGGTCGCGCTGAGCCTGGTCAAGGGCGTCAATGCAGTCTTGACCCAGGGCGAAGGCGACCCGTACTCGGCGTTTGCCCGCATGGCTACCATGGCGGCGCTGGTGACCGGCCTCGGTGTTGCACTGAGCGGCGGGATGGGCGGCAGCGATACCACGGCCGCAGATCGCCAGGCCGCCCAGGGCGCGGGCACTGTGCTGGGCAGCAGCACGGCCAAGTCCGAATCGATCTCTCGCGCCATCCAGCTGGCGGCCGCGAACTCGAGCACGCAGATCGACTACCTGTCGGGAATGCTGACGTCGCTGCGCGCGATCGAAAGCGGGATCGGCAGCTTCGCCAGCCATCTCCTGCAGTCGACGGACGTCACCAATCCGCAGGTCAACCTGAACACCAACAACGGCCTGGCCAGCACGGCGGGCACGGTGGGATTGAGCGCCGGCGGCGCGCTGCTGGGCATGACTGGTGCGGCATGGACGGCGGCGGCCGGCAGCGGCATCGCGGCGTCGGCGTTAGCATCGCTGGGCTCCGCCGCGGGCCCGGTGGGCGCCATCGCCGGCGCATTAGTGGGCGCGATCGCCAGCAAGATCCCGTTCATCAGCAACGCCTTGACCAGCGTCTTCGGCGGCAAACAAAGCCTGCAGGATTCCGGCTTCATGATGGACAAGGAATCCCTGGCGTCGCTGCTGGCCACTGGCGCAAACGCTAAGACCTATGCCGACATCAAAACTGATGGCGGCTGGTTCCATGGCGATAAGACGAAGACGCAAAGCACGAACCTGGACGCCGAGGCGAACCGCCAGTTCACTGGGATCATCAGCAGCATGGCTGACGGCATCAAGGCGGCCGGTCAGCTGCTGGGCG
>Ga0265780_10000917_pt1 | contig 43552 bp, 69 predicted proteins | sample P1T30metagenome_FD_192432 | JGI IMG/M metagenome (GOLD analysis project Ga0265780, IMG submission 192432) | Plant litter microbial communities from East Loma Ridge, Irvine, California - P1 T30 | ecosystem: Environmental > Terrestrial > Plant litter > Unclassified | place: USA: California...
CGAGCATAAGCAGTATCAGCCGTGGGCGGATGAACTGCACACTGGCAGCGAAGAACGCATGGTCATCAACGACTTCGGCGGCCTGCTCTGCGACACGATCGTGGTCGATGATGCGGATTCTGCCGAGACGCTGGCATCCGAGGGATGGGACGTGACGCCTCGCGCCGCTCACGGTCTTGTGGATGGCCTAGCCAAGGCTGCGACCGCCAAGGATGAGCGTATCGCCGAACTCGAACGGCAGCTTGCCGAGAGCGCGGCGCAGGCGGGCGAACCTGCCAAACGCGGCCCCGGGCGTCCGCCCAAGCAGGACTTGACGGGCGATATGATCTAACCTATACGGCTAATTGCACCAACCAGGGCGCCTCCTGTGAATGGCAGAACGGTGCGATCGAGCGGCAACGCTCTCGCAATCATTCTGTCCATTCCGGGAGGCTCTTGTGCCATCATCGTTCCCTTATCTGATCGAAGCGGCCTTCGATAAAACCATCGAAGAGTTCGAAGACGCGCTGGTTTACGCCCACGCAGCGGAGGTGATCGACCTCGGCACTGCGCAGGAGCAGGTTTACACCCGCGATCGCATCTATCTGCCGCAGCCGATGATCGGCAGCAGCTACGACGGCTTCGACCAGACCAGCAACTTCAACGGCCTCACGCAGATGTGGGTGCCGGCGTCGGTAGGCTTCCACAAGTCCAGCCCCAAATCCTTCTCCGCGAAGGATATGCGCAACAAGATGGCGATCGACATGTACGCCAAGGAGGTCAAGGTTAAGCTTGCTTCCGACGTGAACAGCGCGATTCGCCGTCGCGTCGCCCTGGAAGGTGCCATCTTCACCAAACGCACCGTGGCCCCGACCGGCTTCGCCGACTTCGCGCTGTCGAATGCGCAGATGACCGAGATTGGCGTGCCGTCCGAAGACCGCATGCTGGCAATCGGCGTCCGCTCGGCCATCGGCGTGATGGCGAACGTGTCGGATCGTCAGACGATGGGCGCGCTTTCGCTCAGCGCCTACGAGCGCGCGCAGATCAGCCCGAACCTTGCCGGCTACTCGGCATTCGTGGACGACCAGCCGATCCGCCTCGGCGCAGCAACCGGCGGCGCGATGACGGTAAACGGCGCCAACCAGTATTGGGAGCCGGCCGCTACGACGGTTCAGACGGACGGCACCGAGAACAACCGCGATAACCGATATGGTACGCTCGTGGTGGCTGGCGGAACGATCGCCAATGTCAAGCCGGGCGATGCGTTCACCGTCGCTGGCGTCAACTCGGTTCACATGATCTCGAAGCAGGACACGGGCCAGCTCAAGACGGCGCGTGTGATCTCGGTCAACACGACCACCAATACGATCACCTATTCGCCGGCATTCATCTCGAACGGCGGCAATACGATCGGCGGTCGCGAGTATCAGAACGTCGCATCGACGCCGGCCAACGGCGCCGCGCTGACGTGGCTGAACACCGCCACGGCCGAACTCAATCCGTTCTGGGTCAAGGGCGCTGTCGGTCTGCTGCCCGGCACGTTCGAGGTGGAGCCTGAGGACGGCTGGTCTGTCATGCAGGCGACCACGCCGAAGCTCGGCCTTCGCATCATCTGCACCAAGCAGGGCGCGATCAACGACCTTTCGGCAAAGATCCGCTGGGACATCGACTTCGGCACGGTGCTGACGAACGGCGACTTCGCCGGCGCGGCTATGTTCAACCAGATCTGACGGAGACGACGACATGGCAAAGGCAACCGCAGACGCCGATCAGAATATTGCCAAGAACGGCCCGGAAGATCTCGCGCTGAGCGACGCCGACCGTGCCGAGGCGATGCAGGAAGGCGCCAAGGAAGATGTGAAGGAAGCGGCCAAGAACGCGCACCACGCGTTGACGGACGGTTCGCTGCCGGGTGAGCCGCCCAAGAACCCGTATCACGGCCATGACGAGATCCAGCCTTGGGCGCACAACCTCGATCTTGGGGTGGACGCGTTCGAGAAGCTGGTCAGCGCCAAGCCGACTGACGATGGCACGACGCTGCCCGACGAGAAGGTCTATGGCCTGCTCGCGCTGGAACGCAACGGCAAGAACCGCACGCCCTACGTCAAGGCGATGATGAAGCGGCTCAAGCTCAAGGCCGACGAACTTCCGGGCGGCGGGCCTTCGTACACCAACGATCTGACTTCGATCACGGATCTGTGATGGAGCGGCCGGTTCGCCGGCCCTCCTAGCATTTGGAGCGCTAGGGTATGCCTACAGTTTACGCGCCCGGCCTCGATTATCAGGCTGGGGTTACCACCTCTGTGCCTGATCCGAACGACGCGGTTACGCCGAACAAGATTGTTCCCGTTCCGCTTGTTGCGTCAATGGCGGTCAGCGCTGCCGGTGTGGCCAATCCTGCCGGCACGCAGGCCGACCCGTCCTACACGCAGTCCGCAGCCCTGCCCGCGGGCACGGACCGCAGCGGAACGGCGGCGACGACTTCCGGCACCCTTGCCGCGGCCAACACCGCGCGCCGGGGCCTCAACATCCAGAACATCGGCGCCAACAATATCGGCGTGAACGAGTTCGGCGGTACTGCTGCGATCGGCACCCCCGGAACCTATACGATCGTGCCCGGCGGAGCTTTCAACGTTCGGACCAATCGCGCTGTTACGGTTATCGCAGCGACTGCCGCGACCGCCTACACCGCGACGGAATTCTGACGTGGGCGAGGCTAGCAATCCGGGCATCACACCCGACCAACTCGCGCAAGCTATCGCGAACGCCGTCCAATCGCTTCCGCAGTACGTCAACACCGGTCAGTTCCAGACGGTGGCACAGCTTCTGGCGAACTATCCGGCCGGTGCGGCATATCTCGGCATGCTGGGGCGCGTCTCGGACCTATGGGGTTCGGTGCGCACCTCGATGATCTGCGAGCAGGACGGCGCAACCGGATACTACTGGCGCCCGCAGCGCACAGACTATGCGCCGGCGCAACAGTCGGTAACGGGCGGCACACTGACGCTGACACCGCTGCTGACCGCGCCGCAAATCCTTCTCGGCGGCACCTTGCTCGGCAACATCACGGTAACGCCGTCTGCCATGAACGCATGGCCTGGCGCGCAATTCCGCGTGCAGAGCAACAGCGTTCTCGGCCTGTTCGGCATCAATATCACCGGGCTTGTCGGTGGCGGCTCCGTTCCGCTGCTGACAGGCGGCGTCAAAACGATGGTGTATCACTCGGGTTCAGGATGGGCGGCAGGATGAACATTCACGTAGGCGATAGCTTCCTTGGGTATGACGTGATCGCGACCGATGGCGACTTCGTGACGATCAAGGCGCCGAGCAACATCACCTTCTCTTTCAGCGTGTCCGGCATCCAGGGTGGTCTTAAGGCCGTTCTGTGCATGATCGGCATCGCGGGTGCCTGTGATTGATGGTCCTCGTCGCGCTCCCTTCCGGCCCGCTCAAGCGCGACCTGATCCAGCTTGCCTATGAGGAATGCGGGCAGGCCGGCTATGAGTTCGAGCTGACGCCGGAGGAATACGAAAGTGCGCTACGCTGGCTGAATGCGATGCTGTCGGAATGGCTCGACGCATTTGGCGTGGATCTCGGGTATGATTTCCCGGTGTCCGGCAAAGGCCATATCGACGATGCGAGCGGCGTTCCTGTCGGCACACAGCAGATCATAGGCCTACGTCTCGCGCTGCGGATCGCGCCCGCAATCGGCAAGGCGCTGAGTACCGAGAGCCGCAAGCAGATGGCGGAATCGTGGTCTGCGTTGCGAACCAAGTACCAGACGACGCCAACGATGCAGTTCGGCCGCAATACCATGCGCGGCGCCGGCAACCGCTCCTTCTGGTCCACCCGAAGCCCATTCTTTCCTGTCGATGAGGGCTATGTCCCCGCAATTGAGGATCTTTCCTGATGCCGGTTCGCCTTCTTCGTCCGTATCTGAGCCAAGCTATCAATACGCTGTTCTGGGGTTCGGAGGATGCCTATGACACGTTACGCGCGACTGGTGGGGCAGATGACAACATCGACCGGGCATCCGACTATGCACCGCTGACCCGTATTGTCACTAGCGCTGCAGCGAACACCTCGCGCAACGCCACGACTTACAAGATGAACTCGCTCGCTCCTCAGGTACTGACACTCAACACGTCTGGGTACTGGCCAACTGGCGGGGCCATTACGGTTGCCGCGCTCGGCGCGGGCAGCGTGACTGTCACCCCGGCTAGCGGCGTCACGATCAATGGCGACGTGCAGCCTGTCACTATCGCTGCGCAAAACAGCGAAGGCCGTCTGCTGAAGACCGGGCAGGACACGTGGGTCACGCTGGATGGGTTCACCGGGCAGATTGCGGCTGCGAATGCTGCGGCGGGCGGCGATCCGCTGGCTCGTGCATCCTCTAGAAACGGCAGGGCAACCCTGGCAGTGATCGGCGATAGCCGGGTCGCGCAAGGTATTCAAATTATCGCCCAAAACGGCGGCATCAATAAGAAGAAGAAGCCGACGAGTTTCGCCGCTTGGTGGGAGTTCCTGAGTCGCGGGCGTATCTCAGCGCCATCAGATTACAATTTCGGGGTTTCAGGTTCGCTCATTACCGCGTTGGCAGCACAGGTGCAGCAGGTGCTTGCGCTCAACCCACGGCCCACGCATTGCCTGATCCTTTCGGGTACCAATTCCTTCGCCGCGAATGTGACGGCCGCAGATGGCTGGGCGCAATATGCGCCAAACATACAGGCACTTGTGGCGGCGGGTATCCGCCCGATCTGCCTCGCAGATTTGCCGAGGGCGATCGGAAGCTGGACGGCAAGCGCCGCTGCTCAATCAATTCAATTCAACCAGCTTCTTTTTCGCAATGCGCCCGCACTTGGCGCTCTCGTGGTGGACCCTGCATATCTTCTAGCGGATCCAGCTAATACGGCTGGCGATCCACTGACCGGCTATTATCAAAACAACGGGGTCACCGATAACGGAATCCACCCCGCGACGCTTGCCGACTTCCTGATCGGTCAAGCAGTCGATGGCGTTGTTAGCCCGCTCATCCAAGGGCCGCTACCCTTCGTGAGCAGCCGGGCAGACGTATACGACGCGACCAACAATCCTTTCGGGAATATCTTGGAAAGCGTCATGTCGGGTTCGTCTCTTATGCAAGGGACTGCCGGCACGAACACCACCAATGGCGGTACGGCATCGGGCACCGTAGCAAGTGGGTGGAACAACCGCACGCTGACAGGAACCGGGACATCCGTTGCCTCGATCGAAGCGCGGGCAGATGGGAAGCCCGGCAATAACCAGGTGCTTACCCTATCAAGCGCATCGGGCGTTTCGACGTATCGCTTTTCGTTTATCACCAACCCGCTGGCAGCGAGTTATTATGTGGCGGGCGACAAGCTGCAACTTGCGATTGATATGAGTGTTTCGGCGGCTACGGGCCTCGAAGGCCTGTACTTCTATGTGCAGGATTTCGACGGCACAAACCCACGCGGCGCCGGGCAGTGGGGCGATAATGCCATAATCGGCAGCAATTACTACCCGTACCCCACGGCATTCTCTGGCCGCGCTTTCACTGACCCGGCAATCATTGTCGCAAGTCCACTTAGTCTCATAATTCGCATGGAGATGCGGGTTAACAACGGCGGGGCTACGATCAAGATTGGCGGCGCAGAGTTGCGGCGGGTGTGATTCATAGCAGAAACGAGCATTATTGGACAAAACTTGACCGCCATCCCCCTCCTATCCGGCATCAAGGCAACCGAGGCAGGCGATTTCGCGATTGCCTATCCGATGAACCTCGAGCCTGTGCCTGCAAAAACAGGTCTGTCAGAGGGCTACGTCCGCTGCGCACCCGGCGCGACTATGTTCAGCGCTGGCCCCGGCAAGGACCGTGGCGGGATCGACTGGAACGGTACGCACTACCGGGTAATGGGAACAAAGCTCGTCAAGGTGGCGCAGAGCGGTGTCATGACGGTGATCGGCGACGTGGGCTATGGCGGGCTGTCCTCGCTCGCCTACGGGTTCGACCGGCTGGCGATCAACAGCGGTACGAGCCTATACTATTGGGATAACGTGAACCTGTCGCAGGTGACCGATAGCGATCTCGGCGCGGTCCTTGATATGCTGTGGTTCGGCGGGTTCTTCGTGACCACGGACGGCACGTCTATCATCGTCACGCAGCTTGCCGATCCGACGCAGGTGGACCCGCTCAAATACGGATCGGCAGAGGCGGACCCCGACCCTATCCAGGCGCTTTTCAAGCTGCGGGGGGAACTATACGCGCTCGGCCGGTTCACGATCCAGCCGTATAGCAACGTGGGCGGCGCAGGCTTCCCGTTCCAGCCGAACCTTGCCGCAACCGTCCCCGTTGGTGTCGTCGGTTCACGTGCGCGGTGTGACTTCTACCAGACGCTCGCATTTGTCGGATCTGGTCGCGGAGAAGCGGCCGCGGTCTATCTGCTCGACGGGGGTAGCGCGCTCAAGATCAGCACGCGCGCGATCGACGATGAGCTGGCGAAGGTTGCGGATCAGTCTTCGATCACCGTGGAAAGCCGCATGTCGCGCGATGAACGGCGGTTGCTGGTGCACCTGCCCGACAAGACGCTGGTATACCTCGCCAACGCCTCGCGCATATCAGGGCAGGCCGTATGGTACATCGCGGCGTCGGGTTCGGCAGGCGACCAGCGCTATCGTTTGCAGAATGCGGTCTACGTCTACGGCAAGTGGGTCTGCGGCGACACGGCGAGCGTGAACCTCGGCATCCTTTCGGACGATGAGCCGAGCCACTTCGGCGATCCGGTCGCGTGGGAAATGCACACGCAGCTTACCTACAACGAGGGAAAGGGAGCGATCCTGCATGACATTGATCTTGTCGGACTGCCGGGGCGCGGTGGCGAAAAGCCGGTGGCGTTCCTTTCGTTCACCGAGGACGGCGAGACATATACGCAGGAACGGGCGTGTTCCACGGGCGTAAGGGGCGACAGGGCCAAGCGCGTGCAATGGCGCCCGCACAAGCGGTTCTCGAACTACATGGGCTGTCGCTTCCGTGGCTCGGGAACAGCGGGCTGGGCGGCATGCCAGGCTACGTTTGAGAGCCTAAATGCCTGACTTCGCCACCAACCCTGCCCCGCTCACGCGCGACGATCTCTACAAGGCGTTCCCGAACCAGCCAAAGGTCGTTCGCGCGTTCGAGCAGCTATTCCGGCTGAACGCGACGACGACGGACACGCTCACCTCTACAACGTCCGCGACAAAGGCGCTGGTGGATGCCACGGTCGTCACGCTGTCTCCCAATGACGCCTTCTCCAACGAGCGTGTGCTTTCGGTCGATCCGCAGGCATTGACGCTGACCGATCGCGGCGCCGGGGCAGACGTGTTGCTGGCTCTGGTGAACCTCATCACCAAGACGGCAGGTAAGTCCCTGGCATTCACGCTTGCAGCCGATACGGCGCTTTCCCTGCCGGCATCCGGACGTGTCGTCGCGCTTGCTCCCGGTGCTGTAACTTACGCCAGTGATGCCGATGCTGCGGTCGGCGGTGTCGCTGTTGGGGATATTTACCGAAAGAGCGGCGGCGTGCTTGCGTGGCGGCAGGTTTAGGCGTACCGTAAACAAATCGGCAGACCTATATAGCCCCTGCGCCGTGGGGCATTTTCGCGAAAGCGTAAAATGGTCCGCCGAGAAGATAATCCAGAAATCCTGAATAGAATCGCAAACGATGCGGCTGTGCATCCGTTTGTCAGCCCTACCGGCGATCCGATCGACTTCTCCCCGATCCAAGGCAAACGGATGGGCGAGATTGGCGGGGTTGTCCTGTCGAATGGCGAAGATGCAGCCGCGCTATTCGAGATGACGGCGGAAGGTGTCTATCAATCGCACGTTCTGTTCGGCCCTACATGTCGTGGGCGCAAGGCGATCGACACCGCCCGCGAGATGATCGCGTGGATGTTCGATCACAACGCCCGGATCGTCTGGGGCGCGACGCCGCGCTGGAACAAGCCGGCCTGTCTGTTCAACCGCCTGATCGGCGCCAAGGAGATCGGCGGCGACGAATTCGAGGCGGTTTTTGAATACCGGAAAGCTGCGTAATGGCGCAGGCAGCGGTCGCAGCGGGAGCGTCTCTCCTCAGCAGCATCGCGGGGGGCAAAGGTGCGTCGAAAGCGGCGAAGACGCAAGCCGCAGCCTACCAAAAGGGCATCGACGAGCAGCATAACGAGTTTGCGACGACGCAGGCGAATTTTGCGCCATATCTTGCGGCGGGCAACGATGCGCTTGGCTCGACGCTTGATCTTCTCGGCCTTGGCTCTAGCGGCATGCAGGGCCAGCAGTCTGCGATCGACGCGCTCAAGTCATCTCCCGCCTTCACATCGCTGTTCCGCCAGGGCAATGACACCATCCTGCAAAACGCGAGCGCGACAGGCGGTCTGCGTGGCGGGAATACGCAAAACAGCCTTGCCAACTTCGGCTCAGACCTTCTCTCGCAGGTGATCCAGCAGCGCTTGGGCAATCTCGGCGGCTTGGTCAGCACTGGCGCAGGCGGAGTGGGCCAGCTCGGCCAGCTTGGCCAGAACAACGCCAACAGCATCTCAAGTCTGCTAGGCCAGCAGGGCAACGCAAACGCGACTGCTGCGGCCGCTCCATATTCAGCGCTGCAAGGCTTCCTGAACAGCGTCGGCGGCAATGCGAAATCAGGCAATGGCTTGGTCAGCGGTATGTCTGGGTCAGCGTGGTAGATGGCCACTAGCGCTGACGCCATCATCGGTTCGCTTTTGCAGGGTACGGGCTTCGGTCGCACGTCCGGCGATGTCGCGCTGCAAAACCAGCAGATCGCCGGAAACCAGCAGCAGCTACAGCTTGGCGGCTTGCAGATCGCCGGATTACAGCGTCAGCAGCAGCAGGACATCGCCGACAAGGCCGCCTACGACCAGTGGCAGCAAGGCTTCCTGAAAGACCCGACCGCCAATAACCTGATGACGGGAATCACCAAGTTCCCGAAGCAGTATCAGGCGCTCAAGGCTGGCTGGGATATCAAAGACGAGGCAGCGAAGACGGCTGATCTTGGCTATTTCACGCAGCTTCACGCCGCACTGGACAACGGCAAGCCCGATCTTGCGCAGAATCTGTTGCAGCAGCGGATCGACGCCGAGAAGAAGGCCGGCAAGGACACCAGCGTCGATGATAGCTATCTTGCCGCGCTGAAATCGGGTGATCCTGCCGCGCAGAAAGCGCTTCAAGCCGTCGCGCTCGCCGGGATCGGCGTCGCGGTTGGGCGTGACCAGTTCGCCAGCACGTACAAGGCTGTTGGGGGCGATCAAGGCGGCTATACCCTGACGCCAGGCGCCAAGCGGTTCGACCAGAACAACAACATGGTCGCATCAGCGCCGGCGGCAGAATCCAACGCTCTTGAAGTTCCTGTTTTTGACGCTGACGGGCATCGTATCGGAACTAAACTCTTCGGCAACGGTGGGAAGGGAGGTGATCCAGCATCTAGCGGCACGCCTGCGTCCGGTGGAGGCGCAGGCCGGTACACGGGCGGGTGGACCCCCCGCGCCCGCAATGGCGGCGATAATCCTGACGCGGCAGTCGATGGGAAGATAAGCGGCGCCGCGCAGTTTTTGGGCGTCGATCCGGCTGCTGACATTTCTACCATATCGCCGCTCAAAATCGCGCAGGCGATGACGCTAAGCGAGGGCGGTAAGGGGTCGCTGGCTGACCGCAATAATAACCCCGGCAATCTGCGCAACGGCGATGGGACGTACAAGAAATTCCCGACCAAGGAAGCGGGGCTTAATGCCGCTGCTGCGCTGGTCGCACGCAAGCTCAAGAATGGTCAGACGAGTGTTCAATCGCTGATCGAGGGATTGCCGGCTGGCGGTGCCAAGGGCGACCCGAATTATATCGGCCCGGTAGGTGGTTCAGCGGTAGCTGCGGAGATCAAGGCCGGAGATATCAGCACCGTTCCCCAGCAGATGCGCGCGGCTGTGCAGGCTATCGCCGATGGGCGGTCTGCGGCTCCTCGTCCCGGCACGCGAAACGGAGAAGCGCTACTCGATGCAGTGACGGCATATGACCCGACGTTCGACGCGGCCAACGCCACCTCACGCACGAAAACGCGCAATGATTTCACGTCTGGCGCATCGGCGAAGTCCATCACAGCCATGAACACGGCTATGGGCCATCTGATGCACCTCGACGACCAAGCGCATGACCTTGGCAACTTTTCTACAATGCCCGGCCTCATCAACCCGCTTTACAACTCGATGCGATCTGCGGCGGGCAACACTGCCCTGCCCGCTTTCAATCAGACCAAGCAAGCTGCCGCCTCCGAACTCCGCAAGGTATTCGCCGGCAGTGCGGGTGGCAATCTGCATGAGCTGGAGGCGTTTGAGGCGAACTTGGATTCGTCCAAATCACCGGAGCAGTTGCACGCGGTTATCAAGAACGCCGTCGATCTGCTTAGTTCGCGCCTGACGGCTTTGCGCGATCAATATTCGCAAGGCATGGGCCGTAGCGATCAAACCCCGACATTCATCAAGCCGAGCATTGTGCGATCGGCTAAACAGCGGTTCGGCATTGACCTTGGCGACGGCGCTACCCAGCAAGCCAACGCTGCCCCGGCTGCGCCTGCGCCCGCCCCTGGCGGTTTCCGCATCTTGCGCGTGCGGCCGAAGTAATGGCCGGTCCCGCCCCACAGATGCAGTCCGAGCCGCAGACGATGGTCTACACCGTCGATATCGGCAACGGACAGGTCGCGGACATTGAAGGCCCGCCCAACGCTACGCCGGAACAGTTGCAGCAGGCGTATGCAGGACATGTCGAGGCGCCTGCCAACGATGCTAATCCCGCAGCGCTCGACACCTCTGGCACGCAATATCAGGCGGGCTTCTCTGACGAGCTGGGCGCGCAGGCGAAGAGCAAGCTCGCGCCCGAAGACGAAGCGCATCTCGTCAGACTTCTGCGCGGCGGTCACGACGACCTTGCGGCGCAGTTCGCTGCATCCAAGGGTTTCGACATTTCGAACGCGGCTGCGGTAAAGCAGGCGCGCGACCAGACCGGCGCGGTAAATCCGGACACGGCCTACACGCTACCGGAGATGAAAGATCTGCCGCGCGACCTCACGCAGGGCGCAGGCATGGCCGCGGCGCGCGGCATCGCCGATGTTGTGCCCGGTGTCGGCAATCTCACGGCGCTAGCCCGCACTGTTGATGCCAGCCTTGGCCTAGGTGGTGCATCGAGCAGCCGCAGCTTTGGCGATGAGTTCGCATTCCAACAGGATCTCGGCGCCGGTGCTGAGCAAGGCGATGAAGCGGACCACCCGTGGGCGCGGCTAGCCGGGCAGTTATTCGGTGGGCTAGCGATTCCCTCGGGCCTTGAAGGCGTCGGGTTGCAGGCCGGCAGCGATGTGCTGCGGGCTGGCGGCACGATGAAAGACGCGCGCGCGGCTGCGTTCGTGGCAGTGCGTAACCGGGCTGCGAAGACGGGGGGTGCATATGGAGCATTGCACGGTGGATTAGGCGCGGACAGCCCGGAAGATGCCCTCACCGGGGCCGCTACAGAAAGTACGCTAGGCGCTGTTGCAGGGGGCGTCCTACCCTATGTAGCGCCCGCTGCGGCAAAGGTAGGCGGCGCCATTACAAAGCCTCTCCGTTCTGCGGTCGATCTGGCAACCGGCGATTTATCTCGGCGCACCCTATCGCCCGTTGCTTCCGCATTTAAGGAGGAAGGCGTGCCTGCGCTCGCCGCCGATGTGGGCGGCACGTTTTCGCGTATGGCGACCGGTGCGGCGAATATGACACTTGGCGGGATTCCGCTAGCACAGGCTGCGGAGAAGTCCGTTGCTGCTGCGCGGGCGCTGCGTACCGGGATCGCAGATCGTATCGGCACGCCCTCGCGCGACATCGCCGGCCGCAGCGATAATCTCGGCGCAGGCCTGGCAGCGCAGCGTGGGGTCAAAGCATCCCTCGGCGCGGATAGCATTAAGCAGGGCGTCGGAGAAAAGCTATATGAGGCGATCCCGATCCAAGCTGACCACCCCGCCTCGATCAGCAACAGCAAAATGGCGCTCGCTGACCTCAACAAAGGACTCGAGAGCAACCCCGAGCTATCCAAGCTGACGCAGGACAACCGCCTGATCGGCTATGAAAACGCGCTGAAGGGGAAAACGGAGAAAGTACCGACAGGCCTGCTCGATGCGGACGGGAACGCGATGACGCGTGACGTTCAGAAGGGTGGACAGCTTGGCTGGCAGGATCTGAAAAGCTTCCGGTCTTATATCGGCGAACTCAAAGGGCGAGCAACGTTGCAGGACAGTACCTCTCAGCAGGCTTTGGGCCGGCTGTACGGTGCGCTCAGCGACGACATGAAGGCGACGGCGCAATCGGTAAGCCCCGACGCGTTGGGTAAGTTCACGCGCGCGAATAACTATTGGCGCGGGCTTGAAGCGCGCCGGGAGCAGGTTCTGACGCCGCTTCTTGGCAAGAATATGGATTTGCAGGGCGAGGCAGCGTTCAACCGCATCCAGCAATGGGCGACTGCTGACAAGGGTGACGTGTTCGCGCTCGGTCGTGCGCTTCGCTCGATGCCGGATGAAGAAGCTAATTCAGTTCGCGCTACCATCTTCGATCGCCTCGGAAACGTCACCAAGGGCCGCAATGACGAAAGCGGCATGGTGTTCTCGCCAAACGACTTCGTGACGCATTGGAACGGCCTATCCGGTCGCGCAAAAGCGGTGCTGTTCCCCAGCTCGGATTACCGAGATTCCATTGACCGGCTGGTGACGATCGCGTCTTCGCAGAAGGGCGCGCAGCAGTTCTCCAACGTTTCCAAAACCGGCAACGCGGTAAATGGCATCGCGCTACTCACCGGGTTCTTTTCCAATCCACTAGGCACGCTGCCTGTAGCGCTCGGCCAGCTCGGGTTCGGGAAAGTGATGGCGTCCAAGCGCTTCGCCATGTGGGCGGCATCATCGCTGAATAAGCCAAACCCTTCCGCAGCGCTCGCCCATATCAATCGGCTTTCCGGAATCGCGCGCGCCGAGCCGCAGATCGCCAACGAAGTCCTGCAACTTCAGCAGCGCCTAGCGGAAGCGTTCACTCCGACACGACTGGCAGCAGATCAGAGCACCGGGGTTGGTACACCCGGCCAACCACAAGAACAGCAGCGTGAAACGCAAGGGGCGCAGCCATGATCGCATCACACGCCGATAGCACGCTATGACGAAGCTCGCCAACAACATCCCGGTATTCTACGACGGCCGCGGCGTTCCGCTGACGGGTGGCTATGTCTCCGTGGGCGCGGCAAATGGCGATCCTGAGAACGCACCGATCAACGTCTATTGGGACGAAGGTTTCACCGTTCGGGCAACGCAGCCGCTGCGCACGATCGGCGGCATGATCGTCAACGGCGTAACGCCTGCATCGGTGTTTTTCACGCAGCAGGATTATTCGGTTCGGGTGACGGACGCGAATGGCGTTCTCGTCGCCTACTCGCCTTCGGTCTATTCGGATGCCGACAGCTTCCAGACCAAGAATGATACGCTGACCGAGATAGCGGGCCAAGGGGCGACCGATTTCGGTTTGGCCCTGCTCCTGCTGCGCGACCAGGCTGCGCTCCAGGCGGCTGTCGCTTCGTTGCCCGGCTTCACCAAAACCACGGATTTCAGCAGCGGCGTGACGGCTTCCGGATCATGGGAGCAGCGGCCTGACGGTGCCGGTGGGTACATCATCACGCAACGCGGGTTCGGCGTTCAGGATAGCACAGGCGGCACCAAAACGATCACGTTCCCGGTTCCCTTCACGGACGCATCCTCGATCGTAGCTGTGGCAAGCAACGCCTCGGGCGGTGTGCCGGCCGCGTTTCACGGCACCGGTAGCTACACGGAGACGACGATGGTGGTTGGTTCCAGCCTCGCCAACGGGTCGGCGGCGGGATCGGGCACGACATTCACCTGGCAAGCGACGGGACGCTAGATGGCTCGCTACAGCGACACAATCCGCGACGAGCGCACCTTGGCCCCGGTGGGCGGCGCGCAGGTATTCGTGCGCAATCAGGATGGCTCTACGCCTGTCATTACAGCAGATGATGGAACGCCGCTGTTCGCTGCCGTTTCGGATGAATATGGCACGTTCTCGTTCAATGCGGCGCCAAACCTGTACGACCTGACAATCCGGTACAACGGTCGGGTGATCGGCGAAGAGTTCGGGGTGCCGGTTGGAGCGCCCAGCCTGCCGACCGGTTTCATCGTTGACGCGCTGGGGACCTCGCCTACGACCGCGCCTTCGCAGCGGGCAGTCAGCGATGCCGTGACGGGCATCAACGGAACGCTAGCCGGCGTGACGACCGGGATCGCACAGGCGACTTGGAACAATGTCGGCAATTTCTCCCCCACCCTGACCCTTGGCGGTCTGGACCAAAGCCCCAGCCTCGAAAACGGGCAGATGACCGGCCACCTTGATCTCACGGCCAATCAGGCATTCATTCAGATTGCCGGCACCGCGCGCGACAAGACGGCACCGGCTGGCGGCTTCGGCGACAATGCTCGGGTCTTGCTCGAAGACCTCCCGTTCACCGCGAACGGCATCATTCCGCAGTGGTTGAAGCTTGAGCCCGGCAGCGGCTTCCCAGCCGACACGGAAGCCTATCTCGTCGGTGACACGATCGCTTTCTATCGTCCCGGTCGCGTTCCTGTGACGGCGAATGACCTTGCCGACAATTACTATATCCGCGTGACGGGAACCGTCGCCATCCTACCCCCCGAGGAAACCGCATGATCCGCTATCTCTTGGCGCTTCTTGCGCTCGCCCTCGCCACGCCCGCAGTCGCCGGCCCGTCGCTGGACCCGACGACGCACCCGTATATCGCGCTGGTATCGACCAGCAAGGCGGTGTTCCGCGTCGGCGAGACCGGGAATGTGGTCATCACCCTGCGCAATGCAGGCGGGGCAACCTTCACCGGCAACGCGATCACCACGATTTACCTCAACACGGCGATCGTCGGGCAGACCACCACGCCGGTCAGCATCGCGTCGGGCGGCTCGCCGGTCTATTCCGCGCCGTTCACGATCACCAACGCTGGCGACCGTGGCTACCACATCGACGTGACCGTGCGGGATAGCGGCAATGCCATCGCAGACGCGGCGCCTGGCGCGATTGATGTGGAGGCATCGACCTTCTCGGCTGGATTCCCGCGCCAGTGCTGGATCGGCAAGTGGGATACCTCGATCAACGCGGCGACACTGCTCGACAGCCAGGTCGCGTGGCACTGCAACACCGTGCAGGGCTATGCCAACTACTACCGCCCTGAACTTGCGCCGCCTCCGGGTCTCGCAACATGGCCCTCGCTCTCCAACCTGACGGTCAGCCGCGCGACGATCACCAACGTCATCACGGCAGCGCATGCCCGCTCGATGCCGGTGCTGTTCTTCCAGGCGACGGGCGAGGCGTACAACACGTGGACCGCGCAGGCCGTGAAGCCCAAGCTCGCATGGGGGTCGTTCAACTCGGCATGCGGCAAGACGCTGGCGGGTTGCACCGAGGCGAACATGAACCGTTCGCCCGATGCTCCGGACAATTGGACGCAATACGGCTGGCAGGCGGATCACCTCGACTTCTTCGATCCCTGCAATGCGGGCTGGCAGCAGTTCCTCATCGCCAACTCGATCCGCCCCATGCTCGCGCAGTTCCCGTTCGATGGCTGGCAGGCGGACACCGTGGGTGCGCCGTCCACGAATGGTGGCATCACCTATGACGTGAAGGGTAACCCGATCGACACGAAGGCGTGTCTCGGCGACTTCACGACGGGTGCAGCGGCGCGGATCGGCAAGCCGGTCATCGTCAACAACGTCTCTGGCTGGGGGCTGGTCGATACCGCGTTCGCTGGTGCGCAGCCGTACCTCTACCGCGAGACGTGGAACTTCGACACGCAGTTCTACCCGGGCCTGAACGCACTGGTGGCAGGGTCCGCGTTCGGCGTGCGGCGCTACACCACGCGCCCGGTCGTCCAGCCCGCCTACATGCAGCGCAACCTTGCCGATCGCTGCACATCGGGTCAGCAAACGACGGGTTGCACGCTCAACGGCAACTCGCCCCTGCTCGCGACCGCCATGTTTGCCATCTCCGGCTCCACGCTGATGAACCACGCCGATGACGGCTGCGTGCAGACCAACGTGTTCGTGGAAGGCCAGCACCTGCCCTGCACGGCGGCGGTGATGAACAACATCCTGTCCTACAAGGCGTTCGAGGTCAGCTATCAGCACATGCTCCGCGACGCCGTTACCGACAGCACGGAAGCCTGCCTCATCACGGCCGGTGCGACCGGCAGCGGCACGGGTTCGGCGGGCCAGGTCTACGTGCTCGGCAAGAACAAGGCGGGCTTCCAGATCTGCCACCTGCTCAACCTGACGGGCGTGTCGTCAAACGACTGGACCGACCTCGAAGGCACCAAGGAGAAGCCGACGTCGCTCTCGAGCCTCACGCTCAAGATGTATTATTACGGCAATACGGTAGACCCGGCTGTCAACAAGCTGTGGTGGGCCACCCCGGACACGGCCAACGGTGCGGCCCGCACGCTCACCTATACGACCGGCTCGGATGGCGCAGGCCGGTTCGTGACGTTCACGGTGCCGTCGCTGTCGTATTGGGACATGATCGCGCTTGAAACGAGCGCGGGCGCAAACCTGACGATCGACGGACGCCAGCCGGTGCGGGGCAACTGGTACTCGGTCGCGTCGGCGGGCATCTCGTCGGCAGGCACCTACGTCTCCGCAGCCTGTTGCAAGCGCTATGCGGGCTATCGCTCGATCCAGATCGGCGCGGCGTCCTCAACGGTCAACCTGATCTACAGCGCGGCCAAGACGGCATCGGTAACGCTGCACCTGGACGCACCAGATGGCGCGGTTCTCGGCGCCTGCTCGCTGCCGGCCGGAACCAGCCTCACGCAGGCCTGTGGGGTGCCTCCGGTCAGCGGGATGCACGACCTGTATATCGAGTTCAATCAGCCGCTTAGCCTATTCGGCTTTTACTTTAGCTGACCTGTTCCACAACGAAGGAAACTGTGATGATTAAACCGATGCGACGTGATGGGGAAGGTAGCGGCGGAATCCCCACCAGCCCGCCCCCGACCGGCCCGCTGAACCCGAAGCCCAAGCCCACCCCGCCGGCGAGCTGATGGATCTGTTGCCAGCCTTGTTCGGGGTCGCCTGCTGCCTGACTGTTGCGCTGGCACGTGGAGGCATGCGCCTTCTACTGTCGGTGTTGCTGGCGGAATCGTGGGCGATCTCGAATATAGGCTGGCAGTGGAACATGCTATCGTTGTTCCCGGTGCTGGATCTCGTGACCGCCTGCGTCGGGTTCGCGATGTGGCATGAGACCAAGGCCCGGTGGCTTGGCGTGTTCACGTGCATCGCTGCCAGCCAGCTTGTCTTGCATGCTATCTATGAATGGGCCGGGTTCGGTTTCCAGCACGCCTATTTGTTTCTGCTCAATGCGACCTTCGCGCTAGAGCTTTTGGTCGTATCGTGGAGGGGGATGGTGGATGCTTTCGACGCTAATGTTCGCGGCGTTCGTCGTTTTCTGGCCCGAGGTATGGGCGTTCATCCGGCGGAAGCGGTGATCCGTGGATGAGCTGGCGCAGATCATGTCGAAGGGCTGGACGCCCGGCGCGGTCGGCATCTGGGGCGGTCTCGCAATGGTGCTGGTCGGCTTCGGTGGCCGCGCCGTGCTGAAATGGATCAACGGTATTCCAGAGCGGCGCCGCGCTGTGAACGAAAGCCTGAGCGCCGAAGAGACCATCACCGACTCGGTATACAAAAGGATGGATGCTGAGATGACCCGGCTTGGCAAGCGCATCGAGAGTCTTGAGCAGCGTGTAGCCGAGTTAGAAGCCGAGAACCGCGGCATCATCAAGGAACGCGATAGCGCGCTGGCTGAAGTCGCGCGACTGGAAGCGGTCAACCTCGGGCGCGGCGAGTTCAAAAACGAGTTGCAGGTTCTGCAATCCGCCAAACGAATATCGGGGGCAGCATGAATGCACAGTTTTTCGACCGCGCCCGCAAAGGACGCCTGCTAGGCCCGACCCTCACGCAGAGCGAGGTTGACGGGTGCACGGCTATCCTCGTTGCGCTGGAAGGCTTGCCGCTGGCTCACATCGCATACGGCCTAGCAACCGCTTACCACGAGACGGCGCACACGATGCTGCCGATCAAGGAGAACGGTGGCCCAGCCTACTTCTTCCGCATGTACGACCCGCACGGCAACCGGCCTGATGTTGCGCGCCGGCTCGGCAACACGGAGCCCGGCGATGGCTGCCGTTATGCGGGCCGTGGCTATGTGCAGTTGACAGGCCGCGCCAACTACCAGCGCGCACAGGATGCACTGGGGCAACCGCTGGTGAGCAATCCCGACCTCGCGATGGATCCGACCATCGCCGCTAAGGTGATGCGCCAAGGCATGAAAGCGGGATGGTTCACCGGTAAGACGTTCGCGTCATATTTGCCCGCGACCGGCGCTGCCACGATGGCGCAGTTCATGTCGGCGCGACGGATCATCAACGGGGCAGATCGCTGCGCGGATATCGCCGCCTATGCTGCCGAGTTTCAGGACTATTTGGCATGACAGACACCCGCCTCAACTCGCTGCTAGAGGTCGGTACGCTCGCCCTGATCGGCCTGTTCTCCGCTGTCCTCGCCGGCCTGTCGATCCGCAAGGGCGATGCCAGCGGCGCGGCTGCATGGTCCGCGATCCTGATGGCGATCATCAACACGATCAAGGAAAGCCGCTCAAGCCGCACGATTGATCGGATGGGGCAGCAGCTTGCCGCAGCTTCGCCACCTAGCGATGGGCCGGCCGGCACGCCAAGCGATCCCGTGGCTGTGAAGGAGGTAACGCCGTGACAATCCTATGGCTGCTCTCAAACTGGCGCTGGCTCCTAGGCGCCATAGCAACCGCCACCCTAGCCATCCTCCTCACCACCACCACGATCGACCGCGACCAGTGGCGCGCTACGGCTCGCAAGGCAGACGCGACGATCGCCAAGTTCACCGTCGCGCAAGATACCGCACAAAAGGCTGCACAAGCCGCCCACGACGCTCAGGAACAACGCTATAAGGATCTCGCCAATGCTGCCGACAAGGATCATGCCGCTGCGCTCGCTGATGCTGGGACTGCCACTGATCGTTGGATCGCTGCTCACCGGGTGCCAGTCTGCCCCGCTAGTCGTGCAGCCGGCGGTTCCGTTGCCGGCACCTCGGGTAGCGGTGCCGAAAGTCCTGTCCGATCCGATCCGGCGCCCGGGATGGTTGCCGTCTCGCCCGAGTCCATCCACATCTGCACCGACAACACGCTGAGGCTTGAAGCGGCGCAGGATTGGGCGGTGGGGCTTAATCAGTAGGCGGTGCGGGTAGCGGCATCCAATGCGTTGGGTTACCTCTATGATTGCAGCCCGTCATGGCGTTGTCCTGCCACCAGCCACAGTCGCTCCAAAGCGAAGAAACGATCGCCGGGTTATCGGGCCAATCACCAAGATCAGGTATAAACAGGAGTAGGTCTGTACCATCCTTCGGCGCTGTCTCAATCGGCTGCCAAGTCAAAGTCACCTCCTCCCAGCCATAATCTGCAACTGAGCCTGATTCTGTAGCGCCGCTTCAAACCGTGCCTGATAGGGCTTGCTGTCTTCGCCCCACCCATCTTCTAGCATGGTACGAGTCAACAAAGAGGTACCGTATGCCCTGACAGTTTCCATCTCACTCGGCGTCAGAACCCTCGTATTCAGCGCCCACCACAAGTCGTCCTTTTGCTTCTGAGTGAGGCAGGCTTTCTTCGCACTCATGTAGGCAATCGCTGGTGGCGATCCTTGGTTCATTAAATCCCAGCAGAATGTCATCTCACCATCCTATCGCATCACCCCGCCAACGCCAGCAGGGTTTCGGGGTTAGTCGCCAGTGGCAACAATGGGCGCTTCAAGAGCCTCATCAACCTTTTCGGCAATCGATTCGTGGAACTGAGCGATAAGGAACCGCTCGCGCTGCGCATCAAGATCGCGCCACCACATCTGCCAGATAATCGTATCAGCCGCTTCATGATCACCAGCCGCGACAAGGCGATCGACCACAGCCTTGAGGTGCACGTTGTTCAGCGCTCGGTGCTTGCTGACGGCCTGCGGTTTGTAGCCAGAATAGACCTCGCTCGCCTTCATCACATCTCCTTCCCTTGAGGTTCGAGGGCGGCTCGGGCTGTGGACCGCACATGCTCTACCCAACCGTGAGTAATACCTGGTCCGTAATCTCGGATATGTTCCAACGCCGCCCGCAACCGCAGCACTTCATCGCTGGGTGTGGCTGCGGTTGCCGATAGGGCGGCGAGAGTATCCCGCACGATAGGAATAACTGCTCCTGCCGCCTTCTCGTAACGACGCCAAGCGCGGTGAAACAGCATGACGCGCGGTTCATCCGTGAACGGGTCTCGGTATTCCCGTCGATCGTCTTCGGGCCAGTCCCCCTCGAAATTGTGCTGGTAGAGCGTGTTAGGACTGAATCCCCGTTCAGAACAGATCGCCCGCGCCACAGCCTCCACCAGCGCCTCGTGTTGGGGGTTCGTCATGGCAACATAACCCTTATGACTGTCAGGATCGGGATTGCGATGATGGCTAGGAGGACCACCAGCGCAATTAGCGAGCACCATCCACCCGGCCCTTCGTCAGGCGAGCCGGGATCTAAACCCGGAACGCCCGCGCCTATCCCAAGCAGCTTGCTCACCACTCCCCCACATCGGTTGCCGGGGCGGCGGGGAGTGGCGCTGTCCGGTCGAACATATCCTCGCCGTTGACGCGCCGTGTCTCTAAGCCGCACGCTTCGCACACGAACGCCTGCTTTTTCTCGTCCCTGTGCATCCGCATCATGGTTGAGCAGCCACCGCAGTACGGCACGTAGCCCGGCTCGCCGAGAGATGGACCGAACCGGCTCACTGTTCCCGCGCCCCATGCTGGCGGGCGAGGGCGAGCGCGTGACATGCTGCTTTCGTGTCCATGACGATAAGCTGATCACCTTGCTGGATGTAGACCATAGAGCCGACGAGGACGTGCAGCGGTTTTAACCCGTCGTTGTCGATCTCGACGGCGTTCGGTCCTAAGCCATGCTGCTCCGAAGCATTACCGTTGAGTGCGGTATCAGCTTTCGCGATAGCACGGCCGAGACCGAAGAACGGTGCGCCTCCAAGATGCGTGCCATTGTCAGAGTTGTATTTGTCCATTGCCGTGAGAACTGAATTGGCCTTATCGCGCAGGTCTATCAACGCCTCCACCACCCCCGGCTCGGCCTCTGCCTGCCTGAGCGCTAAGGCCTCGTCGCATTCTGGAACATCGTATGTTTCCTTGAATACCTGCCAGCCCACCTGCTGGTCATGGCTAAGATCACTACGCTTGATGACGATATAATCGCCTTCGCGCTCAACCACACTGGTCATGATTTTGGGCCGCTATCCGAGATGAAAGCCGCCAGACCATCGTCACAAGCGTTCAGCCGTGACGGCCTCCACGCGCGGACCACGCCCTGACCCTGTACGAACTCGTCTTGTGTCCAGCACCAGCCTGCGAACTTCCATTCGTCAACGCCGTGATTATCAAAGCCGTTGAAGCCGATGGTGCAGGCCAGCCGCGCATCGCTAAGCGGATGATCACCATGTAGATAATCGACAACCAGTTCAACCAGCGTGTCGTCTTTTGGTGCAGTATCGATCGGCTGCCACTGTCCGGCGTGAGTTCCGAGCAACGCCAAAACGCGTTCGGCTATTTCAGCAGCATTGTTCTGCCGCTCGTTGCGCTTGTCATCACTGAGAAGCGCTGCATCATCCCAAGCATAGGGGTCGATGATCTGGGCGGCTTGCTCTAGAGCCTGTTCTGTCGGGTTCATTTGTTTATGTCCTTTTCGTTATCTGCCTGCCTGAGCGCGGTTACGATGGCGGATGCCTTCTCAATACTATCCGCGACGACTAAATTCTTCCGTCGTTCAGCCGATCGCTTCATCATGGCGATCTGCTTCGGGTCTTCGGGAAGACGGCCCTCTCCGCGCAATATTTCAAGAAAGCGGTTACGCCGCGCCCATGCGTCCGGAGATATGATCCGTGCCAGCGCCTCAATCTGCGCCGCGAGGGTGGGGTCGGTCATAGCGGGTGCCCTACAGAACCATCGTCATAGAGCGGTCGCGTACCGTTCCAGTTGATGTAGCCGATAAAGCGCCGAGGATAGCCATCAGCAGCGCTTTTCTGCGCCAACTTCCGCACGCGATCGTTGTTCGGTTTGTTCGTCACTTCCGCTCTCCTTCCAGATATGCGCGAGCATCACACCACCCGCGATTGAATAGGCGCTCGCTCCAAGTTGCGTCACCCTTAGGTATGGGTGGGCCTGCCTCACCCCGGAGAAAGCTTTCCTCACCGCGCTCGTAAGGTGTCACACTCAACCCAGCCGCGATGGCCGCGATATCCCCGCTCACTTGGTGGGCTCCTTCGAGAGGGCGCGGAGATGTGAAGCGATACGCCGAGCGCCTTCTTCGTAACCAAGAGTAAAATCGTCCGGTGTGTCCGTCTTCCTTGCGTGGGTATCAGCCACCTCCGCAGCCGCCCGCACCCCTTCCGCACGGCCAACCTCGTAGGATGCTGCGATTGCGGCAACAGCAGCGGCATACGGACCATCCGGGTTGAGCGACTTCGCGCTTCGGATTAGCAACGCTACCGAGGGTTGGCCACGCATCGAATATTCATGAGCGAGCAGCTCGCGCGCCTTGTCCTCGACCCGTTGCACCTCCATGCTCTCCGCAACCGGCGTTGCATCCTTACTCATCATGCGGGCACCTGCTTGTTCCACGGCTTGAAGGCCAGCAGCTTGTCCGTGGTGTAGTCGGCCCATGAGCCGGTAAATGTCAGCGCGCGGTCGTCGATCGTGATGAGGGCTGGCGGCTTCTCTTTTGGCCACTTGATCGCGGCGAGGATTGGGTCAGCATCACCGGCGTCCATCTCGCGATAGAAGTTCAGTTTGAGATAGAACTGCATCGCCTCAATCCCCATCGGCTGATTGCTGCGGGATGAGAAAATCGCGACCGTGAAAACTTTCGAGGCATCCGTGATGAACCTGACAGTGCCCGGAACAATTGGGTCGGGGATCACGTCAGCACCCTTCCACCCACTGTCATAGCCATGGATTACGCCGTCAAAGTCGAGACATAGAATAGGCTTACTCATCATACGGGCCTTTGTGGTTTTGGGTGGGGGTGCTGGCGCGGAGGGCGCGTAGACCTGCCGGCATGTAGCGAGCGCGGCGAAGCGCGGCGCGAACGGCTGGCGTGTTCGGAATCGCCGGCCCCGCATTGCCGTCGATGCGGCCGGGCTCAGGTGAGACAGCGAACCTTTCGACGATCTCACACGGCACCGGGAAGCGATCGAACGCAGGCGCAGTGCCGTACCGATGCTTATGGTAGTAGCCAGGGTTCGCGTCGATCCGATCTCGGCTGTATTTGCCAGCCCACGGCAGCGGATAGGCGTATCCGGCATCCTCCGGGCGCCATAGCGTGATGTACCGATTGCGCCGGAACTCAGACCGTACGTCCACGATGTAGAACACCCGCGCCTCTTGCCCCGCCAGCGCCTCCAACTCGGGGGTCATGCTGCGATCCTTTCGCCGGTACCGAGCCGGGAAGCCGCAACAGCCATGCAATCAACCCGCTCGCCTTTGAACAGTTCGGTGTATTCGTTCTTTTCGATTCCGATGAACCGCCGTTGCTCGCGTTGAGCTGCAACAAGGAAGCTGCCGCTACCAAAAGCGTTATCCAGAACGAGATCACCGGGATTTGAATATGTGCGGATCAGGTATTGCCCCAGCCCGACCGGCTTCTGGGTAGAGTGCCAAACCGTTCGCTCCGGTTCGCTCTCTGCGGTCTTGAAGTAGACCACATCCGTAGGGTAGCGGCCTCCTTCGCTCCTCACATGGGATGCGGAAAAGTCACCGTAAGATCCGGTCTGCTGATCTTTCCGGACACCTTTGTCGTAGGCTGCACCCTCGCCCATTTGCGGGTTATAGGTAGGCTTTCCTGGGTAAAAAACGCACACATCCTCATGCTTCCGAAGCGGTTGCTTTTTGGCATTGAGGAAATTGGTCGCCTTCGACTTCTCCCAAACCAGCTTGTACCGGAACCAGTCTTCGTTGGAGAGGATCAGCCGAGCGGTAAATGCGCCTTGCGATGTCAGCACGATCGCGCCGGAAGGTTTGAGCAGGCGGCGGTATTCCGACCATAGCCCCGGCAGGTCAATAACGCTGTCCCAGCGATTCTGCGTCGTGCCGTAGGGTAGGTCGCATAGGATGAGATCGACGCTGCTGCTTGGCAACGCAGGCATAACGGCTAGGCAATCGCCCTCGTAGAGCACGCCGCCTGCCACTTCCACCCGCCCGCTCACGACAGCGATCCAGCGAGAGGGGTGGAAACCACACGCCCAGCCATCCCCGGTGCCACTCCGGTGCAAAGTGCGTCGATACGCCCTTTGTTCTGTGCCCGTTCCCCGCAACCCACGGCGATAGGTGACGTATTCCTGCGCCTTACAGATGCAGGCCTTTCCCTCCGAAGGCAGGGGATGGTCATGCTGGCACCTGAGTGGTGCAGAGGCGGGCTGCATTGCGCTTCGGTGTTCCTGGCGTAGGAACCCAGCCGAGAGCAGACGATTGCGCGCGCCACATCTTTCCGGTGCGGATTTTACTCACCATAGAATGACCGATCGGCAGGCCTTGCGCGCACTGGCTGTTATCCCAGCCGCGTTGCAGACGTTCGACAACCTTAGCTAAGCCTTCTTCGGACAGCTTAGCATGGCCATTTTCCGCGCCTGATTGGCTTGCAGGGCCAGCCCATCTACCGCGTTCTTTCTTATCCTGCATGTTGTCGCCATGTGTTCCCCAGCGAAGGTGGTTGGGGTTGCAGCAAGGCGGGTTATCGCAAGAATGCAGAGCGAAAAGCCCGATCGGGTCTTTGCCCGTCGCCAACTTCAGCGCGTATCGCGAGGCAGATCCTTTTCGGCCATACCGACCATAGCCGCCACGGGCGGTTTTCCCCTGCCAGAGCCAGCAATCATCCGCTCCGCGCACGCAAACTGTAGCCCAGAACGCCGAGTCGGCTTTGGGGTAGCTATCCGTGACTATTCCGTAGCCTGTCATTCCGATTTGCTCCGATCGTGTCCGGTATGTTCCGGTTCGATGGATCTCGAATGACGCTTGGCCGAAAATATCCCGTGTAATCACAAGATATTGGTCGGGGAGACAGGATTTGAACCTGCGACATCCTGCTCCCAAAGCAGTCATTCTATACCACCGTTTTCCGCAGTTTTTGTAGCAGTTGCGCTATCCTCTGACAATAGCGCTCCGTGATTATTCCGTGACTCCGTGTCAGCCATGATTGCGCGCAAATCGTCCTCCAGGACGTGCGCGTAACGGGATGTGGTCGCGATATCGGTGTGACCAAGCAGCTTCTGAGCCGCCTTGAGGTTCCCGCTTGCGCGAACGATCCGGGTGGCGCTGGTATGCCGCAGGTCGTGGAAGCGAAAATCGCTGATGCCGGCTTCCTTGAGGGCCGCGCTCCACTGGCGCTTCCAGCCCTCGGCACTGAACGGATAGCGGATACCCTTGCGCCGTGCTGGTCGGTCTGGTCGCGCCGGCGCCGGCCGCTGGCACTTGTAGGTGAAGACGAACGGGCAATCATCCAGACGCGGCCGACTCATGATGATCTCGACCATGCGGGCTGTCAGCGGGAAGACATGCCAGACGTTGCCCTTGGTATGAACGCGTGCCCTCGCTGCTGCGAGATCAACCTCGTCCCACTTCAAGCCGATCACCGCGCCGCGCCGCTGACCCGACAGGATCGCGAATTCGACCACTGCGCCAAGGTCATCTCCTAGGTGGGAAAGCAGATTGCGTTGATCGTCGGTGGACAGCTCGCGCACGCGCTCCCGCGGTTCGGCAAGCTTGAGATCCTTCCACTTGATCGCGCCGTCTGTATCGGGCTGCGGCACATCGAAGCCGCCAAGCCGAGCGTGCTTCATCACGCGCTGCAACAGGGCGATCTCTCGGTTCACGCTGGCGGGTGATACCGTCGCCCGGCGCTTGGCTACGAACGCGCGCATATCGGCCTGTTTGATGTCGTTGATGAACTTGAGCCGGCCGATGATCGAGCAGAGATTGTCGAGCTGGTATTCCGTCGTGCCGGCGTTGTTCTCGTGCTGCCCCTTGTCGTTCCAGTACGACAGGCAGGCTGCATCGAGCGTGATGCCGGGCTTCGTGTCGTCGCCTAGCGCGACCTGGCGCTTGAGGTTGGCTTCGAAGACTTCTGCGTCTCGCTTTTTCGTGCAGCCCGTAGAGCCATGAAACCGCTGCTTGTTCCTCTGGAAATCGTACTGCCAGTAGGGCGAGCGCGGGTCTTTACGGATGGACATGGGTCATCTTTCCTGCGGCGGTCAGCGAGGTACGCATCGCAGTCTTCGGGGGTGTAACGGAACATGCGATCGGTGAGCGCGATATAGGCGATCTGCCCTGTCTGGCGAAGCTTGCGCAAGGTCCGCTCGCTCATGTTGAGGCGGTCTGCGGCCTCCTGCGCGGTCATGAGCGCCGTCATCGGATCATCCGCCCCAGCTTGGCGAGCGTCACCGGGCTGGCGTTCTCCGCGACCCAGCGGGCACGGCGGGACACTTCCTCGCTCGGGTCGGTCTCTGTCGCGCCGATCAGGGCCTCGCGGACGATGCGCGCGCGGCTGGCGAGCGTGGCGGCTGCGGTTGGGTGGGCTGCTGGGCGGGTCATGCGAAGTACTTCCAGAGCCAGTAGATGCAGCCGAAAAGCCCGATCACCACGTTGATAATCTGGCACCACATGATGATGCGTAGTGTGCCGACTTCCCAAGGGCGGAAGGGCGCAGCCATGCTGTCCTCAATTTCCACGCACCACCCCCTTCCCGACCACCCAAAAGCTATCCCCCAGCCGCTCCCGATCGGTGCGCCGGCGCAGCTTCTCCGCCAGACAAGCGCCGACGATGGCATGATCTACGCGGAGCCAGATGTTGCGGTGCTGTAGGGTGAAGGCGGGCGTCATGCTGCCAGATCCTCTAGCTGCTGCTCGATGCGGCGAGTGAACGTCCAGGCGTCTTGCACCGCGAAGCCGAAGGCATCTTGCGGCGTTTCGGCTTCGGCGATGAACTGTTTCTCGGTGTTGATGTAGCAAGCGTAGCCAACGACTTCATATTCATTGGCCGTCTTGCTGCCTTCGGTGCGCTGCATGATGCGAGCGGTCGCTTTCTGCGCCGAGGCGTTCCAGCCACCATTCTCCCAAACATGCGGCTCCCACCCGCTTCCCATCTTCTCCGCCATATCTGCGGCCTCCGAGATCGCCCGATCGTAGCCCGCTTTTGTGCAGTTGCACCCACACCGGGGGGAGCAGAACACACCGCCCGGGAGATCGCGGGCGACCCACCCGTTACCTGGCTCGGGCGCCATGAGTGCAGTTGCCATCACTTCGCCCCTTCGCCAGCAAGAACCGCAATCCGCCCCGTCGCCGCATCCCGCAGCGCCTGCCCCTCGTCCTCGGACAGCGCCGGCAGCGTCAGCCGCACCGCCTTGTTGATGCGCTCGGGGTCCGTGGCGACTGAGCCGCGATGCGCGACGATGTTGGCGGGCGCGTTCATCCGAACACAGCCCAACCAGCGAGGCACCAAACAATCGCCAGCGTCCAAAGCAGCACCGTCAGCCACAGCGGCTCAGCGGATGCTTCGGCGATGGTGGTGAATTTCTGGAATGGGGTCATGACAGGTCACTCAGTTCGGAGGCTTCTGCGCAAAGGGATTCAAAAGCCTCATCAGTGAGCGCGGGAAGCAAGCGAATGCGGACCGGGCCGTTCAGGCCGTCGCCCTCGATAACTGCGTGCGTTCCTGCGCGCTCATCTCTACTGAGGTTGCGCCACTTCGAGACTAGGTAAGCGCCAAACATGCAGGCAGTGGGCGCGCCTCGCTGCGTCGGGCCTACTGAGAAGCCCGCGCGCTTCATGAGGCGTTTGGCAGAACTGTATGCCTCGTGAGCCGCGCTCCCGTGGAAAACCACGAAATGCCGGCCTTGCTGTACGGTTTCGCTCACTTGCCGTTCTCCAAGATCCAGTTGTCGATCTCCTCGAACAGCGCCGCGCGCGTAGGCTCGACGAAACTGCGGCTGTCGTCCGGGCCGTCAAAGTCCGGGTGTGTTGCTTCCCACCAGCCGAGCCAGTTCTCTTCGATCAGCCAGCCGCGATGACGCTCTTTAGTCATGCCCGCGCCCTCTCTGCTTTGATGCCATTGATGGTCCGGCGCGCGTCGGTCGCCCATTTGGCCAAGTCGCCAAAGTTTCCGGCCAGCGCGTCTTCGATGATCTCGATCAGTTCGGCGATCTGCGCGTCTGCGAGTTCGGCGATCGGCTCAGCATCAATCAAGGCAGCCGTGTAACCAATGTGATGGCCCTGCTCCCATTCTGTGGGGTCGCTGAGGCTGACGCCACCAAGCGCGTCGATCGTGCGTGCGATAGTGCTCATGCCACATCCATCGCGTTGCAAGCCCGCGTCCACGTCAGCCCTGTCAGCGCATGCAGGGTCTCGCAGAACTCGGACTGCAACGCTTCCTGCCGCCCCTCTAGACGGGTCCACGCAGCATCCTCGTCTACGGTGGGATCACGCCCAACGCACTGAGCGCGCAACGTCGAGAACCACACGCCATTGATGTGCAGATCCTGCGCGATCGAGGGCAGGCTGCGGGTGATTGCTGCTGGTTGCGTGGCCATCAGAACGCCTCCTCAAGATCGTCTTCGTCTTCATCTTCGACGTCATCAAAGACAGGTGCGGGCGTCAGTCGCTCGATCAAATCGTCGAGATCGCCGACCTTCCACTTGTCGCGGAACTCAACGGCAGCGGCGAGAAGGGCCTCATTGCGCGCTAGATGCGCCGCAACCTGACGATCACGTTTGTCCCACATCGCAGCCCATTTCGGATTGCTCATGGAGCAGATGCGGTGGTGAGTGACGTAGTGCCAGTCCCAATTCGCGGTTTTCTGGTAGGACAGGTATTCGCCATCAGTGATCGGCTTCTTGCAGGTGCTGCAATTCATTTCGCCGGTCGATGATGTCGCTGCATTGAGCAACTGGTGTCCGTAGGGCTGGCCCATCAGAACGCCTCCGTCGCAGGCCAAGCCGAACCCAGCCACAGAACCGGCTCATCGCTCTGCCGATCGAGGTACGAAGCCGTCAGACCGCCGCACTCGGGGCAGTAGCATACCTCTGTCGGGCGGATCGTGTCGCAGCCGCCACAGCGCCACACGTCGGGCGCGCTTGGGTCGTTGGCGTCGTATCCGTCGCCTCGGTCCCACGTTGGTCGCAGCACTGCGCGGGTGTTCTCGGCGGCTATGTCGGGGAAGGTGGCGTGCTTCATGCCTGCACCACGCGGTAGGCGAGCGCGGCATCCGCCATCGTGTAGCAGTGACGGACCTGTTCAGCCGCTGTCAGGTTGACACCGAAATTGTAGTTTGCTGCCAGCGCCTGCCCTGCGAACCAGTCGCGCAGGGTCATGCCGGTCTGCGCGGTGTCAAACGCTACGGGGAATGCTGGGGGGTTCTGTTCCGTTGCCACGGTGCGTGATCTCTGCGGGGCGTTCATTCGGGTTCTCCACGCAAATCGGCGGCGCTAGGTTTATTAGCGACCCGGACAAGACGCAGTTTTGCGAGCCGTAGCGGCTCACTCTTTTCGCCAAGCCGAACGGTTAACGTTTTGCCCTCGGACCAACTTTCCAGCCTGAGTGCATCGCTGATTATGTCCAAGACATCTTCGTCGGACATGCCGGAGAAGTTGGCGGGGGCGTTCATGCTGCAAGCGCCTGAACAGCAGCCTCAGCCTGGGCGAGGCGATTGCGCGCTTCTTCAAGCTCGCGGGTACGCGCCGTATGCTCGTCTGGCCACGCTGCGTTTGCTGCTACGATAGCCTTTGCCAGCGCCTCGCTCAGGCTCGTGGTGGAACTGCCAAGCTCGCATGCACCATACCGATGGAGATAGACGGTATAGCTGCCCTTGGTCATGCTCGCCGAAGCGGCGCCATGCGGCCAATGCGCTTTTACGTAGGCTGCGATCTCGGATGCGATCGCGTCAATATGCCCTGACTGTGCCACGGCGTTCACGCTGCCACCTGCACGAGCGAGCCGTTGCCGATCGCCTGCTTGAACTGCCACACGGGCAGATACGTGCCGATGCCGCTGCCGTCAGTGCGGCGAACGTCCACGCTCTTGCTGTTGCTGCGGAACTCTACGTCGTACTCGCGGCCGGCGGTCAGATAATCGAACGCGGTAACGACGGAGTAGCGGGCCTTGGAGGTGTAATGTGCCACGGTGCGTGATCTCCTGCCGAGCGAGATGTTCGCTGCGGTGTGGAGACTGTTTAGATCAGCTAAACGTGGCGCGCAAGAGAAAAGTTTAGATTATCGAAACACGGTTTAGCGCGCGCAAGGAAATGCTTTCATGAGAGTCGCAGCGACGAGCCCTGCGGCACCTTGATTTCTCGTTACGGGATCGTCTCGGAGATCCTTGACAACAATATCTTCTAACTGGCCCGGCGTGACGTTCGAGGGGATGCAAACCAGCTTAGAGCCGATGCCTGCATCTTGATATGTGTTAACTAAGTCAGTGACGCCGCGAATGTAGGAAACGCATCTCCCTTGGCTGAAAAGCGTTTGATCTAGACATTGCGCATAGAGCGTATTCCCCGTGTCGAAGGCCATCCCAGATGCTAAAAGAAGTGCGATAAACATATTTTTATTATCCGTTAGTGCCGTCACGCTCCGGCGCCTGCTCAAACATTTTGGTATTCTCGATCGCCTCAAGCGCGGAGGATCGCAGCCGTTTCAATGCGGCCGCATCCTCGGGGTGCATCAGCAATTCAAAAGGCGCGATGTTGAGATAGGCGGCAATTTCGTTGATTGCTTCGCGCGTATACTGCTGCTCACCTCGGATCATGAGGCTGACCCGCGCCTTGTTCCACTCCAGGTCGCGAGCAACGTCAGCCTGCTTCTTGCCGGCATAGGCAAGCCATTCCTTGAAATACCAATCATGATCCGGCGCAGCCATGCCGGACATATACCATCCTGCGCGCCACGGGTCGTTTCGGCGGCCTAAACAATGCGCTTGCGAAAAACGTTTAGAATGGCTAAACATGCTGGATGATGACGCTTGCAGCATATTTGGAACGACCGGGCTCCATGCAGCTTACCGAGCTGGCGAAAGCCATCGGGATTTCCAAAGGTAGACTTTCGCAGCTTCGCGATAGCCGCGAGTGGCCCCCAGCTCTGGCGCTTTCTGCCGAGAGGGCGACCAACGGGGCTTTGAGCGCATCCCTGATTTGCCCTGTTGTCGCCGAAGCCCGCCACGGGCTCGCAGCATGACCAGCCCCACAGCCGCAGCGATCCTGATCGCCACCTACTTCGCCGCCCTCATCCTGCTCTGGGCGTGGGCCTTCCTCGCGCCTGTCGAGCGGGTTGAGGAGCAGATTGAATATCGTATTCATACGGAGGCTTCTAATGCTGCATAACAGCAATGTCTTACCGCGCCGGTCGCGGCCGACCAAAAAATCATACCGCAGTGCCGTAAAGCAGATCGTGCTTGCTATTCAGGCGGAGCATGGCCTCAACGATCCGGAATTAGCTGAACGGCTGGGTTGCTCGGCGCCGACGATCGCCAACGCGCGGCGCGAGAATACCAACCTCGACGGCGTGACGCTCGCAAATATTGAGTATGAGTTCGGCCCAAGCGCACTGGACCCGTTCCTTGCATTGGGCGGGTCTCGTGGTGTTCCGTTGCCGGTCATCGACAATTCCGCGGGCTCGCCTGAGATCGCATTGCTCGATGCCCTCCGTGTCGTGTTTGCCACGACGGGCGCAGATAGCGGCGAGCGCATGCACACGCTGCGAGCCGCTCGGTCTGAGTTAGACAAGCTGATCGCTGACGGCGAAGGCTCTGGCCTGCGGGTGGTCGCATGAAGCGCGCTGCCGTCCACCATATTCACTCTGACCGGATCGCCCGTGCGCTTGAGAAGCAGGCGATGGTCGAGGCAGCTGCTGCGCTTGCGCCGGCAATCGCGGCACTGTCCCGCGAGCACCGGGTTACCCCTCGCACGATCGCACGCATCGCCGCTGTTCGCGCTGCTGAGGTGTCAGCATGACGCACCTATTCCACGTAGACGCGCCCGCGGTAGCCGATCCGGGCGACGAGCTGGCACTACAAATCGCGCTGCGCAAGGCGATCAGCAAGACGCCGAGCGTAAAGCTGGTAGCGATCCCCAATGGCGCGCAGCGCACGACCTGGGCGGCTATGAAAGCCAAGCAAGAAGGGATGGCCGCAGGCTTTCCGGACTGCGAGATCCTCTGGAATGGTGGTCGCGCCTATGTCGAGTTGAAGACGCGCACGGGCACGCTCTCCGAGCAGCAGCACGTCTGGCTAAACTGGCTGACGCAGAACGGCCATTCGTGCGGTGTCTTCCGCTCGGTCGCGACGTGCCTGACTTGGCTGCATGGCCTTGGCGCACCAGTCGCGAGGGTGACGGCATGAGCGAAGATGCTTTCGAGGCGTATGGCGAGCAAGTCGCGCCGGTTATTGCAGACCGACGCCCGAACCGCCGTGCGAAACAGCCGTCTGCTCTCGACCTAAAGATGGAGGAAAAGGCTCGCCTGACGCGTGCTTATAAGGCCGCGAAACGCGCCGAACGTATTGAGATCCTGAAAGCCGAACCCCGGCTTCTCGACTTCATGCGTTACCTGCGCAGCGTTACGGCCGATCAGGCGGATGACCTGCTCGAGGCGGTCGCCGACAGCAAATGGCTTATGTCGGCGCCGCAGACTGTGCGCGGTTTCGCGCTCAGCCGCATTGCGCGCCGCCAGGAGAAGCTCCTGTTGATGCTCGGCATGATCCCTTTGGATGACCCGATGCCGCCCGAAACGTCCGTATTCTTTGAGGCGCAGAAGCTGCTTCGCCGAGGTGGTGCGCTGTGAGCGATCCCTTTGACGACTATGGCATCGCTGTCACGAAGCCCGAGCGGGCGCCTGCACTGACGGGGCCGATCAAGACCCGCGCTGCTGCTCGAGCAGAATATGCCGGCATCATCGCAGAGCTTTACGGCTGCGAGGATCAGGACACACTCGACCTGTACCTGATGACGATCGGCGAACAGCTTCTGCAGTTCGAAAACGAGATCGATTTTCTCTGGCTTGGCGACGGCGCCGATTTCCTCGGCCTGAACCGCGAGATCGAACAAGCGAAATTACGAGTTTCGGCCTGAACGGGCCGGAAGGCGGGCGCACATTCTGCGTCCGAAACACAAGCAAGGAAAAGACACCATGAACGCAATGACCGAACTCAATCAGAGCACTGCACTTGCCGCACCCGGTGGCTATGATCCGTTTGCCGCTTATGGCCAGGAGGCCTCGAACGCCGGCGCCTTCCTGAAATTCTCCAAGGGTGAATGGCAGTCCGGCCAGAACGCCGAGGAAGTCCCTCTCGGCCGTCGCCTCGCGGCAAACATGGATGAACTGTCGATCGGATGGATCCGCTGGGCGGACGGTAAGCCGGCAGAACGCCGGATGGGTTTGCTGGCGCAGGGCTTCAAGCCTGAGCCGCGTGACGCTCTCGGCTATTCCGACCAGGCGCTGTGGGAAAGCGATGAAGAGGGTCGCCCCAAGGATCCTTGGACGATGACCAACGAGCTGCCGCTGGCGGATCCCGGCGACGGTGAGCAGATGACGTTCGCTGCCTCGAGCAAAGGCGGCATCGGCTGCATCGGCAATCTCTGCAAGTCCTACGCCCGCGCACCGCAGCGCCGGGAAGGGCTGGTGCCGGTGATCGAACTCGGCCGCGATAGCTACATGCACCCGGTCTACAAGAAGACCTACGTGCCGATGCTCGCGATTGTCGACTGGGTCGCGAACGGCTCGGTGCCGGTGCCCCAGCCGGACGGCGGTGACGAAGACGAGAAGCCGGCAGCAACCGCGAAGACCGCTGCCGGCAAGACCCGCTTCTAACAGACCTACCATCCCCGCCCGGGTTGCAGCCTGGGCGGGGACAGCCTCACACCGACCGGGGATGGCCAGTGCGCGATCAGGACTACACCACTGCCGCTGACTTTTTGAAGCGCCTCTTTGGGGAGACGCTTCATAAGGTGGAGCTGCGCGCATGCGGCAACACGCGCGATCGCGGCGCCGTATCTGTTTTCACGCGCGAACCAAACGTGTTCGATAGTTTCTGCCGCAAGCATGACATGCCCGGCACCGGAACCTATTTTGGCGTCTGCACCCGCGGCGATTGGAAGAATGCCCGCGGCGAATTGTCAGGCGGCAAGGACAATGTGGTCGAATGTCCCGCACTGTGGGTGGATATCGACTGCGCAAAGGCCGGCATCCCCGGCAAGGCTGCGCTCGACGCGCTTTCGTACCTGCCATTCCCTCCTTCTATCATCATCAACTCAGGCGGCGGTTTGCATGCATACTGGGTGCTCGAGGAAGCGCTTGATGTAAGCGACGGCCACTATGCGATGGCGGAAGCGGCGTTGCGCCAGCTCTCGCTCGTTCTCGCTGGCGATATGGCATGTGCCGAAATCGCCCGCATAATGCGGCTTCCTGGCACTGCCAATTCCAAGGATGCAACGCGCGCCCTGAACGATGGCGAGCCGGTCACGGTCGAGATTCTCGAGGACACCGGCCGCGTTTATGACTTCGAAGCGCTGTGTGAATGGCTGGGCGAGCAGCGCGCCGTGCTGCACAGTACGGCACCTATCGCGCTGCGGCCGGTTGTCGATACCGATCCATTCGTGGCCTATGCCAAGTCAGCCGGGTATGAGCCTGCCGTCGATATAGATGCGGCGCTCGCCGCGATGGCTCACGGCGCCACGGGCGACAACTCGATCCACCAGACACAACTTCGCGTCTCGATGTCGATGATTGCTCGAGGGTACGAGGATGACGAGATCGTCGCCCGTATCCTGGCGGCGACAGAATCAGCCGCGCCCGGCGATGCAAAGTGGAACTGGGGCCGCGAAGAAGCGACAATCCGTCAGATGGTCTCGAGCGGGCGCGGCAAGGCCGCTGTGCGTGAGGATCGGCCAGCGCGCGCGCAGCCGATGAGCAACGGCAATGCAGCGCTCAAGCTGGTGCATGACGCTGATAAGGAGCCGAAGCGTGAGGCGAAGGCGAGCGTCAAGAAAGCGAGCGCTGATAAGCCGGATGAAATTGTAATCTTGGGCGGAGCCGCACTCGCTGCTTGGCAAGACCGCTACGGGCCCATCCAGCATAGCAACGGCTTGTCGTACACGTATCGCGACGGTGTTTGGCTAGAATGGTCTGACGTTCACGATCAGATCCTGCGCATCATCATGCAGGAGGGATGCGAAAAATTGGGCATATCGCCCAAGCCTTCAGTAATCAGCGCAGCTGCAATGTATTTCCTAAATCGGCCTGAAATGTTCGTCGATGGGGTGGTTTTCGATCAAGGCAACATCATAGTCGCCGGTGATGGGGTGCTTAACCTCGACAACATGGGGATAGAGCCGCACTCGCCAGACCATCAGGCATCGTACAAGATCGCTGCTGATCTTGATGGTAGCAAAGCTTGCCCAGCTTTCTTGAATTTTCTCGCCGCAGCGTTTGCTGATCAACCCGAAGACCAAATTGGCGGTATCATCCAGGCCATTCAAGAATGGTTTGGAACATGCCTCATTAAGCATCGCCCACGCGGACTGATGAAGGGCATGCTTGTTTGGGGCGCCAGCCGCACTGGCAAAACACAGCTATCCGAAATCCTGCGTAGCCTTCTAGGGCCGCTGTCTACGGTTGCTACGTCTGTTGCCGACATTGGCACCGACTTCGGTCTCCAATCACTAGTGAATGCTCGAGCATGGATTGCAGACGATGCAGTCGGTCAAGGTGAAACGCTTGACGCAGAGCGCTACAAGAAACTCATCACCGGCGAGCAGATCGGTGCGCGGATCAAGAACAGCGGCGACAGACAGATCCGGTTCGGTCGCCCGGTCATGCTCACTATGAACAACCTGCCGCGCATCAAGGACGGCTCTCTCGCGGTTTATAATCGGTCGATGATGGTCAAGATGACCGTCGTGCGGCCTGAGGATGCGCCAGAGCCGGTAGGGTATAACAGCATCGCCGCCAAGATCATCGCAGAAGAACTGACAGGCGTGCTGTGGTGGGCGATTGAAGGATGGAAGCGGGCATCAGCACGCGGACGGTTCGCCGAGCCGGAATGCATGCTCGAGGCGGTCCGCAGTCTACAACGCAGCAATGACGCTGTGCGGGCATGGGCGGAGGATGGCGTCATTGAAGACCCAAGCCACAAGGTAGCCAAGGCCGATCTCTTCGCCGCTTTTGCCGGGTGGTATTTCCTTGAGAACGGCGCCGGCAAGAACCCTTGGTCGCAAAACGGCTTCATCAAAGCGCTGAAGAATGTCTGTCCTACTGTCGGCGAACAGAACGCTGCGGTCCGCTACGTCACCGGCATAAAGTTGACCGAAGAAGGTGTCCAGCACTGGCAGACCGATCAGGAGCGTGACCTAAACCGCGTTGCGACAAAGACGATGGAGCCCGTCTTTATCAACCAGTCCTTCAGCTCGTCCCATGCTCAGCGCGGCCGCGCAATCGATCTTGATGACCGGACCCCAAGGTTCTGATGCAAGACGCAAACGCTCTTTTAGCCGTCTCGCAAAGCGTCTTGCTGGGCGTCTTGCTGTCATGGTCGCAGCACTCAGCCGCGCTGGCAAGCACACGCATCATAGTCAGCAAGACGCTTTGCGAGATCAGCAAGACGCTCAGCAAGACGCATTTTTTAGCAGATCGTCTTGCTGTTCCTGTACCGTTTGCAAGCAAAATCAATAACTTATTCATTCAGCAAGACCAGCAAGACGGGAGATTTAAATGAATAGCTCTCATGTGCGCACACGCACACGCGCACACACACACGGATGTGGCGAACAAGCGTCGAAAAGCCGTCTTGCTCGTCTTGCTGATGAGATCGTCGGATACCGAGTTGGCGATAAATCTGGCCATCGGTATCCAGTCACAGCTCGGTTTCCGCATGGATATTTCTCGTACCATGACGGGCGCCCCCGGTGCCTTTGCTGCGGCTGCTTGAAATGCCGGGAAGCGCAGTCGTGACCGACGGCGCGGTGAGCCGTTGCCTCGCGCTGGTTGGGCCGGCCGAGAGTGCGTTCCGCAGCCGCTGGCGGCTGTCCACGCTAGCCCGCGTCAATCCAGAATTGCATCAGATGCTGCTTGAGCAGATCGATCTCTACAACGCTGCTGTTGTGACCGGCACCGACAAGGAGGCTCAGATCCAAGCTGAGGCGATGGTGCGTGGTTGGCGTGCTGCCTGCGCTACGCTTGAGGGTCCAGGTCTGCCTGATGATGCCTATCTGATGGGGTTTGATCACAACACCGGCACACGCGTCGTTGTTTCCGATCAGCTCGCGTCCGTGGCTCGCATCCAGTCTTTAGCTGGTGAGCGTGTCGTGATGGTTACGCCTGACGAGGTTGCGCGCATGGTCGCCGGCATGGCGGTGATTGCCGAGGCAAAGCAGTTCTTCCCGGATACCGAAGTAATGTCGTTGGAGTCAGCAGCATGACCCACCCCCTAGCCGCCCTCGGCTTCCGCTACGTCAAGCGGCAGGGCTGCACGTTTTGGACACCGGCTTGCCTTGTGCAGGCTGGGGATGAGGTTTTGGAGATTGAGGTATGACCCAAGATGAAACCATCATTGCGCTGTGCGATGCGCTAAATGAGTCCCGGGCGCTACGGGATTGGGAGGCTGACGCGCTCGATGCTGCGATACGACGGCAGAGCACGGCCACGGTTCGCCCCTGTGCCTGGACCCGAGCCGAGGAAGCCGCATTGATCGCGGCACGCACCAGCGGCGTACCTTCGGCAAAAATCGCAAAGGTGCTTGGTCGGTCGATTGGTGCTATCGATATCCGCATGCATGAACTTCGTAAGCGTGGGATGGTGGAAGGGGTGGCGGCGTGAGTGACCGCGGGCGCCCAACCGATTATCGGGATGAGTTCATAGGCCAAGCGCAAAAGCTGTGTCAGCTTGGCGCTACGGATATTGAGCTGGCGGATTTCTTTGAAGTGGATGTATCGACCATCTATCGCTGGAAGCACGCCCATCCAGATTTTTGCGAGGCAGTCCGCGCGGGGAAGGACACGCTCGATGATCGTGTTGAGCGGTCGTTCTATAATCGGGCGGTTGGATATACATACGATGCGGTCAAGATCTTTATGCCTGCTGGCGCTGACGCACCGGTCTATGCGCCTTACCGCGAGCATGTTCCTCCGGACTCCGGCGCGGCCCTAAACTGGCTGAAAAATCGCCGTCCTGAGCATTGGCGCGACAAGACTGTGGTGGAGCATGAACTGCCCAAGGACATGAGCGAGTGGCTGGGGGAGCGCTAAGCGCCTCAGAGCGTGAGTTCATGTCCCGCATGATGGTTCGCTTTCCTGATAAGCTGTCGCGTCTCAGGGGAGGCTTCTACGACATCAAGGACAAGCAGGGGAGGCGCGTACCTTTCCGCATGAATGAGGATCAGGAGGAGTTTATCCTGAACCGGTGGAAGCTGGATATCATCCTCAAGGCCCGGCAACGCGGCTTCACGACGGTTATCCAGCTAGATATGTTAGACGACTGCCTGTTTATATCTGATCTCTCGGCCGGTGTGATCGCGCATAATCTCGTAGATGCGAAAGCGTTCTTTCGGGACAAAATCAAATACGCCTACGACCACCTGCCATCGACGTTTCGCAAGATACGAGCGGCTGACAATGACAGCGCGGAGAGTTTGAGGTTTAACAATGGGTCTAGCATCCGGGTAGGCACGTCGCTGCGGTCAGGCACGTTGCAACGCCTGCACGTTTCTGAGTTTGGTAAGCTGTGCGCCAAATATCCTGAACGTGCCACAGAGGTCGTCACTGGCGCGTTTAATACGGTTGCGGCTGGACAGGTCATCACCGTAGAATCGACCGCAGAAGGCCGGGCTGGCGAATACCACGATATGGTCAAGACTGCCCGCCACCTACAGGAGGAAGGCCGCACGCTAACCGACCTCGACTTCAAGTTTCACTTCTACCCTTGGTGGCGGGATGAAGGATACGCGCTAGATGCAGATGTCGTCGAAACCGTTGAGATGGCCGATTACTTCTCAAAGCTTGAGGCATTGGGGATCACGCTCAAAAGACAGCAACGCGCCTGGTATGTGAAGAAGGCCGGGCAACAGGGCGACAAGATGAAACAGGAGTTCCCGTCAACGCCAGATGAGGCGTTCGAGGCTAGTGTTGAGGGCGCATACTTCGGCCCTCAGATGCTTAAGCTGCGCGCTGAGGGTCGGATATGTCGCATCCCTGTGCTGGACATACCGGTCTACACGTCGTGGGATTTAGGCGTCGGCGATGCCATGACGATCTGTTTTTGGCAGGACGTTCGGATGGAACGACGGCTGATCGATTATTACGAAAATAGTGGCGAGGGCTTCAATCACTACGCCAAAGTTCTAAACGACAAGGGCTACAACTACAGCGAGCACTTCATGCCACATGATGCCGACCACCGTAGGCTGGGCAAGGACGCTAAAAGCGCTAAGCAGCACGCCGAGGAAGTCGGGATCAAGCCTGTACGCGTGGTCCCGAGGATCGCTGGCGAGCAGGATGGTATTGATGCCTCGCGCGCCTACCTACCCTCTGTGTGGATCGATGAGAGCCGCTGCGCACGGCTGGTTGACTGCCTCGACAGCTATCGGAAGGAATGGGACGATAAGTTAAGCGTCTGGAAGGATAAGCCGCTACACGACCAGTTCAGCCACGGGTACAAAGCATTTGAGACCGCAGCGGTCCGCAAGCCGCCCGCGCCCAAGGCAGGGCCAGTTGGCAAAATCCCATCCATGGCCACAGCCTTCAGGAGGTGAGTATGACTGACTTTATTCCCCACTTCTTTCGCAAGATCCGATACGATCAGTGCAACATGCGATTTGAGTGCGAGACGCATTCGGGAAGGCTTTTAGGTTTCCACGGGATGCCTGACACCATGCTCCCCAATGGCTGGCCTTTGGTTTCGATAGAGGCGCAGCTAAGCCGCACGAATGAAACTCGGCCGGAAGAATTCTACGACCTTTCCCCAGAATAGCAAAGATGCAGCGCCGGCGTGCGGGGGATATGAACCTGCCCCGTGGCAGACGATCCCCAGACCGAAACCGAGCAGCAGGACGCCGACAAGGCGGACGACAGCGACAAGCTACGTGAAGTCCACACGCTCGCCATGCAGCGCTTCGACAGCGTGGCCCTGCCCCAGCTAGAAGACCGCGAGCTGCGGATGCGCGACCGGCGCTTTGTGGATGTGGAAGGCGCACAGTGGGAAGGCGCATGGGGCGAGCAGTTCGAGAACTCACCGCGCCCAGAACTCGACAAGATCACCAAGAACGGTGAGAAGATCGAGAACGATTACCGACAGAACAAGGTTTCGGTCAATTTCGTGCCGATCGACGGCAAGGACCGGGACACCGCCGCCACGCTCAATGATATGTTCCGCGCCGACGTGCATGCGTTCAAGTCGCAGCATGCGTTCGACAACGCGTTTTCGGACGGCTGGAAGGGCGGCATGGGTGCCTGGCGCATGTCCACAGACCTTGCGGACCCTTACGACCCCGAGAACGAGCACCAGCGCATCAATCCGGGCATCCCGATCCCCGATGCCGATCAGACGGTGTTCTTCGACGGCGCAAGCGTGCTGTACGACGCGAGCGATGCGAAGTGGGCGTTTATCGTGTCGGCAATCCCGTATGCCGATGCCAAGGACCGTTGGGGCGAGGACGTGCCCGACTTCGACACCTGCAACTTGTCGTGGCAATACGACTGGTACACTCCCGAAGTCGTCAAGATCGCTGAATATTACGTGGTCGAGGAGAAGCCCGACACGCTGATGATCTTCACGCTCGAAGCGACGGGCGAGGAGCAGCGGTATTTCGCATCTGAGCTGGACAGCGGCGATGCGAAGGCTCTGACCGACACGGGCTGGAAGAAGCGCGAGCGCAAGTGGCATCGCCGGCGCGTGCACAAATACCTGCTGTGCGGCGACGGCGTGTTGCAGGACATAGGCTATATCGCGGGCGATCAGATTCCGGTCGTGCCGTACTATGCGCGTCTGTCCTGGATCGATGGCGCGCCGCGAGTGCGCGGTTATGTGCGCAAGAAGATCGATGCGCAGCGCACGTTGAACACTGCTGTGGCCCACCTGACCGAAATCGACAGCTTGGCGCCGTACGAGGTTCCAATCGTCGCGGCCGAGCAGATGACGCCTGATCTTGCCGAGGAATGGGCGCGCGGGAATATCGATCGGCATCCATTCCGGCGCATCCTCCCGTTGCGTAACGAGGATGGTTCGATCGCATCGGCTGGCCCCATCGGCATGATAAACCCGCCGCAGGTTCCGGCCGTCACTGCGGCACGCCTGCAGTTCGCTTTCCAGATCCTGTCCGACGACGACGATAACGCTCAGCAGGTGCGGTCAAACGTGTCTGCTGACGCGATGGACATTGCTGCTGACCGGGTAGACGCGGTGTCGGGGATTTTCCTCGATAACTGGTCCCTGTCGATGCAGCGTTGCGGTGAGATCTACCGCAGCATGTGCCGAGATATTTATTACGAAAGCGACCGCGAGGTTCCTACCCGATCGCTCGACGGGCAACAGGGCATGGCGAAGCTCCAAGAGGGTACGCTTGACGAAGCCACCAGCGCTTTCCGTATCCGCAACGACCTAACGCGCGGGCACTACACCGTCGAAGCATCGGTGCAGGAATCCACTAGCACCAAACGCCAGAAGGCCATGCGCCAGGGCTTGGAACTTGCCGCACAGTTCGTCACCGCACAGTCCCCGCAGGACGCCTTGGCTGCGCTCTACACCGCTGCCGAGAACATGGATGGCGAAGGTATTGGCGACCTGATCGACTTCTATCGCCAGCGTTCGATCGCACTTGGGGCAACCAAGCCGACGCCTGAGGAAGAAGCCAAGATCAAGGCCGCACAGGAGGCTCAGGGCCAACAGCCCGACCCTCAGGCGATGGCGTTGCAGGCGAGCGTGCAGGAGTCCGAGAGCAAGGCGCAGCTTAACGCCGCCAGTGCAGCCGATAAGCAGGCTAGCGCGCAGCTCAAGACCGTGCAGGCGGAAACGCTGGCAAAGGCCCCAGAGGTACCGACTGGGCTCAATTCCGAGCCGACCGATCCTGTCGAGGCAGCGAGTAAGCTGGCCGGGGCAAGGCTCAAGATCGCGCAGGCCGATCATCTGTCTCAGGACATGCACCACCAGCGCATCCGCACAGGGCATGACATCGAGATGGAGCGCCGACATCAGGACCTGGCAGAACGGCAGCAGGACCACGCAGAGAGCCAACCGGCGAAGGGTGACGCATGACCGATCAAGAGGACATGACCGAGAACGACGACATTCTGGACCTGACCCAGGAAGCGCCCGACGACGAGCCGGAGTCCAGCGATGAAGGCGGCGAGGGCAACAGCGAGGGCGACGACTTCCGCATCGAACTCGACGGCGAGGCCGAGGAGGAAGAACCGGATCTCGTCAGAACGCTGCGGGAAAACCTGCGCGATACACAGCGCAAGCTCAAGGGCTACGAATCCGTCAAGCCGGCGCCGATCGAGGTCGGGCCGAAGCCGACGCTCGAAGGCTGCGATTACGACGAAGAGCGCTTCGAGTCCGAGATTACCGGTTGGCATGACCGTAAGCGCAAGGCTGCGGACCAGGAGGGCGAGCAGACCCGCCAGCAGGAGGCGGAACAGGCGTCATACCGCAAGCAGCTATCCAACTTCGAAACCAAGCTGGCGGTGATCCAGCTCGCGCCGGAGAAGAAGGAAGCCGCGGTCAAGACCGTCGTCGCCGCGCTTTCGGTGCCGCTGCAAACCGCGCTGGTCCGATACGCCAGTAACCCGGCGATGGTCGCGATTGCGCTGGGTCAGAACCCCGCCAAGCTGGCGAAGATCGCCGAGAACGATGACCCGTTTCTGTTCATGCGGGCAATCTGGGAATTGGAGAACAAGATCGTGGTCAACCGCAAGAAACCGCCGGCCCCTGAGGCGGGCAGCATCGTTCGTTCATCGGCGTCGATGACCGATACCTCGGGCAAGACGCTCAAGAAGCTTGAGGACGAGGCGCGAAAGACCGGCGATCGTACCAAGCTGATCGACTTCAAGCGCAAGCAGAATCGGAAGGATAAGGCGGCATGAGCGACATTCGCCAGGAACTGGCCTCGCGCCGCATCAACCTCCGCACCCCGGATGAGGTCTCGCTGCGCTATGAAGGGCAGATCAACGACCATCCCGACCAGCGCGCCGAATATCCGCGCATGCTCTACAAGGCGACCGAGCATAAGCAGTATCAGCCGTGGGCGGATGAACTGCACACTGGCAGCGAAGAACGCATGGTCATCAACGACTTCGGCGGCCTGCTCTGCGACACGATCGTGGTCGATGATGCGGATTCTGCCGAG
>Ga0265780_10000920_pt1 | contig 43517 bp, 27 predicted proteins | sample P1T30metagenome_FD_192432 | JGI IMG/M metagenome (GOLD analysis project Ga0265780, IMG submission 192432) | Plant litter microbial communities from East Loma Ridge, Irvine, California - P1 T30 | ecosystem: Environmental > Terrestrial > Plant litter > Unclassified | place: USA: California...
TTCGGCCATGTGCTGCACCCCTGACAGGAACAGCACTGGTAAAGCCAGTTGGAAAGCATTGGTAGTTTTACGCTCAATCTTGGGTATTTGCCCAAACACCATCGGCGTAAAATCCATAGGGTCAAAAACGTTACGCACAAACGGAATAGTAGCACAATGCTCGGCCTGTATATCCTGGTTTTTTTGCTCAAAAGTGGCAAACTCCATCCCCTTAATAGCTTCAACACTTACCAGGTTAGGATAGGTACGCTGTAACCCGCGGGGCAAAGTAGCGCCATGGAAATTAACCAGCAACTTGTAAGTCAAAGCATCTTTCAATATATTATGGTAATACTGGATCATTGATTGCCCGTCGCCTCCAAAAAAATCGATCTTTACCCCTTTAATTCCCATTTTACTGAGCCGTTCAAACTCTTTTGTCCTGCTTTCGTGGGTCAGCATTTTATCGCGTGGCGTATACGGTGCAGTGTTCCAGCTTCCTGCAGAGTTATACCAAAGCAACAAGCCTACGTTGCGGGTTTTGGCATAATTGGCCAGTTCCTGCACTTTCTCATAACCAATTTTGCGGTCCCAGTCGGCATCAATTAAACAGTACTCCCACTGCATATTGGCTGCATAATCAATAAAGCGCTTTTGCACACTGTACTTGGTCGAATCATCTTTCAAGATCACCCAGCTCCAGGCAGATTGCCCGGGTTTTACGAATGATTGATCGATTTTAGGGGCATGCCTGGCCACATCGGTACCCAGGGTAGATTCGGTAATAGTTTTTAACGAGCCAATAGTAATGATGCGCCAGGGCGTATACCAGGGCAGTTTAGATTGAGGGCCTAAAGCACCACCCGGAAAGATTTCGACCGATTCTGGGAAACCCACGCTATACTCCCCACCCGGCGATTGAGCCTTTAAACGGGTACCGCAATAATCGCCATCAGGAAAGGTTTCGGTAATTAATGCCCAGTTGTTACCACTTTTAAATAATGCCGGGTATACCCAACCCGCTTTAATAGGCGAAGGCCTGCCTACAGCAACACCCTGCTCGTAATATTCTTCGTAGGATGGGTTGGTTTGCGACCAGCCGGTTTTCGCATCAGACATGGGTTGAAGCCAGCCTTTGCTCTCCGGGCTAAAGCGGTACGAAGTAAGTTCGGCCGTAATTTTCTTTATATCGGTAGACTTTTCGGGGAAATGATAACGAAAAGCCACACCATCATTAGAAACCTGGAAAATAACATCCATTAACTTACCGTTGGCATTTTTTAAATGGAAATATTGCAGCGTTGCTTTGTAATTGATGTTCTTGCGCTTTGCGGTAGCTAGCTCGTAGTGATCGGCTACACCAAGTTCCTTAGGTACCGATAGCATTGTTAAGCCGGTAGAAAAATCCTGATCTTCCCTGATGAGCCCAAGCTTTGAACGTAAAATAACCGGCACCTGGTTACGGCTTACTTCGTAATACAACTTGCTGCTGGTTAAGCCTACCTTAACCGCAATTTTACCGTCAGGGCTTTTTACAATATACGGTGCACCCGGTGCCGCTTTAAGAAAAAAAGGAATGAGCAGGACTAACGCAATAAGTTTAATAATTTTCATACTTGTTAGATTAATTACAGCAACAGGAACGGTAGTAATAGCCAGGCTACATGCGTAGCACAGCCTGTGTTACAGCACGGGCACATTCCGGTAACTTATAACAGGTTAATTGGTTATCATTACAAATTAACATAAGATTTGTCTAAAGTTGGCTGGTATCCATTATTATTTTTCATTTATACACTTATTAATGGCATCATTGTCTGTCCTGCTTATTCAAAATTAAATTTTGATATTTCTCAGCGTTTGCACACCTTTAGCCCATTATCGCCCCTGATTTTATTTATAGCAACCTACAGCAGGCATGCAGGTGGGTCTAAGAATATATCGTGATAATATATAAATTTAAGAAACTTAAGGTTCTGGCTTTTTTGGCCGGATGCCTGTCTACCTTTAACGGCTACCACGCAACTGCACAAACCACCGGTAAACCCTGGCATGGTATTGAGCGGACTATGCGTTATCGGCCCGATGGGAAAGACTTTGTGATCAACAATGGCACACGCCGTTTTAACCGGGCTATTTATGGCACTAACACCGCTTTTAGGGTGGAGGCCGGCGATTTGCCCGAATTTGCCTTATACCTGTCTGGTATGGGTGGCAACCTCAAATTAGGTATTGTTAAAGGAGCCGAAAGTAAATGGCTTATTAATGCAAAAAGCATTGAAGCCCGTTACCGCGCCGGCTCCATGCTGTATACCATTCATGACCCTATGCTAGGCAATGGCAGTATTGAGCTTTGGGTTATGGCGGGTTCAACCGCCGATAATTTATTACTCAAGGCTGAATTTAAAGGTGTAACAGACGTTCAACTGCTTTGGGCCTATGGAGGTGCAACAGGTAAAAAGTTCTCACGCGATGGCGACATCGGTGCCGACCCTGAATCGTCATTTTACTTAAAGCCCGAATATTGCGCCAACAACAGGTATGTAATCAATCAGGAAAATTTCCGGTTAGATTTTAACGCCAAAGCTACTACTGAGGCTACCCGGTATGAGAATGAGCAAAGTCCGGCTAAAGAGAACCAAACGGTTGTTACCAAAAATCTGATAAATGGTTTATTTCCACATTCATCAGCAGTAAAACAAGCCAATGCAGAACAGCAAAGCACGCCTTTAGCCTTGTACAACTCTTCAGCTGCTGGCAAACCCCTTGTTTGCGGATTAATAAAAAATACCAGTCAGCCTTTGTACTGGATGATAGGCCCGGGCGTAACAAAAAGCACTTACACCCAAATTCCTGAGTTATTAAACAAGGCCGAAGCTGCCAGACGGTTACTCACCTCTCGTGTACAACTCAACACCCCCGACCCTTACATCAATACTTTGGGAGGTGCACTGGCTGTTGCGGCGGATGCTATTTGGGAAAATCCGTCGTACATGCATGGCGCTATTGCCTGGCGCGCGCGTTTACCTGCCTGGCGCGGTGCCTACGTGGCCGATCCGCTGGGATGGCACGACCGGGCTTCGATGCACTTTAACAGCTATGCCTTATCGCAAATTACCAGTCCCGAAACCGGCCCTATTATTGCCGATACGGCTTTGCATTTAGCCCGGCAGCAAGAAAAGCTGGGCAACAGCATGTTTAGCAGCGGCTACATTAGTCGCAATCCAAATGGCGACATCCGTCCGCACCATTATGATATGAATCTGGTATTTATTGACCAGATGCTTACCCATTTTTACTGGACGGGCAACGTGGATGAAGTAAAAAAGCTCTGGCCGGTTATTAAGCGTCACCTTGTTTGGGAAAAACGCAATTACGACCATGATGGCGACGGCTTATATGATGCTTATTGCTGCATTTGGGCCAGCGATGCCCTGCAATACAGCGGTGGTGGCGTAACCCATTCATCAGCCTATAATTACCGCGCAAACAAAATTGCTGCACAATTGGCCCGACTGGCCGGCGATGACCCGAAGCCCTACGAGCAGGAAGCCGCCAAAATAAAGCAAGCCATTGCCAATGTACTATGGATGCCCGGCAAAGGCACTTATGCAGAATTTAAAGATCTGTTAGGCAACCGGCTACTCCATAGCTCGCCCGGTGTATGGACTATTTACCATGCTATTGACGAGGGCGTACCCGATGCCCTGCAAGCTTACCAAAGCTTAAAATATATTGACAATGAGATACCGCATATCCCCATTCAGGCTAAAGGCTTAACGGGCAACTATCATTTGCTGTCTACCACTAACTGGCTGCCTTATACCTGGTCGCTCAACAACGTGGCCATGGCCGAAAACATGCACACGGCACTGGCTTACTGGCAGGGCGGTAGCACCAATAATGCTTTCAATTTATGGAAAAGCACTTTGCTGGAAAGCATGTATTTGGGTGCCAGTCCGGGTAGTTTTCAGCAATTATCTTTTTATGATGCCATACGCGGCGAACTGTACCGCGATTTTGGCGATCCTATAGGCATTACAGCACGTACGCTGGTAGAAGGCTTGTTTGGCATTCAGCCTAATTTGTTAGATAACACGCTTACCATTAAGCCCGGTTTGCCGCAGCAATGGGCCTACGCATCGCTCAGCGTACCCGATATGCGCTTTAATTTTAAGCGCAGCGGCGCTACTGATTCTTATACTATTGCATCGGCCTTATCAAAAGCATTACCGTTAACTTTAGAGCTGAGTGCCGTTAAAGCCCGAATTACCGCGGTAACGGTAAACGGAAAACCAGCCAAATGGACCTGTAAAACTTCGGCCGTTGGGCAGCCGGTTATATCAATTACTGCAGGAGCCGCCAAACAATATACCATTAAAGTAACATGGGGTAACGAGGCAATAAACAATGCCTCTCTATTGAACACCGACCGCATTGCGGGCCAAGCCTATACCCAGGCTTTTAACAAGGCCAGCATTATTAAAGTGATAGATCCGCAGGGCATATTTGCTTCGCAAGCCTTTAAACCACATTTATTAAGTTATACGCTTAAACCGGTGCAGGGTAACCACACGGCCTTTATACAATTAAAGCAAGGCGCTTTAACGTGGTGGCAGCCGTTAGATGTGGTTACTCATCCGCAACCTGTTGAAATTAAATTTAATGTTGAACAGCCTACTGATGCGATCAAATTTAAGCTGCACAACTATGCAAGCAGTGGCAGTGTGCAGGTACAGGTAAACCCCGAAATTAAAGCAGGGTATAACCAAACCGTTGCTGTGTCTGCTAATAGCCTATCCGGTGAAATCACAGTTCCGGTACAACATCTTATACCGGGCAGCAATCATATCCGCCTGCAGTACCAAGATCATATAACCGATACCGCCATCATTAACTGGCACGTTAACCAACAGCCAAACAAGCAAATGCAATTGGTAAACATGACCGCTCAATTTAACGATGCGGTTACATATATATTCACTAACCAGTATTTATCGCCCCGGCCAAAAAGCGTAACGCTGCAACTGCCGGTACAAGGTATTGGCAACTGGTGTTACCCGCTTACTATGGCTAATATTGATGATAGCGGCCTGCGCAAAGCCGCTTCGGATAACCAAAACCGGTTCGAATTGCCGCAGCACATCGCGTTTAATACGCCGGGCACTGAAAGTAAGAACATTGCCTTTACCTCACAGTGGGACAACTATCCGCGCAGCGTAAGCATACCGTTAAGCGGCAGCGCATCACATGCTTACCTGTTAATGGCGGGCTCTACTAACCCTATGCAAACGCGGCTCACAAACGGTACTATCACCATTCGTTATCAGGATGGCAGCAGCCAGGTATTAGCCCTGCGCAACCCCGAAAATTGGTATCCTATTGAACAGGATTACGATAATGATGGTTACGCCTTCAATACCAATGCGGCCAAGCCTTTACGCGTTTACTTAAAAACCGGCACAGCCACGCTCGACTGGAAAAGCTACACCACCATTAAAGGCTTTAGCAATAAAGGCATAGACGGCGGTGCGGCCACCGTGCTGGATATGTACCTTGACCCTACCAAACAATTAAGAAGTTTAGAACTAAATACCGTAGCCAACGATGTAGTGATTGGCCTCATGGCAATAACCCTAACGCGAAATGAATAACCTTAAAAAAATAGCACTTTTATTAAACGGCGGCCTTGGCTTATTGCTAACAGCCAATGCACAAACGCAGCAGCGCATTAACCGCCAGCAATTGGTAACCCGCCATAATGTGGTTGTCAAGGCCGTTGATTCGTTATCTTCATTATCTGTAGGCAATGGCAAGTTTGCCTTTACGGTAGATGCCACGGGGATGCAAACCTTTCCTGAAAGCTACCATAAAGGGGTGCCGTTGGGTACCCAAAGCGAGTGGGGATGGCACAGTTTTAAAGATACGGCCGGTTATAAATTTGAAGAAACCTTACGTACCTACCAGCTTAACGGCAGGCCGGTTACTTACTCGGTACAAATTAATACGCCGCAACGTGCTAAAGATGCGTCTAACTGGTTCCGGCAGAATGTGCACCGCTTGCAGCTGGGAAACGTGGGCTTGCTGCTCACCAAGAAGAACGGCAGCCTGGCTGCTCCTGCCGATATTCAAAATATTGACCAGAAGCTGAATTTATGGACAGGTGAAATCAGCAGTTCGTTTACGCTGGAAGGTGTACCGGTTAAAGTAATTACGGTAGCCCATCAGCAGCAGGATGTGGTTTCTTTTAGCATACAATCGGCTTTAGTAGGCCAAGGGCGATTGAAAGTACGTTTGCGCTACCCCTTTCCTACCAATGAGTGGGGCGATATGGGCGATAACTATAAGAACCCAGGTAAGCATACGTCGGGTATAGTGCAAAACGGTGCGCAGCAAGCAGTAATTAAACATCAGTTAGATACTAATTCTTACTACACACAATTGGTTTGGAGTGGTACAGCATCGGTTAAAAATACAACTGCACATGAGTTTGTATTGTCACCTGCGGGAAACAGCAACCAGCTACAGGTAAGCTATTTATTTACGCCTAAAAGCCAGACAGTTGTACCGGCATTTGCAGCGGTAGAGGCTAATAGTATACAGAATTGGAAAGCCTTTTGGCAAAGTGGCGGCGCGGTAGATTTTTCGGGCAGCACCAATCCAAAAGCCAAAGAGCTGGAACGCCGTATCATCCTGTCACAATACCTTACCAAAATTCAGTGCGCGGGTTCTTATCCTCCGCAAGAAACCGGCTTAACTTATAACAGCTGGTATGGTAAGCCACACCTGGAAATGCACTGGTGGCATGGCATTCATTTTGCCCTTTGGGGAAGGCCCGAACTGCTGGAAAAAAGTATGCAATGGTATAACAAGGTATATGATAATGCTGTAGGCATTGCCAAACGGCAGGGCTATAAAGGCGCACGCTGGCAAAAAATGACCGATCCTGAAGGTAACGAAAGTCCATCGTCGGTAGGGGCATTTTTAATATGGCAACAGCCGCATATTATCTATTTTGCCGAATTGGCTTATCGCGCTCATCCTACAGCTAAAACGCTGAATAATTACAAAAAGGTGGTTTTAGCCACGGCCGATTTTATGGCGTTGTACCCTTTTTATGAAAAAGATAAAGACCGTTATATTTTAGGCAAGGGCTTAATACCAGCACAGGAACGCTACAACCCGGAAGAAACTTTTAACCCTACTTACGAGCTACAATACTGGTATTGGACGCTCACCACTGCCCAGCAATGGCGCAAACTTTTGGGTATGGCACCTGATCAGAAATATGCCGATGTGTTAAACAAGCTATCGGCCTTGCCCCAAGCCAACGGCGTGTATTTGGCCGCCGAAAGTGTGCCCGATTCTTATACTAATCCTAAATATGAAACCGATCACCCGTCGGTATTAGGTTCGTTAGGCATGGTGCCTTACAATAAACGCCTGGATATGGGTGTAATGAAAAAAACCTTCGATCTGGTGTGGAACACCTGGGACTGGAAAGACACCTGGGGCTGGGATTTCCCGATGGTAGCCATGAGCGCTGCCCGCTTAGGCGATCCGCAAAAAGCTATTGATGGATTGTTTATGCCTATTAAAACCAATACTTATCTCATTAACGGCCATAATTACCAAGACGATAGGCTTACCATCTACTTGCCCGGTAACGGTGGCTTACTGGCTGCCGTGGCTATGATGTGCGCCGGCTGGGACGGCACCACCAAAAACAATCCGGGTTTCCCTAAAGATGGTACGTGGAAGGTGAAGTGGGAAGGTTTGAAGCCGATGCCGTAGGGTCTGTTTTTAAACACGTCATTGCGAGGTACGAAGCAACCCCTGCGCAGGCTTACCTAGCGTTTACCTGTCGTGCAGAGATTGCTTCGTACCTCGCAATGACGATTTCATTAATAAATATTTTACGAGTGCGCCATAAACTCCGACAGCGTTTTATAATTTCCTTTAATACTTCCACAAAGCTCGAACAGATTTTGAATAGCTACCTGTACAGCAGAATCTTGTCCCCATTTAGCCAGGCAACGCTCCCATATGTCGGTAAAATTGGTAATACTGCCTACCACCTGCACCACATATTGCACCGAGGCTTCAGAGTTTTCAAACTCAATATCTTTAAGTACATGCAGCTGCTTCATTAAGTCATAAATGGCAAAAGGCAGGCGCTTGTTGGCTATTACCCTGATATTGGTTTCGGCGGCATTTACCTTGGTATCGAAAGATGTTTCAATATCAATTTTTTGTGCCTCGATGTAGGTAAGCACCATTTCTTTCAACGCGGTTTGAATTTGCTGTAATTGTGCGGTCATGAGGCAAAGGCTTGGTGATATAAATGCATTATCCTGGTTTTGATGGGGTCGGGGCATCCTTCCACAAAATCAAGTTCGGGTTTGGCTTTTTCCTTATTGCCAATAATGGGCACACCCGGATGCACTACAATAAAGTAATTACTGAGCTTTGTTTTCTCTGTACGGCTAACTGTCTTTATCTGCTGACCGAAAGTGTACAAGCTATGATAAAATCGGTTGTTCATGTCAAAACTTGTTTAGTATCCTGTAAACATAATCAGGCTTTACAGAGCAACAACCACGCCTGTATCTGCTTGTTGCACAAGCCTTTTCTCTACAAAAGTTGATAAGTTATTAACAGCAGTATTAATAACCATAGTATTATTAGCTATTTACCCCCTTATAATTACCTGTTAACTAACATACTATCCCAAATTGGTATGAAAGCAACTGTTTAACGTAGTCCTCACTTTTACCACACCATTAATAACAGCAAACCCCTGCTGGTGTTATTGGTTATATATCTATAATTATACCATTATGATGAGGTCTATCTGGAAAGGTTCAATCGGTTTTGGACTGGTTAACATTCCTATTAAGTTATATTCTGCCGTACAAAACAGCTCGCTCGATTTAGATATGCTGGACGGGCGCGACCATGCGCACATTAAGTTTTTGCGTGTGAACGAACATACCCATAAAGAAGTGCCTTACGATAAGATTGTACGCGCCTACAAACTGGATGATGAATACATCGTATTAGAAGAGCGCGACTTTGAAGATGCCAGTCCCGAAAAAACCAAGCTAATAGAAATTGAAAGCTTTGTAGAGGCCGAAGACATTAACCCCATGTATTACGAAACCTCGTACTATGCCGAGCCCGATGCCAAAAACAGCAAGGCCTATAACCTGTTGTTACAGGCACTCAAAAAAACCGGCAAGGCTGGCTTAGGCCGCTTTGTGCTTCGAAACACCGAAAGCCTGTGCATTATTCACCCGGTAGATGATGCTTTGGTGGTAAGCCGCATCCGTTTTTCGCAGGAGTTACGCTCTACCGAAGATTTGAAATTGCCCGATGCAGCCATCAGCAAAAAAGAACTGGATATGGGTTTGGCCTTAATTAAGCAATACACCGAAGATTTTGATGTATCGAAATTTAAGGATGAATATGCCGACGAGTTGATGAAAATCATCAAAGCGAAAGCCAAAGGCAAACGCCCTACCATTAAGAAAATGAAGGTGGCCAAAACCAGCAGCGATGACCTGTACGACCAGTTGATGCAGAGCCTGAACAAGAAAGGAGCCTAAGCCATGAGTTTAGAAAAATACGAAGCCAAGCGCGATTTTAAAAAAACATCGGAGCCTAAGGGCGGCAAAAGTGATAATAAAACATTGAGCTTTGTGGTGCAGCGTCACCATGCCTCACGCCTGCATTACGATTTCAGGCTCGAGCTGGATGGTGTGCTCAAAAGCTGGGCGGTACCTAAAGGCCCATCCCTTAACCCCGGCGATAAGCGCCTGGCCATGATGGTGGAAGATCATCCTTTTGATTATAAAGATTTTGAAGGCGTTATTCCTAATGGCGAATATGGCGGCGGCATAGTAATTACCTGGGACCACGGCACCTACGAATCTTTGGCCGAAGACCGTAAAGACGATATTAAGAATTTACATGCAGGCCTAAAGTCGGGCAACCTGAAATTCAGGCTGCATGGCCAAATTTTGCATGGCGAATTTGCATTGGTTAAGCTGCATAACGCTAATACGGAAGATGATAACGCCTGGCTACTCATTAAGCATAAGGATGATTACGCCGTAACCGAAAAGTTTGACAGCGAAGCTTTTGTGCCTGATAACATTAAAGTACTTAAAAACAACAAAGACGGTAAAACCAAGAAATTGCCTAAACATAAACTGCTGGAGGTCGACCTGCCCGTAGCTAAAGAAGCTCCTAAAAAAAGCAAGAAGAAGGAATTGGAAGAAGAAGTACACACCCGCCGTTATAAGCCTATGCTGGCCAAACTGGAGCGGGAAGTTTTTGATGACCCAAACTGGCTATATGAAATGAAGATAGACGGTTACCGGGCCATTGGTTATACCGGTAAAGAGGCCGCCTTAGTTTCACGTAACGGCATTGAGTTTAACGAGAAGTATGAAAAGGTGTTTGAGGACTTAAAGGGACTGCCTAAAAATGCCGTGCTGGATGGAGAAATTGTTTTAGAAGACAGCCATGGCCGCAGTGCGTTTCAGGATCTACAGAATTACGATAGCCAAAAAAATAAGCGCACCCTCAAATACTATGTATTTGATTTGCTGAAGCTGGAAGGGCACGACTTAAGAGAACTGCCTTTAATTAAACGTAAGGAACTCTTGAAAACCTTTGTGGCCACGTTTCCTAAAGATACGTCTATATTTTACTTAGAACATAGCATAGGCAACGGTACCGAGCTGTTGGTAAAAGCACAAAAGCAAGGCTGGGAAGGTGTAATAGGCAAAGATACCGAAAGCGTTTATGATGGTGGCCGCCGGTCGGACAGGTGGTTAAAGTTCAAGCTCCAGGCATCGCAAGAAGCTATTATTTGTGGCTATACGCCGCCCAAGGGTAGCCGTAACCATATTGGCTCGTTAATATTGGGCATACAGCAGGGCGAGAGCATTAGGTACGTGGGTAACTGCGGCACCGGCTTTACCGGCGAAAGCTTAAAAGACCTGTATAATAAATTGCAACCACTGGTTACCGATGAACGCCCGTTTACCGATAAAATTAATCACCACGGCAAAGTAACCTGGGTAAAGCCCCAATTGGTGTGCGAGGTATTTTACTCGGAATGGACAGAGGACGGCAGCATGCGCCACCCGGTATTCAAAGGCCTGCGCATGGATAAAGAACCAGACCACGTTTTGCAGGAAACACCTGACAAGCAATTAGCCGACGAAACCACCATTGCTTACGGCAATAAGAAGGTGAAGCTAACCAACCAAAATAAATTATTCTGGAAGAAAGAAGGCATAAGCAAAGGCGAATTATTGAATTACTATAAAGAGATAGCCCCGCTGATGATCCCTTATCTCAAAGATAAAGCCCTATCTATGCGCCGCCAGCCCAATGGCATAGACGATCCGGGCTTTTTTCAGAAAGATGTTGATGAAACGCATTTGCCGGATTGGATAAAGACCGAAAAGCTTTACTCCGAAAGTAACGATAAGAACATTAACTACATTGTTGGCGATGATGAAGCCACGCTGATGTATGTAGTTAATTATGGTTCCATAGAAATAAACCCCTGGCTAAGCAACTACCAAACCCCCGATAACCCCGATTATGTGGTTATAGATGTAGACCCACATGATGTACCCTTTACCGAAGCGGTTGAGGTAGCCTTAAAAACCAAAGAGGTATTTGACCGCATGAAGTTGAAAACTTACATCAAAACATCAGGCTCAAAAGGCTTACATATTTACTGTTATTTAGGGGCACAGTACGATTATGATTTTGTAAAAACCTTTGCCGAATACGCCGCACACCTTATTCATGATGAACTGCCCGATACCACCAGTATTGAACGCAGTCCGGCTAAACGCAAGAACAAAACCTATATCGACTTTTTGCAAAACCGCCGCGGTCAAACTATTGCAGCACCCTACTCGGTAAGGCCAAAGCCGGGTGCCACGGTAGCAACGCCCCTGCATTGGAGTGAGGTTAATAACAAGCTATCCTTAGCCGATTATACCATTTACACCATGCCCGAACGCTTGAAAAACATAGACGACCCCTGGAAGGATATTCATAAAACCAAAGCCGATCTGAAAAAAGCATTGGCAATTTTGAAGGAGCAGGTTTAGGTCTATATTGTTTGAACCTAATATAGATTCTCTCTATGTGCCCTTGTCAGTTTGAGCTTATCGAAGACTTATACGCTTTACTAAGTCTTCGACAAGCTCAAACTGACAAGGGCACATACAAGCTTTGCCGCTAATAATTTTCTATGCCGGCGTTTGTATTATTAATTATACCGTTATGTTTGCTATCAGCAGCCATCAAGAACACGTTACATGCCCATATTAGTAGTAGAAGACGAAGCCAACATCGTATCCGTAATTAAACGCGGCCTGGCCGAGCATGGCTTTGAAGTGAGCATTGCCGTCAACGGTTTAACGGGCCTGGAAATGGCGCTGAACCATGCTTTCGATCTCATTATTTTAGATGTAATGCTGCCTGGTATGGATGGTATACAAATTTGCAAACACATTCGGGGGCAAAATGCCAACATCCCTATCCTCATGCTTACCGCCCTCGATTCTACCGAGAACATTGTGACCGGGCTCGACAGCGGTGCCGATGATTACATGGTAAAGCCCTTTAAAATTGCCGAATTGGCTGCCCGTGTAAGAACATTAATGCGCAGGCGAAGCGGTGAACAGCCTGCTGCAAATCATACATTTAAAATTGCCAATATTGAGGTAGATACCGAAGCTAAAATTGCCACCCGCAATAACATTACCCTTAACCTTACCCCAACCGAATACCGCCTGTTAGAATATTTTATCAAAAACCAGAAAAAGGTACTGTCGCGCATACAAATACTGGAAAGCGTATGGGACATCGATTTTAACCTGGGCACTAACGTGGTTGATGTTTACGTTAATTATCTACGCAAAAAGTTAGAGAAAGACAATCCCACTAAACTCATACATACCGTATTTGGCATGGGTTATATGATGAAAAACGGCGATTAAATGAAGATACAAAGTAAAATAACCCTGCTGTTCCTGGCTCTGTCTACAGGTATTTTACTGCTACTTAATGCCTTCATTCTGTATTTTGAATACCAGTTTAACTTTGAAGATTTTTTTAAACGGCTGGAAACACGGGTAAATATCAGGGCTCAGGTCCATTTGTTTCCGGGCGAGAAAAGTCGCGCCTACCAGGAAGTGCGCAACCGTTACCTCGAAAGGTTAGACCACGAAAAGGAACAGCTGATTAAAGTTACTGCCAATAACCAATACGACAAAGACGGGCTGCCTAATGAATTTGTAAAGGAAGTACTTACCAGGGGCAGCGCCCGTTATAAACGCGATAACCAGTTTTTTGCCGGCAAAACCGTAGTAAGCAATAACGAAAGGTATATTGTGGCCGTATCGGCACTCAATCCTTCTGGGCTGCGTGAGATACAGGAGCTGCAAAAGATACTGCTGATAGGGTTTGTTGGTTCTCTTATTATCGTGTATTTTGTAGGCAAGCTGTTTTCAAAATACACGTTTACTCCGGTGCGTAAACTCACCGACCAGGTAAAAAGCCTTACCTCCGATAACCTCCACATGCGCCTGGACGAGCCTGCCGGCAAGGATGAGATTGCCGAGTTAACGCACACGTTTAACAACATGCTTAACAGACTCGAAACCGCTTTTAACACGCAAAACAACTTTGTAAGCAACGCCTCGCACGAGCTGCGCACACCGCTAACCATTATTAATAGCGAAATAGAACTGGCGCTTAACAAACATGGTTTAACGCCGGAGCAACGCAGTATGCTAACTACCATTAATTCTGAAACTGATAAACTCATACAGATCCTGAACAGCTTGCTGCTGCTGGCGCAATCGGGATTTGACGGCAAGAAGCAAAACTGGCAAAAGATACGGATGGACGAGCTGGTGTTTATGTCTATTGAAGCGGCAAAAAAATTGCATCCTGAAAGCAACATAGAGGTCGATCTTTCTGGCTTGCCCGAGGATGATGAAAAACTGCATGTATCGGGTAATAGTAACTTGCTGCGGCTGGCCGTTACTAACATTATCAGTAATGCTTGCAAATACTCGCAAAATCAGCTGGTTAATGTCAAGCTTTCTGTCGAGAATAAGAATATTGTTATTGCGGTAATTGACAGGGGCATTGGCATTCCCTCTACCGAGGTACAGCATATTTTTGTGCCTTTCTTTAGGGCATCTAACACCCACGACTATGAAGGCCACGGGGTAGGTTTACCTTTAACACTCAACATTATCCGGTTGCACAAGGGTACCATTGGCATACAGTCTGAAGTAGACAGCGGTACCGAACTCCGCATTTTTTTACCGGTAAGCACTACCTAAAACTCTAATGAAATTCTAATAACTTTCTTAAAGGTTGCTAATAACTGCGGGCTACTATTGTAATGAAAAACATTATAGTCCACATCAAATTACCGACCTATGAAAACGCTGCTCATACCTACCGACTTTAACCTGGCCTCGCTTAACTGCATTCCGGGTTTGGTTCAACGCTACGCTCCCGAAAAGGTAGAAGTTATTTTAGTGCACATGATGAAAGTGACCGACAACATTGGCGAATTGCTGATGCTATCGCGCCGCTCATCAGAGTACCGCCATATTTCCGAAGATTTTTATAAGGCCTGTTCTCAACTAAAGCAACAGTATGCGGACAGCATTAACAATATTCGTATTGAGTTTTTTTACGGCAGTACGGTGGCTGTATTTAAAAACTTCTTAGAAGCTAATGAGGTAGATGCCATTGTGATGCTGGAGAATTATGATTACCGCATGCTGAACAAAAACAGCTCCGAACCGGCCTTGCTGGCCAACCGAAGCGGTTATGAATTAGTTTATACCAACTGCAATGAGCCGGCTTCTGCCAAAGCCATTGCAAATCAGGAAGACCTGATAGAAGAAATTGCTTAACCTTTAAACACCACTGTTATGTTACTTAAAAAAAACATCCCCATCAGTTACGTTTTTGGGAAAATCAAATTAGAGCTGTCCTTACTTACAGCATACTCTACCATTGTATACGTTGCCCACACCTATTTTAATTTCCCGGGTGTATCTATCCCTATTGCCATACCCGGCATATTAGGCACTATTATTTCGCTGTTGCTGGCGTTCCGTTCAAACCAGGCTTATGACCGCTGGTGGGAAGCCCGTACGCTGTGGGGAGCCATTGTGAACGATTCGCGCACTTTTGCCCGCCAGGTATTAACGTTTGTAGATAACTCTTACGACGACCAGGACAAGCGCGACATGAAAGAGCGCATGATTAAACGCCAAATGGCCTGGTGCTACAGCCTGAGCCAGCATTTGCGCGGCCAGGATGCCCATCAGAGCCTTAAGAACTACATTTCTGAAGAAGAGAGAAAAGCCATCTCTACCATGGAACACGTGCCATTGGCATTATTAGAACAACACGGTAACGACCTGCGCCTGTTACATCGCATGGGCTGGATCAACGATTTCCAGCAGGTTACTATGGATGAAACCCTCACCCGTTTCAGCAACTCCAAGGGCGGCTGCGAACGTATCAAGAATACGGTATTCCCGGTTACCTATAGTGTTTATATTCACTTTTTGGTACTGCTTTTTGTATTGCTGTTACCCTTTAGCTTAATTGAGGTTTTTGGGGTGATACAAATACCCATGGTGGTAGCCATTTCCTCGTCCTTCTTTTTGATAGAAAAAATGGCCATTCACTTGCAAGACCCATTTGAGTGCAAGCCTACCGATACGCCTACCACCTCCATTAGTCGTAAAATTGAAGATAACCTGCGCCAGTTGCTTAAAGATGAATACCCCCAAGAGCAGCAAATTCCAACCACTGCCGCCCCTGCTAAGAAAGATACCATGTTCTATATTTTGTAAGTTAAGTTAATGTTTGTTTTTAAGAGAGAAAGCCGCTCCGCATAATGCGGGCGGCTTTTTTGATTTATGCCAGCAATAAGTCCAAGGTTCTGTTATAACATCTCTCTATTAGCCTCCACCTGTTCATCGGGCTGTTCGTAGCTGTAATTATCTGCAGGGTACGGTACAATAAAAGTATGATGTACCCTGCCTGACCGGTGAAAGTAAGGTATCCAAACAGCTGCAACTACAATGGCCCGCAATATGGCAGCACCTGCTTCATAACTTATATCACTGTGATTAACACTTATGGCAATTCCATAATCGGCCACAGTATAAACCAAGTTATACAAATATAAGCCGGTGATATAGCGCGGCAAGATATCACGTTTATTAATAAGTAACACCAGGCAAAAAGCAGCATAGCACAACATGAGTATACGGCCAAAAGCTTCAAATGCGAGCATTGCTTTTAAAGCTGCAGTATGTTGGGCATCCCACATTTTCATATCAAAATATCCGGTAGTAAAAAAAGATACGATAATACTCAGCCCACTAATACCAAGCCCAACGAGTACTAAAAACAACCATCCACCCAAGGGTTCGAAACCTGCTCCAGGGGCAAATAAAATACCGTCGGTTTCGGTGCGGTATATTTTAAGGGCCAGTAAGCTTAATCCAACTGTGAAGCCAATTGCAAATAATAACATCCAGGTGTTTAACCTGAAAGGCTCTCCAATTACGGTTGGAGAGTAGGTAATATCATACGTTAGCATATCGCTTACAATATGCTTTCTATCCTGCCGGTATTCGTCTAACTTATCAACAGGTATATGGTCTTGCAGGTAACTGAACTGATAGTTTAATGAGAGTGTGTCTCCGTTGGTAAATGCTTGCGTTTCTAGCGAGTACGCATCGCGCTTGAGCGTTTGATGCTCGTTTTCTATATTCCAGCCGTTGGCCATAGCCACATTAATAGTATAATCCATATTATATGGATAATTAACAGCTATGGGGGTATTGGCCTTATTGGCTACTTTTATCAGCTGCTCACTAATATATCCGGCATAGAACGATGCTTTATATTTGCCAGAAACTGTATCTCTGCTCAAAAGATTTGGAACCAGATAATGTTCCGTTACAGTTAACTCGTTAGTATCTTCATCGTCTTTCACCATAATAGAATCGGCCCGTTCAATTTCCGGATATGTTTTGGCGTAGTAATCCAGGTAACTTTTTTCAGTTTCAGCCATACTGGTCGAGGCTAATTTATCGCGCATGTAATCGGCCTCGTCTAAAGTATAAGTAGTTACTACATCCAGCTTTACTTTACTCGTTTCATTGGCAATTTTATAATTTTCGCTACAGGTGATCTTTCCTGCTTTGGCAACCGGTATTTTAACGAGCGAACTGTTGCCCGCTTTCAAAACCAGGCCCATACCATAATTAGGAAAATACAGATCAGCGCCTTTACCACGCTGGTAAGACATGGTTGCATCTACCCAAACGGGTTTGCCATTAAGCTGTGCCACCAGCACTGCATGATCAAATACATTGGGCGAAGGCAAGCTGCCCGTAATATGCGCCTTAACGCTTGAGTTTACTAAAACCATCCGGGCATCAATTCCTCCGGCATTGAGTACCGAGGCCAGCAATAGTGCCTTGTCCTTGCAATCGCCGTAACGCTGGTTGTATACTTTTTCGGGAGAATTGGCTCTGTGCGAGTACTGACCAATTTCAATACCCATATATCGTACCTCATCTTGTACCATCATTACCGCCTTGCGAAAGTATGTCTCTTTATCCCCTTTACACTGTTTCTTAAGCAGCGCTATTTGTTTGCCCAAATTGCCTTTGATGTTTGTAGCTATCGGGTTTACGTTCAAAGCCCAGTCTGTTACCTCTTTCCAGTTGCTGTAATCACTAACCTGTATACAAGGATACTCATCATACCAACCAGGCTGATTGTCATAATAATTACCGGGCTGCACTTGAAAGTTATCCCATTCGTAACACCTAAGCCCACCTTTAACAGCACTTACTGTTTGAGGAGGATTGTTAAACGATTTAAAATGCAATTGATGTGACGGCGATACCAACAATGCCTTAAAAAAATGGGCAATAGGTTGTGAGCCTTGAAAGTAAATATCCCTGAAATAGTGATTGTTAAATATAGGGTTGCGACCAGTGATTGTATAGGCATATTCTATTCGGTCGCCTTTACGTATATCGGGCAAAATGCAATAAGCTGAGTAACTGCCCTGGTAAATAAAGCGCGACAATTCTTTTTCATCAGCAATAACCTTAAATGCCTGGGCATTAAGTCGGCTTTCTGGCTTTCCGTTGCGCCAAACGATTATCTGATGAAAGTCGAGCCGCTCGTAAGTCGGGTCAAAATTTACAGAAATTTCAGAGCCATTTTGAATGCCTGCTTCAGAAATTATTTCGGTAATAAAGTGGCGATAATCGGCCTGTTTTTCTACATGAATCTGTTCCTCACTTAACTGGTAAAAGTAACCGTTTTGTACACTGCGTAGCGGAACTTTTTTATTGTAACCTTGGTAAGCGATGAGCCAGTTGGGTTTTGGTGAAATGTGCACTGCAGGTACAGCCGCTATAGCGGCATTTAAAGTACCTCCTAACAGGGCAAATAAGATTGTAAATAAGATCAAAGGCTTGGTTTGCATACTGGCCTTAAAGTAATAATTACGCCATCACTTTTCCTATATATTTAAATATAAAATTTCCACAGATCATTAATGGCATGGTTTACATGGATCATTCATTATCAAAAGGTTAAATAATTAATCAATTCAATTTTATTTTATTGAATCGCATCAAAAAGCATAACATTTCATTAGCCCAAAACGTTATATAGCATACCAATTATAAACATCATGAAACTGCTCACCAAAATTCAAAGTTGGGGCGATCATCATCACCCTAAATGGTTAGATTTTTTTAGAATAGTATTAGGCGTAATTCTCATTTGGAAGGGTATCTTATTTGCCTTGAACCTTAGTGCATTTACCAACCTAATGATGCAACACCGGTTAGGTACCGCGGTTGTATTGAGTTTAATTGCCCATCTCATTATTGGTTTGCATATTATTGGCGGACTTTTTATTACCATTGGCTCGCATACGCGGCTTTTTTCTTTACTGAATATCCCTATCCTTTTGGTAGCCGTATTTTTTGTGAACCTTAACCAAAACATATTCAGGCCTTACGCAGAGTTTTGGCTTTCTTGCGCGGTACTGGCGGCACTGGTATGCTTTTTAATAGAAGGCGATGGTGTATGGTCGGTTGAGCATCAGAATGAGGTAGCTGCTTAATTGGGCAGGGATGCATTAGTACTATTGTACCTTCGTTTTGAAAGTTAACAGTAAAAGTCTGTAATAAATAGATTTGCCACCTTAAGCAACAACAACTATTTGATTTTAGTAAGTTTGCGGTAATGAGGGGAGCAGAAACCATTGAAGACTTTTACAAGGCTAAGCTAAATTGGATACCTGATAGCATTCGTAAAGAGATAGGCCATTTTAACGTATTTAAATTAGACCCTTTTATAGGGGCCGGCGCTAAACCTGTGCCCTATAGTAGAAGAGATTATTTTAAGATCAGCCTGATTAAAGGAAACAATAAAGTGCACTACGCCGATAAAGTAGTTGAAATAAAAAAACAAGCTATACTGTTTGCTAATCCGCAGGTTCCATACAATTGGGAAGAAATTGACAAGATACAGAGCGGCTACTTTTGTGTATTTACGTCTGCATTTTTTCACCAGTTTGGTAACCTGAACCAGTATGCTATTTTTCAACCTAACGGAACGCCCATTTTTGAATTAACAGATGAACAAACTGCAAAAGTAAGCGGCATTTATGAGCAAATGTTTGAAGAAATAAAGTCTGATTACATCCATAAATATGATGTATTAAGAACGCTTGTATTTGAACTTTTGCATTATGCTATGAAATTACAGCCTGCTGTTAACGCCGACAGCAAGGATACCAATGCATCGCGCAGAATCTCTATTTTATTTTTAGAGCTTCTGGAACGTCAGTTCCCTATAGATGATACCCGGCAACGCCTAAGCCTCCGCTCTGCCTCCGATTTTTCTAGTCAATTAGGCATACATGTCAATCATTTAAACCGTGCGCTACAGGAAACTGTCCAAAAAACAACCTCCGAAATTATCGCAGAACGGATTCTTCAAGAAGCTAAGATCTTGTTAAAACATAGCGCGTGGAATGTTTCTGAAATTGCCTACGCTTTGGGTTTTGCCGAAGTAACCAACTTCAACAACTTCTTCAAAAAACACGCTGAACTTAGCCCAACCAAGTTTAGGAATGTTTGATTATAGTAAGTAGTTGTTTGATTGTAGTTAGCGGTGCTTAAGATGCCAGGCTACCTTTGTTTCATAATTAAAGACAAGATTATGAACACAAAAAAAGTTTGGTTAGTAACCGGAGCATCAAAAGGTTTAGGGCTAACGCTGGTAAAAAAACTACTGTTTAATGGCTACCGCGTTGCGGCTACATCCCGCTATGTTCAATTATTAACTGATGAAGTGGGCAGTAAAAGCGAATGGTTTTTACCGCTCGAAATGAATTTAGTTGACAGCGAAAACGTAAAAGAAGCCGTAGCTAAATGTGTTGCACATTTTGGGCAAATTGATGTAGTGGTAAATAACGCCGGATTTGGGTTAATAGGCACCCTGGAAGAACTGAGCGATGCTGAAGTGAAAACCAATTTTGATGTAAATGTTTTCGGCTCGCTTAATGTTATACGTCATGCCGCACCTTATTTACGGCAGCAAAAGTCAGGCTATATTTTCAACATTGCTTCTGTTGGTGGCTATTCGGGTGGTTTTCCGGGCTTTGGCATTTATTGCGCTACCAAGTTTGCCGTAGCCGGCTTTACCGAAGGTTTAGCCGAAGAGATGAAAGACTTTGCCGTACATGTGTCTGTTGTTTATCCGGGTTATTTCCGCACCGATTTTTTAACAGGCGGATCTGCAAAAACTGCCTCCAACCCTATTGCCGATTACAAAAGCGCAAGAGCATCTGAACAGGCGCATCTTAACGATATTAATGGCAATCAACCCAATGACCCGGAAAAGGCAGCAGAGATTTTAATTGAAATAAGTGAATTACAAAATCCACCTGTACACTTATTTTTAGGCAAAGATGCCTATACTGTGGCCGAACAAAAAATTGCAGCAATTCAGCAAACCATGGCCGAATATTATGACATAGGAACCTCGACAGCTTTGTAGTTAGTAAACAAACATTCACCAAGAAGCACTAACTTAAACAATGTTAGTGCTTCTTGTTAAGCCTCCATAGTTTCAAACTGCTTACTATTCTGTTTTTAAACTTTTTACCGGGTTGGCCAATGCCGCCTTAACCGATTGAAAACTTACCGTAAGCATAGTAATTAATAATGCACCCAAGCCCGTAAGTATAAAAATCCACCAGTTAATTGCCGAACGGTATTCAAAACTTTGCAGCCAGTTGTGCATAAAATAATAAGCTAGCGGAGTAGCAATTATCAAGGCAACAACCACCAATCCGGCAAAATCGAGTGAGAGTAACCGCCATAAATTAAACACCGATGCCCCCATTACCTTACGTATGCCTACTTCTTTAACCCGCTGCTCGGCCATAAAGGAGGCCATGCCAAACAAGCCGAGGCAACTAATAAAGATAGCCAGTCCGGCAAAATAACTGGCCAGCTTACCTATACGCTGCTCGTTGCCAAACTTTCGGTTATACTCTTCTTCTACAAAAGTACCGGTAAATGGCTGTGCAGGGTTATACTTTTTAAACACCGCTTCAATTTTGCTTAACGCATCTGCAGAACTTATTTTAGGGTTTATTTTAAGCAGTATTACATTATTGACAGAAGTCATCAGATCATATATTGCGGGCCTGATTTGTCCGTAAGGCGATTGTACCACCATATCTTTAACCACACCTATAATAGTGCAAGGGTGCCCGTCCCAGGTAATTACCTGACCAACCGGATTTTTAAGATTCATAAATTTAACCGCCGTTTCATTAAGCACCAGAGCACTCGAATCTGCAGCAAAGCTTTTAGAAAAGTCGCGCCCTTGTTTAATGGTCCAACCTATGGTTTTACCATAATCATACGATACATCATTGGTTGGAAAATCTACGCTCATGTTAGGATCTTTACCCGGCCATTCAAAGCCGCTGCTGGTTGAGCCGTAGTAGGTAGGCCAGCTATCACTTTCGGCCATTGCAGTAATAACCCCACTGTTTAGCAACTCGTTATTTACCACCTCAAAGTGGTTATGTATATCGGGCGTTATGGTACTAACGGCCAGCAGGCCATTAGTACCATAACCAATGGGTCTGTTTTTGGCAAACTGTATTTGCCTGAACACCACAATTGTACCAATAATGAGTGTTACTGATACAGTAAACTGAACAACCACCAATACTTTACGTGGCAAACCAGCCATACTACCCATACGAAAAGCACCTTTTAACACTTTAACCGGCTTAAAAGAGGATAGGTAAAAAGCAGGGTAACTGCCGGCTATTAAACCGGTTGTTAAACTAAACACTGCGGATAACAACCAAAATACCGGGTTATCCCACAATATGTGCACCTGTTTACCAGCCACCTCATTAAATAAAGGAATACTTAATTGAAGCAATACAACCGACAGCCCAAAGGCAATTGCCACACATAATAAAGACTCAATAAAGAACTGGTAAACCAACTGGCTTTTTAACGACCCTATGGCTTTGCGTATGCCTACTTCTTTAGCCCTCTTTTCGCTGCGGGCAGTGCTCAGGTTCATGAAATTAATGCAGGCCAGCAACAGTACAAATATGCCTATAACACCAAACAGGTAAACGTATTGTATGCGCCCACCTATGTTAACGCCATTTTTAAACTCACTATATAAATGCCATTTGGGCATAGCTTGTAAAAACAGGGCCGGCTTTTTTTTAGCCAGTTCGGCATTTACCTTGCGTAGCTTTACGTCCCTTATTTTTAAAGATACCTTATCCATATCGGCATGGTCTGCCAGTTGCACGTATAGCGAAAAAGCATTGGGCCTCCAGGGGTCTTCGGCAGTTGATATCCAGCTGCTGGTATTAAAATACAGTTTCCAGGGCGCCATAAAACCCATATTGGCAAATCTACTGTTGGCTGGCATATCTTCATAAACGCCTGCTACTTTAACGTCAATATGGTTATCCAGTTTAATTACCTTGTTAATTGGATCAGCATTGTCAAAATATGCCTTGGCTGTTTTTTGAGATATTAAAATTGATGATGGGTCCTGTAGGCCGTTACGACTCCCTTTCAGCATCTTGAGAGAAAGCAGTTCTGTTATTTGCGGTTCAAAATAACTACCTAATACATATAGTTTTTTATCGCCAGTGGTTAGTACGTGGTTACCAAAACCACCGGCATTGAGTACTACATATTTAAAATCATTACTATAATTCTTTCGTAGCTCATCGGCAAGCGGGTAAGGTGTATCTTCCCAGGTTTGTATTTCGCCGTTGTTTTTTACGTTTTGCATTACCTGCGCAACCCGGTCATAGGTTTTAAAATACCTATTAAACGTTAACTCATCCCATATCCAAAGCCCAATAAGCATCGCCACCGCCATACCTACCGACAGGCCGGCAATGTTAATAAAGGAATGAACCTTGTTTTTAACCAGATTGCGCCACGCAATTTTAAAATAGCTTTTAATCATACCTGAGACTGCTTACTCTCATTATATTGATTTCCATGCCATATTCATAAGCGCCTTATAATAAATACATTATACTTAAAAATACAAGCTAATATGTATCGGTAACGAACACTAAAATGTTCGATTGCGGGCGCAGATGGAAGACAACTACAAGTACGTTAACCCCGAAGGCTTTTTGCCGTCATAAAACACGGGCTCAAAGTTTTCGTCGGCCAGTTCGCAAGAGGCGGAGATGGACAGGAAGCTAACGTTGCCAAAGATGGTGGCAATGGCAGCATCGGCGGCATCGCGGCCGGTGGCTATTTTTACCAATCCGTTAAGTGGCACTAATTTAGTGGCATCAAAAATAACCCAATTACCGCCTATAAAGGCTTCAAAGCAGGCATGAAAATCGGGCGGATTTAATTGATAGGCATAACCGGTAAAGTATCTTGCAGGTATATCCAGCGCACGGCAAAGCGCTATGCCTAAGTGTGCAAAATCGCGGCAAACACCAGCCTGCTCGGTCACGGTATCATAAGCCGAGGTTTGCGAGTTGGTAGAACCGCTCAAATATTCCACATTATCATGTATCCAATTAGTAAGGGCTAGCACCTTTTCAAAGGCATTATCTATTTTGCCAAACTTGTTGTGCGCAAAACGGAATAGCTTGTCCGACTGGCAATAACGGCTGGGAAACAGGTAGGGCAGCACCGAAGTACCCATGTCCATTACCGGCACATGGGTTAATAAATTACCAGCTGTTTGTTTGTAAGAAGTATCAATAACGGCACTATAATTAATATTAACAATGGCAGGCTCGGTAACCTCTACACGGATAAAGCGATTCTCGGTGTGCTGCGGGGTAAGTTCTTCTATTTTATAGTATGGGTCTATTAAAAAAGATTCCTGAAGTACGGCTTGGGCGGGTGTACGCAAGGCGTGAATATTTAAAATAAACGTAGAAGGTTCTCTAACCTCATACCCTAACGCGCCCATTACCTTAAACTTCATGCTTTTTTACGTTTTTTTGTGCTTTTCCCTAATTTACCGAACGCCGTATCCATCCATTGGTTTGAAATGTTTTTAAGTGCCGTTTTTAACTCCTTATCCCACTGGGCCGATACACTTTCCAGGTCTTCCTTCTCGTAATGATGTTCTACCAAATTAAAGCTATCAGCCTTGTAAAGAGCTACATCAATTGGGAAATCAACATCGGCAGCACTAATACGGGTAGAGTCGAACGATAGAAACCCGGCTTTAAGGGCCAGCTTCATACTGCAGTCGTTAGTCAATATCCGGTTGAGTATAGCTTTACCTTGCGCGGCGTTACCAATAATAACGTAAGGTGCACCGTGGCCAAGTTCTACCCAGTTACCTTCGGGGTATAGTAAAAACAGCTTAGGCTCTTCATCATCCTTCATTTGGCCGCCTATAATGGTGTTAAGGTTAAACTTAAAGCCAGCCTTCTCTAAAGTTTCGCGGTCTTCTTCGCCTACCCGTTTTACCTGTTCGCCAAAAGCATTTACGGCCTTGTACATTTTGTTAATATCGTCCAGACCGTGCTCCATCAGTTCATCAAAATAAACAATGGCTTTGTCGCGTACCGAGCGTAAGCCACTGGTCATTATAAACAGGGAACAGCCGTCTTTTTGCAGGGTGAACAGTTTCTTTTTAATAGTAACATCGGTTCCGGAGGTTATACGGGTATCGGCAATGGCCACCAGGCCTTCTTTAACTTTAATGCCCAAGCAATAGGTCATGATAATATATTATGCGGGTAAACGCTTGATTAAAGGCCGCAAAGTAATCTAAAAAAACGCTATAGGGAAAAATAGATGCAATTGGTTTAATATGGGTGCTAAACTCAAGAAAGCAAATCCCTAGTGCCTCCTAATTGGTTAAGCATGGACTATTAAATGTGATCAAACCGATTTAACACAATGGTTTATAAATTCGTGGGCGTTACCCTTCGGGTCAGGCTTTACACTACAAGTCCTCATTACGCTACGCTTTATTACGGGCTTTTCGTTGCAATCCTTAACGCAATTACAATGAATATTACGCTAAATTACGCGTCATTTTGTACACAAATAAGCCTGGTTATACAGCACGTCTCAATTCCTGCATTTATATAAATAAAAAGCGCAGCCTCCATTTAAGGAAGCTGCGCCATTAACCTGTCCCGGTTATATGCTTATAATGTGGCCGTGCCTGTCAACTTAATTTCTTGCGACGAGCCGCCAACTAAGATATTGTAGTTGCCTTTTTCCATTACCCAACTGTTGGTAACATCGTTAAAATATTGAAATGCCTCCTGGTTTAATTTGAGTGTTACCTGCTTTTTTTCGCCGGGTTGTAAAAACAGTTTATCAAATGCTTTAAGCTCCTTTTGGGGGCGCGGCAATAAAGATTTTTCCTGGTGAACATACAATTGCGCTACTTCGGCACCGGCTACTTTACCGGTGTTAGTTACCGTGAAAGTTACGGTTGCGCTGCTACCAGTGCTTTGTACCTGCATGCCGCTGTAAGCAAACTGAGTGTACGATAGGCCATGGCCGAAGGCAAACTGCGGTTGTACCTTATAAGTATCAAAATAGCGGTAGCCTACATAAATATCATCGTTGTAGTATACCGTGCTGGTGTCTTTACTATGAGGAAAGTCGCCCAATACATGGTCTGGCGCTTCTGCCAGCGTTTTAGGGAAGGTCATGGGCAATTTGCCCGATGGGTTTACTTTACCATAAATAATGCCGGCCAAAGCGTTGCCACCTTCCATACCCGGATACCAGGCCTGGATAATACCCGGTGCACTTTGCGCCCATTGAGTCATATCAATAGGCCCGCCGCCAATAAGCACCACAATGGTTTTAGGGTTAGCTTTAATTACTGCTTTAATTAATTTGTCCTGACCGAAGGGCATGTTCATATCAGGCTTATCCACATCTTCGGCGTCATAGGCATTGTCGCTCCATACATTGTAATCGTAGCCATGTGTCCAGCCGCCTACCACTACGGCAACTTCTGCTTTTGAGGCAGCATCGGCAGCTTGTTTAATCATCGCGGCATCAGCTTTGGCACCACGCTCAATTTTATAGCCTTGCGCATAAGTGATCTTTACACCCTTGGCGGCTTGCTTTTTCAAACCTTCTAAAGCAGTCACTTCGTAAAAGGCCTTAATTTGCGAGCTGCCACCACCCAATCCCTGCGGACGGTTGGCATTAAACCCAATTACCGCAATTGATTTAACTTTTGAAGTTAAGGGCAATATATTATTTTGATTTTTCAGCAACACAATGCCTTCTTCTGCAATTTTACGGGCGGTTTGCTGATGCTCTTTAGTATTGAATGTTCCTTTTTTGCGCTGCTTATCAATTACATTGGTTTTGAGCATTACGTATAAGATGCGTCGAACCTTATCATCAATAATATATTCCGGCGTTTTGCCGCTTTTTACCAGCGCTACCACGGTATCGCCCAAAAAGAACTTGCGGTAATCGGGGGTTTTACCTAAAGATAGATCGGTACCCATCTCCACGTCGGTGCCGTTCCAAAGGGCTTGCTGTGTATTGTGCACAGCTCCCCAATCACTTATTACCGCACCTTTAAAGCCCCACTCCTTTTTCAGGATCTGGTTCATTAAATAATTATTGTGGGTGGCCCACTCACCGCGTACTTTATTGTACGAACCCATGAGCGTATACACGCCACCTTCCTGTACGGCAGCTTTAAAGCCGGGCAGGTAAATTTCGCGCAGGGCTCGTTCGCTCAGTTCCACATTAATGCTGGTACGTTTGGTTTCAATATTGTTGGCCGCATAATGTTTTACGCAAGCCGCCACACCCTGATCCTGCACACCTTTAATATAACCTACTGCCATACGCGATATTAAATACGGGTCTTCGCTCTGGTATTCAAAATTACGCCCGTTCAATGGCGAACGGATAATGTTGATACCCGGACCTAAAATAACATCTTTGCCGCGGTAAGCGGCCTCGCTGCCCAGCACCGAACCAAAGGCATAGCCCAGTTTAGGGTTCCAGGTAGCGGCCAAACAAACGCCGGTTGGCAAATAAGTGCTGGCATCGGCAATGCCCATGCTATCGGCATAAGTGCGGCCATGCTCCAGGCGTACACCGTGAGGCCCGTCGGACATGACCCATTCGGGGATGCCAAGCCGAGGCACACCGCCCGAGGTAAACGATGAACTGCCGTGAATGAGGTTTACCTTTTCCTGCAGGGTCATTTGCTTTAACAGGGCATCGGCTTTTTTATAAACGTCGGCATCGGTTTGGGCAAAAGCACCGGTTTGGTTGAGGAGTATACTTAACAGTGCCGTAGCCCGGTATATAATTTTATTAATCTTCATGCTGTTATCAGGTATCGCTTCGGTTATTTATCAATCATTTTATAAACACGAACGTAATCAACTTCCATGGCTTTGGGGAAAATAGTTTCATCTACTCCCTGTGCACCGCCCCAGTTACCGCCTACAGCCAGGTTGAGCAACAAATGGAACTTTTTATCAAAGGGCCAGGTGGCGTATCCTTTACCATCGTTCACAAATTCAAATATCTTTTGGTCATCTATAAAACCACGTACGGCATAAGGCGTCCAGTCTACCCGGTACGCATGAAAATCGGTAAAGGCATCAGGTATCTTTTTAGCATCGCCTTTTTGCGTACCAATGGCGCCGTTGTACGCGTCGGTATGCACTGTAATATGCACATTGGTAGGGTCGTAACCCACGTGCTCCATAATATCTATCTCGCCCGATTTTGGCCAGCTGCCATAAGCAAAATCGGTTGGCAGCATCCATATGGCTGGCCAGGTACCACGGCCCGATGGAATTTTAGCTTTGATCTCAAACCTTCCATATAAAAAATCGCCTTTACCTTTGCTCACCAGCCTGGCCGATGTATAAGCATTGCCACCTACATTTTCTTTACGGGCGGTTATTGTTAATATACCGTTATTGATGGATGCATTGTTTAAGCTATTGGTATAGTTTTGCAGTTCGTTATTACCCCAGCCTGTACCGCCTAAATCGTAACCCCATTTGGTGGCGTCGGGCAATCCGTTGGTGCTAAATTCATCGGCCCAAACCGGCGTAGCTTCAAAAGACCAGCCCTTATCGGTTGGCGGACCGGCTACCACCACCGGGCCTGTACCTGGATCGACAGGTAGTGGTTTTAAGTCTTCTTTTCCGGAACAGGAGATTAGCAGGCCTGCAATAATCAGCTTTCCTAATAATAGTGTATGCATTTTGGTTCGTCTTAATTTGCTTAAAGCCATATAACTATTCGTTTTCATCACGTTTTTCAAATCTTTCTCCCGGAGGTAAATAGTTAAGCCGCAGCACAAGGCTGCGGCAAAAATCTATACTGGTTTATTTTTGTAGTTCGAAGTTTCCTAAATAAAATATACCCGGTATTTGATGGCCTTCGCCGCCTAATTGCAGCACAATTTGATCATACATCACTACATTGGCAATGCCCGAGAAATCAAACTCCAGTTCAACCCATTGGTTTAATACCGTTACCTGTTTAACAATTTCGGTTTGTGTTTGCCAGGCGTTGCCACCAGCCAGCGAATTTTGAAGCTTAACCGATACCTGCGGTTTAAGCGTACCGCTGTAATCATTAAAGCTTGGGAAAAACACCTTCACTTTAAACTTATTGCGGGCACTTAAGTTAAGCCGGTAATCGAGCGTGGTTTGCAGGTTGCCGTACTGGTTGGCATCGCCGGCTAATCGCTGGTAAAAGCCCACTTTAGCCGCCGTGTTAGCCGGTTGCGGAAACGGGTTATCAAAATTGTTTTTAAAGGTAATGCCATCTGCTTTCCAGGCAATGTTGCCGGTACCGTCAAACTTATCGGCAATATCATTGGCTTTAAGCGGTTTTTCTACCACCGGGCGGGTGTAGCCTTTAGGGGCTAAACGCAGGTACCAGTATAAAGCGGGACTGGCCTTATCGCCTACACGCAGGTACATTTCGTTTTCGCTCAGGGTAAGTATTTCATACTTAGACACACCGGTATAGTAAGCTATAAAGCCACCGTTTGATATAGTTAAGAACTTTTTACCACCCTCGTCGCTAATGCTCCAGCTTAAATTAGTTGGTGGCGTGTAATTCACGGTTACATCGCCCCCTGCTGCGCCACCAATACCAGCGGCATTGGCACCATTTGCAAACGAGCTACCATGATTAATGTAGGTATACTTTAAATTATTGCTTAGGGTAAATACCATTTCATCATCGTAAAAGCCTTCAGCTGCTTTTTCGTTGGCACCGGCCTGGTAATATTCGGGTGTTGACGATGTGGTTGGGCCTACGCCCAGGTGACCGCCAATACCCTTTTCAATAACCCAGGTTTTACCTGCTATGTTAGCGCCACCACCGGTTAAAAAGTTATAATCGGGGCGGTTAAGCATTTCGGGTTTGGTTTGAGCTATTTTGATGGTTTGCGTGGTTGAGGCAAAACCTCCGCTGGTAAATACAGTAAGTTTAACCACATAATCACCAGCCAGCGCAAATGAGCCTGTGATCTCATCGCCAGAACCCGTTTGACCGTTACCTAAATCCCACACGGTTTTAGTTACCGGGCCCGATTGATTTTTAAACACGATAATATTAGTGTTGGCAGCCGTTGGCGTGGCTGTAAACTTTACCTGCTCACTGGTTGGTGCAGCGCCCAGTTCAGGGTCGTCTACCTTACATCCCATCCAGGCAAGCACCATCAGCAGTATAATAGCCGGTTGATATAAATATGCTTTCATTTTTATATTGTTAATAGTTGGTCTTAAAAATTTGGTTTCAATACAGGGCACTGGTCGCGCTCGCTTTGTGGTATAGGGAATAAACCACGGGTAGCCTGGTTAAAGGTTACATTGTAATCTACCTGATCGCCATTGTAGCCAGGGCCCCTTTTACCAGAAATGGTAATAGCCTGCGATGCAGCAGGTAGTCCCTGGCGCAACAGATCCCAATAACGGATACCTTCTAAAGCCAGTTCGGCACGGCGCTCCTGGTAAACGGCCGCTAGTGTAACGGTTTTGCCAGGCAGGCTTACCCGTCCGCGTACTTTGTTTAAGTATTCTTGTGCGCTGCCGCCGCCGTTGCTAAGATCAAGCTCTGCGGCCATTAACAATACATCAGAATAACGGATAGAGCGGTAGTTGTTACCCCAGTTTAACTCGTACTGACCGGCAGTAGTACGATACTCATTAGTTGTGGTGTACTTTTTACTAAAGAAGCCGGTATGCTGGTAACCGGGACTCACTTTACCTTTCAAATCGGTTTCCATATTAATAATGGTAGCCGTACGGCGCGGATCGTTAGCTTCGTAAGCATCGTACAGTTCCTGGGTAACCGGGGCAAAACTCCAACCTGTATTGTAGTTAGGGTCACCATCAATACGCGGGCCCTGCATTTGCGGTTGCATATTGCCCTCGCCGCCCTGAATATAGTTCCAGTCGAACCATGGATTATCATTAGAATAAGAGATCTCCCAAACCGATTCTTTACTAAACTCGTTGGCTTTGGTGAAATTATCGGCATAATTGGCCAGCAGATCGTGCCCGCTGTTAGCGATCAGGTCTTTCAACTGTGTTAATACATAAGCGCCATTCACTGCTACCGAACCAGCCTGTAATTCGGCTTTGTAAACACCTTTGTAAAAAAGGTAAATACGGCCCAATAAACCTTCGGCAGACCAGCGGGTGGCATGAGCCTTACTGGTACGCAGATCTGCTTTGTCGAGCACCGGGATGGCCTCTACCAAGTCTTTAGCTATCTGGTTAAAGGTTTCGGCCGGTGCAGCTTGTGCGGTACAATACTCGCTGGGCTCTTGCGGGGCCAGAATCAATGGAATCTTACCAAACCAGTTTGCCAGGTCGAAGTAGAAAAAGGCACGCAAAAACTTACATTCAGCAGCAATTTTTGCCTTTGCAGCATCGCTCATGCTAATGCCGGGCAGCTTTTGCAGCAACAGGTTAGCCCGGTAAATACCAGTATAATGATTAGCCCAGTATACACGGATAAGCGAGTTATTGGTCAACAGCTTTTGCTGATCTATCTGGATCATTTCGGGCGAATCAGAACGGCTGCCACCGCCTGCGTACGAATCGTCCGAAGCAATGTCGGCCATCATTGGGTCGGGGCTAAAACCGCCGCCGCCTGCGTTGGTATGCCATTGCAGCGCATCGTAAACGCTATTTAAAGCTTCGTTGGCATCTTTTTCGGTTTTATAAAAATTCTGTTCTACCCGGTTATCAAGCGGGGTAAGCTCTAAAAACTTTTTGCAGCCGCTTCCTGCTACCGTAAGCAAGCCTGCCAATATAATTGTGGTGGTATATTTACTAATGTTGTTCATGTGTTACAGATTTAAAAAGTTGCACTTAAACCTAAACGGAAGGTACGGGCCTGCGGATAAATACCCCGGTCAATACCAATATCCAAACTGCTGCGTGCTCCAATTTCAGGGTCGAAACCTGTATAATCAGTCAGCGTGATCAGGTTATCGCCAGATACATATAAGCGCAGGGCCTGTAATTTTAACTTAGTTGCTATTGTTTTATTCAGCGTGTAACCTAACTGCAGGGTTTTTAAACGTACATAGTCGCCATCTTCTAAATAAAGGTTAGATATACGCGTGTAGTTGCCGTTGGCATCGTTCCAGGTAAAGCGTGGGTACTGGTTAGTGCTACCCTCGCCGCTCCAGCGGTTTAAATACAAAGTTTGCATGTTGGAGGTGTTCAGATCCTGACGGCGGGTGCCGTTGAATATCTGATTACCGAAAGCCCCTGTAAAGAAACTATTTAAATCGAAGCCTTTGTAAGACAAACCAAAAGTAAAGCCACCGGTAATTTTAGGCGTTGGATTACCGATCATGGTACGGTCGTTAGCATCAATGATGCCGTTACCATCCAAATCTTTAAAGCGCACATCGCCCGGAACAGCATCAGGTTGAATTTTCACACCATTGCGGCTGTAAGCATTCACTTCGGCTACGTTCTGAAAAATACCATCGGTTTGGTAACCGTAAAAGTAAGAGAACGGCATACCTACAGTACTGCGCTCCACCTGGCCATAGGTAGAAATACCGGCACCACCTAAAATACCTTCGGCATTATTAATTTCGGTAACCTTGTTTTTGTTGAAACTGCCATTAATACCGGCATTAACTTTCAATTTGCCAAAACTTTGCTGATAGTTTAAGGCCAGCTCAATACCCGAGTTGCGCACCGAACCGCCGTTAGCAGTACCCGCAGGAACACCAACGCTTAGCGGGATAGGCACCTGCAATAACCAGCCTTTGGTGGTTTTGATATAATAATCGGCCGTAAAGGTGAACATATTGCGCAGGAAGGTAAGCTCTAAACCAATATCAGATTGTTCCGAAGCCTCCCATTTAATATCGGGGTTGGCAATGTATGATGGCGAAGCACCACTGGTATAGCCATTGCCGCTGCCATTATAATAAGTATAACCTCTGCCTACGCCAATAACAGCCGCCCAAGGGTAATCGCCTATACGGTCGTTACCGTTTTGGCCCCATGAGGCACGCAGTTTACCAAAGGTTAGGATGTCGTTTTTAGGGATGAAGCTCTCTTCGGTAAATATCCAGCCTGCAGATACTGCAGGGAAGTAGCCGAAAGGATGGTTACTACCAAATTTTGACGAACCATCGCGACGGATAGATGCCGATAACAGGTATTTATCTGCATAACTGTAATTAGCCCTTGCAAACAAAGAGAACAATGCACTTTGTCCAGCACCACCGGTTGCCTTGGCTGTGCCGGCATCAACAGCCAGATTAAGGTAGGCCATATTAGGATCGGTTACTACCAGGCCGCTGTTAGAGCCATATAAACTCTCCGCATTCTCGCGGCGGCTGGTGGTACCCAACGTTATTCCGAGAGTATGTTTGCTGAAGGTTCTATTGTAGTTAAGCACGTTTTCGGCCTGCCAGGTATAATACCTGTCCACGCTTTTAGATACGCTTGAAGTAACATTTTGCTGCGCTGTGTTCAGGAAAAATAATGGGCTATAGCCGTTACCGTTCACATAAGCCAAATCTATACTGAAAGTGGAACGCAACACCAGGCCATTAATGATCTTTAGTTCGGCATAGGTATTACCTACCAGTTTATCAACACGGGTACGGCCGTTGCTTACTGCCAAACGCGCCAGCGGGTTTACAATTTCTTGTGCTACGTAAGGCGATATACCATACAAATTACCGTTTCCATCGCGTACAGCGTTTGCATTATAAGTTGCTGCACGGGCCGGATCATTTTCAATGACAGGCGTAAGCGGATCTAAGTTAATGGCATTGTTTAACACACCACCAAATTCCTGGTTAGGGTCAATAGCCGTACGGTTAATGTGCGAGTAAGCTACATTAGCGCCCACTTTCAAGAAGCTTTTTACCTGATTATCTGAGTTAGCACGGAAAGTGTAACGTTTAAAATCAGATTTGTCGCCACCAACCAGTCCTTTTTGATCGAACAGGGAGAAGTTAATGGCATAGCTGTTTTTATCGGTACCACCGTTCACGGCTACCTGGTGGTTGTACATAGGGGCATTCTTTTGAAACAATGCCTTTTGCCAATCGGTACCGGTACCTGATGGATATTTGCTAATATCAGGAAAAGGAATGCTGTTACCTGCATTGGCAGCACCCTCGTTCATCATAACTACATACTGCCGGGCATCAAGCAAATTCATTTTACGCCAGGCATTCTGAATACCGTAATAGCCATCGTAGGTTACGCTGGTACGTCCGTTCTTGGCGCCGCTTTTAGTAGTAATTAAAACCACACCATTACCACCACGTGCACCATAAATGGCGGCAGAGGCGGCATCTTTCAATACATCCATAGATTGAATGTCGGATGGGTTAAGATAATCTATCCCTCCTACCTGAAAACCATCTACAATGTAAATTGGCGACGCATCGCCATTAGTACCAATACCGCGGATACGCACCGTAGGCGCATCGCCCGGCTGTCCGGATACGTTGGTTACCTGTACACCTGCCACCCTACCCTGCAAAGCTTGTTCAACACGCTGCACCGGAGTTTGAGTAATTTGATCGGGCTTTACGGATGATATGGCCGATGATACGTTACGGCGCACCTGTGTGCCGTAGCCTATAACCACCACGTCGGCCAGGCCGGTAGGCCGGTCAGTTAAGGAGATATTGACAAAGGAGCTGTTAGCCACGGTATAGCGCTGTGTTTCTAACCCTATTTGGCTAAATATCAATACTGTACCAATTCTTGGCACATTGAGGCTAAATTCGCCGCTTGGCCCGGTAGATGTACCGCCTGTACCACCTTCTATGGTAACCGTTACCCCTGGCAACGGAGAGCCATCGCTCTTTTGAGTCACCTTTCCTTTTACTTGCAGGTCTTGAGCTTTAAGCCCAAACGCATACAACAGAAAAAGCATTAAAAAAAATGTAATTTTTCCTTTCATAGAAAATCATAAAATGGTTTATAAAAATTGGTTAAATTGGTTACAGGTTGGCACCTGTTGTGGGACCAAATATAAACCAGTAATTAAACTCCGTGCATTTTAGGTATGTTAAATAACCTATACAACCATAATAAATACCCCTCAATAGCTACCAATTAACCACTACACAGGTATCATTACATCAACACAAATGGCTGTAAATTAATAACTTGAAAAAATAAAGCACACCTACATAGTAAATATTTATTTTTATACTTCCTGTAGGTTAATAAATTTCAATTATTTAGTTTTACCCTATTAATGAAGCAAGCATTACTAACCATATTAACCTGCTTTTTATTCATCTTATCTTACGCACAGAACCCCATTGGGCTACCTCAGATAGTTAATTACAGCAATCTGGAGTACAAAGGTGGTATTCAAAACTGGGCCATTGACCAGGATAAAGATGGCAGGATCTATTTTGCCAATAACGAAGGTTTACTATCATTTGACGGTAAGCACTGGAAGCTGTACAAGCTACCCAACCGCACTGTTGTGCACTCGTTAAAAATAGATGCATCGGGCAAAATATATGTAGGTGCGCAAGATGAGATAGGCTATTATATGCCTAATAATCAAGGCATTATCACCTTCCATTCTTTAAAGCCGGTCATCCCCGAATTGAGCCGGCAATTTGCTGATGTATGGAATATTTGCCAGGCCAACGGAGAAACTTTTTTTAGAACCGTTGAAAAGATCTTTTATTTAAAAGACGGCACCATTAGCGTATTTAAAACCAATACCGAATGGGTATTCCTGGGTTCGGCCCAAAATAAGGTATATGCACAACAAAAGCACGAGGGTTTAATGTGCTTCGAGAACGGTACCTGGCAGCTGGCATGCAACGACCCGGTATTGCAAGAAGGGATTGTGACCGCTATTATTGATTACGCGCCCGATACTTTACTTATTGCTACGCTTAAAAACGGTTTATACCTGTTAACCGGCAATAAGCTCATTAAAAAGGTAACACAAGCCGACCAAATTTTTAACACCAGCTATATTTATTGTGCAATTCCTGTTAATAAAGACTGGTTTGCCGTAGGTACCACTACCGCGGCTTGTTATATTGTAGACCGCAACGGCCACATTGTACAACATTTTTCTAATGACGAAGGGCTGCAGAAGAATTACATCCGCAACCTGTATACCGACCGGGCAAAAAACCTATGGCTGGCCCTGGATGATGGTATAGACTTTATAGCGTTTAACAGCGCCATTAAACAGATTTTCCCTGATACCAAGAAGCAGATAAGTAGTTATACCTCCTGCATTTTTAACAATAATTTGTATGTAGGCGCATCAAACGGGCTATTTGAGCTGCCTGTAAATACCAGTTTAAAAGACCTGAGCTACGCCCGCGGACAATTTAAAGAAGTAACCAACCTTAAAGGCCAGGTATGGGGCTTAAGCGAAATTAACCACCAACTGCTCTTAGGCCACGAAGACGGCACCTTTGTGGTAGAAAAAGACCTGTTAAAACCTGTAAAACAAAGTATTGGTACCTGGCTTTTTGAGCCACTGTCGGCCGTCGAACCCTCGGCCGAGGCGGTTGCAGGTACTTACGAGGGCTTGCAGTTGCTACGTTTTAGCAAAGGTGAGTTTACCAATGCAGGGCAAATTACCGGCTTGGATAAAACTTCGTTGCGGTTTATGGCTTATGACAGCAATAACAATATTGTATGGTCATCGCACCCCTATCGCGGGGTATTTAGGTTAAGCCTGTCGGCAGATCATCGCCGCATTGTAAAAAAGGAGCTGCTCACCATTAAGGATGGTTTACCTGCTACCCTGGGTAATTATCTTTTCCATATTAAGAACCGCATTGTAGTAGCCACAGTAAAAGGCATTTATGAGTATAATAGTCAAACCAAACGCTTTGAACGCTCTGCATTCTTTTATCCTTACATTAAGCAAACCAATATTCATTATTTGAATGAGGACCGGGCAGGTAACGTGTGGTTTGTGACCGAGAAAAAGCTGGGTGTAATAGATTTCTCGACCGATAAAGAGCACCCAACAGTAGTATATTTTCCTGAACTCACCTCCAAACTGGTATCGGGGTTTGAGCATATATACCCCTTTAACCAGGAAAACATCTTTGTAGGTGCCAATAAAGGCATTTACCACATTAACTTTTCAAAATACCGCGAGCAAAGCAAACAGCTTAATGTGCTGCTTAACCAAGTGAAGGTTTTTGACAAGAAAGACAGTGTGGTTTTTGGCGGCTATAGTAAAAGTTTGGCGAAAGATAAAAATGCTGCTGAACAAATTCGCTTACCTTATGACCTGAATTCCTTGCAGTTCGAGTTTTCGTCGACCTTATTTGAACAGCAAAACACCATTGAATTTAGCTATCAACTAAGCGGATTTGATCAACAATGGTCGACCTGGAGTACTAAGGCCGAGAAAGAATACACCAACCTGCCAGCGGGCGCCTATACCTTTAAAGTAAAGGCACGCAACAACTTAGGCAACGAATCTAAGGCGGTTGAACGCGTTATTGTGATAGAGCCGGCCTGGTACCAAAGCTGGTGGTTTTACTTGTTTTGCGTAGTGCTGGCAGCCGGATCAATGTATTTGTTTATTAAGCGGCAGCAGAAGCAACATTTAAAAGAACAGGAAAAACTGAAATACCTTCACCAGCTTGAACTGGAACATAACGAGCGCGAGATCATGAAGTTACAGAATGAAAAACTGGTGGCCGATGTGGGTTATAAGAACAAAGAACTTGCCTCTACCACCATGCACCTGGTGCAGCGGGGCAAATTACTGTCTAAAATTAAGGAAGAACTTTTACCCCTGGTTAACAGCAACAACGGTGATAAGGGAATGGAGTTTAAACGCGTAATACGCCTGCTTAATGAAGCCGAACGTAACGATGGCGATTGGGAACAATTTGCCATGCATTTTGACCTCATACACTCTAACTTTTTGAGCCGCTTGAAAGAACGCTTCCCAGATCTGAGTTCTAACGACCTCAAATTGTGCGCTTACCTCAAAATGAACCTCACCTCAAAAGAGATTGCCCAACTCATGAGCATTACCATTAAGGCGGTAGAAGTGAGCCGTTACCGGCTGCGCAAAAAAATGCAGATCCCGTCGGATATGCCACTGTTCGATTACCTGATCAATGCCATTAATTACCATCAGCAGGAGCATTAAAAACCTTTATAGAAGTTTATAGATCTTCATACTTTCATCAAAAAACTTCATATTGAGGCTGTTTAATGCTTGTCGGTTTATACAATTACTGTAAAAAATAGAGTAAGTGCAGGCAGTAGTAAAGCCATCTGCCGTTTGCAAGCTTTCGTGCCTGCAAACCGCTATGCCTATACTGTAATTACCGGCCACCTGCCCGCAGTGTTCACAGCCCAAAAACCGTTCACGAAACCGCTCATAAGCGTTCACGCGTGAACACTTTTTCTACACTTTTATAAGTTTATTTCCTTAAAGGCAATCCTGTAAACCAGTCTGAAATGAAGAAAAATGAAGTTTTTTGAAGTTTTGAACAACTTATCTAAGGGTTAATGGATATTTCACCCGTGAACACTATTTCCCCCGGCATGGTTAACCCGGGCAATTTTGTAAATGCTTATTCATGGTAACGTTTAATACTAAACAACTTCATATCTCTCATATTCTTAGAGTGGTCAGTGAACCAAAGCAATCAATGTCTGATCTATTTTCTCATCAAATATACAGTCAGTAACTGCCTGCCCCGGTTTGGCCCGCGCAATCGTATCAAGGTTGTTATCTACGTAAATAAAATTTTGGAGTATATTGGCTGTTCAAACAACCGTACACTCAGGCATGAACAAATTCTTACTCCCGGCCTTCATACTTACCTTTTCATCGGCGGCTTATGCACAGCAGTCCCCGGCACTTACCGCTAAAAATTATGAGCGTGCCGAAAGCTTTATGGCTTACAATACTGCCCCTTACATTGATGGCGGTACCGTACGCCCTAACTGGCTCCCCGAAGAAAAATTTTGGTACCGTAACCTAACGGCACAAGGCAGCGAATTTATACTGGTAGACCCGGCCAAAGGCACCCGTGCCCCGGCGTTCGATCATCAAAAGTTGGCAGCAGCATTATCTACCACTACCGGTAAAAAAACAGATGCAGGCATGCTACCCTTCTACGGCATTAATTTTACGGCCGATGGCAAATTTGTAACCTTCGCTACCGGTGGAAAAAGCTATAAAGCCGATTTGCAAAGCTATGCCATAACCGAGGATGCCACACCGGCACAACCGGCCGGAATGACTATGGGCAGGCGTGGTGGCTTTAACAGCGGCGGTGTAATATCGCCTAATGGTAAGCTTGCCGCATTTATTAAAGACTATAATCTGTGGGTGCGCGAGATTGCTACCGGCAAACAAACCCAACTGACTACCGATGGCGTTAAAGATTTTGGCTATGCCACCGACAACGCCGGCTGGACGCATAGCGACGGTGCCATACTGCAATGGTCGCCAGACTCTAAAAAAATCGCCACCTTTAAACAAGACCAGCGCAAGGTAGCCGATATGTACCTCGTAACCACCAATGTAGGCAAACCCACACTTAAAGCCTGGAAATATCCTTTACCGGGCGAAGATATCCCGATGATTCACCGCGCCATTATTGAGGTAGATAACCCCAAAGTGGTGATGCTTAAAGTACCGGCCGATCCACACCGGGCTACACTGAGCGATGATATATCGAGCAGTGGTACTTTGGACGATGTGAACTGGAGCGCCGATGGAACGCAACTGGCCTTTGTATCTACCTCACGCGACCATAAAATTGAAAAAGTACGCATAGCCAATGCCGCCACGGGCGATGTACGCGAGGTGTTTGAAGAAACAGTGCCTACGCAATACGAATCGGGCTGGGGCAGCATTAACTGGAAGTTCTTCCCTAAAACCAATGAGATCATCTGGTTTTCCGAACGCGACAACTGGGGGCACCTGTACTTGTACAATGCCACCACAGGCAAGCTTAAAAACCAAATTACCAAAGGCAATTTTGTAGTTACCCGTATAGTTAAGGTTGATGAAAAGAACCGCGAAGTATACTTTTTAGCCGGTGGCCGCGAGGCAGGCAACCCCTACTTTAGCCACCTGTATAAAATTGGTTTCGACGGTAAAAAGTTAACGCCGCTTACGCCGGAGGAGGGCAACCACCAAATCAGCTTCTCGCCTACGGAAAATTATTTTGTAGATACCTACTCGCAACCTAATGTAGCACCGGTTACAGTAATGCGCAACTTAAATGGCAAGCTAATTACTACCGTACAAAAAACCGATGTTTCGAGGTTAACTGCTACAGGCTGGAAAGCCCCTACGCCTATTACCGTAAAAGCCCACGATGGCAAAACCGACCTATACGGCTTAATGTTTACGCCTACCAACCTCGATCCTAACAAGAAATACCCTATCATTAACTACATCTATCCTGGTCCGCAAGGGGGTAGTGTGGGCAGCTGGTCGTTCGCTGCTTCGCGCGGAGATCATCAGTCGCTGGCCGAACTGGGCTTTGTCGTGGTGTTAATTGAAGGCACAAGCAACCCGCTGCGCTCAAAAAGCTACCACGACATGAACTACGGCAACATAGCCGATAATACCCTGACCGACCAGATTACCGGGATGCAGCAATTAGCGCAAAAGTACCCTTATATTGATATTAACCGTGCCGGTATTTGGGGACACTCGGGTGGTGGCTTTGCTACCGCGGCGGCGATGTTCCGCTACCCGGATTTCTTTAAAGTGGGTATCTCCGAATCGGGCAACCATGAAAACCGCAATTACGAGGACGATTGGGGCGAACGCTATATTGGTTTACTAACCAAAGATGCCAGCGGAAAATCGAACTATGAAGACCAGGCCAACCAAAATTACGCTAAAAACCTGAAAGGGAAACTGATGCTGGCCCATGGTATGATGGATGATAACGTGCCGCCTTACAATACACTCTTAGTGGTAGAAGCACTGGAAAAAGCCAATAAAGATTACGACCTGGTTATTTTCCCCAACAGCCCGCACGGTTACGGCCCTTACTCGCCCTACATGATGCGCCGCCGCTGGGATTACTTTGTAAAAAACCTCTTAGGTGCCGAAGCTCCCAAAGAGTATCAGTTGAAAACGAAGACAGACCCGCGCAATGCAGGTTTTGGAGGCGGGTTTTAAGTAACTATGACTTGAGCAAGCTTGCTCGTACAAATTCCGCATAACAATTATTAGGCAAAAAGGCTGCTCCTTAAAAGAGTGGCCTTTTTGCATACCAGTATTATTGCAACACAGATCCCGTAATGCCGATGCATATCGGCATCTCATCAGGGTGTAGCAATTTTATGCACCAGTTAATGCGCGGATCACTTAGCTTGTGGGATGCCGATAGCCATCGGCATGACTGAGTTTTTTTATCTGGTTTTGTTTCCGCTGGCACATCTACCAAGAAACCCCGCGTTGCTGGGCAGTAACCAGGCTTAATAGCGCTGTAATTGATTACTATTGCGTTTTTGAAGTAATATCAGGAACATCGATATTTTATCTCTTACCAGGGTAATCTCTTTTTTGAAAATAAGGTCCCATTCCGGGTAGTCTTTGCCCGAACGTTGAGTGCTGAATAATTTCCACCCCAGTGCCCCTAAATAATTCAAGGCGTCGGGTACGGTATCAAAGTCTTTTTCAACTTTTGGCTGATTGGAAGAAATGATCAAACCCGTACTTCCATAAATAATTTCGCCCTTATACTTTGAGCTAAATAGCACCCGTTGCTTTAAAGTCACCTGGCAAAACTGTTCTACCTTTTCCTGGGCAAAAGCCATAACCGACAAGCCAATTAAGCCCGCTGAAACAAATAATAGTTTTTTCATGATAGTATTGATGAACGAATTTAACTAATTGCCATTAGCTATTATGTAAAAAAATCATCCCATTAATTAAACACGGTTAATAAATTGTAAACACTAAATTAACCTTAAGCGTATTTAATAGGCAGAGAGGAGTATTAAATTATCATGGAAGGCATTATACATTACATTTTTGGAGAAGGAAAAGATTTAAGCGTACTGCAAATGTGTAGCAGGGCATTAGTTGTTTTCTTTATAGCCTTAATTATGGTAAGAGTTTCGGGCAGGCGCACGTTTGGCAAACGTACGGCTTTTGATAATACCCTGGCCATTATACTGGGTGCTATTTTAAGCCGGGCCATTGTAGGCGCATCGCCGTTTGTACCTACGGTTTGCTGTAGCTTATTATTGGTATTATTACATAGGCTGTTAGCTTATGCCTGTATTAAAAGCAGTTTTTTAGATCATTACCTCAAGGGCACCAGTATACCCTTGTATCAAAACGGAAAATTAGACAAGGAGAACTTAACCAAAAGCCTCCTAACCGAAAAAGATCTTATGGGCGATGTTCGCCTGAAAGGCAACGCTACCAAACTTGAAGAGATTCATGAAATATATATGGAAACGAGCGGAGAGGTAAGTGTGATCAGTAAAACTTGAAAACTCTGGTGCTTGCCCAAACACATTGCTCCAATTTTCCAAAATGGCGCGTAGTGATTAAATAGCATGTAAACTACTCAACTAAACCCCTATTCCTTATCTTAGCCGCAGTATGAAAAAACTGCTGCTGCTATTGAGCTTAGGGCTGGTTGCCGTTGGTGCCAACGCCCAGTTAACCCCTTTTGAGTTAAGCAAAGACAAAAATTACACGGCCACCTATGCCGAAGTAATGGCCTATTACCCTAAGCTGGCCAGGCAATATCCGCAGCAACTCAGGTTATTTAATTATGGCACTACCGATGCCGGCAAACCGTTAACACTGGCCGTGGTGTCAAAAGACGGCGTGTTCGATCCGGCTAAGATCAAGCAGTTAAACAAGCGCGTTATCTTAATTAACAACGGCATCCACCCGGGCGAGCCCGAAGGTATTGATGCCAGCATGATGCTGGTGCGCGACCTGTTGAAGAAGAACCAGTTGCCTAAAGATGTGGTGGTATGTTTTATTGTGCTTTATAACATCGATGGCAGTTTAAACCGGGGATTGTCGCGCGTGAGCCAGAACGGTCCACGGGCTTATGGTTTCAGGGGCAACTACCGCAATCTTGATTTGAATCGCGATTTTATTAAGGCCGATAGCCGCAACGCTTTAGCCTTTATGCAGATACTCAACACCTGGCAGCCTGAGGTATTTTTAGATAATCACGCCAGCAATGGGTCAGACTATCAATACGTGATGACGCTTATTGAGACGCAGAAGGACAAGCAAAATCCAATTTTGGCCGAGTATACCAGCAAAACTTTATCGCCAGAGTTATACAAACGCATGGAGAAAAGCGGTTTTGAAATGACGCCTTATGTAGAAAGTCTGAAAACC
>Ga0265780_10000921_pt1 | contig 43504 bp, 39 predicted proteins | sample P1T30metagenome_FD_192432 | JGI IMG/M metagenome (GOLD analysis project Ga0265780, IMG submission 192432) | Plant litter microbial communities from East Loma Ridge, Irvine, California - P1 T30 | ecosystem: Environmental > Terrestrial > Plant litter > Unclassified | place: USA: California...
GCAGGCCACCCGAGGTCTGCGGGTCGGTCAGCAGGGCGCGCTGGGCCGCGCTGATATTTTCCGCCAGCACGACATCCTTGCCGTAGGCATCCCAGTTACGGCCGGATGCGCCGGTAAAGTAGCCGTCGTGGGCCAGTTGCAGCACGCCGGGCAGCAGGGGAATCGCGTCCATGTCGAGCCGGGCTTCCAGCCCGGCGCCGCGCGCCAGTTCCAGCAAGTGGCCGAGCAGGCCGAAGCCGGTGACGTCGGTCAGGGCGTGCACACCGTCCATCTCGGCCAGCAGCTTGCCCGGCTTGTTCAGCTTGGTGGTGTTGGCGATCATCGCGGCATAGCCGTCCTCGCCCAGCGCGTCCTTCTTCAGCGCGGCCGAGAGCACGCCCACGCCCAGCGGTTTGCCAAGGATCAGCAGGTCGCCGGCACGGGCGTCGGCATTGCGCTTCACGCGGTCCGGGTGCACCAGGCCCAGCACGACCAGGCCATAGATCGGTTCCACCGAATCGATGGTGTGGCCGCCGGCGATCGGAATGCCGGCTTCGGCGCACATCGATTCGCCGCCGCGGATGATCTCGCCGATGGTTTCCAATGGCAGCTTGTTGATCGGCATGCCGACCAGGGCCAGGGCCATGATCGGGGTGCCGCCCATGGCGTACACGTCGGAGATGGCGTTGGTGGCGGCGATGCGGCCAAAGTCGAAGGGATCGTCGACGATCGGCATGAAGAAGTCGGTAGTGGCGATCAGCGCCTGCTCGTCGTTGAGCTTGTAGACCGCGGCGTCGTCGGCCGTCTCGATGCCGACCATCAATTGCGGCGGCACGGGGAAGCCGCTCGACTTCTTCAGGATCTCGGCCAGCACGCCGGGTGCGATCTTGCAGCCGCAGCCGCCGCCGTGCGAGAAGGAAGTCAGTTTGATGGTCTGGTCGCTCATGTTCGGTTCCACTTTATTGGTTGATTCAGGGGGCGCTTGCGCGCAGCAGATTATCCACCAAGTCGCACAAGGCTGCTTGCTCGGTGGCTGGGGCGAACAGCGGGGCGCGCGCGGCGCACTGGCGGCGCAGCAGGGCGTCGAATGCGGGATCGCTTGCGATGCGGTCGAGCAGCAATGCGAGGGCGGTGGCGTCGCCGGGCGGGAAGTAGCCGGCATAGTCGCGGCCCAGCATGCCGCGGTTGCCGTCGATATCCGAGGCGAGTACCGGCACGCCACTGGTGACGGCTTCGATGATGACATTCGCGCCGCCTTCAATGTGGGAGGCGATCACCATGGCGGCGCAGCGTTTCAGGCGCTGGCGCGTGGCGGCGCGGGTCATCGGGCCGAGCCAGCGGTAGCGCTCTGTAGCCTGTTCTGTATTGCTTGCCGCCTCGGCCAGGGCGGGGTCGAGCGCGCCGCCGATGTGCAGCAGGCGCAGGCGTGGATGCGTCACCAACTGCGCGGCGCGCATGAAGGTCTGCGGGTCTTTTTCAAGGCGCAGGTGGCCGATCATGCAGATGTCGAGATGGCGCCGGTTGCCGCCTGGCGCCGGCAGCAGGGCAGGGGCCGACTGGTAGATTACGCGGGCCTTGGCGCGCAATGACGGCGGCAGGCGTTCCAGGCCGGCTTCCTGCAGCACGACCAGCGCACTGGCGTGCTCGAGCGAGGCGCGGGCCTCGGGTGAGGTGTCGATGTCGCGGTACAGGTCGGTGCCGGTCAGGACCAAGATACTGGGTTTGGCCGGATGCCGCTCACTAAAGGCGGCCAGTGCGCCGGCCGAGCGGCGGGCGTGCAGGGCGATCAGCAAGTCGGGTTCCGGCTGGTCCGATATCGGCCAGCTGCCTGCGACATGCACCCGATACGCTTTGTCGAGGAAACGCGCCCAACGGCTGGCGGTCTGCCAGTTGCCGTTGTTATCGCTGGCGGCGGCAGGGCTGACGATGGCGATGCGGGGGCGTGTGGTCACAGGGCAAAGCAGCGGTGTAGAAGAGGGCGGGATTATAAGATGCATGGGCTAAGCGCGTCGTACGGCCGAGAACGGATGAGGTCGCATCGGACGATGCAACGATGAGATCGTGTCGCGATGAAGTCCGTGGCGAACGCGGACGGATGACGCAAACGGCAAGTTCATCCATTCGATGATGAGCAGGGACGAAAAAAAACGGCTGCCGAAGCAGCCGTTCCTTATTCAGATCACGTCAGCGATCAGTTGTCGCCAAACGTGCGGCGGGCGCCTTCGAACGAACGCGGATGCGCGTTGCCGCTGCGGAAGCCGCCTTCACGGCGCTGGCCGCCTTCGCGCGGGGCCGAGTTGTGACCACCCTCGCGGTTGTAGCCGCCAGTGCGTGGCGCCGACTCGCGGTTGTAGCCGCCTTCGCGCGGAGCTGAGTTGTGACCACCCTCGCGGTTGTAACCACCACCCTGCGGTGCGCCTTCGCGCTGGCCGTAAGGCTTGCTGAAGCTGCGCTGGCCTGGCTTGGCGGCGCTGCGGCCGTCGCCTGGTTTCCAGCCCGGACGGGCGCCGCCGCGCGATGCCGGTGCGGCACGCTTAGGCTCGAAACCTTCCACCACGTTGACCGGAATCAGCTGCTTGGTGAAGCGCTCGATGCGCTTCACGTTGATGCCTTCGGCGTGGTTCACCAGCGAGATCGCCAGGCCGTTACGGCCTGCACGGCCGGTACGGCCGATGCGGTGGACGTAGTCTTCCGGGAACTTCGGCAGGTCGTAGTTCACCACGTGGGTGATGGTCGGCACGTCGATGCCGCGGGCGGCGACGTCGGTGGCCACCAGCACGCGCACCTGGCCGCGGCGCATGCTGTCCAGGGTGCGGTTGCGCGCGCCCTGGTGCATGTCGCCGTGCAGCGCGGCGGCTGCGAAGCCGGCGATGTTCAGGCGGTCGGCGATCATGTCGGCGTCGCGCTTGGTGGCGGTGAAGACCACGGCCTGGTCCATCGTGTCGTCGCGCAGCAGGTGGTCGAGCAGGCGGTTCTTGTGCGACAGGTCGTCGACGAAGTGGACGCGCTGCACGATGTTTTCATGGCGGTTGGCCGCGCTCATGATCTGGATCGTCTGCGGATTCTTGGTGATGCGGCGCGCCATGTTGCCGACGACGCCGTCGAGCGTTGCCGAGAACAGCATGGTCTGGCGGCTTTCAGGCGTGGCGGCAACGATCTTCTCGATGTCGTCGATGAAGCCCATGTCCAGCATGCGGTCGGCTTCGTCGAGTACCAGGATTTCCAGTTCCGAGAAATCGATCTTGCCCGATTCCATGTGGTCGATCAGGCGGCCTGGGGTCGCCACCAGGATTTCAGGATTCTTGGCCAGCAGTTGCATCTGCTTCGGGTAAGGCATGCCGCCCAGGATCGAGACGGCGCGGATGCGGCGCATCGAGCTGGTGTACTGCTCGGTCGCGGTGGTCACTTGCAGTGCCAGTTCGCGGGTTGGGGTCAGGACCAGCATCTTCGGCTTGGCCGCGGTAAAGCGAACGCGCTCGCCGCGCGAGCGGGCCGACTGCGCTTCTTGCGCAGGGGTGCGGCCGGCAGGTGCAGGCTCGGCGCTGGCCAGCTTGTGCAGGGCCGGCAGCATGAATGCCGCGGTCTTGCCCGAACCGGTTTGCGACGAGACCAGCAGGTCGCGCCCGCCGATGGCGGCAGGGATGGCCTGTTCCTGGACTGGGGTCGGCTTGGTGTAACCGGCTGCGGCGACTGCCTGGACGAGGGACGCGTGGAGACCTAGTGCTTCAAAACTCATTGTTTAATTTTCTTTCGGTAGAAATCAGCGCTCATGGATGATTTCGGAGCGCAAAATAGCAACGCGAACCAACACAACGAAATGACTCAAAAATGAAAGAAATTTCGGCACAAAAGCTTTGCGCCGGGACGGTGTCAAGGTGCGACACGCAGGGCGGGAGGGCTTTATGGGAGGGTATCTGATTGATACGCCTGGCTTGCGAAGCTGCTAGTAAATCGGTACTGACGCTGCCACGGCCATGAGTCTGGCGACTCAGGAATCACGTTCATTTTGCAGCGCACAAACGACACTATACAGTAGATTCAACTACCTTGCACAGTGAGGTCGATTTGATGTTGCGCAAACAGCGGACTTGATACAAGTCCGCTGCCTGGCGGGGAGGGCAGAAAGGCGGGTGCTTGGCCCCGCCTTGGTATTGTATCAGCGGTGCTTGCGCTTGCTGGATACGGCCACGGCCTTGCTCTTGTAGCGCTGGGTGCGCGCGCCGCTGCGCTTGTCGCCGCGGTCCGCTTCCAGGGTCATGACGGCATTGTCGACGATGTTCTCGGCGATGTCGCTGTGCATGCTGGCCGAGATCCTCGGCACCAGGATGGTCGAGCCGGCCTTCAGGCGGGTTTGCGCCGGAATGTTGTTGGCCTGGCGGATGACTTCCGGGGTGGTGCCGAACTTCGAGGCCAGCGAGGTGATGCTTTCCTTGGCGCCGGTGATCTTGTGCGTGGTCCAGCTCGACAGCGCCTGGCCCCACTGCGCCAGGTTCAGGTGGAACTTTTCCGCGTTTTCCTTCGGCAGCAGGATCTTGGTCTTTTCGTCGCCGGTGATGACCGGGCGCTTGAACTGCGGATTCAGGGCCTTGAATTCGGCGAGCGACATTTCGGCCAATTGGGCGGCAACGGCGATGTCGATGTCGCTGGTCTTGTCGACCGCGGTGAAGTAAGGCTGGTTGTCGATCACCGGCAGGTTGACGCCGTACTGGCCCGGGTTGGCGACGATGTTCTTCACGGCCTGCAGCTTCGGCACGTAGTTGCGGGTCTCGGCCGGCATCAGATCGGCCAGGCTTTCGAAATCGGTCGGCTTGCCGGCTTCCTGGTTGCGCTTGATGGCTTTCTGCACGTTGCCTTCGCCCCAGTTGTAGGCGGCCAGGGCCAGCTGCCAGTCGCCGAACATGGTGTACAGGCGCTGCAGGTAAGTCAGGGCGGCGTCGGTCGAGGCCAGCACGCCGCGGCGCTCGTCCTTGAACGTGTTCTGCTTCAGGTTGAAGTCTTTGCCGGTACCCGGCACGAACTGCCAGATGCCGGCGGCGTCGGCGCTCGACAGGGCTTGCGGGTTGAAGGCGGATTCGATGATCGGCAGCAGGGCCAGTTCGGTCGGCATGCCGCGCTTTTCCAGTTCCTGCACCACGTGGTACATGTAGAGCGAGGCGCGGCCGGAAATGCGGGCCATGTACTCCGGCTTGGCGCTGTACGACTTGGCGTGGCGCTCGACCAGGTTGTTGTTGATGTCGGGAATCGCGTAACCGCTGCGGATACGGCCCCAGACGTCGGTTTCCTTGTATTCGTCGACCTTCAGCGAGGCGGCGGTGGCCGGGCCTGCATTGCGGGCGAGGGTGGCGCTCTGGGTAGCATTCGCCGGTGCGGCATCGATGGCCAGGGCGAGCGGTGCGGAACACAGCAGCACGATCGCAGCGGCAAGGGAAGTGTAGCGGGTCATGTCGTTGTAGTCTTTCCAGTGTTGCGTCCAGGAACGGCGGGACTGACGATAAGGGGGCAGTGTAAGTAGGCGCGGCTGAGACAGTCAAGCAATAAGTCCGGCCGGTTACAAATTTTTCTGTCTACTCAATATGCTAACAATCAATACTTTATGGAACTTTTTAACGGAGTATCCGGTATTTATTTGGAACATGTAGAGTGAAATGCGATTTTGATGCCAGGGTACTCCCTTGGAGTATGCAAAAAATTGCCGTAGAGAAGATATTCTTTAAAGCAATAAAATGAAGTGTGGCCGGCTTTCCTGAACGTTAATGAAGCTTGCGATCCAGCTTGCCTGCTGACGTTCCCAACTTACCCGGCACGCATTGCCGGTCTATGAGCGCACGCAAACTCTGCGTACAATCGCGCTTTCGCCCCAGGCATTCCTTCTTATCGAAAGCACTACATGAGCAAGCCCAACCTGAACGCCGACGACGACGCGATCGCCGCCGCCACCCGCCGCTGGCTGGAGAAAGCCGTCATCGGCCTGAACCTGTGTCCGTTCGCTAAGTCGGTGTATGTGAAGGAACAGGTCCGCTACGTCGTGTCGCCGGCGCGCACGCCCGAGGCCTTGCTGGAGCAATTGATGGACGAGCTGCAATTGCTGTCCGATACCCCGGCCGAGAAGATCGACACCACGCTGCTGATCCATCCTTTCGTGCTCGACGATTTCCTCGACTACAACGAGTTCCTCGACGTGGCCGACGCCGCGGTCGAGGACATGCACCTCGATGGCGAGTTGCAGGTGGCCAGCTTCCACCCGGACTACCAGTTCGCCGACACCGACAAGAACGACATCGAGAACTTCACCAACCGCGCGCCGTATCCGATCCTGCAACTGCTGCGCGAAGACAGCATCGAACGCGCCGTGGAAGCCTTCCCAGACGCCGCGGAGATCTTCGAACGCAACATCGAGACCATGGAAAAACTGGGCCACGAAGGCTGGGACAAGCTCGATGTCGGACCAGCACGCTAAGCCGGCAGTGGCGGCAGTGCCCGCGGCAGCGCCGGTTCCAAGTCGGCCGGACACGCCCTGCGTCGCGGTCTGCTCGACCACCTTCGACGACATCTGCCGCGGCTGCGGCCGCACCGTGGCCGAGGTCGCGAACTGGGTCTCGATGGACGCCGGGCAGAAAGAAGTCGTGTGGCAGCGCATCCTGGCCCAGGGCTATCCGCGCCGAAATACCTGATCGTTTCGACAACCCCCGAGCACGGTTGAAACGCGGCTGTAGTATTGACGCGCCATATGCGATCATGGAACCGACACCGGCAGTTGCAAGGCATGTGGCGACTGTCGGTGTCATATGGACGTGCAGCGCCAATGCATGGTGACTGGCAGCAATTAACTGTGCATAATCGTGGGCTTCTGCACACCCGACCGCCGGCCGAGCCGGCTCAATGATTGCGGCCCGATGATGTTCCCGATTGCCTTGCGCGCACTTCCGTCCAGACTGAGCCGTTTATATAACAGCTCGGTCTACGGCGCGCTCATCATCGTGGTGGTCTGCGGCCTGGTGATTCCGGCCCTGGCCGCCGGCTACCTGCTGCTGGCGGTGCAGGAACGGCGCGTGACCGTGGCCGAGCTCGACGCTACCCTGCAGCGCAATGTCGAAATCCTGGCCCTCGGCGTCCAGGAATCGCTCTGGAACATGAACACCGATGCCGCCCGCTCGCTGGTCGATTCGGTGATGCGCGACCCCTCGGTGGTGCGGATCGAGGTGCGCGGCGTGGCCGGCAGCCCGGCCGGCGCCGGCCTGATCGACGCCCGCGCACCGGCGCGCCCGCTGGGCCGGGTGCTGCGCGCCGAGCGCCAGATCATGGTGCGCGGCCAGCCGGTTGGCCAGGTGGTCATCGAGATGGACGACCTGCAAAGCGAGCAGGCACTGCGCCACAAGCAGGTCAACTACGCGCTGGTGCTGGCGCTGCAGGTGGTGCTGTCGCTGGCGCTCATTGTTACCTTCCTGCGGCGCCGCCTGCATCGGCCGATGCGCGGGCTGTCGGCGTTTTCCGACCGTCTCTCGCGCGGCGACTTCGACACCCCGCTCGACCTCGATGCCAAGGGCGAACTGGCGCGGCTCGGGCGCCAGATGGAGCGCATGCGCACCGCGATCCGCGCGCTGTTCGTCGACATCGCGCGCCGCGAGGAGCAGTTCCGCACCATCGTCAACCAGGTGCCGGGCGCCGTGTTCCGCGCCCGCCCTGGCGGCGCCATCGAGTTCGTCAGCGACGCCATCGAGGACATTTCCGGCTACCCGGCCGCGAAGCTGATGCGCGGCACCACCGAGGACTGGTCGAACATCGTCTGTGCCGAAGACCGGCGCCTGCAGCGCCACATCACGCGCGAAGCGATCAACGCCGGGCGCAGCTACGAAATCGAATACCGCATCATCGACGCCCATGGCCTCGAGCGCTGGGTGCTGGAAAGCGGCCAGCCGCAGGGCAGGCCGGGCGACCCCGATTTCCGCGTCGACGGCATCATTTCCGATATCAGCGAGCGCAAGCACAACGAAATGCGCATCGAGGCGCTGCTGGTGGAGCAGGGCGCGATCCTCGACAACGTGATGTTTGGCGTGGTGTTTACACGCGAGCGGCGCATCGTCTCGGCCAACCAGCGCGCCGAGGAATTGTTCGGCTACCCGGACGGCGCCCTGGTCGACCAGCCGGCGGCAGTATTGTTTGCCAGCCAGGACGAACACGCGCGCGCCGAGGATGTGTTTTTCCCGCGCATGGCGCGCGGCGAGGATGCGCGCCACGAGCGCCAGTTCCGGCGCCGCGACGGCAGCCTGATCTGGTGCCTGGTAAGCGGCAGCCCGCTCGTGCCGGGCCAGCCGGAAGCGGGCAACGTCTGGGTGTTCGCCGACATCTCCGAGCGCAAGGAGGCGGAGGAAGAGCTGCGCCTGTCGGCCACCGCGATCGCCCACATCGCCGACGGTGTGATGGTGGTCGACACCAAAGGACACATCGTCGCCGTGAATCCCGGCTTCACGTCCATTACCGGCTATACCGAGGCCCAGGCAATTGGCCACTACTGGGACCTGACGCGCTCGAACCGCCATGACGACGCCTTTTACGCCAACCTGGTGCGCGAACTCGAGGCCAGCGGCTTCTGGCGCGGCGAGGTCTGGTCCTGCCGCAAGAACGGCGAAGTCTTCCTCGAGTGGCTGACCGTGTCGGCGGTACGCGGCAGCGACAACGCCGGCGCAGGCCCGTCGAATCCATCGACCCCACCTACACATTATGTGGGCGTGTTCAGCGACATCACGCGCCTGAAGGAATCGCAGGAGCAGCTCGACTTCCTGGCCCACCACGACCCGCTGACCGGCCTGCCGAACCGGCTGCTGTTCCAGGACCGCCTGCTGCACGCGATCGGCCGCGCGGCGCGCGAGCACCAGCAGCTGGCCGTGATGTTCATCGACCTCGACCGCTTCAAGAACGTCAACGACACGCTCGGGCACCAGACCGGCGACCGGCTGCTGGAACAGGTGGCGGCGACCCTGAACGCGCGCCTGCGCGAGGGCGACACCCTGGCGCGCCTGGGCGGCGACGAATTCATCGTCCTGCTCGAGCACGTGGATGGGCAGTACGGCGCGGCCCAGGTGGCGCAAAAAATGGTGGCGCTGTTCGAGCAGCCTTTCCTGGTATCCGGCCACGAGCTGTTCGTCACCGGCAGTATCGGCGTGGCGCTCTACCCGCAGGACGCGCAGGATGCGAACCTGTTGATCCGGCACGCCGACGTGGCCATGTACCAGGCCAAGGCGCGCGGCCGCAACGGCTACCAGTTCTATTCGCCGGCCATGGACGGCGAGGGCGTCGAGCGCCTGCGCATGGAAGCGCTGCTGCGCCGTGCCATCGAGCGCGGCGAGATCTTCCTGCACTACCAGCCGCAGGTGGAAATCGACAGCGGCCGGCTGCTTGGGGTCGAGGCGCTGGTGCGCTGGCGCCATCCCGAACTGGGCCTGGTCAGTCCGGCGCGCTTCATCCCGATGGCCGAGGACACCGGCTTCATCAACCAGCTGGGCGAATGGGTGCTGATCGAAGCCTGTCACCAGATGGCGCGCTGGGATGCGGCGGGCTTGCAGGTGCCGAAGATGGCGGTGAATTTGTCGGTGCGCCAGGTCGAGCGCGGCGCGATGGCGCCGCTGGTCGCGCGCGTGCTGGCGGCGACAAGCCTGGCGCCAGGGCGGCTGCAGCTGGAGGTGACGGAATCGATCATCATGAACACCGGGGATGCCGCCGCCTTCATCGGCGAGCTGCACGGCCTGGGCGTGGGACTGGCGATCGACGACTTCGGCACCGGCTACTCGTCGCTGGCCTACCTGAAGCAGCTGCCGGTCGACGTGCTGAAGATCGACCGCAGCTTCATCAAGGACATTCCGGCCGATGCCGACGACGAGGCGATTACGATCGCCATCATCCAGCTGGGTAAGAGCATGAACCTCTCGGTGATCGCCGAGGGGGTGGAAAACGAACAACAGGCAGCCTTCCTGCTGCGGCACGGATGCAACCGGGCGCAGGGATTCCTGTACGGACGGCCGGTGGGGCCGGAAGCGCTGCTGGCAGACTGGGGACAGGACACGCATGAGAGACAATCCGAGCAACACGAGCATCGATCCAGCTCCTGAGCCTGCGCAGCATGGGGCGCCGCGCCGTTCGCGCCGTCGGTTTTTGCTGGGCGGCCTGCTGGGGAGCGGCGCGCTGCTGGTCGGCTGGGGTATGCAGGCCCCACGCCAGCGCCTGCATACGTCGGTACCGCTGCCGGTCGAGAAAGGCGTGGTCGCGCTGAACGGCTGGGTGGTGCTGCATCCCGACGGCACGGTGTCGGTGGTGGTGCCGCGCAGTGAAATGGGGCAGGGCGTGCACACGGCCTTGCCGATGCTGGTGGCCGAGGAGCTCGACGTGCCGCTGGCGCAGGTGCGCATCGCGCCGGCGCCGATCGACAAGATCTTCGGCAACCTGGCCGTGCTGCGCGAGAACCTGCCCTTCCACCCCGATGAACGCGGCAACGTGAAGGACGGCGTGCAGTGGATGCTGTCCAAGGTCGGGCGCGAACTCGGCATCATGTTCACCGGCGGCTCGACCAGCGTCAAGGATGCCTGGGCGCCGATGCGCGAAGCCGGCGCCGTGGCGCGCGCCATGCTGGTGAAAGCCGCCGCCGAAGACTGGAAGTCGCCGGTGGCGCATTGCCGTACCGAGGACGGCTACGTGATCCACCGCGACGGCCGCCGCGCGTCCTATGCCAGCCTGGCGGCGCGTGCCGCCGAGGTGGGCGCCGGCATCGATGCGTCGGATGTGAAGCTGAAAGAGCCGCGCGCATTCCGCCTGATCGGCAAGCCGGTGCCGCGCCGCGATACCCCGGGCAAGGTCGATGGCAGCGCGCGCTTCGGCATCGATGCGCGGCCGGAAGGCATGCTGTACGCGGCGGTGAAGATGTCGCCGGTGATCGGCGGCACGGTGGCGTCGTTCGATGCCGCGGCCGTCAAAGGCATGGCGGGCGTGACCGGCGTCGTCGACTTTTCGTCGTCGCTCGGTGAGTTCTCGGGCGCCGGCGCGGGTGTCGCCATGGTCGCGCGCAGCTGGTGGCAAGCGAAGCAGGCTGCCGCGGCGCTGCCCGTTACCTGGAACGAGGGCGCGCATGCCAAGCTGTCGTCGGAAGCGATCTACCAAGGCTTTACCGAGGCACTGGACAAGGAATCCGGCTACGCCTACTTCGAATCCGGCACCCAGGACGTGCGCGGCGTGGCCAGTACAGTGAGCGCCGAATACCGCGCGCCTTTCCTGGCCCACGCCACCATGGAGCCGGTGAACTGCACCGCGCAGGTGGCGAACGGCAAGGTACGGCTGTGGGCCTCGACCCAGGTGCCGAGCATCGCGGTCGATGTCGCCGCCAAGGTGGCCGGCGTGGCGCGCGAAGACGTCAGCATCGAAGTGATGCTGCTCGGCGGCGGCTTCGGGCGCAGGCTGGAAGGCGACATGGTGGCGCAGGCGGTGGCCGTGGCCATGGCCAGCAATGGCAAGCCGGTGCAGCTGATCTGGACCCGCGAGGACGACACCACCCACGACGTCTACCGCCCGGCGGCGCTGGCGCGCTTCACGGCGCGGCTCGACGCCCAGGGCCGCATCCTGGCCTGGAACAACAAGTCCGCCAGCGGCGCCATCGGCCACCAGTACTTCCCGCGCAACCTGGGCTTGCCCGGCATGGGACCGGACAAGACCACGGCCGAGGGCGAGTACGACATGCAGTACGAGATCGACAACCAGCGCATCGCCCACGTGATCGTCGACAGCGCCGTGCCGCTCGGCTACTGGCGTTCGGTGGGGCACTCGCACAATGCCTTCTTCAAGGAGGGCTTCCTGGATGAAGTGGCGCATGCGGCCGGGCAGGACGGCGTGCGCTACCGGCGCGCGCTGCTGGCCCGGCACCCGCGCCACCTGGCGGTGCTGGATGCCGCCGTGCGCGCCGCCGGCGAGGCCCCAAGCGGACGCGCGCATGGCGTGGCGCTGCACCAGTCCTTCGGCAGCATCGTGGCGCAAGTGGCCGAGGTGTCGGTGGAAGGGACCGACATCCGTGTGCACCGCGTGGTCTGCGCGATCGATTGCGGCATCGTGGTGAACCCGAACATCGTGGCCCAGCAGATGGAGTCGGCGGTGGTATTCGGGCTGTCGGCGGCGCTGGCCGGCGAGATCACCATCCAGGACGGGCGCGTGCAGCAGTCGAACTTCGGCGACTACCCGGTGCTGCGGATGGACCGCACGCCCGTGGTCGAGACCATCATCGTGCCGAGCGCCGAGCCGCCCGAAGGCGTGGGCGAGCCGGGCGTGCCGCCGGTGGCGCCGGCCGTGGCGGCAGCGGTGTTCGCGTTGACGGGGAAGCGGCTACGCAGCTTGCCGCTGCGCCTGGCGTGAGGATCCGCCCTTTAGAGGACGTGAAAAAAATGTCAGGGCAAGGCGCCGAGTCGAAGACAGTACGAACGTACGGCGAGACGAGGCAACGCAGCCATGGCGTTTTTTTCACGTCCTCTTAGCGCGGATTCGGATTTTCTTGCGCAGACCAGACGACGGCGGCGATTTTCCAGCCGGCCTCGGTGCGCACCAGCTGCCAGCTTTCCTTGCCCCAGGCGTTCTTGTAGTCGCCGGTCATGAAGGCGAAATCGAACCACACCTGGGCGATTTCGCCATCGGTATCGATGCGCACGTTGGAGATGGCTTCGGAGCGCGCCTGTTTCGACCTGGCGATGCTGTCGATGAACATCCTGGGGCTGCCGCCCTGGACTTTGGTCGCCGGCGGAATGTTCTGGTCTTTCAGCCAGGCGTTGTAGCGCTGCAGGCTGTCGTCGGTGTAGACGACGTTCCAGGTGATGTCCTCGCGCAGGAACAGTTGCATGAAGGCGGCGGTGTCCTTGTCGATGATCGCCGTGCGGAAGCGCTCGACCAGCTGCTCGATCTGCTGTTTGCTGGCGTCGGTATTCTGCGCGAACGCCGGTAGAGACGGCAAGGAAAAAAGTCCAACGGCGAGCACGAGGGCGGAAAGCTCGGTTCTCATCTGCTATATCTCCTTGTTTAGCGGCTCCGGACATATTTTTACAGGACCGCTTCTTATCGGAATAACTATTGCTAGATGCTAGCATTAATTTATTCTTCCTTGTGGAGATTTCCCTGGCTGTTTGGATGCTGGCAGACCCAGTGCGCCGCCACGCCCACCACCAGCCCCAGCCCCACATTCCACAAGGCCGCCACCGCCGTCAGCGCCACCGGCAGCAGCACGCGCCAGTCGCGCGTGCGCGGCGCATTCCCGATCGCCAGCCTGGCGCCGGTGAGGAACAGGATCGCACCCAGCACCGCCGCCGGCACGGCCTGCAGCAGGAAAGCAATCGCCCCGCTGAAGCACAGGGCCAGCACCACCAGCGTGGCGCCGAAGATGATGGGGGCGCCGCCGCTGCGGGCGCCGAACGCCGCATACGCCGCCATACCGCCGGCGCCGTGGCACATCGGCACGCCGCCGATGGCGCCGCCGGCCAGGTTCATCACGCCGGTCGACACCGACACCTTGCGCACGCTCGTGGCGCGGTCCGGGAACAGGCGGTTGTTTTCTTCGGTGACGCCGATGACGGCGTTCCCCAGCGTGAGCGGCAGCTGGGGCAGGGCCAGCAGCAGGGTGCCGGTGATGAAGTCCTGCCAGTGCAGGTCGGCGATAGCCAGCGCGGGCAGGCGCAGGTGGAAGCCGAACGAGGCGCTCTCCCACAGTGCCGGCTGGCGCAGCACGCCGTAGGCCAGGCCGCCGACGAGCAGCACCAGCATCGCCGGGAATAGCCGGCTGTTCCTCAGCGCCACGGCAAGCAGCAGCGCCGCCACGGCCGCGAGCCAGTCGCTGCCCATCATGCGCAGGCCCTGCAGCATGAAGGAGATGCCCAGGCCCAGCATCACGCCCAGCACCGCGTCGCGCGGAATCGTCCGCGCCAGGCGGCTGGCGGCGCCGCTCAGGCCCAGCAGCAGCCACAGCACGCCGGTGACCAGGCTGGCCGCCACCACCGCGCCGCTGGAAATCGCCGCCGCCTGCGCTACCGCGACCGCGCCGACCGCCTTCATCGGCTGCACCGGCAGCGGGGTGCGGTACACGAAGCCGCAGCACACCAGAGCCACGCCAAAGGCGAGCAGGATGCCGACCGGGTCCATCCCCAGCACGCTCACGTAGGCGACCACGTAGGGAATGAAGGTGCCGAGGTCGGCAAAGGCGGCGGCCCACTCGGCGCGGTCGAAGCGCAGCGGCGCCGGAGCCAGTCCCGGCGCCACCTCCGCTTGCACTACCTGCGGCAGCTCCTCATTCATACCGGTTCTTCACTTGGGTTTGCGGAAGGCATACCAGGGCAGGGCGCGGCTCAGCGACACGACCTCGCCGGCGCCGCTGGTGTCGTAGCCGGGCAGGTCCGCCGTCAGGCGTTGCCACTCGCTGCGCGCCAGCAGTTCGCGCAGTTTCGCGATCGGCGCGGCGTCGACCGCTTCCTTCAGGCAGACAAAATAATACTGCTCGCGCATCACGGGAATGAAATCGAGGCCGAACTCGACCGCCGCGGCCTGGATGCCGAAACCGGCGTCGGCCAGGCCGGACGCCACGGCCGCGGCCACCGACAAATGGGTCGGCTCCGCGCTATCGAAACCGCGCACGCTGGTGGTGGCGATGGCCGCCTGGCGCAGCAGCTGTTCCACCGCCAGCCGGGTGCCGGAATTGACTTGCCGGTTTACGAAGCGCACGTCCGGGCGCGCCAGGTCGGGTATGGCGTGGATGGCTTTCGGATTGCCGCGCGCGACCATCAATCCTTGCTGGCGGCCGACGAAGTTGATCAGCTTGTGGCGCCCCGGTTTCAACAGCGACTTGAAGGCCTTCTGGGCCATGCTGCCGGGGGCGCGGTCTTCGCTGACGTGAAAGCCCGCCAGCTGGCATTCGCCGCGCTCCAGGGCTTCCAGGCATTCGACGCTGCCGCGGAACTGCAAATCGAGGTGCAGCTTGGCGCTGCGGCCCATGAATTCCTTCAGGCGCGGCAGGGCCAGGTCGTGGCTGGCGCACATCGGGATCACGTGGGCGCCCGGATCAAAGGCGAGCGCGAATTCACGCTCCATCTCGGCCACCAGGTTCTCGATCTGCGGCAGCACGCGCATGCGCGCACGGCGCTCGGCAAACAGCAGCTTTTCGCCGAACGGCGACAGGCGCGCGCGCTTGCCCCGTTCCCAGACGATGAGATCCGAGGCCAGCGCGGTTTCCCATTTTTTCAGCTCGCCCCACACGTGGCGGTAGGACAGGCCGAGCGTGATGGCCGCCTGGCCGACCGAGCCCGCGCCGTGGATCGCCGTCAGGATGTCGAACAAGGGATTGTCGAGCTGGGAGCGCAGGGCGGCGGAATCGGCGAAGGTGTAGGCTAGCTTAACGTGCAACATATGCAAACATGTTCATATTGAAAGTTTCTGAGGGCGGCTTACCATAGCACATCGATAAGAAGCCGAGGGATGACATGGGGCGGGATAGTAGCAAGCGCACGGGACGCACAAGGTGTGCACGCGGTGCGCTGGCACTGGCCGCGCTTTTGCCATCGTTACTGCCATCGTTGTTGCCCTCGGCGGCAATGGCGCAGGGGAGTGAACCCGCACCGGCGTCGTCCGCGAACGCGCCCGTGCTGCTGGCCGCCGGCAGCCTGCGCCAGGCCTTCGGCGACATCCTCGCCGCCTATCGCGCGTCGGGCGGCGGTAGGTTCGACGCCCAGTATGGCCCCTCCGGCAAGCTGCGCAAGGAAATCGAAGGCGGGCGCCAGGTCGACCTGTTCGCCTCGGCGGCCAGCGAGCACACCGAGGCGCTGGCAAAGAGTGGCTTGCTGGGGACATCGGCCGTCTTTGCCTACAACGATCTGTGCGTGGTCTCGACGCCGCAAGCCGGCCTGCGCGCCGAAAACCTGCTCGATACCCTGCGCTCGCCGACACTGCGCCTGGCGACATCGACCCCGGTCAGCGACCCGATGGGCGACTACACCTGGCAGTTCTTCCGCAAGGCCGACGCGCAGCAGCCCGGCCTGTACGCCGTGCTCGATGCGAAAGCCCTGAAGCTGTCGGGCGCCGCCAGCCTCGACCCGAACAGCACGCTGCCCTACATCACGGCTTTCGAACAGGACCGCGCCGACGCCTACATCATGTACTGCACGAATGCCGTGCTGGTGACGCAGGCCTTGCCGCGCCTGGCGATCCTGCGCATTCCGGACAGCCTGAACGTGCGCAGCAGCTATGGCATCGCGGCGCGCAAAGGGTCGAGCGAGGGCGAACGCCTGCTGCGCTTCGTGCTGGGCAAGCAGGGCCAGGACATCCTGCGCAAGTACGGATTTCATTGAACGAATGTCGTTGACCAAATTTAACCAAGAGAGAGAAGCATGACCCACCTGAAGAAACACCTTGCCGTATTCGGCTTCCTGCTGGCCGCCGCCGTCCCGGCATTCGCGCAGCAAGTCATCAAGCTGTCGACCACCACCAGCACCGAGAACTCGGGCCTGCTGCAATACCTGCTGCCGAAGTTCGAGGCCAAGACCAATTCCAAGGTCAACGTGATCTCGGTCGGCACGGGCAAAGCGCTGGAGCTGGCGAAGAACGGCGACGTCGACGTCACCCTGGTGCACGCGCGTGCCAGTGAAGACAAGTTCGTGGCCGAGGGCCATGGCGTGAACCGGCGCGACGTGATGTACAACGACTTCATCATCGTCGGCCCGGAGAGCGACCCGGCGAAAATCAAGGGCAGCAAGGACGTGCTGGACGCGATGAAGAAGATCACCGCCAGCGGCGCCAAGTTCATCTCGCGCGGCGACAATTCCGGCACCGACCAGATGGAACGCGCCTACTGGAAGCAGACCGGCAGCCAGCCGCAAGGCGGCAACTACGTGTCGGCCGGCCTGGGCATGGGCGAAGTGCTGACCATGGCCGCCGAACTGCGCGCCTACACGCTCACCGACCGCGCCACCTACATCGCCTACCGCGCCAAGACCGGCCTGCAGATCGTGGTCGAGGGCGACGTCAAGATGTTCAACCCCTACGGCATCATCGCCGTGAATCCGAAGAACTTCCCGCAGGCGAACTACAAGGGCGCGATGCAGCTGGTCGAGTGGATCACCTCGCCGGAAGGCCAGGGGCTGATTGCCGCGTTCAAGGTCGAAGGCCAGCAGGTCTTCTTCCCGTCGTACAAAGGCGGCAAGTAAGATGGCGCGCGCCGGCGGTATCGGGTGGCGTGTGACCTTCCTCCTTCCGCTGTTGCTGGCGGCCGGTCTCGCATTCGCCCAGGATGCAGGTCTGGAAGTCAGGGTCGAGGCCACCGCGCGCCGCTTTACGGCAGCCGAGATCGCCGCGCTGCCGCAGACCGAACTGGTCGAAACCCGCAGCGTGGGCGCCGGCGCCAAGGCCGAGCAGGCCGAAGTACGCTACCGCGGCGTGCTCCTGCGCGACCTGCTCGACGCGGCCGGCGTGCAGAAGCTCGACCGCCATGCGCTGCGCCACTCCGGCGTGGCGGCGCGCGCGACTGACAACTATGCGGTGCTGTTTTCCTGGGGCGAGCTCTACAACGGCCGCGCCGGCGACAACGTGCTGGTCATCACCAGCATGAACGGCAAGCCGCTGCCATCCAGCGAAGGCCCGTATGCACTGCGCTCGCTGTCCGACACGAAGCCAGGGCCGCGCCATGTGAAGTGGCTGAACCGGATCGACTTCTTCACAGTGCCGAAATAGCTTTGCCGCCAGGCTAGATGACGCCGCTTGCGCCCCGACTGTGCCAGACTGGCGCTATCTGGAACCATCGCAAGGAGCGTTACATGAGCACCGAGAATCAAGCCAGGCAGGATCAGGATGCGGATCAAAGCGCCGGACAAGCGGCGCAGCCGGATACCCACGCCGCCAAGCCCGCCGACCAGATCGACGGCCTGAAGGACAAGAAGCCCGAGGAACTCACGCCCGACGAGCTGCGCCTGATGGCCGACACCATGCCGGGCGAAGGGCCGGGCGACTGAGTTTTCTGTTTGCGGTAACTTGTTCGGCGCAGCCCTTGGCTGACCTCAGCAGGACTCAGCCGGCCTCAGTTGGCATCCTGCAGCAGGTTGCGCAGGTTGCAGTCGCGCTGCCATGTGCGCCGCTCGTCGCTGGACTGGGCCAGGCGCGCCAGCTCGGCGGGCGGCAGCTCGGCCTGGGCCTTGAGCAGGCGCTCGGCCACGGCGGGGTCGGGCAGCATGGTGCCGAAGAAGGCGACGGTGTCGTCGCGCTGGACCAGCAGGGTAGGGAAGTTGTCGACGTCGAGGTCGCCCACCACGTCGGCCTGGTCTTCGATGTCGATCCAGACGAAGACCTTGTCCGGGTGGCGCGCGGCGATGCCTTCGAAGGCGGCGCGGTAGCCGCCGCAGGTGCCGCACCAGGCTGCGCACAGGCAGGCGACGACCCAGCGGTCGCCGGCAATGGCGTCGGCGACGGCGTCGCGGTTGTCGAGGTCGAGTGTCAGGCTGTGCATGGGCGAATTCTACATCGCGCGGACGAATCCGGCAGCATTGGTATCGGGCGGCAGCCGTGGCCGGGTCCTTGGTCGACATCCCGCGGCGCGGTAAAATAGCGCATGCCTATCATCCTTGCCATCGAAACCTCGTCGGAACTTGCCTCGTGCGCGCTGCTCATTGCATCCGATCCTGACGCTACAGTCCTGTCGCGCGAATCGGGCGGCGTGCGTACCCATTCCCAGTCCGTGCTGCCGATGGTGCAGGAACTGCTTTCCGAGGCCGGCGTCAAGCTGGCCGATTGCGAAGCCATCGCCTTTGGCGCCGGCCCCGGCTCGTTCACCGGCGTGCGCACCGCTTGCGGCGTGGCCCAGGGCCTGGCCTTCGGCGCCGAGCTGCCGGTGATTCCGCTAGTGACGCTGGCCGCCATGGCCGAAGCCTGCCGCGCGCGCACCGGCGCCACCGAGGTGCTGGCGGTGCTCGACGCGCGCATGAACGAAGTCTATTGGGCGCAGTACCGCTACGATACACAGGGCTGGACCACGGTCGTCGAGCCGATCTTGAGTGCGCCGGAAGCCGTGCAGCCGCTGGCGGCGGACGGCCTGGCCGCTTGCGGCAATGGTTTCGCGGTCTATCCGCAAGCCTTCGAGGGCAAGGATTTCGCGCACGGCGCGCATGGCGACATCGTCCCGCACGCGCGCGAACTGGCCGTGCTGGCCGTGCCGGCGCTGGCCGCGGGCCAGGCCCTGCCGGCCGCCGAGGCCCAGCCGCTCTACCTGCGCAACAAGGTTGCCTACACCAGCGCCGAGCGCCAGGCGATCAACGCTGCCAAGGCCGGCGCATGACAGGCATGCAGCACGCCAGCCTGGCGCTGGCCCCGATGGAGGCCGGCGATGTCGACGAAGTGTACGCGCTCGAATGCAGCGTCTTCCCGCATCCATGGACGCGCGGGAACTTCGTCGACTGCATCGCCAGCGGCTACGACGCCTGGGTCGCGCGCGACGCTGGCGGCAAGCTGGCCGGCTACTTCTTGCTCATGCATGCGCTCGACGAAGCCCACCTGCTCGACGTGGCGGTGGCCGGCGAACGCCATGGCACCGGCCTCGGACGCTGGCTGCTCGACACCCTCGGCGCCCGCGCCCGCGCCTGCGGCGCCACATCGGTGCTGCTCGAAGTGCGGCCCTCGAACGAACGGGCCTTGCACGTGTACACACGCTACGGTTTCAGGGAGATCGGGCGGCGCAAGGGGTATTATCCGGCGCATGAGGGCAAGCGCGAGGATGCGATCGTGATGAGGCTGGAATTATGATGAGTGTAAGTAAGCGCGACGAAGTCTTCTTGCAGGAGATGGGCATTGCGCCGCTGTGGCGCCTGCGCCGCCAGCCGCAGGAAGCTGCAGCGCAGGACGGTGCACAGGCTGCTGAAACGCAGCAGGCGGAGGTGGCGCTTGACGACGCTGTGGCGGCGGTTACCGCGGCGTCCGCGCCGGCTGCACCGCCGGCGCCTGCCGAATCTCCCGCACCTTCCGCAGCCCCTGTTCTTGCACGGCCCCCGGGCTTCATCCCGCCGCCGCCACGCGACCCGGCCTGGGGCGAGGTGCCGATGACTTCGGCCCCGCCGCCCGCCGCCTGGGCGCCGTCGCCGCCGCCCGCGCCAGTCGAGGAAGACACCGGTCCATCGCTTGAAGAAATCGCGCGCATGGATTGGGACGAGCTGCGCACCGCGATCGCCACTTGCAAGCGCTGTGGTGGCTGTAAGGGCGAAGGCGGCCGCAAGCCGGTGTACGGCGCCGGCGCACGCCAGGCGCGCTGGTTCGTCGCCGCCGGCGCCACCTCGAGCGCCGACGAAAAAGCCGGCCAGCCGCTATCGGGCGAGGCGGGCAAGCTGCTGGACAACATGCTGGCCGCGGTCGACCTGTCGCGCCAGGACAGCGCGTATGTGACCAGCCTGGTGAAGTGCCGCCCGGCCAGCGCTAACGGCGGCGACCGCGCCCCCACCTTCGAGGAAGCCGCAGCCTGCCGCCCGTTCCTGGAACGCGAGCTGGCGCTGACCGGCGCATCGACCGTGCTCACCCTCGGCCAGATCGCCGCCAATGGCCTGCTCGGCAAGCCCCTGCAGGAACCGCTGGCCGGTGCGCGCGGCGCCGTGCACGGGCTGGGCGGCGCCGACCTGGTGGCCACCCTGCATCCGGGCGAACTGCTGCGCCGTGGTGCCGACAAGGCGCTGGCCTGGGCCGATTTGTGCCGCGCGCGAGCCGCCCATGCGCGACGGGGCCGATAGTTATCAATCCGGCTTCCACCGCCGCTGGTCCCACCTGCGGCGCGCCCGGGTGCGGGCGCTGGCCTGGCTGCTCGACTCTCCCGACCTGCTCGACAGCGCGGCCTTGCACTGGCAGGGCCGCATCGCCTCGCTCGGTCCCGTAACGCCGGACACGGCGCGCTGGCTGGCCGACCTCGACCACGATCCTGCGCTACTCGATGCCGCGCTCGGCCCGCGCGTCTACACGCGCCTCGGGCTGTATGCGGAAAAGCTGATGGCGTTTTATTTCCAGCACCAGGGCCGCTTGGTCGAACATGGCCTGCAGGTCCGCGCCAGCCGCAACGACACCGTCGGCGAGTTCGACTTCCTGCTCGACGCCGGGCCGGAGGCGCTGGAACACATCGAGTTCGCCACCAAGTTCTATCTGCTGCAGGGCGGGGACGGGCAGGAATTCGACGCCCTGGTGGGGCCGAACCTGGCCGACAGCCTGGGCGCCAAGATGCGCAAGATTTTCGAGCGCCAGCTGGAGCTCGGGGCGCACCCGGCGGCCCAGGCTTTGCTGCCGCGGCCGGTCACGGCGGCGCGGGCATTGGTAAAAGGCTGGCTGTTCTATCCGGCCGGCAGCTGGGCGGCAATGAGCGGGATCACGGCCGGTCACTGCCGCGGTTTCTGGTGCGCGCTGGATGAACTCGATGCGACTGGGGCCGACGCCTTCCTGATCCTGCCCAAGCTGCAATGGCTGGCGCCGTTCCGTGCGGCGGGGGCGGATGGGGTCTTGAACCGCGCACAACTGCACGCGGAACTGGAGGCGCAGTTCGAGGAATCGGGCTCGCCGGTGTTGGTGGCGACCGTGCGGGAAACGCCGGGCTGCGTGGAGGAGATCGAGCGCGGTTTTATCGTGCCGAACGATTGGCGCGAGCGGGCGGCAGCGCGTTATCCGGAAAATGTATCGCGAAATATTGTTTGGTAATATTTCAATATTTGCAAATATTATTTGCAACTCTTTCGGTCGATCGGTGGATTAATGTTGACCTAAAGGGCGGCCGCGCTCTCAACCGTACGGTGGGCACCCCGTGCCCACGCGGTACGCACGTTTGCCTATATTGTTGGCCGCACCGTCATCTTCCCGAAACGTTCGCAATATTGCCGACGTTGGCGAGCGACGTTTTTACGTACGTGTCCAAGAGATGAGCACGTAACCGCGTGGGCACGGGGTGCCCACCGTACGGGAAGGTGCGCAATCACGTCACGCCGCGCGATCGATCACACGCCGCGATCCCATCACACGCCGTGAGGCCGGAACGAACGCGTCAGTGCTTGTGCTCGCCAATCAAGGCCAGCGAATCATGCTGCTTCTGATTCCGCTGGTGCCGCTTCAGGATCAGGAAGGTAATGCTGGCAATCGACAGCCCGAAGATCACGATGATCACGTCCAGGTCGAGGTTCAGCGTGATCATGATCGCGTACATCGCCAGCATGGTCAGGATCGACAAATTCTCGTTGAAGTTCTGCACTGCGATCGAGTGCCCGGCGCTCATCAAGACGTGGCCGCGGTGCTGCAGCAGCGCGTTCATCGGCACCACGAAGAAGCCCGACAGGAAGCCGATCAGGGCCAGCAGCGGGTAGGCGATGATCACGTCGTGCACGAACACCATCACGGTCACGACCAGGCCCATAAGGATGCCCATCGGGATCACGGTCAGCGATTTCTTCAACGGGATCATCTTCGCCGCCAGCGCCGCGCCGACCGCCACGCCGATGGCGACCACGCCGATCAGGCTGGTGGCTTTGTCGAGCGGCATGTGCAGCGAGCGCTCGGCCCACTTCAGCACGATGAACTGCAAGGTCGCGCCCGCGCCCCAGAACACGGTGGTCACGGCCAGCGAAATCTGGCCCAGCTTGTCTTTCCACAGCGTGGCCGAGCAATTGGCGAAATCGGCAATCAGCTTGATCGGGTTGCGTTCCTGGTGCTCGTAGCGCGCGCCGGTGTCCGGGATGCGCAGATTGAACAGGGCGGCCAGGATATAGATGATGACGACCACGGCCATCGCCGCTTCGCTGGTGCTGTCGACACCGGGAATGCCCAGGCCGAGCAGCAGGCGCGAGCCGGCGTCGCTGACCAGGGCGCCGCCGAGCACGGTGCCGAAGATGATCGACATCACGGTCAGGCCCTCGATCCAGCCATTCGCGGCGACGAGTTTTTCAGGGGGCAGCAGTTCGGTCAGGATGCCGTATTTGGCCGGCGAATACACGGCGGCGCCGAAGCCGACCACGGCGTAGGCGAGCAGGGGGTGGACGGTCAGGAACATCAGGCCGCAACCGAAGATCTTGATCAGGTTCGCGATGAACATCACGCGGCCCTTGAGCAGCGAATCGGCAAAGGCGCCGACAAAGGCGGCCAGCAGCACATAGAACAGCACGAACGACAGCTTCAGCAACGGCGTCAGCGATGCCGGGGCGTTCATCGTCACCAGGATGTCAATGGCTACGAACAGCAGCGCATTGTCTGCCAGCGACGAGAAGAACTGCGCCGCCATAATGGTGTAGAAACCACGGTTCATCGAAAGTATCTGAAAACAAGTCTGGGTTGCTTTATACCATGAAAGGGTGGCCCGCCAAAGAATTCAGCCCGGCAGAAAGGGGGGCTGTCCGGTAAAATAGAGCCTTTCACCTAATACCGTTTCTCTTCTTTTTCCGGTCTCTTTCCCCATATAGTTGCCATGCCACGCCCCCTCTGCGCCACCATCCACCTCGATTCGATGCAGCATAACCTGGCCCGTGCCCGTGCCTGCGCCCCGCAGTCCAAGGCCTGGGCCGTGGTGAAGGCGAACGCCTATGGCCACGGCCTGGAACGCGGCATGAAAGGCTTCGCCCAGGCCGACGGCCTGGCCCTGATCGAAACCGAGAATGCCCTGCGCCTGCGCGAACTCGACTGGGCCAAGCCGATCCTGCTGCTGGAAGGGATCTTCGATGCTTCCGACGTGCCGCTGCTGGCCGAGCACGATATCAACAGCACCGTGCACTCGCTCGAGCAGATCAAGATGCTGGAGTACACCCAGCTGTACCGCCCGATCGACGTGCACCTGAAGATGAATACCGGGATGAACCGCCTGGGTTTCCGTCCCGACGAATACGCGGCCGCGTATAAACGCCTGCGCGCGATTCCCGGCATCCGTAACATCACTCACATGACCCACTTCGCGAATGCCGACGAGCTGGAGCACCCGCGCCTGACCATCAGCGAGCAGGTACGCCGCTTCCGCACCGGTGTCGAGGGATTGGGCGGCGAGCGCAGTTTGTCGAATTCGGCCGGCGTGCTGCACCAGGAAGTGCTGGCCCAGGAGCTGCAGAACGACTGGGTCCGCCCCGGCATCATGCTGTATGGCGGCACCCCCGGCGGCGGGCGCACGGCGCACGACTTCGGCCTGCGCCCGACCATGACCCTCAGCTCCGAGATCATCGCGATCCAGCAGCTCGAAGCCGGCGACACCGTCGGCTACGGCAGCCGCTTCGAAGCCACGGCGCCGATGCAGGTGGGCGTGGTGGCCTGCGGCTATGCCGACGGCTACCCGCGCCACGCGCCGCACGGCACCCCGGTGATCGTCGACGGCGTGCGCACCAGCGTGGTAGGGCGGGTGTCGATGGACATGATGACGGTCGACCTGACGCCGATCCGCAATGCGCGCATCGGCAGCAAGGTCACCCTGTGGGGCGATGGCTTGCCGATCGACGAGGTAGCAACGGCTTCCGGCACCATCGGCTATGAATTGATGTGCGCACTCGCGCCGCGCGTGCGCGTGAGCGAAGGACGGATGGGAACCCATGGCTAAGGCAAAGACCCAGTTTGTATGCAGCGAATGCGGCAGCGTCACCAGCCGCTGGATGGGCCAGTGCCCCGACTGCAAGGCCTGGAACACGCTGGTCGAGTCGGCGGTGGAAACCGCGGGCGTGAACCGCATGTCGCAGACCGTGAACCACAAGGCGCTGGCGCAGACGGCGCCGGTGCTGTCCCTGGCCGACATCGAGGCCACCGACGTGCCGCGCTTCGGCACCGGCATCGAGGAATTCGACCGCGTGCTCGGCGGCGGCCTGGTGGCCGGCGGCGTGGTGCTGATCGGCGGCGACCCCGGCATCGGCAAGTCGACCCTGCTGCTGCAGGCGCTGGCGAACCTGGCCGCCACGCGCAGTACCTTATATGTCAGCGGCGAGGAATCCGGCGCCCAGATCGCGCTGCGCGCGCGGCGCCTGGCGGTGGAGGCCAAAGACCTGAAGCTGCAGGCCGAGATCCAGCTCGAGAAAATCCTCGGCACGCTGGCCGACCTGAAGCCGGAAGTGGCGGTGATCGACTCGATCCAGACCCTGTACTCGGACGCGCTGACTGCCGCGCCGGGCTCGGTGTCGCAGGTGCGCGAATGCGCAGCCCAGCTGACCCGCGTGGCGAAGCAGACCGGGGTCACCATCATCCTGGTCGGCCACGTGACGAAAGAAGGCGCGCTGGCCGGGCCGCGTGTGCTGGAGCACATCGTCGACACGGTGCTGTACTTCGAGGGCGATACCCAGTCGAGCTTCCGCCTGGTGCGGGCGATCAAGAACCGCTTCGGCGCGGTGAACGAGCTGGGCGTGTTCGCCATGACCGAGAAGGGCCTGAAGGGCGTGTCGAATCCGTCGGCGCTGTTCCTGTCGCAGCACGACAGCCAGGTGCCGGGTTCCTGCGTGATGGTGACGCAGGAGGGCACGCGCCCGCTGCTGGTGGAAATCCAGGCCCTGGTCGACGCCAGCCACTTGCCGAACGCGCGCCGCCTGTCCGTGGGCCTGGAACAGAACCGCCTGGCGATGCTGCTCGCGGTGCTGCACCGCCATGCCGGCATTGCAGCCTTCGACCAGGACGTGTTCATCAACGCGGTGGGCGGCGTGAAGATCGCCGAACCGGCGGCCGATTTGGCCGTGCTGCTGGCGATTAACTCGTCGATGCGCAACAAGCCGCTGCCGCGCGGGCTGGTGGTATTCGGCGAAGTGGGCCTGGCCGGCGAAATCCGCCCGGCGCCGCGCGGCCAGGAACGCCTGAAGGAAGCGGCCAAGCTGGGCTTTTCGGTGGCGATTATCCCGAAGGCAAACGTGCCGAAGCAGAAGATCGAAGGCATGAACATCATCGCGGTGGAACGCATCGACCAGGCTTTCAGCAAGCTGCGCGAGCTCGATTGAGCGGCTGAGCGGACCCGTATTGACTGACGGGTCCGCCGCTTTTACCTATAATGGGTATCGTTCCATAGGCATTTGGTGAATTCGTGACAGAGCAAAGGCAGTCCCCCCGTAAAGTATTCAAGACCCGCGCCATGCTGGCTGTCGAGGGCAGTGCCCCGGTGCTGGGCCGTACCACCGATATCAGCGCCCAGGGCGTCAGCATCAACCTGCCGAACCCGGTGCCGGCCGGGCAGATGGCGCAATTGCGCTTCGACCTGCTGGTCGAGGGCAACATCGTTCCCATCAACACCCGCGTCAAGGTTACGCACTGCATTCTCAGCCATGGCGAATTCAAGGCCGGGTTCCAGTTCCAGAACCTGGAGCTGGGCGCGATGACGGCGCTGGCGCGCTTCCTGCGTTAATACGTATAGCGTGTGTAAAAACGAAGCGGCGAGTGCCCAAGGGCCTCGCCGCTTTTTTACGTCTTGACGTCTGGCCCATGATGGGCCGTGCACTATTCGTGATAGTGGTCGCGCAGGGCTTCCGAACTGCCGCCGATCTCTTGGTAGATTTCGTAGGCAATCAGGCCAACCATGCCGCTGAGGATTGCAAACACAAACATGTTAAACATACGACCTAAACGCTCTTCAGCATTCCCTCCAACGTGTTGATACGCTTTGAGCATAGCAGGCGCCGGTGTATTTACAAGAGCGCCGCCGGCCGATTTTTTGCACCCGTGCCCGCTTGACAATCCGCCTGCCGAGGCTGCCTGCCAGCCATGTTCACCGTAGGTGTCATCAATTGTGTGACGGCCATTTCGGTAAGACGGCACTATGGCGCGGGATTCGCTTGACGGGGCGTGGACGCGGCCGGCCGGATGCTGTCATACGGCTGACACCTGCATGACATACATGTATGACACGCCCAAAACCCGATGTCATCGATTCGATGACAGGGTGTTTTGCGATGTCATTAAGTTGTCATATTCAATCAGTAGACTGCGCTGCAATGAAGCCGGGACCGTCCGGAAATGCAGTGTCGCACTACACCTTGAAAGGATATCGATATGCGTATGAAGCACCTGTTCCTCACCGTCGCGCTTGCCGCCGCCACCCTGGCGACGACTGCCCAGGCAGCGAACATCACCGGCGCCGGCGCAACCTTCCCGTATCCGATCTACGCGAAGTGGGCGGAAATGTACAAGGCGGCCAGCGGCACCGGCCTGAACTACCAGTCGGTGGGGTCGGGTGCCGGCATCAAGCAGATCAAGGCAAAAACCGTGGACTTCGGCGCCTCGGACATGCCGCTGCCGGCCAAGGATCTGAACGACGCCGGCCTGTTCCAGTTCCCGGCCGTGATGGGCGGCGTGGTCCCGATCGTGAACATTCCCGGCGTGGGCCCGGGCCAGGTGAAGCTCACCGGCGCCGTGCTGGCCGATATCTTCATGGGCAAGATCACCAAGTGGAACGCCCAGCCGATCGCCGCGCTGAACCCTGGCGTCAAGCTGCCGGCCGACGACATCACCGTCGTGCACCGCGCCGACAGCTCGGGCACCTCCTTCCTGTTCACCGACTACCTCTCTAAAACCAACCCGGACTGGAAGCTGAAGATCGGCGCCGGCACCTCGGTCAAGTGGGCGACCGGCGTCGGCGGCAAGGGCAACGAAGGCGTGGCTGCGAATGTCCAGCGCATCAAGGGTTCGATCGGCTACGTCGAGTGGGCCTACGCCAAGAAAAACAAGATGTCGCACACCCAGCTGCAGAACCGCGAAGGCGCCTTCCTGCAGCCGGACGACGAAGCCTTCAAGGCGGCGGCCGCCAGCGCCGACTGGGCCAAGGCCCCGGGCTTCGCCGTGGTGCTGACCGACCAGCCGGGCAAGGCCAGCTGGCCGATCACCGGCGCCTCGTACATCCTGGTGCACAAGTCGCAGGCCGACGCGGTCAAGGGCAAGGAAGTCCTGAAGTTCTTCGATTGGGCGTATAAAAACGGCAGCGCCGCCGCGGCCGACCTGGACTACGTGCCGATGCCGGCCGCCGTCACCAAGCTGGTGCAGGACGCATGGAAAGCCAACCTGAAGGACGCTTCGGGCAAGGCGGTCTGGTAAGCGCTTCCTTCCGCCGCCGGCAGCCGATCACGCCGGCGGCGCCTCGCACGACCTGAAAGCAGCACACTCAATAAAAATACACATGAGCGCACACCCATCCGTCGCCCTCGACAAGGCAGCCAGCGCGGCCCACGCCGACAAGCAGCACGCCGCCCTCAGCAAGACCATGCGCAACCAGCGCATCCAGGACTTCATCTTCCACAAGGTAACCCTGCTGTTCGCGGCCAGTGTGCTCATCGCACTGGTCGGCATCATCATTTCGCTGGCCATCGGCGCCGCGCCCGCATTCGCGGAGTTCGGCCCGGCCTTCATCAGCACCGTCGAGTGGGACCCGGTCGACGACAAGTTCGGCGCCCTGATCGCGATCTGGGGCACGCTCGCCACCTCGCTGATCGCGCTGGCCGTCGCCTTCCCGATCAGCTTCGGCATCGCGCTCTTCCTCACCGAGATCTGCCCGGTGTGGCTGCGCCGCCCGATGGGCACCGCGGTCGAGCTGCTGGCCGGCGTCCCGTCCATCATCTACGGCATGTGGGGCCTGTTCGTGTTCGCGCCGCTGTTCGCCGACCACGTGCAGCCGCTGCTGAAATCGACCATCGGCCAGCTGCCGGTGATCGGCCAATTGTTCCAGGGCCCGACCATGGGCATCGGCATCCTGACCGCCGGCCTGATCCTGGCCGTGATGATCATTCCCTTCATCTCCTCGGTGATGCGCGACGTGTTCGAGATCGTGCCGACCGTGCTGAAGGAATCGGCATATGGCCTGGGCTGCACCAAGTGGGAAGTGGTGCGCAAGGTGGTGCTGCCTTATACCCGCAACGGCGTGGTCGGCGGCGTGATGCTGGGCCTGGGCCGCGCCCTCGGCGAAACCATGGCGGTCACCTTCGTCATCGGTAACGCGCATGAACTGAGCTGGTCGCTGTTCTCGGCCGGTAACTCGATTTCCTCGACGCTGGCGAACGAATTCGCCGAAGCCGCTTCGCCGCTGCATGTGTCCTCGCTGTTCGCGCTGGCGCTGATCCTGTTCGCCATCACCTTCGTCGTGCTGTCGGCTGCAAAACTGATGTTGGCGGGGATGTCCCGCAAGGAAGGCACGAAATGAACACCACGAATCCTGTCTACCGCAAGCGCCTGCTGGCGCACCGCATCGGCATCGTGCTGTCGGTGGGCGCGATGGCGATCGGCCTGGCGATGCTGGCCTGGATCCTCTGGACCCTGCTGGCCAACGGCTTCGGCGCCCTGTCGCTGAACATGTTCACCGGCGACACCCCGGCGCCGGGCAGCGAAGGCGGCGGCTTGCGCAATGCGATCTTTGGCAGCCTGATGATGGTCGGTTTGTCGACCCTGGTATCGACGCCGATCGGCATCCTGGCCGGCATCTACCTGGCCGAATACGGCGAAACCAACCGCTTCGGCCAGATCACGCGCTTCGTCACCGACATCATGCTGTCGGCGCCGTCGATCGTGATCGGCCTGTTCGTCTACGCCCTGTACGTGGCCAACGTGAAGCACTTCTCGGGTTACGCCGGCACCATCGCGCTGTCGCTGATCGCGATTCCGGTCGTGGTGCGCACCACCGACAACATGCTGCGCCTGGTCCCGAACAGCCTGTTGGAGGCCGCCTTTGCCCTCGGTGCGCCGCGCTGGAAGGTGGCGATGCTGGTGCGCCTGCGCGCCGTGAAGGCCGGCGTGATCACCGGCGTGCTGTTGGCCCTGGCCCGCATCTCGGGCGAGACCGCGCCGCTGCTGTTCACGGCCCTGAACAACCAATTCTTCAGCAGCGACATGAATGCACCGATGGCGAATCTGCCGGTGGTGATCTACCAGTTTGCGATGAGCCCTTATGATGACTGGCGTTCGCTGGCCTGGGGCGGCGCACTGCTGGTGACCTTCACCGTGCTGTTCCTGAACATTTTGTCGCGCACCGTCTTCACCCAGAAGACGCCACGTTAATCTATCCTGACGACCCATGACACTAGCTATGGCAACCCCGACCGCGGCCCCGAGCGCCAAGACCAAGACCATCGAGATCGCTGGCCTGAATTTCTTCTACGGTAAAACGCAGAGCCTGAAAAACGTTTCGCTCGACATCCACGACAAGCAGGTAACGGCTTTCATCGGCCCTTCGGGCTGCGGCAAGTCGACCCTGCTGCGTACCCTGAACCGCATGTACGATCTGTACCCAGGGCAGCGTGCCGAGGGACAGATCAACTACCGCGGCCGCAACATCCTGGAACCGGGCGTCGACGTGAACGCGCTGCGCGCAAAAATCGGCATGGTGTTCCAGAAGCCGACGCCGTTCCCGATGTCGATCTACGACAACATCGCCTTTGGCGTGCGCTTGTATGAAAACCTGTCGAAAGGCGAGATGGACGAGCGCGTCGAGTGGGCCCTGAAGAAGGCGGCGCTGTGGGAAGAAGCCAAGGATAAGCTGAACAAGAGCGGCCTGTCGCTGTCGGGCGGCCAGCAGCAGCGCCTGTGCATCGCACGCGGCGTGGCGGTGAAGCCGGACGTGCTGCTACTGGACGAACCGACGTCGGCGCTGGACCCTATCTCGACCGCGAAGATCGAGGAACTGATCAGCGAACTGAAACAGGACTACACGATCACCATCGTGACCCACAACATGCAGCAAGCGGCACGCTGCTCGGACTACACGGCCTACATGTACCTGGGCGAACTGGTGGAATTCGGCGAGACCGACCAGCTGTTCATGAACCCGGCGCGCAAGGAAACGCAGGATTACATCACTGGTCGTTTCGGTTAACCGGCGTCCGGTACGATAACAATATTAAAGACTAGGAGAGCAGCATATGATCGGCGAACACTCATCCAAGCAGTACGACCAGGAACTCGAGGGCATCCGCTCCAAGGTGCTCCTCATGGGCGGCATGGTGGAAACCCAGTTCGAGGAAGCGCTGAACTGCTTCCGCGTCGACGACGCCGCCAAGGCCGACAAGGTGATGGCCGACGACCACGCCGTCAACCAGCTCGAAGTACAGCTCGACGATGCCTGCAGCCACCTGATCGTGAAACGCCAGCCGACCGCGAACGACTTGCGCACCGTGATGGCCACCATCAAGGTCATCACCGACCTGGAACGCATCGGCGACGAGTCGAGCAAGATCGCGCGCACCGCGAAAAGCCTGCATGGCCGCGGCACCACCGGCTTCGCCCACTACGACATGATCCGCACCATCGGCAAGGCGACGTCGGACCTGCTGCACGACGCCCTCGACGCCTTTGCGCGCCTGGATGGCAAGCAGGCCTTGCAGATCATCGCGGCCGACGAAATCGTCGACCACGAGTTCCGCACCATCCTGCGCAACCTGATCACCTTCATGATGGAAGACCCCCGCACGATCTCGTCGGCGCTGGACACGCTGTGGGTGGCCAAGGCCATCGAGCGCATCGGCGACCACGCGAAGAACATCGCCGAATACGTGATCTACGTGGTCGAAGGACGCGACATCCGCCACAGCAAGCCGGTCGTGCAAGAGGGCTGATCCACAATGCAGAACACGAGTGTACTGGTGGTGGAAGACGAGCCGGCCATCGTCGAGCTGGTGAGCTATTCGCTGCGCGAGGCCGGCTGGACCATCCGCTCGGTCGGCACCACGGCCGCGGCCTGGGACAGCATCGCGCACGGCAAGCCGGACCTGCTGCTGCTCGACTGGATGCTGCCCGACCAGAGCGGCCTGCGCCTGCTGGCGCGGCTGCGCGCGGACCGCGACTTCCAGGACATCCCGGTCATCATGCTGACCGCGAAGAGCATGGAAGAAGACAAGCTGGCCGGCTTGAACACGGGCGCCGACGATTACGTCACCAAGCCGTTCTCGCCGCGCGAACTGCTGGCCCGCTCGCGCGCGCTGCTGCGCCGCAAAAGCCCGCACCTGGCCGAGGCGCCGCTGCGCGCCGGCGCGGTGGTGCTCGATCCGGCCAGCTGTACGGTGGCCATCGAGGGCAGCCAGATCGACATCGGCAACGCCGAATACAAGCTGCTGAAGTTCTTGCTGGCGCACCGCGAGCGCGTGTTTTCGCGCGCCCAGCTGCTCGACAAGGTGTGGGGCGACCACGCCGTGATCGAGGAGCGCACGGTCGACGTGCACGTGCTGCGGCTGCGCAAGGCGCTGAAGGGCGCCGAAGGGCTGATCCGCACGGTGCGCAGCGTCGGGTATATGCTGTCGGAAAAATAAATCCTTGAAGGTCCGATGAATCCCACATTGCTGTTCTGGGTGCCGGCGCTGTTGCGCCTGGCGTCCCTCTTCGTTGCCGCCGGCGTGATCTGGTGGATGGGCGGCCTGGTGGCAGGCTTGATTGCCGCGCTGCTGGGCATGATCGTGGTGCTGGTGTCGCAGCTGCGCTACCTGCAGCAGCTTGGCAACTGGCTGGACGATCCGCAATCCGGCAAGCTGCCCGACGGCTGGGGCGCCTGGACCGATGTCTTTGCGCGCCTGTACCGCCTGCGCCGCGAGGACGAGCGCCATCAGTCGGAACTGGCCGAATGGCTGGCGCGCTTCCGCCAGGCCATGAGCCTGCTGCCGGAAGGCGTGGCGATCATGGACGACGTGCTGTTCCTGGAGTGGTGCAACCCGGCGGCCGAGCGCCACCTGGGCCTGACGCTGGAGCGCGACAAGGGCCTGCGCGTGACCAACCTGGTGCGCCATCCGGACTTCATCGACTACATCATCCTGGGGCGCTACGAGCAGCCGCTGACGCTGTCGTTCCGCGGACGCAAGATCGAGTGCCGCATCATCCCGTTCGAGAACCGGCGCCAGATTCTGGTGACCCACGATGCCACCGACACCGAACGGATCGAGGCCATGCGGCGCGACTTCATCGCCAACGCCTCGCACGAACTGCGCACGCCGCTGACGGTGATCGTCGGCTTCCTCGAAATCGCCATGTCCGACCCGTGCATGGATGCGGCCACGCGCCAGGCGCACCTGAAACTGATGACCGAGCAGGGCGGGCGCATGCAGCGCCTGATCGAGGACATGCTGACCCTGTCGCGCCTGGAGTCGGACGAGTTCCCGCTGCGGCGCGAACGGGTCGACATCGCGGCGCTGGTCGATTCGGTGGCGGCCGAGGCACGCGCGCTGTCGGGCGGGCGGCACGAGATTACGGTGGCGGTCGATGGGCCTGACGTGATGGGCAACATGGAAGAACTGCGCAGCGCGTTTGCCAACCTGGCGTCGAATGCGGTGCGCTACTCGCCCGAAGGCGGGTGCATCGCGCTGTCGTGGCAGCGCGGCGAGGATGACCTGCAGTTCTCGGTGAAGGATTGCGGGATCGGGATCGATCCGCAGCATATCTCCAGGCTCACCGAGCGTTTCTACCGCGTCGACAAGAGCCGCTCGCGCGAGACCCAGGGGACCGGGCTGGGGCTGGCGATCGTCAAGCACGTGCTGCTGCGGCATGGCGGGCGCGTGAAGATCTGTTCGAAGCCGGGGGAGGGGAGTACGTTCACCGCGTCCCTGCCCAACACCTCGCTGCCCGGTTAAATCGGACGCATCTGATTGGCGCAATACCGTAGGGTGGGCCGGGCCGCGCAAGGCACTCGTGCCCACGCGGTACGGCGGCTGCAACCATGCCACGTGTGAAAATGGTCCGCGACCGTTGTGGTTTCCGGTGGTTTTGCGTGACGCACCGGTACGACCGCGTGGGCTCAAGAGCCCACCCTACGAAAATCTCCGCCTGATCCGTACCCCCACATTGCGCGGTACAATCGAGAATTGTCCTTCTCGACCCGCACATGTTCTCTCGACGCACCTCTCTCATTACGCTCGGCGCACTGCTTCTTGCCGGCTGCGGCAGCACGCCGCCGCCCGTTGTCCCTACTCCGGTCGTGGTGCAAACCCCGGCCCCTCCGAAAAAAATCCGCATCGGCCTGGCCCTCGGCGGCGGCGCGGCGCGCGGCTTCGCCCACATCGGCGTGATCAAGGCGCTTGAAGCCCAGGGCATCATTCCCGAGATCGTGGTCGGCACCAGTGCCGGCTCGGTGGTCGGCGCCCTGTACGCTTCGGGCCTCGACGGCTTCACCCTGCAGCGCACCGCGATGAGCATGGACGAAGCGACCATCTCCGACTGGGCGCTGCCGCTGTTCTCGAAATCCACCGGCGTGCTGAAGGGCGAGGCGCTGCAGAACTACGTCAACAAGGCGGTCAACAACGTGCCGATGGAGCGCCTGAAAAAACGCTTCGGCGCCGTGGCCACCGACCTGAAGACCGGCGAATCCATTCTCTTCAACAAGGGCAACACCGGCCTGGCCGTGCGCGCATCGTCCTCGGTGCCGAGCGTATTCCAGCCGGTGAAGATCGGGAACAAGACCTATGTCGACGGCGGCCTGGTGGCGCCGGTGCCGGTGAAGTACACGCGCGACATGGGCGCCGACTTCATCATCGCGGTCAACATCTCGACCCAGGCCGACTCGCAAGCCACCGTCAGCTCGGTCGACGTGCTGCTGCAGAGCTTTAGCATCATGGGCCAGCGTATCAATTCGTATGAGCTGAAGGAAGCCGACGTCGTCATCACCCCTGCGCTGGGCAAGATGGGCAGCGCCGACTTTGCCGGCCGTAACCTGGCGATCCTGGCCGGCGAACAGGCCGCCGCCGCCGTGATGCCGCAACTGAAGGCCAGGCTGAAGGCCAAACAGCAGCAGCCTTGATCATCGAACTAGCTTAAACAAGGAAACGACATGAAAACCAAACCATTCCTGACCCTGGAAGACGTGAAGATCATCGCCGCCGCGGCCGAAGCCGAGGCGCTGGCGAACAACTGGGCCGTTACCTTCTCGATCGTCGACGACGGCGGCCACCTGCTGTGGCTGCAGCGCCTGGACGGCGCAGCGCCGGTGTCGTCGCACATTTCGCCGGCCAAGGCCAAGACCGCCGCGCTCGGCCGCCGCGAATCGAAGATCTATGAAGACGTGATCAATGGCGGGCGCGTCTCCTTCCTGTCGGCGCCGGAAATCGAAGGCATGCTCGAAGGCGGCGTGCCGGTGATCGTCGACGGCCACGTGATCGGCGCGGTCGGCGTGTCGGGCGTGAAGTCGGAGCAGGATGCGCAGATCGCCAAGGCGGGTATCGCCGCGCTGGTCGGTACCCCATAATTATTGTTGGCTTATGACATGTAGGGTGGGCGCCCCTGTGCCCACGCGTGAACGATGAATATGGTTGACCTGCTTTCTCCGTCAACACCATGCAAACGTCACGCGTGGGCACGGAGCGCCCCCCCTACGCCCATCACCATCGGCGTTGAAACACGGAAAACTCCCACTCATCAGTAAGTAAAAACCCGCATTTCGCCCCGAATCGAGCCGTCGGTACATTGCCGACGCCATCGAAGCGCGCTATAATTGAGGGGTTTAACCATTCTACTTACTTGCCGTAGCGCCTACCTTCCATTCCTCATTCCAAACGACCTCCACACTCGGATTTGCCTAGCCGCATCCGGGGAATTTGGGTGTCGGTCTGACGTGGCGCCGCTACGGTAACTTTATTGGGAGTTACCCTTGCCGCCATTTTTTTCTGGCCCAGCCGTCCCGGCCATCCTGGCCCTTGCAGACGGAACGATTTTCAAAGGTGTTTCCATTGGCGCCGCCGGCCATACGACCGGTGAAGTGGTCTTCAATACCGCGATCACTGGCTACCAGGAAATCCTGACCGACCCCAGCTACTCGCGTCAGATCGTCACCCTGACGTACCCGCACATCGGCAACTACGGCGTCAACACTGCCGACGTCGAAGCCGGTAAAGTCCACGCCGCAGGCCTGATCATCCGCGACCTGCCGCTGCTGGCATCGAACTTCCGTTCCACCCAATCGCTGTCCGACTACCTGAAGGCCGAGAACGTCGTGGCCATCTCGGGCATCGACACCCGCAAGCTGACCCGCCTGCTGCGCGAAAAAGGCGCCCAGGCCGGCGCCATCCTCACCGGCACGCAAGGCAACCAGCCATCCGAAGCGCAGGCGCTGGAACTGGCCCGCTCCTTCCCTGGCCTGGCCGGCATGGACCTGGCGAAAGTCGTGTCCGTGAAAGAGCGTTACGAATTCACCGAAACCGAGTGGAAGCTCGGCCAGGGCTTCGGCAAGCAGGAAAACCCGCAGTACCACGTGGTCGCCTTCGACTACGGCGTCAAGCGCAACATCCTGCGCATGCTGGCCGAACGCGGCTGCAAGGTCACCGTGCTGCCGGCCGAGTCCACCGCCGCCGACGCGCTGGCGCTGAACCCGGACGGCATCTTCCTGGCCAACGGCCCCGGCGACCCGGAGCCTTGCGACTACGCCATCAAGGCCACCGCGGAACTGATCGAGAAGGGCATCCCGACCTTCGGCATCTGCCTCGGCCACCAGATCATGGCGCTCGCCTCGGGCGCGAAGACCATGAAGATGAAGTTCGGCCACCACGGCGCGAACCACCCGGTGCAGGACCTGGACTCGAAGAAGGTCCTGATCACCTCGCAGAACCACGGCTTCGCAGTCGACCCGGAAACGCTGCCGAAGAACTGCCGCGTGACCCACGTGTCGCTGTTCGACGGTTCGCTGCAGGGCTTTGCCCGCACCGACAAACCGGCCTTCTGCTTCCAGGGCCACCCTGAAGCATCGCCAGGCCCGACCGACGTCGCCTATCTGTTCGACCGCTTCATCGGCCTGATGCAAGCCCAAGAAAAAAAAGCAAATGCAGGAGAAGTGAATGCCTAAGCGTAGTGATATCAAAAGCATCCTGATCATCGGCGCCGGCCCGATCGTCATCGGCCAGGCCGCGGAGTTCGACTATTCCGGCGCCCAGGCCTGCAAGGCCCTGCGCGACGAAGGCTACAAGGTCATCCTGGTCAACAGCAACCCGGCGACCATCATGACCGACCCGGAAATGGCCGACGTCACCTACATCGAGCCGATCACCTGGAAGGTCGTCGAGCGCATCATCGCCAAGGAACGTCCGGACGCGATCCTGCCGACCATGGGCGGCCAGACCGCGCTGAACTGCGCGCTCGATTTGCACCACAACGGCATCCTGGAAAAATACAAGGTCGAGCTGATCGGCGCGTCGCCGGAAGCCATCGACAAGGCCGAGGACCGCTCCAAGTTCAAGGATGCGATGACCAAGATCGGCCTGGGTTCGGCACGCTCGGGCGTGGCGCACTCGATGGAAGAAGCGCGCACCGTGCAGCGCGAACTCGGCTTCCCGACCATCATCCGTCCTTCGTTCACGATGGGCGGCTCGGGCGGCGGCATCGCCTACAACGAAGAAGAATTCGAGACCATCTGCAAGCGCGGCCTGGAAGCCTCGCCGACCTCGGAGCTGCTGATCGAAGAGTCGCTGCTGGGCTGGAAAGAGTACGAGATGGAAGTCGTGCGCGACAAGGCGGACAACTGCATCATCATCTGCTCGATCGAAAACCTGGACCCGATGGGCGTGCACACCGGCGACTCGATCACGGTCGCGCCGGCGCAGACGCTGACGGACAAGGAATACCAGATCATGCGCAACGCGTCGATCAACGTGCTGCGCGAGATCGGCGTCGACACCGGCGGCTCGAACGTGCAGTTCGCGATCAACCCGCAGGACGGCCGCATGATCGTCATCGAGATGAACCCGCGCGTCTCGCGTTCGTCGGCGCTGGCTTCGAAGGCGACCGGCTTCCCGATCGCCAAGGTCGCCGCCAAGCTGGCGGTCGGCTTCACGCTCGATGAACTGCGCAACGAGATCACCGGCGGCGCGACCCCGGCCTCGTTCGAGCCATCGATCGACTACGTCGTGACCAAGATCCCGCGCTTCGCGTTTGAAAAATTCCCGGCGGCCGACAAGCACCTGACCACCCAGATGAAATCGGTGGGCGAAGTGATGGCCATGGGCCGTACCTTCCAGGAATCCTTCCAGAAGGCCCTGCGTGGCCTGGAAGTGGGCGTCGACGGCCTGAACGAAATGACGCGCGACCGCGAAGTCATCGAAGAAGAACTCGGCGAGCCTGGCCCGGAACGCATCTGGTACGTGGGCGACGCCTTTGCCCAGGGCTTCACGCTGGAAGAGGTACACCAGCTGACCAAGATCGATCCGTGGTTCCTCATCCAGATCAAGGAAATCGTCGACATCGAACTCTGGCTCGATCATCAAAAGCTGGAGTCGCTCGACAAGCCAACGCTGTACAAGCTGAAGCAAAAAGGCTTCTCGGACGCGCGCATGGCCTTCCTGATGCACACCACGCAGGCCGCGGTGCGCGAGCGCCGCCATGCGCTGGGCATCCGCCCGGTCTACAAGCGCGTGGATACCTGCGCCGCCGAATTCTCGACCGACACCGCCTACATGTACTCGACCTACGACGAGGAATGCGAAGCGGCGCCGACCGACAAGAAGAAGATCATGGTGCTGGGCGGTGGCCCGAACCGCATCGGCCAGGGCATCGAGTTCGACTACTGCTGCGTCCATGCTGCCCTCGCCATGCGCGAAGACGGCTACGAGACCATCATGGTCAACTGCAATCCCGAGACCGTGTCGACCGACTACGATACCTCGGACCGCCTCTACTTCGAATCGCTGACGCTGGAAGACGTGCTCGAAATCGTCGAACTGGAAAAGCCGGTCGGCGTAATCGTGCAGTACGGCGGTCAAACGCCTTTGAAGCTGGCGCTGGACTTGGAGGCGAACGGCGTGCCGATCGTCGGCACCTCGCCGGACATGATCGACGCCGCCGAAGACCGCGAGCGCTTCCAGAAGCTGCTGCAGGACCTCGGCCTGCGCCAGCCGCCGAACCGCACCGCGCGCACCGAATCCGAAGCCCTGGCCCTGGCCCAGGAAATCGGCTACCCGCTGGTGGTGCGTCCTTCGTACGTGCTCGGTGGCCGCGCAATGGAAATCGTGCACGAGCAGCGCGACCTGGAGCGCTACATGCGCGAAGCAGTCAAGGTGTCGAACGATTCGCCGGTGCTGCTCGACCGCTTCCTGAACGACGCGATCGAAGTGGACGTCGACTGCATCTCGGACGGCGAAACCACCTTCATCGGCGGCGTAATGGAACACATCGAGCAGGCCGGCGTGCACTCGGGCGACTCGGCCTGCTCGCTGCCGCCGTACTCGCTGTCGCAAGAGACCATCGATGAACTCAAGCGCCAGACCGCGCTGATGGCGAAAGGCCTGAACGTGGTCGGCCTGATGAACGTGCAGTTCGCGATCCAGCAATCCGAAGTCGACGGCAAGGTGGTCGACACCGTGTTCGTGCTGGAAGTGAATCCGCGCGCCTCGCGTACCGTGCCGTTCGTGTCGAAAGCCACCGGCGTGCAGCTGGCCAAGGTGGCGGCGCGCTGCATGGTCGGCCAGACGCTGGCGGAGCAGGGCATCACGAAGGAAGTGGTGCCGCCGTTCTACAGCGTCAAGGAGGCCGTGTTCCCGTTCGTGAAATTCCCGGGCGTCGACACCATCCTCGGCCCGGAGATGAAATCGACCGGCGAAGTGATGGGCGTGGGCGAGACCTTCGGCGAAGCCTTCGTCAAGTCGCAGCTGGGCGCCGGCATCAAGCTGCCGCAGTCGGGCAAGGTCTTCCTGTCGGTGAAGGGCTCGGACAAGCCGCGCGCCGTGAAGGTGGCGCGCGACCTGGTCTCGCTCGGCTTCTCGCTGGTGGCCACCAAGGGCACCGCTGCCGTGATCTCGGCGGCCGGCCTGCCGGTGACGGCGGTGAACAAGGTGATCGAAGGCCGTCCGCACGTGGTCGACATGATCAAGAACCACGAGATCGAGATGGTCATCAACACGGTCGAGGAAAAGCGTAGTGCGATTACCGACTCGCGTACCATCCGCACCTCGGCGCTGGCGGCACGCGCCGTGACCTACACCACGATCGCCGGCGCGGAAGCGGCGATCCAGGGCATGCGTCATCTCGACGAGATTCGGGTCTACGATTTACAAGGCCTGCATAAAACCTTAAACTAAGCATCAAGTAGTACCCGTCAAACCACAGAGTTCGCGCGGCTCCCGTCGCGTGCCTCTGTGGTTTTCACTTGTACGCCCCCGAACATCAGTAGAAGCCAAGAGACATATATGAACAATACCGTACCGCTCACCAAATACGGCGCCGAACTCCTGAAGGAAGAACTGCATCAGCTCAAGACCAAGGAACGCCGCATCGTCATCGACGCCATCGCCGAAGCACGCTCGCACGGCGATTTGTCGGAGAACGCGGAATACGACGCCGCCAAGGAGCGCCAGGCCTTCGTCGAAGGCCGCATCGCCGAACTCGAAGGCAAGCTGAGTGCCGCCCAGATCATCGACCCGGCCACGCTGGACGCCGAAGGCCGCGTGGTCTTTGCTGCCACCGTCGACCTGGAAGACCTGGACAATGGCCAGAAGGTGAGCTACCAGATCGTCGGCCTCGACGAAGCCGACATCAAGGTGAATAAAGTGTCGGTCACCTCGCCGATCGCACGCGCCCTGATCGGCAAGTTCGCCGGCGACGTGGTCGAAGTGCAGGCGCCGTCCGGCCCGCGCGAATACGAAATCCTGGAAGTGCGTTACGTCTGATGGCGGCCCTGTCAGCCCGTTCCCGGGTCTCCGGCGCACGGCTGCTGGTCGCGGCCTTCTGGGCCGGTGCGCTGTGGGTGCTGGGCTACATCGCGGCGCCGGCGGTGTTCTCGACCGCGTCGGGAGCGATGGCAGGCGATATCGTCGGCGCGTTTTTGCACCGGCTGGCGTGGATCAGCTTTGTCTGCGCGGCGTTGATGCTGGTGCTGGTGCGCTTGTCGGGGGATCTCGATGGTGCACGGCGCAGGTTCCTGAACCTGCTGGTGCTGGCGATGCTGGCCTGTGCGCTCGTCATGTATGTCGGCCTGCAGCCGGCCATGGCGGCAATGCGCGAGGCGGCTGGTCCGGCTGGCATTCGCGCCTCGCCCGAGTGGACGAAGTTCGCGATCATGCATGGTGTGTCGCAGCTGTTCCACCTGATCGAAAGCGTGCTGGCGGCGGTGCTGCTGTTGAAAAGCCGCTGACCCGGCGCACGTTCTCAACCGCTATCGGCCATAAAAAAACCGGGGATATCCCCGGTTTCTTGTTCCCGCTTTAGTTTAGCGAGGTTTTTTTGCTGCTGGTCTGGCGCGGTTTGGCGCGCTTGATGTTGCCGCCGGCGGTAACCCGCTCGTTGCCCTTGAGCATAACCTTGGTCACGCTCGGCTTCTTGGTGCCGCTGGCGCTGGCCTTGACGATGGTGACTTCGCGCATGCCCTTGCCGGCCTTGGCGCTACGTTCTTTCACCGCTTCTTTTTTCGGACGGTAGAGCACCAGCAGTTTGCCGATGTGCTGGACCGGCGCGGCGTCGAGCTCGGCGCTGATCTGTTCGTACATGGCAACGCGGGCTTCGCGGTCGTCGCCAAACACGCGGACCTTGATCAGGCCGTGCGCGTCGAGGCTGGCAGCGATTTCCTTCATGACGGACTCGGTCAGGCCGGCTTCGCCGATCATGACAACTGGATTGAGCCCATGGGCTTCCGCGCGCAGCGCGCTGCGCTCGGCCGGAGTGAGTTTAAGCATAATAATTTTTGGATGTACCTATAAAAGCAGTATTCTACGCGAATGGCCAAGAACAAATTAAACAAAAACTGGTTACACGACCATATTAACGACCCGTACGTCAAGCTGGCGCAGAAAGAAGGCTACCGCGCACGCGCTGCTTTCAAGCTCAAGGAAATCGACGAAAGCGAGAAACTCATCAAGTCCGGCCAGGTCGTTGTCGACCTCGGCTGCACCCCTGGCAGCTGGGCGCAATATACCCGCCGCAAGCTCGCAGGCAAGGAAGGCGGCGGCATCAACGGCACCATCATCGGCCTCGATCTGTTGCCGATGGAGCCGATTGCCGACGTCCATTACATCCAGGGCGACTTCCGCGAAGATGTTGTATTAGACCAACTAGCCGAGGTGCTGGAAGGCCGCAAGACCGACCTCGTGCTCTCCGATATGGCGCCGAACCTGTCGGGGATTCCCACTGCCGACGCTGCGCGCATGGAACATTTGATCGATCTCGCGATTGAGTTTTCTCAAATGCATCTGAAGCCGGGCGGCGCATTGTTGGTGAAGTGTTTCAAGGACATGGGCTTTACCCAGATCGTCGAGAAGTTCCGCACCGAGTTCAAGACCGTCAAGCAGATCAAGCCGAAAGCAAGCCGCGACAAGTCTTCGGAAATCTTCCTGCTCGGGCGCGGTCTGAAGAATCCAGTGGAATATAAATCCGGCGTCAACGACGATCCGGCCCTTGATATTTGAGATCGCAGCCACACATGCACGCCGTGATGCTCCGTTCGGTACGCCCAATAATTGAGTCGTGCCGCACGGAACTGAAAAAAGTGGCAATATGGCATGTTGAGGCCCGTCGTATGGCATGGGCTCGTAGCACAGCAGGTCTATTGCGAGTAAAATCGGCAATCTCACTGGTAATGGTGCGGATCGCATCGGAGGAGTTTTCGTGAATAATATGTTTTCCAAATCCGCCATCTGGGTGGTCGTCGCACTGCTGTTGTTCATGCTGTTCAAGCAGTTCGACAATCACAGCCCGGCCGGTGGCAGCAAGACCATCGCTTATTCCGAGCTGCTCGACGATGTGAAGGCACGCCGCGTCAAGGACGTCGTCATCGAAGGCGCGAACATCACCGCCACCCGTAGCGACGACACCAAGGTGCGCGCCACCGCCACCATGCTCGACCGCGGCCTGATCGGCGACCTGCGCGAGAATGGCGTGCGCTTCGACGTCAAGCCGCCGGAAGAGCCATCGTTCCTGCAGCAGGTCTTCATCTCCTGGTTCCCGATGCTGCTCTTGATCGGCGTCTGGGTCTTCTTCATGCGCCAGATGCAGGGCGGCGGCAAGGGCGGGGCGTTCTCGTTCGGCAAGTCAAAAGCGCGCATGCTCGATGAAACGAACAACAGCGTCACCTTTGCCGACGTCGCCGGTTGCGACGAGGCGAAAGAAGAAGTCAGCGAAATCGTCGACTTCCTGAAAGACCCGACCAAGTTCCAGAAACTCGGCGGCCGCATTCCACGCGGCGTGCTGATGGTGGGCCCTCCAGGTACCGGTAAAACCCTGCTGGCGCGCGCCATTGCCGGCGAAGCCAAGGTGCCGTTCTTCTCGATCTCGGGTTCCGACTTCGTCGAGATGTTCGTCGGCGTGGGTGCATCCCGCGTGCGCGACATGTTCGAGAACGCCAAGAAGCACTCGCCTTGCATCATCTTCATCGACGAGATCGACGCGGTCGGCCGTCACCGTGGCGCCGGCATGGGCGGCGGCAACGACGAACGCGAACAGACGCTGAACCAGCTGCTGGTCGAGATGGACGGTTTCGAAGCCACCTCGGGTGTGATCGTGATCGCCGCCACCAACCGCGCCGACGTGCTCGATAAAGCGCTGCTGCGTCCGGGCCGTTTCGACCGCCAGGTGATGGTGGGCCTGCCGGACATCCGCGGCCGCGAACAGATCCTGAACGTGCACATGCGCAAGGTGCCGATCGGCGCCGACGTGAAAGCCGACATCCTGGCACGCG
>Ga0265780_10000922_pt1 | contig 43500 bp, 35 predicted proteins | sample P1T30metagenome_FD_192432 | JGI IMG/M metagenome (GOLD analysis project Ga0265780, IMG submission 192432) | Plant litter microbial communities from East Loma Ridge, Irvine, California - P1 T30 | ecosystem: Environmental > Terrestrial > Plant litter > Unclassified | place: USA: California...
CGATGGTATCGATCAGCACGGTGTGCTTGTTCTTGAGTTGCTTCAGGGCGATGCGCAGGTCGGCTTCGTCCTTGACGGAGTGCACCATCACACCCAGGATCTTGCCGTAGATGCGCAGCTGCTCGTGACCGCCGATACGATAGGCATCGGTGGTGATCAGGGCCAGCTTGTCGGCGCCATGGCGCATCACGCAGCGCGCGGCCAGCTTGGCGGTGGTGGTGGTCTTGCCGACGCCGGTCGGGCCGACCAGCGCAAACACGCCGCCGCGGTCCAGGATCGCATCTTCGTTGGCCATGGTGGTCAGGTTGCGTGCCAGCACAGCCTTGATCCAGCGCATTGCTGCTGCCGCGTCCTTACCGGCCGGCATCTTGTCGGTCAGGTAGCGCGCCAGGCTGGCCGAAAAGCCGGCACCCAGCATCTCGCGGAGCACCACGGCCTTGTTCGGCTCGCGCTGCTGGGTGCTGCCCCAGGACAGTTCCGACAGCTGCGACTCCATCATGCCGCGCATGGCGCGCAGCTCGTTCATCATGCCGTGCATTTCGGCGGCGGCGGCGTTGGTCGCCGATTCTTTGGCTTCGGCGACGGCGGCGGCCATCATGGCGCTCATCGCGGCCATGTCGATGGCCGGGGCGGCCGGCATGGCCGGTGCCGCTGCCGGGGCCGACATGCGGCGCTCGGCATAGGTGTGCGGGGCCGGTTCATCGTCGAAGATGGGCATGGCTGGCGCTGGCTGGAAAGCGCGGGCTGCCGGGGTTGCCGGGGCGACGCGGGCCGGGCGGGCGGCGCGGGCTGCCATGGCGTCGTCGAACTGGCGCTCCACGGGAATGCGTTGCTCCGGCTCGGCCGGGGTGTCGATCTGCAGTTGCGGACGCGGCGCATCCATACCGGAGGCGGCGGACGGCGACGCCAGCGAGGCGACGTCGTCGTTGTCCAGCGCCAGGATCTCGACCACGCCATCGACCGGGCGGTTCGACAAGATGACCGCGTCCGGTCCAAGGGCCTCGCGCACTTTGCGCAGGGCTTCCCGGGAAGTCGGTGCAGTAAATTTCTTCACGTTCATCTTGATGTTCTCCGCTTGGCAGGCAGTTTTGTTTGGTCAGTGGCTATCGGCTCGATGAGCGCGTTTGCTCATCACGGATAGGATTATTGACGATGCCGGTGGGAAACGATCTGGAGAACAGGATGGGGAAATCGGGTTATTTCCCTGATGCAGCAATTCAAAGTTGCTGCAAAAGCGACATCAGGACCACTGAAAATTGGTACCAATAGTCCTTTCCGTTAAACTTGTATGTCTAAGAAGCAAAGTTTTGACGCGATTACGCACAAGATCTGAATTACCAACCTTGAAAGTCGACGTATGAAAATCTACCCAGTCATCCTCTCCGGCGGTGCCGGTACCCGCCTCTGGCCGCTCTCGCGCGCGGTCATGCCGAAGCAGTTGCTGCCGCTGGTCACCGACAAGACCATGCTGCAGGAAACTGCCTTGCGGGTACGCGGCTGGCCGGAGGTGATGGCGCCGCTGGTCGTGTGCGGCAACGAACACCGCTTCCTGGTGGCCGAGCAGCTGCGCGACGTCGGGATCACCCCGCACGCCATCCTGCTCGAGCCGGCCGGCCGCAACACGGCCCCGGCCGTGGCGGCGGCGGCCCAGTTCCTGCAAGCCCAGGATCCGGATGCCGTCATGCTGGTGCTGCCGGCCGACCACGTGATCGAGAAGAACGAAGCTTTCCGCACGGCGGTCGAGCGCGCCTATAAACTGGTACAGGACGGAGCGCTGGCCACCTTCGGCATCGTCCCGGGCGCGCCGGAAACCGGCTACGGCTACATCAAGCGCGGCGAGCCGCTGCCGGGCTGCGACGATTGCTATCACATCGAGCGCTTCGTCGAAAAGCCGGACCGCGACACGGCCGAAGGTTTTGTCGCCGACGGCGGCTTTTACTGGAACAGCGGCATGTTCATGTTCCGCGCCGAACGCTTCCTGGCCGAAATCGCCCAGCACGCGCCGCAGATCGCCGGCGCCGCAGAGGGTGCGGTGCGCAATGCCTACCGCGACCTCGATTTCTGCCGCCTGGAAGAAGCCGCTTTCGCGGCCAGCCCGTCGGACTCGATCGACTATGCGGTAATGGAACACACGCGCGACGGTGTCGTCGTGTCTGCCGACATCGGCTGGAGCGACGTCGGTTCGTGGTCGGCGCTGGCCGACGTGCAGACCAAGGACGCCAACGGCAACGTCCAGCGTGGCGACGTCTATCTCGACAACACCAGCAACACGCTGGTGCGTGCCGAAAGCCGCATCGTGGCGCTGATCGGTGTGAAAGACCTGGTCGTGGTGGAAACCAACGACGCGGTGCTGGTCGCGCACAAGGACCAGGTGCAGCGCGTGAAGAACGTGGTCGACCACCTCAAGGTGCAGGCCCGTACCGAGCACCTGCACCACACGCGCGTGTACCGTCCGTGGGGCTATTACGAAGGCATCGATGCGGGCGAGCGTTTCCAGGTCAAGCGCATCACGGTCAAGCCGGGCGAGAAATTGTCGCTGCAGATGCACCACCACCGCGCCGAGCACTGGATCGTGGTGTCGGGCACGGCGCGCGTGACCTGCGGCGAGAAGTCCATCCTGCTGGCTGAGAACGAATCGACCTACATCCCGCTGGGTACGACCCACCGCCTGGAAAACCCGGGCAAGCTGCCGCTGCATTTGATCGAAGTGCAGTCGGGCAGTTACCTTGGAGAGGATGACATCGTCCGCTTTGAGGATATCTACCAGCGCGCCTGATCAGCAAGCCCTTCTCCTGTCGGCGCCTTGGCGGCGCCGGCATCCCATTTCTGCGCTTCTCAAATATTCGGCTTGCAATCCGCAAAAGACGATGCTTTTCCGGAATTTGTAACCGCCTGCCATATCTGCTCGACATATTGAAGAGGACGAAACTGTCCTCAGCTTGTATCCATGAACCGTGCGACCCGTAATTAACACATATGCAAAACTAGAGTCATTATGATTTTTGCAATAGCGTTGCTATTTAATGTTCTGCGGAATGATTAATTGCGTCAGATTGTCATCAATTGTAACAACATTTGCTAGAGCTCATGTTAGACTGTGCGTACAGGAACATGTTATATGGTCATCTTGAAAGGCCAGAAAATGAAACTCAGACTACCGAAGCGTCAGCCAGATACGCCGAGTATCGAAGCCTCCCTTGTTCAGTTTTGCGGGGCGCTGGACCGTAGCATTCCTGTTTTGAGAACAATACTCATTATTGTCGGCCTGATTGCCGCCGCAGTACGTCTCGGCCCCATCGGCGACTTCCTGTTTGTCACCGGCATGCTGTTCCAGCTCTCGATGTGGTTTCAGCATTGGTGGATAGCAAAACGGACCCTGTGAGGGTCCGTTTTTATTTACTGTCAATCGCTTCAGATAGCGATCACTGTACCTTTGCACTGGCCCGCATTTCGGCGGCCACTCGTCCATTGCTCGTCCACCGTCCGCGCACCAGTCGGCCATAGACGGCAACATAAATGGCCAGCTGTGCCAACACGAGGATGAAGCTGACAGGCGCAGATCCGCCGAATGCGGCGCTTACCGCCACGCAAGCCGCGACACCGGGCGCGATCACGCAAGGAACGGCCGCATTACGCTTCCACGGACGCTTGGCGTCCGGCGTGACATGCTTGAAGACCAGACGGCGGAACACCAGGGTATGCAGGTGCAAGGCATCCGGCGCTCCCGGACTGACGCCCTGGATGATTTTACGACGGTAAATGCTGAACAGCACTTCGATGACCGGGTAGGCGCAAATCGCCAGCACTTGCCAGGCGTTCACGGATGCATTGCGCACCAGCAGCAGCACAGCCATTTCGGATACCCAGAACCCGAGGAAATAGGCACCGCCATCTCCCAGGAACAGTTTGCCGCGCGGGTAGTTCAGCGCCAGGAAACCGAACGCTGCACCAATGCCCAGCATGCCGAGAATGGCCACGAAGGCATCGCCGTTTTGCAGGGCCACAGCCGACAAGCCAGCGGCCATGATCACGATCGTGCTGCCGGACAAGCCATTGAAACCGTCGATGATATTGATGGCATTTGAACCGCCCGCCACCACGATCGCGGTGACCAGCACGGCGAAAGGCGTAAAGGCCAGCAGCGCATCCACGCCCCAGAGATCGAGTTCGTTGACAGTTGCGCCGAGTACGGCGCTGGCAATGACGGCGCTCAGCGCAGTCGCCGCCAGACGGGCACGCACCGACACGCGCTTGGTCATGTCTTCGACCAGACCGGCGACAAAGGCCGGGGCGCTGGCTGCGAGCAGCAACAGAACGTCCACGTAACGGGTTTCGTTCAACAACTGCGGATTCAGCTTACGGAAAATCAGCAGTCCCAATACGACACCGGCGACGACAGCCAACCCGCCAATACGCGGAACAGCGGTCGTGTGGACTTTTTGCACACCACTCAGATCATGATCGTGCGACAGCCCACCATGCCATTTTTGGGAAAGAACGATGAGCAAACTGACTACCACACTGACGGCCAGGGCGGTCAACCCGAGCTGAACGAACTGAAATTCCGGCATTACTAATTCCTTTGCGCGTAAAGGCCGCGTCGACAGCATATGCTTGACGGTGATGACATGCATCATTGAGGTTTTCTGATCCGGATTCTCGGGACCAGCCGACGCCTCGCGAGACGTTCTTAAAGCTATTTTAAGAACAATAGAAATGTTAGCACATATCAATACCGCAAAATCGTTTTGTGCTTGTAACAGACTCATCCTGTCGCAATGCAACAACTGCCGAGACCGCTATCTGGAACACGATTGACAAAGAATAAGGGCGCTTGAAGCGCCCTTATTGTTGGCCTCGCTTTAAACAGTTTATGCCATACCCACCAGGCTGGTCACACGAATCGTTTTCGTCTCCGGAATCTCGGAATGCGACAGCACTTTCAGCTGCGGCAGCGCCCGGCGCAGGAAGCGCGACAACAGCGTGCGCAGCGGCCCCGGCACCAGCAGCACCGGCGTCAAGCCCATCGCTTCCTGCTGCTGGGTCGCATTCGCGGCCTGTTGGACGATGGTATCGGCCAGGCCCGGTTCAATGCCGGTGCCGTCGCCGCCCGCGTTCAGGGCTTGCACCAGCAGGCGCTCCAGACGGTTGTCCAGGGTCATCACCGACAGCTCGTTGGTGCCAGGGAACAGCTGCTGCACGATGGCGCGGCCCAGCGCCACACGCACCAGCGCGGTCAAATCGTTCGGATCGCCGACGCCGGCGTTTTCCGACAGGGTCTCGATGATCGTACGCATGTCGCGGATGTGCACGCCTTCCGTCAGCAGGTTCTGCAGCACTTTCTGCAGGGTCGACAGCGACACGACTTTCGGCACCAGGTCTTCGACCAGCTTCGGCGCATCCTTGGCCAGGTGATCCAGCAGCGCCTGCACTTCCATGCGGCCCAACAGGTCCGAGGCATGCGTCGTAATCAGGTGGTTCAGATGGGTGGCAATCACGGTGCCGGCGTCGACCACGGTATACCCCATGCTCTGCGCATCGTCCTTCAGGCCGGCATCAATCCAGATCGCCGGCAGGCCAAAGGCCGGATCGGTGGTCACCAGGCCCGGCAGCGTACCGCTGGCCATACCCGGGTTGATCGCCAGGAACTGGCCGTTCATGGCTTCGCCGCTGCCCACTTCCACGCCCTTTAGGGTGATGCGGTACGAGGTCGGTTTCAGTTCCAGGTTGTCGCGGATGTGCACCGGCGGCGCCAGGAAGCCGACTTCCTGGGCGAATTTCTTGCGGATGCCCTTGATGCGTTTGAGCAGCTCGCCATTCTGGCCCTTGTCGACCAGCGGAATCAGGCGGTAGCCGACTTCCAGGCCGAGGGTGTCGACCGGCATCACGTCGCCCCAGCTTGCTTCTTCCTGCTCGGCCGGAGCAGCCGGTGCTGCGCCGCCAGCTGCCGCGCCCGCCGCGCCCGGGGTACCCGCCGCGCCGCCGGTGGCACGGGCCGCACCGGCTTCCTGCGGCGGCGCATTCTTGAGGCGTTTTTCGATCATGTAGCCGCCGCCCATCAGCGCGCTGCCCAACAGCAGGAACACCAGGTTCGGCATGCCAGGGATCATGCCCATGCCGCCGATGATGCCGCCAGTGATGTACAGCACCATCGGCTTGCCGAACAGCTGGCCGACCACCTGCTCGCCGACGTCCTGGTCGCTGGCCACGCGCGAGACCACCATACCGGCCGCGATCGAGATGATCAGCGACGGCAACTGCGCCACCAGGCCGTCACCGATGGCCAGCAGCGTGTAGTTGGTGACGGCATCGCCGAAGGCCATGTCGTGCTGCACCATGCCGACGATCAGGCCGCCGATGATGTTGATGACGGTAACCAGGATACCGGCGACGGCATCGCCGTGGACGTACTTCGAGGCACCGTCCATCGAGCCGTAGAATTCCGCTTCCATGCCTACTTCCGCGCGGCGCTTCTTGGCTTCATCCTCGCCGATCAGGCCGGCGTTCAGGTCGGCGTCGATCGCCATCTGCTTGCCGGGCATCGCGTCCAGGGCGAAGCGCGCGCCGACTTCGGCGATACGGCCGGCACCCTTGGTGACGACGGTGAAGTTGATAATGGTGAGGATGATGAAGACCACCAGGCCGACGGTGTAGTTACCGCCGATCAGGAAGTGGCCGAAGGCCTCGATGACTTTACCGGCAGCAGCACCGCCGGTGTGGCCCTCGGTCAGCACCACGCGGGTCGAGGCCACGTTCAATGCCAGGCGCAGCATGGTGGTGACCAGCAGCACTGCCGGGAAGGCCATGAAGTCGAGCGGCTTGACCGTGTACAGCGCGGTCAGCAACACGATCACGGACAGCGCGATGTTAAAGCTGAAGAACAGGTCGAGTGCAAACGCCGGCAGCGGCAGGATCATCATTGCCAGCAGCAGGATGATCAGGATCGGCGCCGCGAGCGCATTGCCGCGCCCCGCGATGCCGCTCAACCAGCCTGGCAGTCTGAAACCGTTCATGCGTACCCCGTCATCGATAATGTTGTTGGTGCTTACCCAGAAACAACATTATTACTGATGCCCAGCAGCAACCATTGGCTGAGGAGACGGGAAAAACGGCCCTATTTCATCGCGCCGCTACGGGAGATTGCCCGACGGCGGTTTGGTCTTGGGCTGCTGTGAAGCCGGGTTGAGCGGGTCCAGCTCCGGCGGTACCGGCAGTTTGTTCGGACGATCCGGATACTGATCGGTCGAGCCCTTGGTATAGGCGCGCAACTGGTAGACATACGCCAGCACCTCGGCCACCGCCGAATACAGCGCTTCCGGGATCTCGTCGTCGATGTCGGTGTGTTTATATAGTGCACGGGCCAGGGCCGGGGCTTCCAGCAGCGCCACCTTGTTCTCTTTGGCGATCTCGCGGATCTTGGCGGCGACCTCGTCGGTACCCTTGGCCACCACGCGCGGTGCACCGCGCTGCCCTTCCCCATACTTCAGCGCCACGGCAAAGTGAGTCGGGTTGGTGACGACCACGTCTGCGGTTGGCACGTTCGACATCATGCGCTTGCGCGCCATCTCGCGCTGCAGCTGGCGGATCTTGCCTTTGATTTGCGGATTACCGTCCGATTCCTTCGATTCTTGGATGACTTCCTGGCGCGTCATCTTCATTTTGTTGGAATAATGCCACAGCTGGTAAGGCCCATCCAGGATCGCGATCGCGCCCAGCGAACCGACCATGGTGAGAAAGGCCTTGGCCAGGATGCCGGCCAGGTGCGGCGCGGCACTGCCCAGAGGCTCGGCCGCCAGGCCGATCACGGCATCCTTCTGGCTGATCACGATGTACCAGGCGACGGCGCCGACCAGCAGGGTCTTGGCAACTGCCTTCAACAGCTCGACCAGGGAATGGGTCGACACCATATTGCCCAGGCCTCGCATGGGGTTGAGCTTGCTGAAATTCGGCATGAAGGACTTGGCGCTGAAATTCCAGCCGCCGATCAGCATCGGCGAGGCCAGCATCACCAGGATGATCGCACCGGCCAGAGGCAGGCAGGCCAGCAGCACGCTGGTAAAGTCGGCGGTGACGCGCTCGATCAGCACCGCCGGGTTGTAGATCTGCTCACGGTCGAGCGACAGGCCGCGCTCCAGCACGGCAGAGAGCTTGGCGATCAGGCTGTCGCCCATTACCCACAAACCGGCACCGGCCGTCATCAGCACGGTAAAGGTACCGATCTCGCGCGAGCGCGGAATATCGCCTTCCTTGCGCGCCTGGTCGAGGCGCCGCTGTGACGCTGGTTCGGTCTTTTCTGCGTTGCTGGCTTCCGCCATGCTGGGCTCCCGTGGGTCCGGAACTAAGGATCGGTTTATATCACCATGGAATTATTCCAGATGGCGCAGCAGAATGATGGGGCGAACAGAAGTTGAATGTGACGTTAAATCGACGACAGTTAGATACTGTGGTGACAAAATGTGACATTCTTCAAAAACATTTACGGTACACTAATGTGTTGCGAACAAGTGGAAAATTCATCACACTTAACGCAGGAGTTGCCGGTTCGGCAGACCTATAGTGAGCTAAAGCAATAAATTCGTTGCTATAATAGCTTAGCAACAGATCATTGCTACAGATGTCCCTTCAATTGAAACAAAGGATCTCAACATGAAAAAAATTCTCGTTACCGGCGCTATCCTGAGCCTGCTGTCGGCACAAGTGTTCGCACAAGAAGCTGCTACCGCTGCTGCTGGCCAGACCGGCACCGCCGCTACCGGCACCGCATCGACCGCTGCTGCTGGCACCGCATCGACCGGCGGCTTCTTCGGTGGCACCGCCATCGCTGGCCTGTCGACTGGCGCTGCTGTTGCTATCGGCGTGGCCGTGGCTGCTGTCGCTGTTGCTGCTTCGGACAGCGATTCGACCACCAACCACTCGACCACCACCCACCATTAATATCGACGGAACGCACATGCGTTCCAGCGATTTTGGTTGGAAGTGAAAACGGCTGCCTCGGCAGCCGTTTTTTTATGCGCGTTATGTGCGCATTGTCTCGGCAATACGCGCAAGACAGGCCTGGCACAGTGCTTCAGCAGCTTCCTGGGTAGATGCTTCTGCGTAGCAACGCAACTCGGGAGCGTTGCCGGATGGGCGCAGGTGCACGATATCCCCATTCGTGAACGTGACACGAAGACCATCGGTGGTGTCGACATGCGCGGGCTGACCCGACTGCGGCGCCAACAGGAATCCAGCCTGGACCGCATCATGTGTCAGGCGCTCGATCAGGTTACGGCTCAGGTCTGTGGCGAAATTCTGCAGCCGGTCGCTGGCAGTAAAACGCGGCGGCAAGTCGCGCGCGACTTCCGACACGCGGCAGCCGCGTTCGCGGGCCAGGCCCAGCACCGCCACGATCGGCAGTACGGCATCGCGCGTCGGCAAGGCCTTCAATACCGCGCCATTGCGCGCAATGTCGCTGCCGAGCAGGAAGCCGCCGTTGGCTTCGTAGCCAGCGACGACGGCTTGCTGCCCGTGCTCCGCGGCAGCCTGCTCCATGCCGGCGATGACATACGGCGACCCGATACGGGTGCGGACGACGTCCTTGAACTGACCACAACGTTCGACAGCAGTATTGCTGCTGACCGGCGTGACAACATAGTCGGCGGCCAGGTACTGGCTGCAGAGGGTGCCGACGATGTCGCCGCGCAGCCACCTGCCCTGCTCGTCGCCGATCAGGGGCCGGTCGGCATCGCCGTCGGTGGAGACGATGGCATCGAAGGTGTGCTCCTGCGCCCAGCGTGCGGCGCGCTCGATGTCTTCCGGACGCACGGCCTCGGTATCGATCGGCACGAATTCGTCGGTCCGGCCCAGCGGCAGCACGCTGGCACCAAGCGCCTCGAGGATAGTGCGCAGGATATCGCGCGCGACACTGGAATGTTCATAGATGGCGATGCGCATCCCGGCCAGTGCCTGGGCGCCGAACACGTCCAGGTAACGCTGCAGGTAAGCCTGCGCAGGTTCGGCGGTCGCGGCCGGCAGGGACGCGGCCGCCACGGCCGTCGCCGTGGCCAGGGTGGCCGTCTCGACTTCGGCGTCGAGCATGGCTTGTTCGTCCTGTTTCGAAATCTCGCCGTCGGCACGATAGAACTTGATGCCGTTGCGGTCGAAGGGGATATGGCTGCCGGTCACGACGATCGCCGGTGCGCCTTGTACTGCCGCATGGTAGGCAATGGCCGGGGTCGGCAAGGCGCCGACGAACAGGACCTGCTTGCCGGCGTCGCGCACGGCACGCGCGCAGGCGGCGGCGATTGCCGGGCTGCTCGGCCGCAGGTCGTGACCCAGCACCACGGTGCCGGCACCCGGCGCAACGGCGCGCAGAAAGGCTTGGGCGTAGGCGTAGCACACGGCGTCGCTCATGCTGGACACGAGCCCGCGGGCGCCGCTGGTGCCGAACTGGACACCGGACATGGCAACGATGTGCCGAAGAGTAGTGATTGCCATCGATTTTATCTAAATGGGTTATTCGAAAGTGTCTGCGTCGGCGAACAGACTGCCTTCGGCATCTTTTTTCGCCAGCTGCGGTACATCGTGGATTGGCCAGTCGATGGCGACGTGGGGGTCATTCCACAGCAGGCTGCGTTCGAATTCCGGATACCAGTAGTCGGTCGTCTTATATAGGAACTCGGCCGCATCGGACAAGACCACGAAGCCATGGGCGAATCCGGGCGGCACCCAGAATTGCCGCTTGTTCTCGGCCGAAAGCTCGACTCCGACCCATTTGCCGAAGGTCGGCGAGCTGCGCCGCATGTCGACCGCGACGTCGAACACCGCGCCCTCGGTAACACGCACAAGCTTGCCCTGCGGATTCTGGATCTGATAATGCAAACCGCGCAAGACGTTTTTGGCGGAGCGGCTATGGTTATCCTGGACAAACGCGACATCGAGGCCGGTCACCTCGGCAAAATCGCGCTGGTTGAAGCTTTCGAAGAAAAAGCCGCGTGTATCGCCGAACACCTTGGGGGTCAGCACCAGCACTTCAGGGATAGCGGTTTGCGTAACGGTATAAGGCATGCTCAGGACGATTTCAGCAAATTCAACAGGTAACGGCCGTAACCATTTTTCGACAAGGGGGTTGCCAGTTTTTCGAGATCGGCTGCGCCGATCCAACCCTGGCGGTAAGCGATTTCTTCTGGGCATGCAACTTGCAGACCCTGGCGTTTCTGCAGCGTCGCGATGAAGCTTGCCGCTTCAAGCAGGCTGTCATGGGTGCCGGTATCGAGCCAGGCGAAGCCGCGACCCATGATTTCCACGTCTAACTGGCGTTGGTCCAGATAGCACTGATTGACGTCGGTGATTTCGAGTTCACCGCGTGCGGACGGCTTGATGTCGGCCGCGATATTGCAGACATTGTTGTCGTAGAAGTAGAGTCCGGTTACCGCATAGTTCGATTTCGGCACCTTAGGCTTTTCTTCGATGCTGAGCGCACGCTGGTTGGTGTCAAATTCGACCACACCGTAGCGTTCCGGATCCTGCACGTGGTAGGCGAACACCGTCGCGCCATCGGTACGGTCGTTCGCGTTCTGCAACTGCTTTACCAGATCGTGGCCATAGAAGATGTTATCGCCCAGCACTAGCGCGCTCGGATCATTGCCAACAAAATCTTTGCCGATGATGAAGGCCTGGGCCAGGCCGTCTGGAGACGGCTGCACGGCATACTGGATGTTCATGCCCCACTGGCTGCCGTTGCCCAGCAGATCCGCAAAACGAGGCGTGTCGTGCGGCGTACTAATTAATAGTACATCGCGGATGCAGCTCAGCATCAGGGTGCTCAACGGGTAATAAACCATCGGCTTGTCATAGACCGGCATCAGCTGCTTGCTCACGGCCTGGGTAACAGGATACAGGCGCGTACCGGAGCCACCAGCGAGGATAATCCCCTTGCGATTGGAGTCGGACATGATCTTGTCTCTCTAGAAGATTTGCTGAAGGACGTGACGCACGCTTTCCTGCCAAGGCGGCAAGCGCAAGCCGAAGGTCGTACGGAAATGATGCGTATCCAGGCGCGAATTGCCCGGACGCCTGGCTGGCGTCGGGTAGTCCGAAGTCGCCAGCGGCTTTACGGCATCGGGACTGACCTTCAGGGTCTTGCCCGCAGCCTGCGCTTCGGCGATCACGAAACGGGCGTAATCGTACCAGCTGGTTTCGCCTGCCCCCGTCACGTGATACGTGCCGTACGGGAAATCTTCGACACCCTCGCGCTGGTACTGGCGTACGAGCTGCGCGGTGAGGTCGGCCAGCAGCGCCGCCGAGGTCGGAGCCCCGAACTGGTCGGCGACAACGCTCAGCTGGTCGCGCTCGGCGGCAAGCCGCAGCATGGTCTTGGCAAAGTTGCCACCATGGGCGCCGACGACCCAGCTGGTGCGCAGGATCAGGTGACGCGGATTGGAGCCGGCCAGCGCACGCTCGCCGGCGTATTTGGTGCTGCCGTACACGCTCTGCGGGTCGGGCCGGTCGGTTTCCGCATAACTACCCTCCTTGCCGCCGTCGAACACATAGTCAGTCGAATAATGCACAACCAGCGCACCGAGGCGCGCGGCTTCCTCGCCGAACACACCCGGCGCCCGGGCATTCACTGCAAACGCCATCTGCTGGTCGGATTCGGCCTTGTCGACGGCGGTATAAGCAGCGGGGTTGACAATGACGTCGGGTGCCATGCGGCGCACTAGAGTACGGATCGCGTCAGCATCGGCCAAATCGCAATCGGTATGATCGACCGATACCACTTCACCCAGCGGCGCCAATGCGCGTTGAAGCTCGAAGCCGACCTGTCCGTTTTTTCCGGTAACGAGAATCTTCAGCACATCAGGCCCCGTACTGCTTGCCGACCCATTCGCGGTAGGCGCCGCTGGTCACGTTGCTTGCCCATTCCTGGTTGTCCAGGTACCAGCGCACGGTCTTGCGGATGCCGGTTTCAAAGGTTTCGGCCGGCTTCCAGCCCAGTTCGCGCTCGAGCTTGGTTGCATCGATCGCATAACGACGGTCGTGGCCTGGACGGTCGGTCACGAAGGTAATCTGGGTTTTATAAGACTGGCCGTCTGCACGCGGGCTGAGCTCGTCCAGGATGTCACACAGTGTGTAGACCACGTCCAGGTTCGCCTTTTCGTTCCAGCCGCCGACGTTGTAGACCTCACCGAGCTGGCCGGCCTCAAGCACGCGACGGATCGCCGAGCAGTGGTCCTTGACGAACAGCCAGTCGCGGATCTGCTGGCCATCGCCATAGATCGGCAACGGCTTGCCGCCCAGCGCATTCTGGATACACAGCGGAATTAGCTTTTCCGGGAAGTGATACGGACCGTAATTGTTCGAGCAGTTCGTGGTCAGGACCGGCAGGCCATAGGTATGGTGGTAAGCACGCACAAGATGGTCGCTGGCGGCCTTGCTGGCCGAATACGGGCTGTTCGGTTCGTAGCGATTGGTCTCGCGGAAAGCCGGGTCGTCCTTGCCGAGCGAACCGTAGACTTCGTCGGTCGACACGTGCAGGAAGCGGAAGGCGGCTTTTTCCTGTTCGGGCAAGCCGCTGCAGTAGTCGCGCACGGCTTCCAGCAGGTGGAAAGTGCCGACGATATTCGTCTGGATAAAATCTTCCGGACCGTGAATGCTGCGATCGACATGGCTTTCGGCCGCAAAATTGACGACGGCTCGCGGTCGGTGCTGTTGCAGCAGTTGCCGGATCAGGGCGGCATCGCCGATGTCGCCCTTGACGAAGATATGGTTCGGATTGTCCTGCAGGCTAGCCAGGTTTTCCAGGTTGCCTGCGTAGGTCAGCTTGTCCAGGTTGACCAAGGGCTCATCGGAAACGGCGAACCAGTCCAGAACAAAATTACTGCCGATAAAGCCGGCACTGCCGGTGGTCAAGATCATGTAGGTATCTCCGAAGCACTGGGAATCAGCGCCTCGGTTACCGCGAAGTTTGACGGTCAACTGAAGCGCACCCGCCCGTATAGACTGCAATTTTAATATAAATACTGCAATTTCTTGGTCGAAATTGCAGCAGTGTACACTGGGATCGTTATTGCCTGGTGCGCTGCACAGTCACCGTGGTCAGTAAGTCCCGCTCCAGGACATGCTAACCGACTTCGGCCCCGGTGCGACCGCAAAGCCGGATCGGTTGTTGTCGCGTTGGGTATGCCATAACCAGCTGCCGACGACATAACCCAGCGCGCTGCCGGCGACGACGTCGGACACCCAATGCTGGCGCCCGGCGGTACGGCCCAGGGAACCGACCGCGGCGACACCGTACAGCCATGGCGCATCATATTCCTGGGCAAACGGCGTGACTGCCGCGAAGGCGACGGTAGCGTGGTTTGACGGGAACGATGCATCCGAGCGATTCGGACTGCGGCTCCACTGCCCAAGTTCGTCGCGCGGGCGGGCACGGTTGACCAGGTTCTTGGTTGCGATGGACAGGGCAGCTGCGCCGACGACCGATTCAAGCGAAATGATTCCCATGTTTTGCATGCGCGAATCGCCAAAGGCAACTGCGCCTGCTGCTGCGCCCGCGAGGACGAACGGCGTGGCCTTGCCGACGTTGTTCCAGGCTTTCGTAATACTGGCGCCCGCGTGCTTGTTCATGAAACGGTCGATCGGCTTGTCCAGCAAGGCTGAGCCAAGGATCGCACCGCCGGCAAGGGCAGTTCCTTTGGCCCACTGTGGCAGCGTTGGCGTGTTCGAGAACGATTGCTCCACGCGCCAGCGGAATTCCGGCCACGGATTCTTGAGCGGACGTACCGGCGGATTTACGGCCGGCAGGTTCTGCTCGTCGCGGCGTTCCGCAAAGTTGCCCAGGCCATCGTACAGGGTCAGGTCACGCCGCGGCTGTTCCATCAAGTCGTACAGGTCGCCGGGGCTGGCCACCATCTGGCCGACATCGCGGGTCCAGGGTGATAAGGCGAAGCCTGCATTTGCCTGCGAATCCATCGGCAGCATGATGTTCAGGGGTACCGACAGGAAAACACCCTTGTCGTTGTAGGGGTTGGTCGGCGTACCTGGATTGGTAATGTCCTTGGCACTGGTTTTCGTATACCAGGCACCGATCTCCATACCGGATGCGAAGCGGCGCTTGAACTCCATGCGCACGCCATTATCCTTGGCAAGGAAGCGCCCGGCCCGTGCGGTGACAGTGATGTCGTAGGGAAGCTTGTAGTGGAGCGCGCCCAATGCGGTGACCGTGTTGTAGTCGCGCTTGTCGAACCAGCCCTTATAACCGCGCTGCTGCAGCGCATCCACGGTCACGTCGGCGGCCCAGCGGCTGTCCTTCGGCAGGTAAAGAACCTGCCCACCGGCGCCGCGATACATCTCTTCATAAAAACCGGCCGAGGCACGCGCGTATAGGCGCTCGTCGAGCGTCATGTATTTGTTGATCAGCAGACGGTTCAATTTGAAGCGGCCACCGCGCTTGTATTCGGCAATGTCGGTGCGCACGTGCGGCAGCAGGCTGTTCGACGGTTGGGTCACATCCGAAATGTTTTCCAACAGGTCCAGCTTGAACGCACTGTTCAGGTAAGTCCCTGCAGCCAGGCGCTTGTCGTAATTTGCGGCTGCCGAGACTTCGTAGCGCAGGGCACCGCTCGGATCGTTGAAGAAGAAACCCAGCTTCGGCACGACCTTGAAGCGATTCGCCTCGCGGTCTTCGGAGGACACCTGCACCATGTTACCGTCGCGCCCTACCTGCACGGCCAGGCCGCTATCGTCATCTTTGACGGCAGCCAGCAGTCCTTCCTGGTCGCTGCGTAGCTGGTCCGCCGGCGTGGCGTAACGCACGACCACCGTCTGCAGGAAGGATTCGCGATCCGCCAAGCCCGTCAGGTAATCGGTCAGGCGTTGCAGGTCGAGGAACTCGTAGGTAGCGAACGGCTGTTCGAGCCTGGTATAGGAGACCTGGATGGTGCGCGTTCCCGTCGGCGCAAACGCGAGTGCGGTGCGTGCCGCGCGGCCCACCGCACGGCCCATGTTAGCGATCCGGTTGTTGGTCAGCGTTAGTTTGAGGATCCCGCTCTCGAATTCGACACGAACGTTCTTGAAATCCTGCTTGGCCAATGCCTGGACCAGTTCGGCGCCATGGCTACCGCTTTGCTGCCATTCCGCAGCCGATACACGGGCGGGTGCTTTTTTCGGATCAAACGGCGCTGGTTCAAAGATCTTCGCAATGAACTCCCGTTCGTTGAATGGAATGCTGATATAGGTGTTGGCGCTGAAATGATCGCGGTGGCGCGCGATCTGGGCGCCCAGCCAGCCCCAACGGTATTCTGCGGCCAAGACCGGCCCCTTGCGTCGCTCTCCTGCGCTCGTGTCCCATGCGCGGAAATCCTTTGGGTAGTCGTTCGCATCATACTCGGCAACAAAGGCCAAGCCAGGGTACGACAAGGGCGCCCATCGTGCCCCGGCAAAGACGCCTGCCGGCCGCTTTTTTCCATAGCCGACGCTCAGCTCGAGATTCCGTGCGCGCCCGAAGGTTTTGGTTGCGACAAGATACTGTCCTTTAAACAGTTCAGTTCCCAGGAGATCGGTTGCGCCAATTGCCACGGCAGGCAGATACGCCGTCTCGTTCAACAGCCTAACTTTAGCGTCGACGACCTTGTCCTTGTATTTGCCGTAGCCGCCACCATAATCGTCGCGAATGGTCGTGAACCCGGGGATGCCGGTAATCGACACGTATCGTCCAGTCACCTGAACAAAAGGTAGTACCGATACGCTGGTCCAGAAACTGCCATACGGTTGATCATAGCTGTAACCGAAACTGAACGTCCCGTCCTGTTCTACCGTTGCGTTCGGCATATTGACGTATCCAGACACGCCGCCGTTACTTGGCTCCACCCAGGCATTCGCAGTTTGCGCGGAACCAAGCGTCAGCCAGCCGTAGCACGTGTATGCAAGCGATTTTCGAAAAAAATTCAGCACGTAATCAGGTTGCCTTTAAAAAGAAGTCGTTGCGGGCTATTCTCACTTCCACCCCGCGATCGACCGTACCATGCCGCGCTTGCGGCAGTGCATCGGTCAATTATTAATCGCAGCATTACCGAGATGATACCGGACGGAAATAACTAATTGCTGCGATCGGGAACACGAGCAGACTGCGCACCAGACGCTTCAGGCGAAATCCGGACGGTTGGACCAGCAGCCGAAAAACGCCTTCCATGCCGATCCGCTGAACAAGGAGTGGTGCACGCGGAAACTTGCCCGCCAAAAAGTCCAATGTACCACCGCAACCGATCGCTAACTGGACACCCATCTTCTCCAGAATCTCCTTGTTATCGTCGATCCAGTACTCCTGCTTGGGGGCGCCAAGCGCCACGAGCAATATATGTGGCCGCTGTTTCGCGATCTCGTTGAGGACTTTCTGATTCCAAGCAGCACTAACCGGATATCGTTCGTATTCAGGCGAATAGCCCTGCACATCGACGCCGTACTTGGCATGCGATATCGATACGGCTGTAGCGTTGACGTCCGACTCCCCGCCCAGGAAGAAGACACGCTGTTTGTGCTGCGATGCGAACACAAGCAAGTCGTGAGCAAACGACGAGCCACTGATCTTTTCTATCTTGCGGCCTCGTGGTCTTCCAAGCAGGCATCCAAGCCACCACGTGATCTGGCCATCGAACGTCGTGTAGTTTTCCGATATGATCTGACGAAAGCGCTTATCGTTCCAAGAGCTGACGATAAAGTCGGCGTTTGCCGTGACCACGAATTTGAACTTGCTTTGCTCAGGAAAGAGATTTTCCTTTCGCGTCCCCCTGAACCACACTCCCCCGAAGTTCACGGATGTCGAATCATCGATATTAGAATTCATAACAATAAATAAATAAGGGCACTGCAGACGCAGCGTATAAACTCGATTACTGGAGGTCGAGAACTGCCGGTAGACCGTTCATGATGACGTTTTGGCGGAATCGTTGGGCGGCCGTTTCTGCCCGCTTCGAGATGTCTGCGGCGCGTGCCGGATCGTTCTCCAGCCCAGCGATCTCGGCGCACACTTGCCTGTCGAAGTCCGCCAAGGGAAAGCGATAGCCATTGGAGCCGCTATCGATGTATTCGGCAGTGGTCGGAAAATCGGCCGAAAAGACGACACACCCTCGCGCCATCGCTTCCAGATTCACCAGTGCCAGCGATTCGTCGAACCGGGTCGGAAACACGAAATACCGGTGTTTGTCATACAAGGAAAGATTCGAAGATATTGTCGATGACTCGACCACCCTCACCCATTGCCCAATGCCCATTGAATCGATTTCAGTTTTGATTCGTTCTGCATCGGGCCCTGTTCCTGCCACAGTAAAGGTCATACCCGTATTGGCATCCACCAGTTGCCGGGCAATACGGAGAAAGTCTTCCCACCCCTTTCCGATCACCAGCCTGGATAGAAACAACGCACTCGGCGGGCGGCTCATGAAGGGCATCGACTGTGCGTTGAAATACTGTTCGCTGACGCCGCCCGAATAAAACACCCTTGGCGCCCGGCCGACAGGACGAGTATAGACCGACTGGAATATGCGTTTGAAGTGCTCTGATGGCACGATAACCGTCTTGGCCCTGGAAAAATAGCCGGACACCAATCGCTGGAGATATGCCCCGCGCCGCGTGACCGGTATGAGATCGTGCCCATGGAAATTCAATGCGACTTTTTCTGCGTGTAGAAATACACCCGGGTAGCTTGCAATTAGCGTATGCAACGGATGGTGAATGTAGACGCAATCATACCTGCGAGTCAACAACCGAAAATTGGCCGAGAGCGAGAAACGCAGATATGCTAGCAGCTTCGAAAACGGGCTGGCATGCTTCGCGATACCCACGACATCCACGTCGAACCCCGCCTCGATCAGGCCCTCGACGCAGATTTGGACAAACCTTCCGTACGATTTGTCCCTGGCGGACGGGTACATGTTCGACAAGACCAGCACTTTTTTTACCATATCATCTCTCGCCCATAGCATTGCGCGTGTCCGCGAGTCTGCTTCCAAAAAAAACCAGGCATACCAGTTGCACCCACAGATAGTCGCTCGGTCCCATGGTGAACCAGAGGGAAACGAACAGGAAGGCGAAAAACACCCAGGTGGCGTCCTTCAGTGCACGCGCCGAGAGCCAGATCACCAGCAGCAATCCGAGCACAAGGGCACCCTGCTCTACCATGATGTGCGACCAGTATGATTCGGCCAGGACCACCGGATCAGATATCCCTGGATTAAGCGATGCCGAAAAATCACCCCAGGTACCCAATCCACGACCCAGGGGAAAAGCAGAGAGCGAGAGGAAACCATAGATCCATGAATTGACCCGGATATCGAGAAAACCGAAGAGCGGAAATTCGCTGTTGGCGTCTGCCATGTCGAGCAATTGAAAACCATAATCAAGTAATCCATCCAGTTGCTGGAGCTTGTCGACGACTTGCGGATGCTCGCGGATGAAGGGATAACTGGCGTAGGAAATGGCGACAAAAATCGCCAGCAGGACCAGAGGGCGGCCCATCCTCAACAACATGTAGCCGACGAGGAACAAAATCGCGAATTTTTGGCCGGATAGCAACAAAAGCAACAGCAGAAACAGCCGCTTCGCCGGGCTCAGACTGCGGGCATGATGGGGAAAGACTTTCCGGTCGCCCAGCAGGAACTGCAGCACCAGCATCGAAGACCACAACGGCAGATTGACAATGAGGCCGGAAAAGCGTCCAGCCATCTGTGGCGTATTGATCGTGTCAGTAGGAATTCCCGCGAAACGGACGATGTCCTGGCCGGCCACGACCTGGACGAGGACGACCAGCGCATTGAACTTCACGCAAAGATCGATTGCCTTGACTGCACTGTCGGTAATAGATGCGATTGAATGCCCGAAAACCGCGTCGCGTCCGCGCCGGACAAGGCATTGAAAGGCAACCAGCATCGTTACGAACGACAGTACTTTGAATAGCTCATAGACGAGCGCGACGTTGAAGTCGGACACCAGCACGCAGCCCACCATGTAACATACGGCTAGCAACGCCGGTAGCTGGGCAGCCGCGAGTGACAGGCCGAAGTAATACAAGGACACCACCGCGAACAGTGCGGCGCACACTATCTTCAGCAGCGCACCGGCGCCGGAAATTGAGCCGAGATAGTCGCCGAAGACAAGGATGACTATAAATGCCACCATTGTTCTCGAGCCGTTATCGGTAGCTTTCACATGATCGGCGAATACGGTTTGCATCGAGCTGGTATCTTTCGTCCGGTATCTCAACGGCTGCCGAGCAGCGACCGTTTCAAGCGTGCGCAGCGTGCCTTGGCCTGCCAGAACATGGCATAGGTCAGCCAGGCGGGACTAGGGGCGTACCTGCGCACCAGCTGCAGCTTTTCATCGGCGGTCTGCAGGATTGCCTTGTCCGAGTAGCCGGACGAGTCATAGTCCGCCACGATCGAATCGGCGAGCAGCGTCCCCGCTGGCGAGAGCAGCAAGTACAGCTCCAGGTCCGCACAGACCTTGTAGGCTTCCTCATATAAATGGCCGCGGTCGCATTGCACATCGAGCAAGGCGCCTGCCTTGTACACGGTCGCCTGATGGCACGGATATTCGAAAAAGATCTTTCGCCCGTTCGACACATCGGTACTGGTAACTGCGCGAATGCCCACCACGTTCCCGCCGCGCGTCAGTCGCACCGAGCCCAACGCCAGTACGGCGGACGACGCCTGCAAGCTTGTGACCAAGTTCTCGAGTTGCCCTTTTTGCAGTACGTCGCCGGAATTCAAGAACAGCACGCAGTCCGTCTCGTGCACCTTGTCTTTCAGCGCCGCAAACGCCAGATTCATCGCGTTATAGATCCCCCTGTCGTGAGAGGCTACGACCGTGGAACGTCCGTACTTCAATGCAAGTTGAGGGTCGTACTGCTTGATGAAGATGTAGTGTTCATAGGGCTGAGAGTAGCCCGTATGCACCGATTCATACGTAAGCTCGAGATGAGCGTCATCGCGATATACAACCGTGATGATCAATAATTTTGGCTTCAACCTTTGTCCTTGTCGGTTCACTGTTAGCAGAACGACCCATCGCCCTTGAGGCGCTCGAACACTTCCATGTCGCGATAGCCGATGATTTTCGCAGGATTGCCGCCAACGACCGCACCGGACGGTACGTCGCGTGTGACCACCGATCCCATGCCGATGACCGCACCTTCGCCGATTTTCACGCCTGGGACAATCGAGACGTTCGCACCCGCCCATACGAAGTCGCCGATCTCCACCGGTTGTTCGATCGTGGTGTCGTCATAAGGGATAGCGCGTGTACTCCGATAATCGTGGTTGGTCGAGAAAATCGTCAGCCCACGACCGACGTGAAAATACCGGCCAATTCTCACACCACCCGAGCATTCGATGAACGTGTCCGACTTCAAGTGGCTCGTTGGATGGATTTCGAACTTGTCCAAGTCACCTGCAATCATGACTTCATGGCCACCCTGCGAAACGAAGTTAAGTCGGATGCCGGCCTTGTAGTAACCGATCAGGCGCACCTGTGTGCGTACGCTAAGGATGGCATCGACCAGGCGATCAAAACGCAGCAGGTAGAGCAATTTATACAACCATCGCTTCATTTTTCGCATCGCTCCACGGCGGCACGGGCGCTGCGCGCCTTCGCCATCAAACAAAACCACAATACCAACGCGAGCACGGTATATCCGGCCCCAACGCCGAATGCTGCACCGACGACGCCAAAGTGCTGTATCCCGAGATAGATCCCGGCCAGTGCAGCAACAGCTCCGGCCGAAATGCCGACGAGTTTCTGGACGGTCAGGCCCAGATAGTCTGTAACGGCACCAAGGACCGCGTATAAGCTGCGTGCCAGTGCGAGGACGATGATCCAGTAGACCACGGGCCGTGCATCGACGTATTTAACAGGCAGAATCCGGCTGGCCAACAGCGCGTAGGCTGCGAGAAACACCGCGGCAAACGCTGCAGATATCAGCAGAAACCGCAGCATGAAATGCCGGGTGACCGAAAGAATGTCCGTCTCGCGCGCGAGAGCTGCGTACAATTTCGGCAATATGGAATTGAGCAGGGACGTATTGAAGGTCACCATGAAGTTACCGATCGCGCACGCGGCGGCATAAATGCCCGCCGCCTGCAGGTCGGCATAGCGCGACACGATGATTTTATCCGCTTCATTAAGTGCCCAAGCAGGGGCGACCGACATCAGGAGCGGGAAACCGAACAAGGCGATCTTGCTGCAGTCCGCCAGTTTGACGGGCAGAGGCACCAGCAGGCGCATGCGGCCGCGATAGCGGATCAGCAAGAATACCAGGTCAGCCAGGATTAGACCGAAAATGCGCGAACCAGCGTCGGCTGAAACCGTCCAGATGAAGACGACCGTCAGCGCAAGCGACAGCGCCGTCGTGAAGAATTGCACCAAGCCATACTGGACTGACTTCTCCTCCATGACGTATTCGATGCTTGCCAAGCCGATCAGGAACTTGAGCAATGCCGCAACAGGAACCAGGAGCAGCAGCACCTCTTGTTGCAGATCTAAAGCGTAAACGACACAGAAAGCAAGTTCAACTACGCCGAAGATCGCGTAGGCCAGGGTGACGTATGTACGCCGAAAATGGGCATAGCTCGTCTCGTCCAATCTTGTCTTGTTGATGGCGATGAGATTATCCGCACTGAGGGAGACAATAGGGGCCACCAGAAACTGCATGCTCAGGAAGATGGCGAGCTTGCCAAACTCGGCGGGCATGATCAGCCGCATTAGCAGTAACGAAGCGCCAAAACCAAGGGCACTCGTTGCCACCGAAAACGAAAAAAATGTCGCGAATGCCTTGTAGCGCGACAACAGCACGCCGATCATCCGCACGCTCCGGTTTCGGTCGGCATGAGCATTACCCGTGCACCGTGTATGCCGGCATAGTCGCTTGCGTGTCGTAATGCCAGTGCCATGAACATGTTTAGATAAAGAGTGACAGACCTGGTCCGTCCAGGGCCGCCATCATCCGGTATGTGGGGGATTTCGGTCAATGCACCGAATTTTGTGCATGGACGCAATACGATAGACAAGGCTTTCCGCTTCACACAGCTCGGTATAACATCATGCGTTGCGCGGGGGGGCGAAAGAATGAGTTTCCCCTTGTTAAACAGCGGGATAATAATCGAAATGCTTGGCTTCATCAACTGGCGCGAGGAAAAGAGTGATCACTGCGATGCCCTCATTCTTGTTTGTTTACTGAACCGCCACGTGCAGCGCGTGTCGACGACGACCGGCTCCTGGATGCAATGCTGTGGCGAAGGGCCGGTCCACTTGGGGCGAATTCGATGCCGGTCTTGCGAGCCGCCAGTCGGGCGGCCTTCAGGGTGTAGTGGTTAGCACGTCCGACAGCGGTCGGCCGGAGGCCGCGCTGTTGAAACCCGTCCCGGCCGAAAAGCCGGTTCGGAGTTCGGACCACGAGGACGGAAACCGGTAGTGCCAGGCCTCCAACAGCTCATGCATCGTGCGAAAGGATGGCAAGCCACGCAGGTCCGGCAGCAGGGAATACACGAACATCGGCTGGACGCCGGTGGCGACCAGGTTGAACAGGGGCGTCGAGTTATACGACGCCACCGCTTCAGGCCGCAGCTGCGCCAGCATCGATTCGAATGGACCGTTCCCGTTCAGAATCGTCACCTTGGGAAATGCGGCCAGCACGTCGCGCGCGATGGCGTCGCGGGCTTCCTTAGGCTCGCGCGGATGAAACTTGAAGAAAACTTCAGGAAAGCCGTCGCACAAAGCCGTCATGATCTTGTGCAAGCCGTCGGTATACGCTTCTTCACTCTGGATATGTTCCGAATAGAATGGCTGATTAAGGAAGACCACACGCCCGGCTGCAACCTCCACACGAGAAGCGACCGGGCGTGCCACCAGCATGACCGGAATCTTGCGTCGGATAGCGACATTCCTGTAAAGCAGTACGCCATCGATGAAGCGGTCTGCCAGCAACGGACACACGACGCCGTCGAACTTGGTGAAGTGCGTATGCAGCAGTCCGGGAATGGCACGGATCATGCCGGCGTAGACACGGTCTTTCGTCGAAAACGCCTCAGGCTGTTCCAGCGCCAGCGGAATATAGCTGCCCACGCCGCCGTCCTCGATCAGGTAGACCCGGGCGCCGGCACGCTTGAACTGGATCGCCGTCAAATGGTTGAGCAGTTCGAATTCGGTAAACAGCACCAGCACATCTTCCGCGGCTGGCGCGAGCACTTTGCGCAGGCGTCCTCCGATCGTCAGGTAATCCTGCCATGCTTTCAGCCAGGGCTGGCCGGCAGGCGTTTCCAGAACAATCACCGACTCGAACACTTGTTGGTCGGCCGGCAGCGCCAGCGTGTGCGGGAAGGCGATCAGGCGGCATGGCATCCCCTCCATTTCGGCTGCAAGACGCGCTGCCTCCAGGTACTGGTAGTTGTTGTTAACAACGAAATAAATCATGGCGAAAGCGGTGGGAGAAGTCAGGTAAGCGGAACAGTGCGAGCGGCGTTACGGCGATCAGCACTGTTGCTTGAGGAAACTGGTGAGCACGCCCATGCCGACCGCGCCGCTCTTCTCGGGATGAAACTGCAATCCGGTAATGTTCCCACGGCGTACCGCAGCCGTGATTTGACCGTCATTGCGGCGGTATGTCGCCAGCAGGTCGTCCGTTACCGCAGGTTTGAACTGGAACGAATGCACCAAGTAAATATAGTCGGTCTGATCGCAGCCCGACAGCACCGAGTTATCCCAGCTCACGCCCTGAGGTTGGTCGAGCGAAGCCCAGCCGATGAAGGGAAGCTTCAGGGGCTGTCCGGTGTGGGATTGCCGGGGTATTTCCTCGACGCTTCCTGGAATCAGGTCGAGTCCCTCCCAGTCGCCAAACTCCCTGCCCGTGGAAGCGAACAGTTGCATGCCCAGGCAGATGCCCAGCAATGGACGCCCGGACTTGCCGAATTCCTTGATCGCCAGGTCAAGGCCGCACTCGCGCAAGCCCCGCATGCCATCGGCAAACGAGCCAACGCCAGGCAAAACCACGCGCTCTGCGGCCAGGATCGTGGCTGGGTCGCCACTAATAATGATGTCTTCGGCACCGCATACCTCAAACGCACGCTTTACGCTGTACAGGTTGCCAATGCCATAATCGACAATCGTTACACTCTTGCCACTCATCACCACCTCACTTCAACATTCATTCCCGAGGCGATGGTGCGCAGCTCGGATAAATTAGTCCGCCCATAGTGCAGAGAGTCCGCAAACGCCACGGCGTCGGCACCATGGGTGACGGCGTCGCGCAGGTGTTGCGGCTCACCATAGCCGCCGCTTACGATCACTGGCACGGTCGAAACCGCCTGAACCGCTTCCAACAGCTGCAGATCGTAGCCTTTGCGGGTGCCTTCCTGGTCGATAGAGGTGAGCAGAATTTCGCCGGCGCCCAGTTCGATGCCGCGTTTCGCCCACTCGATGACGTCGAGTCCGCTCCGTTCGCGCCCGCAGTCGGTGTAGATTTCCCAGCGGTTATCAGACATGCGCTTCGCTTCGATCGACAAGACCATGCATTGGGCGCCGAATTTCTGCGCAACTTCGCGGATCAGTTCGGGACGATGCACCGCCGCGGTATTGATCGCCACCTTGTCGGCGCCGGCGCGCAACATGCGGGTAACGTCTTCCACCGAACGGATTCCGCCACCGACGGTAAGCGGCACGAACACGTCGTGCGCGGTGCGCTGGACGATGTCGGCCAGGTTGGAGCGGCCGTACAGGCTGGCCACGATGTCCATATAGATCAGCTCATCGGCACCCTGCTCGTAATAGCGCCGGGCATACTCCTGGGGATCGCCGATCACCCGGAGCCCTTCGAGGTGGACACCCTTGATCAGCTTTTCCCCTTTCACATCGAGGCGCGCGATGAGGCGGAGCGGTCTGTCTTTCATTGTCATATGACTTATCAAAACTCTTGTTTGCAGTTGCCGACGATGCGGCAGAATTGCTCGAAATCTTCCGGGGTATCAATGTCGAGCGACCGTGCGGACGGCATTGGATAGGCAATACAGCCTGCGCCCAAGAAACTCCTGGTCTCACGCAGCCAGTCCACGCGCGCGACATAAATCGCGCCGTTGAGGACATAGACCGGTGGCAGGTCTTGCCGGCGCGTTGCTGCGACTGGCGCGTCCAGCAGGGGCGCCAACCTGCCTTCGCTGTCGAGGCGATACATCCAGTACGGCGACTGCTCCGCTTCGCATACCGACACGCAGCCGGGCGCGTCGCTTGACTCGGCCAACATCAGCGCGGCATCAATGTCGGCGGCGGTGCGCAACGGCGAGGTCGGCTGCAACAGCACGACATAGTCGCAGTCATCCAACTGGTCGAGCGCATGAAGTACGACGTCGATCGACGTTGCAGTGTCGCCGGCCAGCGCGGGGGGACGGCGGAAAGGCACCTCCCCGCCCCACGCACGGGCCGCTGCCATGATCTCATCGTCGTCGGTCGACACGACTACCCGGCTCACGAATTCGGCCCCTGCTGCGGCACCGATCGTCCACGCGATCAGCGGGCGTCCACCCGCCGGCAGCACGTTCTTGCGCGGAAGTCCCTTGGAACCACCGCGTGCGGTAATCAAGGCCAGCACCTTCTTGCCACGCAGGCGCGCGGCAGAGTCGATTTCGTTCTGCATCGTCGTCCGCCGGCTTATTCCCCGCCTTCTTCCCAGATCGGCTTGCGCAGCTTCCACTCGCCGCCTTCCTTCTTCCAGATGTGGTCCGAACGCCAGCTGTCGACCACCTCATGCACTTCGTCGTCGGTAATCGAGCAGAATTTCAGGAACTCCGGATAGTATTTGGTCGGGAACTCGTGATCGTAGCGCTTGATCAGGGCGATGCCTTCGTCGCGATCGATCTTGCCGTCGCGGATCTCGTGCGCCGTGTCGGACGTCGTGCGACCGATGCCGAATTTGATGTACGCCAGATAGTAATGGAAGCCGTCGATCTGGTCGTCCAGGCTCGCGTACTTCGAGTACGTGCCTTCCGAGCGCTCGGTATTCGGCGTGAAACCGGTGTGCTCGCGGCAGTAGTAATAGTTCTCCTGCGGATCCCAGAACTTGTAATAGCCGAAGAAGTGGATCTGGGTCTGGTTCTTGACAATGTCCTCGAATTTCGGCGCCATGAACGGATGAAGGTCCGCTTCCGAAACGCCGTGCTCGGTCCAGAACTGCGGCGGCAGGCCCGAGAAGTAGTGTTCGTCGTGATCTTCGATATCGCGGGTCGGACGGAAGGCGTTCTTCATATTGCCGCCATACTCGACTTCACCGTTCTCACCGTACATGATGAGCTGGACATTATGTTTCACAGCCATGTGCAGCGGGAAGTTGGTCTGGCCGTAGATGAACGGCTGGAATGGGTCGCCCAAATGCTTGAACGCTAGGTTGGTCAGCTTGCGCGTCACCTGCGGGTTCGGGGTGCCCAGGATGTGGTTGAAGCCGGATGCAATGAAAGCGTCCAGGTTGCGACGGCCCAGTTCGGTCGCCTTGAGCGGGGCCCAAGTCACCGCGAGCGGGTTCATGCCGTACTTATACTTCAGCATGTGAGCGACAAAACTGCCGTCCTTGCCGCCGCTACAAGGCACGATCACGTCGTATTCGCCGTTGCTCTTACGGTACTTGTTGCACAATTCGACCAGTTCGGCTTCGCGCTGGGTCCAATCGACCTTGCTGCGCTTGTATTCCGCATAATTACAGGCCGAGCAAACGCCATGCTCGTCGAACACGATACGCGGGCGCTGGTTTGAAATGGTGCACTTCTTGCAGAAGTGCACGTCCTTGGGCAGGTTGTATTGCTTGATCAGATCTCGTTTCATTTGGTACTCACCTCATTGTTTTCAAAGTTCTTTTTGGCTTGCGCCAAATCGTCCGGACGGCCAACGTCGAGCCACGGCTCATGCATCGGATAAACGATAGTACGCCCATGGTGTTGCTTGATCCGTTCGAACAGCGTCGGCATGTCGCAATGCTTCCTGGCTTCCAGATGTTTCAGCGTCTCGGGATTCAGGACATAGATACCGGCATTAATGTGGCTGCGATACACCGGCTTTTCCTCGAAACCGGCAATCTCGACGCCGTTGATCCTGACCACGCCGAACTGGTTCTGGATTTCGTGCTGGCGCACCGCCATCGTTGCTGTAGCGTTGTGCCGCTCATGGAACTCGATGAGATCGCTGTAATGAATGTCCGTCAATACGTCGCCATTGGTCACGATGAAAGGCATGTCAGGCTGGCGCTCGATGATGCTCAGACATCCTGCCGTGCCCAACGGCGTTTCTTCGCGCACATATTCGATATTCACACCGAACTCGCTGCCATCGCCGAAGTGCTGCTCGATGAGCTCGCCAAGATAGTGCAGCGAAATGATGAAATTCACGAAACCGTCGAGCTTGGCGCGCTCGATAATGTGTTGCAGCATCGGCTTGCCGCCCACCTCCAGCATGGGCTTAGGGCAGCTTTCGGTATGCGGGCGCAAACGGGTACCCTTGCCACCTGCCATGATGACCATCGGATTGTCGAGAGTGGCCGGGGCCAGCACATGATCCCACACATGGAGGCCGACCACGGCACCTTCGCCGTCCACCACCGGCAACTGGTGAATCTTGTTGGCCTGCATAAGGCGTAGGACGAGGTCGCGCCCGATCTCGGGCGGCACGACGAGCGGATTGCGGTGCACGACGCCGTCGATGGGGCTATCCAGTTGCAAACCCTTCAGGAACGCACGGCGGATATCGCCGTCGGTCAAGGTTCCGGCCAGCTTGTTGTTCGGGCCGACCGCCAATACGATCTGGACCCCCGACTCTTCCAGGCTGGCGATCGCATCCTGGAGCGTGGCGCCCAGCGGAACCAGGGTGGACCGCCAGGCTTGTGTTTCGTTAGTTTGTATCATCGGTGTCTAGTGCTCGCTGTCAGGTTGAAATTCCGGCAACTGGCGCGGGCAGGTCAAAGAACGATTTCTTCAAGATATTGTCGAGCGGGTAATTACACAGCACCTCGACGATGCGCTTGCTCGCACCGCCATCGCCATACGGGTTAACCGTGCGCTCCAGTGTGGCCTGGAAGTCCGGGTCGTACAGCCGTTGGAGAGCCGCGCGGATACTGTCGCGGTCGGGTTCGCAATGAATGACACTGTCCGCCGCCAACCGGCCCTTCTGACGGTCGCCAATGTCGACCGTACCGATGCGCATGCTGGGCGCTTCGGCCAAGCCGCTCGATGAATTCCCTACCACGCCGTCGACAAATTGCATGCACGACAGGTAGCGCAGATATCCGAGCGACGAGTAGACCCGAGCATGCGAACGCGTGCGGACATACACGTCGACCAATGTGGCCAGTTCGCGTCCGCCGGTATCGGCATTGGGCATCGTGAAAATCAGGTTCGTATCGTCGAGCTCGTCCAGTGCTTCCAGCAGTGCATTCATCTGTGCCACGGAACTGCCGCCTTCCAGCGTTACCGGGTGGAACGTGATTAGGAGATTCTTTTTCCCGAGCGCGAAGTCGAGCGATTTCTCGAGCGCGGCGCGGTCGAGCAGCGTGGTCTGCTTGATAACATCGATCCCGAGGCCGCCGACAACGAATACCCGACCGGGCTGCTCGCCAAGCTGGATCACGCGCCTGCCATAGTCTTGTGCACCGACGAAGTGCAGGTGCGACATCTTCGTGATCGAATGGCGGATCGCCTCGTCGAACGCGCCCTCGGTGGTCTCGCCGCCGTGGATGTGGGCGACCGGGATGCCCGCGATCAAGGCGGCGGTCACGGCCGACAATAGCTCGAAGCGGTCACCCAGGACCACGATGAGGTCAGGCTTGAGGCCGTCGTATGCATCGGCAAACCCGATCGTGCCCAATCCGACCGACTTGCTCACGGCAGTGGCGGTGTTCGCGCCCAGCAGCATCTCGACTTTGCGGTCGGCACGGAATCCGGCCTCTTCCACTTCGCGGTAGGTCGACCCGTATTCCGGAGAGAGGTGCATGCCGGTCACCACCACCTGCAGCTCGAGCCCGGGCGTCGCCTGGATCTCGCGCATCAGCGGACGCAACAGTCCGAACTCGGCACGGGTGCCGGTTACGACGCAGATCTTCCGTTTCATAACACAATCAACTCGTCGGCACTAAAATTCCGGGTTGCAACCCGTCCAAGCACCTCATCCCAACGCATCGGCGAAATGCCCGTGCCGGGCCGCTTGACCGCGATATTGTCTTCGGTAAGGACCTCGCCGGCCTTGATGTCGCGGCCGGCGACGATCGACTTGCGGGCGATCGGCTTATTCTTCAGTTCGCTCACGCTGGGCCGCTTGATGCCGTCGCCGAACGCGCGCTCGATGTTGCGAATGCCGTCCACCATTGCCTTCAGTTCATAGGGCTCAAGACTTGCCTTATGATCCGGACCGGGCAGGTTGCGGTCGAGCGTGAAATGCTTTTCGATGACCGCTGCGCCCATCGCCACGGCCGCCAACGGCACTTCGATGCCTTGGGTATGGTCCGAATATCCGACTTGCGTGCCGAACGCCTGCTGCAGCGATACCATGGCACGCAGGTTGACTTCTTCCATCGGGGTCGGATACTCGGTGGTGCAGTGCAGGACTGTGATACGGTCGCGCGGCGTCCCCGCCTGTTCCACCGCGTCGATAGCGGCCTCGATTTCGGCCAGGTTCGCCATTCCGGTCGACAGCAGAAGCGGCTTGCCGCCGGCCGCCATGTGGCGCAGCAAAGGCAGGTTGGTCAATTCGCCGGAAGGGATCTTGACCAGGTCAAGACAGCCCAGTTCGGTCAGCAGGTTGAAGCTTTCCTTATCGAACGCCGTCGAGAAGAATCCGATGCCCAGGCGCCGGCATTCTTCAATCAAGACCGTGTGATCGGCCGGAGATAGCTCCAGCCTGGAGAGCATCTCGAATTGGGTTTCCGTGGCGCCAGTCGCCTTCTTCTGGTATTCGGCTTTCGGCGCGGTTTTCGACACCAGGTTCTTGGCATTGAAAGTCTGGAACTTGATCAGGTCCGCGCCCGCGTCCGCAGCCGCGGCGATCAGCCGCTTGGCCATGTCCAGGTCGCCGTTGTGATTGACGCCTGCTTCAGCAATGATGAGAGTCTTCATTTGATTTTCCTTGCAGGAACGCCGACATACACGGCGCCCGCTTCACAGTCCCGCAGCACGACGGTACCCGAGCCGATCACGGTATCCTGCCCAATTACCCGCTTGGCGTCGCCAGTCCCCTGGTTGATGACCGCCCCCGCCCCGATCCATGCACCGCTGTGCACCTCGATGTTCCCCAGCACGCACGCCAGTGGCGACACGGTCACGAAGTCGCCAATGACACAGCCGTGATGCACCGTCGCGTTAACATTGAAGATCGTAAAATCGCCGACCACGATGTCGCTTGTGAATCGCACGCCGGCGCAGACGATCACGCCTTGCCGGCTCTCGATCTGCTCGCGCTGACGCCGGCCGAACGTAGCGCTCGGATGAATCAGGTTGACAAACTCGAGCTTGCCGTCGTAACGCGTCGCGATCTTCCGGCGCACCGCGCCTTCGCCGACTGCGATCGCATAACCGATCCGAGGAAGATCGCCGATCTCCGCCTCGAGCACCACCTCCGCACCGGCGCCGCGCAGTGTCTGCGCTTCAGCCTGGTCGTGTGCGATGAATAGCACCTCCAGCCCCATGGCCTCTGCCACGTCGCGTGCTTCGGTTGCCATGCCGCCGGTGCCGAAGATCCCGACCCGTTGCGTCATCGGCCTGCCCGCTCAGGCACGCTGCTGGGAATGTTGACCACACGCGCTTCGAGCCACTCGGCATTAGGAAGCTCGCCGCGGCGGCAGTTCGCATACATTGGCAGATGGTTCATCAGCGCCCAGATCGGACGGGTCATCACACCGTTGTCGTTGGTTTTCTTCAAAAGCGCGTCACGATGCGCGCGGCTGGTGCACACCACCGCGTTCAGCCAATAGTTCGAGCGGCAGCCTTCCGGTTCGCTGATGAATTCCAGTTCACTGCCATCGAACAGTACGCGGTAGCCCTGCGCCAGTTCGCGCTTGCGTGCGACCAGGTCCTCGAGTTGCTCCAGCTGTGCGCATCCGAGTGCTGCATTCAGGTTTGGCAATCTGTAATTGTAGCCGACCTCGTCGTGAATGTACTCATAGGGATGCGGCTTTTTCGCAGTGGTGGTCAGGTGTTTGGCACGGCTGCCCAACGTTTCGCCGGCTAGGATGGCGCCGCCGCCGCCGGTGGTGATGATCTTGTTGCCATTAAAACTCAAGGTTCCCAGATCACCGATGGTGCCAGTGTGGCGTCCCTTGTACAGGCTGCCCAGCGACTCGGCCGCATCTTCGACCAGCACGAGGCGCCAGCGCCGGCAGACTGCTGCCAGACCGTCGAGGTCGGCCGGGTGTCCGAACGTATGCATCGGCACGCAGGCGCGCACGACGCGGTTATCCGCGCGGGTACGGCACAACCCGTCGCTGTCCATCCTCGCATTCTCTTCGAGCCAGCCGGCTAGGGACAGCGGCGACATGCCGAGCGTCGCACGCTCGACGTCAACGAACACGGGCTCGGCGCCACAATAGCTGATCGCATTGCAGGTTGCGACGAAGGACAGTGGCTGCGTCACGACGAGATCGCCCTGCTCGACCCCCGCCAACTTCAGGGCGATATGCAAGGCCGCCGTGCCGTTAACGGTCGCCACTGCTCGCGGGCTGCCCGTGTAGCTTGCCAAATCGCGCTCGAAGCGGTCCACGAATGCGCCGACGCTCGATACGAAGGTCGAGGTAATCGTTTCGACGACATACTCCTGCTCGCGGCCGGCGAACACCGGCGCATGCAGTGGAATCATGGCGCCAGTGCCGTACTGCTCCCGGACGAAACCGATCAATGATTCAAACATGGCCCACTCAAACGTTGTAAATGTCGGTCTTGTACTTCGCCAGGTTTTCCGGGCGGGTGAACCAGTCGATGGTCGCCTGGAGGCCTTCGCGAATGCCGAAGGCTGGCTCGAAACCGGTCAATTCGCGGATCTTGGCGTTGTCGCACCAAAGGCGGAACACTTCCGATTTGCCCGGGCGCAGGCGCTGCGCGTCGGTGACGAACTCGACATCGCTATCCATCAGTTCGCGGATCAGGTTGAGCGTGTCGCCCACCGAGATTTCAAAATTGGAGCCGATATTCACAGTCTCGCCGATCGTTTTGTCGCTGCGCGCCAAGGCCAGGAATCCGCGGCAGGTATCGGCCACGTAGTTGAAGTCGCGGGTCGGGCTGACGTCGCCCAGCTCGATACGCTTCTTGCCGCTAGCGATCTGGCCGATGATGGTCGGGATCACCGCCCGTGCCGATTGGCGCGGGCCGTAGGTGTTGAACGGCCGCGCAATCGTCAGCGGCAGGTTGAACGCGTTGAAGAAGCTCATCGCCATCGCGTCGGCGCCGATCTTCGAGGCGCTGTACGGCGATTGCGCCTGGAGCGGATGCTTCTCGTCGATCGGGACATACAGTGCGGTTCCATACACTTCGCTGGTGGACGTGTGGATCACCCGCTTCACACCGTTTTCGAGCGCGGCCTGGCAGATGTTCAGCGTGCCCTTGACGTTGGTGTCGACGTAGCTGTCCGGCGCCACGTACGAATACGGGATGGCGATCAGCGCGGCCAGGTGGAACACGACGTCCACGTCCTTGGTGATGTGCTTGCAGTAATGGGGGTCGCGCACGTCGCCGTTCACGACTTCGATCTCGCTGCGGCAGTCAACGTCTTCCAGCCAGCCCCAATAATTGAACGAATTATATTGCGACAGAGCGCGCACCCGGTAGCCCTCGCGAACCAGCAATTCCGTGAGGTGCGAACCGATAAAGCCGTCGGCACCTGTAACGAGTGCCAACGGTTTCTGGTTATTATTATTCATTGTAGTTCATCGCCTTATAGCCGTTATTCTTGATCAGTTCATCGCGCTCCGCGGATTTCAGGTCTTCCCGCACCATCTCCGCGACGAGTTCTTTGAACGAGGTGGTCGGCACCCAGCCCAGCTTCTGCTTGGCCTTCGATGGGTCGCCCAGCAGTGTTTCGACTTCCGCAGGACGGAAATAGCGCGGGTCGACCGCGACCACACAACGTGCACCGTCCGGCCCGTCGATATAACCCTTCTGGTCCACACCGGTGCCTTCCCAACGGATCGCCAGGCCGATCTCGCCGGCAGCCGCATCCACGAAGTCGCGCACGCTGTACTGGACGCCGGTGGCGATAACGAAGTCCTCGGGCTGGTCCTGCTGCAGCATCAGCCACTGCATCTCGACATAGTCTTTGGCATGCCCCCAGTCGCGTTTAGCGTCGAGGTTACCCAGATACAGGCATTCCTGCAGTCCGAGCTTGATGCGGGCAAGCGCGCGCGTGATCTTGCGGGTGACGAAGGTCTCGCCGCGGATCGGGCTCTCATGGTTGAACAGGATGCCGTTGCAGGCGTAGATGCCGTAAGCTTCGCGGTAGTTGACTGTGATCCAGTAGGCATACAGCTTGGCGACCGCATACGGGCTGCGCGGATAGAACGGCGTTGTCTCCTTCTGCGGAGTCTCCTGCACCAGGCCATACAACTCGGACGTGCTGGCCTGGTAGAACCTGGTTTTCTTTTCTAGGCCGAGGATGCGGATGGCTTCCAGGATGCGGAGCGCACCCAGGCCGTCCGAATTGGCAGTATATTCCGGCTCCTCAAAACTCACCGCGACGTGGCTTTGCGCGGCCAGATTATAGATTTCATCCGGCTGCGTCTGCTGGATGATACGAATCAGGCTTGAGCTGTCGGTCAGGTCGCCATGATGGAGAAAGAAGCGCACATCTTTCTCGTGACGGTCCTGGTACAGGTGATCGATGCGATCCGTATTGAACAGGCTAGTACGACGCTTGACGCCATGGACAATGTATCCCTTACCCAGGAGCAACTCGGCAAGGTAAGCACCGTCCTGTCCGGTGACGCCGGTGATCAATGCAACTTTATCTTTCTTTTCCATATCTTCTTCAGGCCTCTACTGCAATTTTAGTCAGGAAATCATCATATGCTCGGCGCAACCCGGCGCGAAGCTCGACCTTGGCACTCCAGCCGAGGCTGTTGAGGCGGCTGCTGTCCATCAGCTTACGCGGGGCGCCGTCAGGCTTCGACGCGTCGAACGTGATGGTGCCGGTATGACCGACGGTGTCGCCAATCGCCTCAGCCAATTCGCGGATCGTCACGTCGCCCCCGCAGCCGACGTTGATATGGCTGAGCATCGGCTGGGTATGGGCACGGTAGGTCGCGGTATCCAGCTCCATCACATGCAAGCAGGCGCTGGCCATGTCATCGACAAACAGGAATTCACGGCATGGCGTACCGGTGCCCCAGATCGCTACCTCAGGCGCCCCGTTCGACTTCGCCTCGTGGAAACGGCGGATCAAAGCCGGGATGACGTGCGAATTCTCGGGGTGATAGTTATCGCCCGGGCCATACAGGTTGGTTGGCATCACGCTGCGATAATCCAGCCCATGGCTTTCGCCGTATTGCCGATTGTAGCTCTCGCACAGTTTGATGCCGGCGATCTTGGCGATCGCGTACGGTTCGTTCGTCGCTTCCAAGGTACCCATCAGCAGCGCATCCTCGCGCATCGGCTGCGGTGCCAGTCGCGGATAGATGCAACTCGAGCCAAGAAACAGAAGTTTCTTGACGCCGTTACGGAAGGCGGCTTCGATGACGTTTGCCTGAATCATCAGGTTGTCATAGATGAAGTCCGCTGGATAGGTGTTATTGGCATGGATGCCGCCAACCCTGGCGGCGGCAAGATACACTTGGTCGGGTTTTTCAGTTTCGAAAAAACGCGCGACTTCGGTTTGGCTGGTCAGATCGAGTTCGGCGTGCGTACGTGTGACGATGTTAGCATGACCACGCTGGCGCAAGGCGCGCACGATTGCAGAGCCGACCATGCCGCGATGGCCAGCAACGTAGATTTTGGGTTCAGTCATTAATTCTTGCCTATATTCTAGAGCTGAGGAAGAGGTAACGGCGATGTGCGGCGCCTGATCCTGGAATGACACTGGCAGGCTGCCATGCACGAAGGCGCGTCAGCAAACGCTCAGCGTCGCCATGCTTCTTTCAATTGCTTCCAGTGCAACGATCCAGATTCCGATGCCAGCAGTTTGCGGCGCCACGCAATAAGGATGATCGCGAGTGCGGTGAATAAGAATGCGCAAGCCGCCGAGGCAAGTACGATGATCGAGCGCCGCGGGCCTGTCTTGTGCTCGGGCTCAATAGCGGCATCCAGCACCTGAATCACTGCCGGGTTTTTGGCCTCGTCGAGTCGCGCGATCTCGTATTGCTTTGCCAGCAATTCGTACAACATCTGGTAATACTTCACATCACGCAGCAACTTGATGCTTTCGAATCCGCTACGCTTGCCGTCTGGTGCAGTAGCGGATGTTCCCGACGAGCTGGCGGAACCACTTTCCAGCCGGGTCAACTCGGCGCGCATGCTGCTGAGCTCCTCCTCGACTTTTTTGTATTCCTGATTGCTGGTCGTTAGAAAAGCGCTCATCGAGTTTAATTGGATTTCCTTGGCCGAGATATTGGCCCGCAGACGTCCGATCGTCGCAACCAGTGTCTGGCTCTCTGCATCAACGCTGATCACGCCACGTTGATCCAGCCCATTTTTCAGGGCTGCCTCGGCATTGGTCAGGTTGTCACGGGCTGCCTGCAACTGACGCTCATAGAAGAGCCGACGCTGCCCTGCTTCGGTAACGGCAAGTACTTTGGTCAACTCCATCAGTTCGCCAACATAGGCATTTGCAATCGGCGCAACCAGTTTCTGGTCTTTATCCAGGAACTCGATACTGATCATTCCATCCTTACCAGTGCCGATGACGGTGGAACCCTCGAGTTGACGGCGCGCGTCCTCACGTGAGCTGGTCCCGTATATTTTAAGAAGCGAAAACTTATCGATCAACTTCTCGGCAATCAAACGGCTTTTCAGCATCCCGACGTACATGTCGTTCGCATTCTTCATGCCACCGACGCCTGCTGCCGCACCGCCCAGACTACCCAACTGCGACAGCAAGGCTGCCGCCCCCGACTGTGCTTGCTGCGGCGGCAACAATTTGGTGCTCGCAGAGAATTTCGGAGGCAGTAGCATGCTGATGCCTGCCACCGCCACTGCCACGCCGAAGGTCACGAAAAGCAACAGCTTGCGGTATTGCGACAGCGCCAGCAGCACATCGACCCAAGTCAGCTCATCCGAAGCCTCGGCAGCACTCGTCGTCATAATTCCTTGCATTTCACTCATACATTGATGTCACTTGATGAATCCGATGCGCAGCCGGATCAGTCGCGCAGTGTCTTGAAGGCTGCCGCACCCAAGCCGAAGTTTGCAAGGATCTGCGTCCACTCACGCGCACCTTGCGTGAAGCGGCTCCAAGCCGTGGTCTTGTCAAACTTTTCGGGTACGACAATCGTGTCCCCCGGCATGACTTCCATACCGCCAATCTTCCCAAACAGCCACCCTTGCGAGTCCGCCGATACGACAGTACCGTCGACGCGCAGCACGAAGGTGTTATCGACGTCTGCATCCGAGGTTGTGCCGGCAAGCTTCAGATAATCCTTGACCCGGCTGTTTGGACGCCACAGCGGAGACGCTTCGACGTTCACAGAGCCAAAAACATGCACAAATGCGGGCTTGGCGGGAATGACCAGGCGATCGCCGTTTTGCAATGTCACCTGGGGCAACCGGGCAAACGACCGCTCGCTTGGCTCTAGGCCGAAGGCAATGCGGCCAGTTGATTGCATCCTGCGGAAACGGGCAATGCGCTCTTCGGCAATCCGGCGCTGCGCTTCGAATTGCGCCGTTGCCGCCGCGGCATCTGTAGGCGACTTCGCTGCTGCGTTCGCCATCTGTGCGGACTGCTCGCTACGGACCTGGTTCTCGAGGCGATCGGCCGCTCGCTGCAGATTTTGCTGCTGTTCCTTGCGCACCTCTTCCCGATAAAAACCAGTGCCGAACAGATACGCATTAGACGTCGAACCTCCGGCTTTGGCGAGCAAACTCTGCAAGGTATCGCCGGCAGTCATCTGGTAGACACCCGGGGTATTCACTTCGCCTTCGATGCGAACGAAGACTTGGCGCCTGTCCATTGGCACTGCAACATCTTCCTGCGAAAAAATTGTGACGGTATCGCCAGGCTGCAGCTGAACGTTATCCGGACCAATGGGATTGGCAAACACATTCCCGAGGTTGAAGGGAATCAGCTTGACGCTCAAGTCACTACGGTTGACGCGCTCGATCACGGCGTAATCCCAATTGATTTGATCGATCATACCCCCGATGCTTGCTGCAATCGAGTCAGCCTCCACTTTCGTATCACGATCTTCTTCGCGCCCAAGTATGTTCCCGTTGCGATTGCGCGTCGTCCTGACGGCATTGGCCATGCCATTGCCGGCAAGAGCATAGGTATCGGCATCGGGTCGGGCGTCGTTGACGGTAGCGACGACATCGTTCTGGCGACGTGTCGACTTACGGCTGATCAGGTACTCGCGGCTTGGGATAAGGTCGCTTACACGCATGCCAGGCTTGAATGGCGCACGCACCGGCTGGTCCACATTCCCGCGCAGGACGACAGCATTGGCGAAGGATGGCGTAATCGACGTGATGTTCAGCACATCGCCATTCTTCAGCGTACGTTTGAGCCCCTGTCCCTCGATCGCAAATTCTTCGACGCTGCGCGGACGGTTGCGTGACGCGTCGATACGTTCGAGAAAGGCACGGCGAGGATCGGCGACGACCGGAAGGCCTCCCGCCACGTCGAGCAAGGACTCGATCGTGTCGCTGTTGGTCTTCAACTCGAATACGGCGGCAGCATTGACTTTACCGGTCAGTGCAACAAAGCCACCTGCCGGAGGGATGAAAATAGTGTCACCATCCTGAAGCTTGATGTCGGCCGACTTGTCGCCCTTCGCGATGAAAGCGTACAAGTCCAGCTCGGCCGCGACCTTGCCGCCGCGCTTGACCTGCACATGGCGCATGCTGCCATTGGCGTTCGGACCGCCGCTGGCGAACAGCGCAGTGACCAGAGTCGACAAGCTGGATACGGTGTAAGTGCCTGGACGATTGGCCTGACCCACGACATAGACCGTTATCGCACGCAACTGACCGAAGGTAACGTTGACGGTCACTCCTTTGTACAAGCGACCGACCGCGGCGCGGATGACGTTTTGCGCTTCGCCCGCCTTGACGCCGGCCAGCGGCACATTGCCGATCGTCGGAATGGAGATCGTACCATTGCGGTCGACGGTAGCGCGGTAATCGATATCGATCGTGCCCCAGCCGCGAATCATCAACTCATCGCCGGGCCCCAGAGGATATTCGGATGGCACCGGCGCATTCGATATAGGCGCGAAGGTCGACGGCGTGTTGGCAAAAAATTCAGAACCGAAAATCGGAAGCATCTTGCCGGTGCTATCGGACACAAATTTTTGGAATTCGCTCGGTGCCTTTTCAAAATCGAGTTCGCGGTTATTCAGTTCGCGGCCGTTCAATTCGCCGCTTTGCTGCGCCCCAGGCATCGACCGGCGCATTTGACTGCCTGACATATTTCCTGCAACGCCGTTGCGGCCGCTGGCCGTACCGAAGTCACCAACTTGATTATTGGTAATAGTCAACCGGCGTGACTGGGTCGACGACAGCGAGAAATCGCTTGCGCCCTGCGAAGCAGACGTCGACGACATGTCCTGGTTAAACAGGTCAGACTTGTTACTGGTGTTCGTATCCTGTGCAGATGCTGCAATAGACGTGGCAGCCAGCGCTACGACCGCAAAATTCTTAGTGAACTTGAACATGTGTTAAAGATGATGAGGCGAAGACGCTTGTAGAGTAACTTGGCATTTTACCCGACAGCAATGGGATGTGGAACCCGTTTGTTAATAGTGTGACCATGCATTATTTACCAAACAAGGCGATTTCGGCATATAAGCTACAACTTCCAGCCCTGTCCATTTTCTGATAAGGGAAGATCAATACAGAGTGTCGTTATTGTTCGATATATTTGTATCGACACGTATTGACGATGTGACTTTTGGTGAGAATTTAAGAACAGGCGTTTCAAATCCACTTAATGCTCAAATCAAAATGATGTAATCAGTTGTATAAGAAAAGGGGTTGTTGTGATAACAGATTTTAGACTTAAAACTATAATTCGTGCCATTGTGATCACATCATGGCTGGCTTCCGGAGTGCTTCATGCCCATTCCCCCACCGACCTCCCTACCCCCCAACGCGAAGCCCAAACCCGCGCCGCCATCGCCGAAGCCGAACGCGCCGAACTCCTCGCCCGCCTCCCACCCGCCACCTCCAAACCCCTCCCCGGCACCGTCGAACTACACCAGTTCGGCGCCGCCGGCCTGGTCAAAGCCTTCGACCTCGCCCGCCAACTGGCCGGCGAAGTCTGCACCGCCCTACCCGCCGACAAGAAAACAGCCATCTACGAAACCGCCGCCACCCAGGGCATCCTGGCCGCGCGCCTGGTCCAGGACAGCATCGACCGCGTCGGCGACGACCTCGGCAAGCAGAACAAGATCCTGCAGCAGGCGATCGACGCGCATACCCCGCAAGGCGGCAAGGCCGGCGCCCTCGCCCTGTCGGTGCTGACGGCGGTGCCGGCTACCCTGCGCGCCGCTGCCGACCTATCGTCGCTGTTCAAGACCGATGTCGGCGCCGAAGGCCTGGCCTATGGCGAAGGCGCGCGCAGCTTGTTCGTCACGGCGCTGGCGCGCCAGTGTCCCGACAAAATCGCGGGACTCGGCGCCGGGTATATGGGCGAACTGGACATCAAGCCCTACGACAGCCTGCTGGCCAAGGTGCGCAACCTGGCCGCGCAGCGCGGCGAACTGGCGAACCGGGTCGCGCTGCTGCAGCGGCTGACCGATGCGGCCAAGGGGGAGGACAAGAAGGAACTGGCCGCACTGGCAGCCAGCGGCGGTGCGCTGATAAAGAGTGCCGATGCCTTCATCGATTCGCTCAGGGCCGGCGAAACCGGTGAGCGCAGCCCGCTGTTCAATGCGGCCCGCTACCTCGGGTATGCGGCGCGCACGCGCGACATGCTGGTGCTCGATTTCGATCTGCGGCTCGAAGGGATGACGATCGTGAAGGACAATTTGTTCACCGGGCAGCGTCTGCGGTTGGCCGGGGTAGCCTTTCTCTGGTATCGGCTGTATGAGCCGAATGGGAACCTGCGGCTGGCGGATGCGGTGCGGCGGATGACGGCGCCGGTGGAGGTGGATTTGCGGGGTGCGGCGGTGGGTGGCGAATTCTGGAGCGGTGCGGAACTGGGGCGCAAGTAAAACTGCAGTTGTGCTTATATTTAGCGCAGCTTGAACGCGTGGACGGCAAAGCCGACTCGCCGTCCCCGTCCACCCTACCGGTAATACAGCATGCACGTCAGGGTTCGAGGCGTTTGACGGTCTGCTCGATCGCCCCGAAGACCGATTTCCCGGCGGCGTCCACCATCTCGATGCGGATCGTATCCCCGAAGCGCATGAAGCCCGTCACCGCCTCGCCATGCTCGATAATCTCCAGGCAGCGCTGCTCGGCGATGCAGGAATAGCCACGGGACGCATCCCGGTTCGACACCGTACCCGAACCGACGATGCTGCCGGCACGCACATTGCGCGTCTTGCACAGGTGCGCGATCAGCTGCGGAAAATTGAACGCCATGTCGACGCCGGCGTCGGGCTGGCCGACCAGGCGGCCGTTCCAGGTCGAGCGCAGCGGCAGGTGGACTTTGCCGCCGCGCCAGGCGTCGCCCAGTTCGTCCGGGGTCACCGCCACCGGCGAAAACGCGGTCGCCGGTTTCGATTGCACGAAGCCGAAGCCTTTCGCCAGTTCGGGCGGGATCAAATTACGCAGCGAGACGTCGTTCACCAGCATGATCAGCCGGATCTGGCCGTGCGCCTGGTCGGGCGTGGCGCCCATCGGCAGGTCGCCGGTGACCACCGCCACCTCGGACTCGAAGTCGATGCCCCACTCCTCAAACGCCAGCACGATGTCGTCCAGCGGCCCGAGGAAATCGTCGCTGCCGCCCTGGTACATCAGCGGGTCTTCCTGGAACGAGGGCGGCATCTCGGCGCCGCGCGCCTTGCGTACCAGTTCCACGTGATTGAGGTAGGCCGAGCCGTCGGCCCACTGGAAGGCGCGCGGCAGCGGCGCCATGCAGCGTGCCGGGTCGAAGTCGAAGGCGCGGCGCGCGCGGCCGGCGTTCAGCTCACTATATATGGCGTCGAGTTGCGGGGCGATGAAGGCCCAGTCGTCGAGGGCCGCCTGCAGGGTCGGGGCGATGCCGTCGGCGATGTGGGCGGTCTTGAGGTCGCGCGCGACCACGGCCAGCTGGCCGTCGCGCGATCCATCCTTGAGAGTGGCAAGTTTCATGGGCGCTATTTTAGCTTAGCGCCCCGCCCCGCTTAGAAAGTACCAAGAAGACCGACGCCAACCACGTTCTGGTAGTAGTTATAGTCGATCATGCTTTGGCCATAGCCCGAAAAGTACTGGGCATAACCCTTGATGTGGCCAACCAGCGGGAAGGCCCAGCTCAGCTGGACTGCGCCCTTCTCGGTCGAGAAATTGCGGCGTATCAGGGCAGAGTAATCGTGGCCGTTGTTGCGGTAGGTGACGTTCAGGTCGCCGCGGCCCATGTAGTCGATGATGTCCGGGTTGTTGTCGTCCTGGGCGGATTCGTTGAACCGTTTCCAGACGCGGCCGACGACGGTCCAGCCGCCGCGCTCCAGGCCGACTTGCGCGTAGGTCCGGTTCCAGCTGCGCGACAACGATCCCGCCTGTCCGTTCGACTGGTGAACCAGGCCCAGGTTAAAGAAGCTGGCATGCATGCCGAGTATATTGAAGTTCAGCGGGGTCACCGCCATCAGCTCGGGCTGGTAATTGGTTTCGCGGAAGGGGCTGGACGCCTCGTGGTTACCTGCCTGCCAGAAGCTGTTCTGGGTGTAGCCGAACCAGAAGTCGACCGGTTTCCTGAAGGCGTCTTCGACCAGCTTCATCTTGAAGCCGAGCTGGAACACGAGTTCCGAGTGTGAGAGATTCGCGTCGGCCAGGGCGCCCAGGTCCTGGAAGGGACGGTAGGGTTCGTTGTTCGGATGTGCCGTGCGCGTCGCCATCAGGTAATTCACGTGGTGCGGCCGGAAATTGAAGACGCCACGCTTGTGCGCCTGGTCCAGTTCCCAGTGATCGGCCAGGCTGAAGCCGCGCGTTTTCTCGGGAGAGAGGTCCATTGCCGCCTCGACCGCCGGATCGGTTTGCGCGACCGACGAGGTCGCTGGCGGGATGGCGGGCTGTGCTGCGGCGCCGGCCGCCGGCACGGTAGCGGGTGCCGGATTGGCGGACGCGATGGCTGCCGTGTTGGTGCTTGCGCTCGTGTTTGCCGCTGCACCGGCGAGGCCATCGTAGCAGGCGAGACGCTGGCTGGCTTCGGTGATGCGGGCGCAGCCGGCCAGGCCGGTAT